>Ga0164309_10001616_pt1 | contig 10876 bp, 8 predicted proteins | sample Whisoiple_247_MG_FD_109984 | JGI IMG/M metagenome (GOLD analysis project Ga0164309, IMG submission 109984) | Soil microbial communities amended with fresh organic matter from upstate New York, USA - Whitman soil sample_247_MG | ecosystem: Environmental > Terrestrial > Soil > Unclassified >... | reverse complement strand
TAATGCATCAACCTTTTTGGGATAATTTTCTACCAAAAATATTATTTTATCATTTATCGGTGATACGTCTAGTACCTCTCTTAGAGGAGTGTTGCTTAATAAGCCCCCATCCCACGCGAATATACCATCTTGTACTTCTATCCATGGAAAGTTATACAAAGGATAAGCGGATGTTGCGAGGATATGTTTTGGAGTTATTTGTTGCTTATAACTATCAAATGTTAGAGACTCTGCAGTTAAAATATTCACTGCAGTTAAGATCAAACGCGTATTTGGATTTCCCTTGGGCCTTAATTTATCAAAATCGATATATTTTTCAAGAGTTTTTGCTAGGGGTGAGTGATCATACATATACGTCCATTTTATAGGTGTAAAGTACTCTGGATCAGCTAATGCATTATTATGCATCCATCTTGGCCTGAACATTTTATCGTTTCCAAATATAGCAGAGCTATAAAATGCCTTTAGCTGTTTAATTCTACGCTCATATTCATTTGCATTTGTCAAATAGATTTCTTGTTGTGATAATAGTCTGAGGTCATCATAGTAATTTCTAAATGGCATAAACTGTTCTATAAGTTGGAATATTGAATCAGAAGGATGAGGAAGGGTTGTTTTGTCTAAATCTATATAGCTGTCAGCTAATTCGAGCCAGAACTGTTCTAAGAGTTGCTCCGGATGTTTCTCGTCTTTGCTACCTACCATAATTGCAGCATTTATTCCACCGATTGAAGTACCTGCAATAATATCAAGATGTATGTTATTCTTTGTAAGTTCCTTGTAGACTCCGCACCCAAAGGCTCCCAAAGATCCGCCACCTTGAAGTATTAATACATTCTCAATTCTTTTGTTGTTCTCTGCTAATGCTAATGATGACAATTTATCTTTATTAGCGTTGTTATCTCTGAAAGTTTTGTTGCTAATTTTCGTTACCATTTTGAACATTTATTTATTTATTTTTAGTATTCGTCTACTTTTATTGATTATTTTTATTCTACATGATGATTATAGAGAAGTTGGTCGTAAAGTCGAATTGATTTTATATTTACAAATTCCAGCATACCATATCTTGATAATTCTCTACCAAAGCCGCTTTTCTTGACGCCGCCGAAGGGAACTCTTGGATCAGATACTACCATATTATTTACGGTGACGATCCCAGATTCCATCATCGCAGATAATTTTTCAGCCTTTTCAAGATCTTGTGTCCATATACTTGCACCAAGGCCAAATTTGGAATCATTTGCAACCTTTATAGCTTCCTTTTCATCATTAGTGACAATTATTGGTGCAACCGGCCCAAATACTTCTTCTTGTACTATTTCCATTTTGGGTAATACCTTCTTGAGAATAGTTGGACGGTAAAAATATCCTTTATCTTTTACTTTCTCTCCACCTGTAAGCAATTCCGCTCCTTCTTTTATAGATGCCTTTACAATCCTATCTATATTCTCAAGAGATTTAGCATTAACAACCGGTCCCATATCTGTATCCTCCAGTAATGGATTATCCACTCTAAGTTTTTCAGCCTTCTGAACAAACTTCTCAGTAAACTGGTCTGCTATTCTTTTATCTACAATAAACCTTTTAGATGCTATGCAGCTCTGTCCACAATTAATGAATCTCCCTTTAACCGCACCAGTTGTAGTTTTTTCAATATCTGCATCCTCGCATACTATGAACGGATCGCTCCCTCCTAGCTCAAGTACAGTCTTCTTTAGTTGTGACGTGGCTCTCTGTGCAACTTTTGCGCCAATAGGTACGCTGCCTGTAAACGTTACGGCATTAATACCACTAGAATCGATAAGAGTCTCTGCAATAGTTGAGTCTCCCGTTAACGTTTGAAAAACACCTTCTGGTACTCCAGCCTTATGAAAAGTGTTCTCAATCTCAATTCCACATTGCATTGTAGCACTAGCTGGTTTTAGTACAATAGTATTTCCAACCATCAATGACGGAGCTGCAAACCTTATTCCCTGCCAATAAGGAAAATTCCATGGCATTATGCTACCTATGACTCCAATGGGCTCAAATGATATGGTACTTTTTCTTGCATCTGTATTAACAACTTCGGCGGTTGAAAAAATTTTTCCATTATCCGCGTAATATTCTATTACCCATGCACATTTTTCTATTTCTGATCTTGATTCCTTTATTGCTTTTCCCATCTCCTCTGTAGCTGTTTTAGCAAGTTTTTCTTTATTCTTTCTAAGCTCTTTTGCAAATGCATATAAAAAATCTGATCTTTTATCAATATTTCTCTTCCATTCTGAGAATGCATTTCTTGCTTGTTTTATTGAGTCGTCTATCTGTTCTTTGTTCATTATTTCATATTCTTTGAGAACTTGTTCTGTTGTAGGATTTATTGTCTGTAGTTTTGATTTTCTATTATTTTGTATTTCTTCTTTGTTATCATTATTATGCACATTTTTGTTAGTAGATCTCACGGATTTAAGACCCCCCTTCCAATAATTTTACCCTCTTTTAACTTAGACAATGCTTCTGTGGCTTGGTTAAGTTTAAACCTATCAGATATTACCGGTTTAATTATTTCTCTATCTGCCAACGATATCAATTCAGTCATATCGGCTAAAGTTCCGGTATAGGAGCCAATTAGTCTATATGCCCTTGTTGGCATTGTTACCAAGTTTAGTCTTAGTTCGCCTCCAAAAAGACCTACGAGTACAACTTTAGCCCGTCTTCTTAGAAATTTCATATCTGCATCCACGGTTTTTGACGCATTTACAAAATCAACAACTGCATCTGCACCCATATTATTAGTCAATTCCATTACAGATTTGGTAATATCAGTCTCTTTATTAGTATTGATTATCTCATCTGCACCATTGTCTTTTGCTACTTTAAGCTTTTTATCGTCTAAATCTAAAGCAATAATCTTTGCTCCAGATACTGCTTTAGCCAGCTGCATAGCCATTAAACCTAGTCCGCCCGCTCCTACAATAACTACATTATCGTAGGGCTTCATATCAGCATTCTTAACTGCACCATATGCTGTGAGTGCAGAACACGATAAAGTTGCTGCTACATCCATGTCAATATGCTCCGGTAACTTTACAAGATATCTGTAACTTGGTATCAAAATATATTCAGCATATCCACCATCTTTGTAAATTCCTAATGATCTAGGATTGTCACATAGATTCTCCTCACCTAGTCTGCATGCAGGACAAAGTCCTTCGCCTATCCAAGGATACACAAGAACCCTATCTTTTTTAAGTATCCTTCCTTGTTGTTGTACTTCCTCGCCAATATTTTCTACTATTCCAGATACTTCGTGTCCAGGTGTTAATGGATAAGTTACTCCTCTATCAGTTGTCTTTAAGAATTGTCCTCCTGGACCTTCATATCCGCCTTGCCAGAGGTGTATGTCACTATGACATACGCCAGAAGACTGGATCTTAACAAGGACTTGTGACCCTTTGGGGTTAGGTATCTCAATATCTTGTATTTCTAACGATTCCTTTGGTTTAATGATCCTTGCGGCTTTCATCATAATTATTATTTACCATTCCTAAAAGACCATTCTATTACTATCTCTGATAAATGTTTTCTATTATTTGGATAATCCTTTTCTATTCAAAGGAAAAGAAATCACAAATCACTAGCGATAATGATTATTCTGTCTTAATTTTGTACTTTTATATCATGTAACTAGTGATCTGTAAGCCACCTTGGCGGACTCTGACCACCCTCGAGCTAAAAGAATCAATCTGATTTACGCTCAATTCATGTGACCGATTTGTCAAAATATGACTGTTCCTTTACTTAGTAAAGCCCATCGAAGTGTGTTAACGCCATTTTAGATAACATAATTATTTTATTATTAATTTTGGTAGTAAACTAATAGGTTGTCCATTCTTCGACCATATCCATCGAGGATGATAGCTGTATTAATAATGCTAAAACTTTTCCTTCAAGATAAACTATAGAAGAAAGAATAATTTCAGCTCTTTTTTTTATTTTTTTTAACATTTTAATCTTTATGAGTTGTGATTTTTGGAAGTTTAACAGCTAATCTAAATTGTCTGTAGTCTTGTCTTCATTGACTAATTCTTTACTGTAAACATTAGGAATCCTGTAAAAATAGAATCAATTTCGAAAGTCAAAACTTGAGAATAATAACTTAACCATTTGGAATAGGCTAGATTGATAGTATAGAAATGTCCTTGTCATGCTGAATAACATCCTCCGGAGCAGCAGATGTTGTACTGCAAATATGATGACGGATACTACGGCACTATTTGATGTTTTCAACTAAGCTCATTATACATCTCCTCATACATTTCTGGCCTTTCGCTTGAGGACAAACAATTAGACCTGTTTCCTATGAGTTTTAGAATTGTATTTTTATAATAATATATTCATAGTTTTCTTAGTAAATAATAATTGTAGACTTTTGAACTTTAACTACGAAGACATGACCAGTTTGTTTTCAGATCTTTCAGCATAACGTAAACTACCGATCGCTCGTGTAATGTGATGTTTCTAGAAATGTGTCTCAGAAAGATCTACATATCGGATGGTGCTAAGAGAAGAGATGATAGCTTTATTTTGGTCTATAGAAGTAATAAAGTAACAGTTACAAAAAGGGAATAATAATGAAGTCAAATCATAGAAATCAATCTCATATTCGAAAACCACTAATTTGCATCTATACTAATCAAAACAGAAATGAATTCGCTATTGGTTTAGAGAAAGATGAGAGTTTTATGGCTATCACAAAAGTTGATGAATCATTTACAAGGTTTGTAGATGCGTATGATCAGATAATAGATGATGAAAATGAAATCAATTGGGAACTAGAACTAAAAAGCTGGGTTGTCGCTGCTAAGAAAAATGAATCAATATTCATTGAGGTTGATCTTAGTGGTTGGAATCAAGAAGGAGAAAGGATTAACTAACCACGACGTGTAAACATATGTCATAATCTAGATTTCATTTATAAATGCAATTCTGATAGTAGAAGTGTATCCATCCGAGTAAGATACTGTCACATATATATGTTGAAGTATTATAACTATTCAACATTTTTGGTTATCAGTGTTAGATACAGTACATTAGTTATATGGACATAAGATATATTTGAGTACAATTACATCTCTTCACCAGTATATAGTTATGAAGAAGATTATTGCTGTTGTATTCCCAGATCTCGACGATAAAGTGATTAGAATAGAATTAGATGATTCTCTTGCGCCAAAGACCTTCAAAGCAATATTTGAGAATCTACCAATTGAAGTTAATATAAATAGATGGGGAGATGAACTCTATACTGATCGAACTATGATATCTATAGGACTAGAAGACAGTGCAAAGATCGAAGTTAATAAATTAGATGTTGCTTATTGGCACGAAGGCAAAGCATTATGTTTATTCTTTGGACCAACCCCTATAAGTAAGAACGGAATGATACTGGCGTACTCTGCTGTGAATATTGTAGGGAGAATTATAGATTCTGGCAAAGATCAGATATTGAGTCAAATTAAAGATGGAACAAAAGTAATTATCAAGGATAACATATAGGCATCACAGAAAATTTTAATACAGGATGGATAAATATCAAGAATTAATTAATTAATATTTCTATTTCAGTACAACATCTCCAACTGGAGATGGTGGAGCCGACTAAATTGCTGCTGATCAAGTATTCGATTGCATCCAGATCAGCTGGATTATACCTACGCAATATTATCGTGCAACTCTAAGCCTTGTTGGTAAGAGTACTTTATTTATTGTCGTTTTCTCCTTAGTACTAAAAGATGTTTCTTGTTATGGAAAAGCAACTATTTATAGTATATGAGACTTTATCTCTCTTAATCCAATATGTCATTATTCATAAATATCGAATACTAGAGATTACTAAACTTCCATCTTTAATACACCTAAAGCGATCATCTTCCAATTATCTTCACTAATTTTTTCTCTCTAGTACGACCAAAATATTTTGTTTGTATATCCATTACTCTCCACATAGATAACTATTGTTTCTCTTTCTCCGTGAGACAATATTCGCGAATCATTGAATATCTACTCCAAACTTTCTGGTTAATATGAGACCACGTTCGATCATCAAACTTAAATAATTGACTACCAGGTCTTTATAGTTGTGCCAAGAGTAATTCATTTTGAAATAGTGGCAGATAAGCCGGAAAGAGCAATAAAATTCTACAAGGAAGTTTTTGGTTGGGAGTTCAATAAATGGAATGGTCCTCAAGAATACTGGCTTGTAAAAACAGGAGAAGACAGTCAGCCAGGCATAAACGGCGGACTTACTCCTAAAATGAATCAAGGTAGTAATGACAATACCGGTAGCAGAGTGACAAATACGATTGATGTATCTTCCGTAGATGAATTCTCTAAGAAAATTACTATGGAAGGAGGCAAGATTGTGAGACCCAAAATGGCCATTCCGGGCATTGGATATTTAGCGATATGTGAAGACACTGAAGGCATTTCGTTTGGTATTATACAAAGTGACCGAAATGCTAAGTAGATAGATAGATAGATAGATAGATAGATAGATACAAGTTAGATTACTACGCCTACAACACCTTATTTATCCTATCACTATATGTTATCTCATCTTTGATCTAATTTTGTAAACTTATTAATCCAAAATCTAACAAGATGAAACAATATATAATCTAATATTAAAAGAGTTTTTCGTGTTATAATAGAATAATGAGATTGCTACGAAGCAGACAAAGGATGAGAAACAAACAACAAAAAAGAACATATTCCATTAACTTCAACCTAGCATTAATGGACTAGCAAAAAAATCTGACTTATGCGTTTGGATAACAGGATTTATGGGATTACGAATGAAAAACAATCATCTTATTGATACGACGCTAAAATACAAGGGATCGAGGAAATTAAAGCTCAATAATAATAAAATTTGATAACAAATTTAATATAATAAGAATTTAAGGTATATCTATTTCTATGTGAAGCAAACAAATTTCTAATTGATATAGATCTAACAAATATTTAACTTATACAAAAATTAATAAACACCAAGATATCATATATGACAAATGACTATATTTATGCTGGTCATTGGATCTTTTATATTATCAACATTACTAATTGTCAGTACATCTGTAGTACATGGCCAGACTATTTCAACAATTACGATACCAATGAAAGTTTATTATAACTCTACTTATGGCGTAGTTATTCAATATCCAGCTAGCTGGAATGTTAGTAATATATCTAGTAATAATTCGCCATCTCCTTTTCAGGGCATAGTTTTGATGACGCCACCAATTCAAAGTACAGGTAATGAGTTTGCGTCAATTGTAGTAGGACAATATCCTCAATCGGTAAATACAACGTTACAATCTTTTCTAGATCATAACAAGAGAATTAGAATGTCGAATTCTAATACCAAAGACTTTAATATTGTTATGTCAAATGCTAATTCACTACTTGCTGGCAGACAAGCATATGGGTTACTCTTTACAGATACCTTTCATGGACATTCCCAAAAGAGTTTAGAACTTGGAACATTCGGGCTAGAACATAGGGGAATTAAATATGGTTACATTGTCAATTTTAGCGCTGATCCAATATCATTTACAAAGATATTGCCAATAATGCTTCAAACAATTGATTCATTTGGAATTTCAAATATTAGCTGATATACCTATTGTAGATCTACTTCTCTTCTGATAGTGAATTAAAAATTTTGCAATTTTATTTTTTAAAAAGTTAAGCATAGACCTACAAAAAACAGCCAAAATTGATTTAATTTGATTTATGCTATGTTGATTGTAGATGATGGCAACAAATAGGCCTACTAAAAGGCTTTTTCGTACTTGGCCGATCCTAATCTTTAATTTCTATTATGGTATTACATTACCCCAGTTCTGAAACTTATTCAACTAAACTTATCGAAGATAATCCGTCACATAAAGAGAACAGAATAGATAATTACTACAATAGAGGTAGATAACATAACATAATATCATCAGATGTTCAACACTATTTCTAAGTTTTAGCTATAAGTTTATTAATCTATTAGCACACAAATGCGTAGAATATTTTCATATCACACAAAAGTTTAAACACTAATGTATTGTAGAAATGATCATTGCTAGCCGGAAGAAAAGATTAAGAGAAATTAAGATGTGCTAATTCCTTCTTTTTGTTCATATGTTTACATGCCATATGACTATATCAAATTGTCTGTTTTAATATTCTTCTAGTTTTAATGAAAGATAGTCCAAGTGTAAAAGTCAATATTCCGAATATTACTATTAGAGATAACGTAATGGGAAATTCGATAAATCCTGTTAGACTCATCTTCACACCAACAAAAAGTAATATTGCAATAAGACCGTACTTTAAATAATAAAACTTGTTCATCATACCTGCAAGCAGAAAATACAAACTTCGTAAACCCAAAATTGCAAATATATTCGATGTTATTACTATAAATGAATCTGAAGTTATTGCCAAAATAGCAGGAATAGAATCTAGAGCAAAAACTAAATCAGTCATTTCTACTATTACAAGAGCAATCATCATAGAAGTGGCATACAAAATTCCATCTTTTTTGACAAAGAACTTGTCTCCATTTAATTGAAAAGATACTGGAAAAATTTTTTTCATCAATCTGACTGCAATATTCTTTTCAATTTCTATCTTTTCATCTCTTTTCCTTATCTGTATGAGCATGCGTATTGCAGTAAACAGTAATAATCCTCCAAATACGTATATCATGAAATGAAAGTTTTCAAGTAGTGACACTCCTGCCAAAATAAGGACTATTCTCATTAGAATTGCACTTAGTATACCCACCATCAAAACCTTATATTGATATGTATAAGGAATAGCTAGAAATGAAAATATTAATAAGAAGATAAACATGTTATCTATACTTAAGGATTTTTCTATGATGTATCCTGTTACAAAAAGTACTGCTTTATCATGTCCAACTGTAACAAATATTATTCCAGCAAATATTGCTGCAAGAGAAATCCAAATAATTGTCCATATGAGCGCATGCTTGAATGTTTGCTGCTGACTCGATCCTTGTTTTCGCTTTATCAAAGATTTGATATTATTATAAAGACCAAAATCTATTGCTAACGCGATTCCAATCATGATACTGAAAATTATCCACAAGATAGAATAGTGATCACTACCACTAATAATAGTAATATTGGAAATAATGTCCATTAATATATAGATCAAGTATGTCATCATATTTTACAAACATGTTTTCAGTGTGTTGCATTGTAGACGTGTTAGTTAACTACTTAATTTGTTGTTATCTTGATCAAATTAAAATATATTGGCTAGATTTCTGAAGAGCTAGAGAAGAGCACAGGAAAACTAATCTACCAATAATAGCAGCAAATTTTCAATTTGTGAACTATATTAAGGTTAAGTACAAGTGTTGGTAATCCCAATTATCTCCCATGCTATAAATAGAATATTCAATCTGAATTTTCGTATCACATAGAATTAGCGTCGGCTATCTCAAATTACAATGCAATCAGAAGAATATTTCTTGAATCCTTGAATAATCTAATAGATTTCATGGATCACCCTTATTTAAGGTCACACTAAAATGTTATGATTAATAGAGAAACAAGTAACTTTGATAATAATGGTAATATACTCTCAGGAGACTAATCATTATGTAAATGATTTATTGATTACAGAATAGAATTGACGATTAAGAGATCAACTCAAAATTATATTCCGCCTATAATAAAAGAAACTATAAAGAAAAACTATCCTGGTTGATATGGAGATTTTGAAGAATGGCTAGACATTTTCCCTTATCTTCCAGCTATATGCTAAGGTTAGAATAATAGGTAATGCGCGCCTCTGTCACTGTCATCATCGTCATCCATTCCGTATCGTGATTCTTTGACCGTTACAATGTAACATTTTGGAAATGATTCTTATAAGGAATATTAAATGTAAATCATTTCATATTTTAGACGAAATCAGTACTTCCTAAATTAGCATTAGTTGGTTGGCAGAACGCGATAAAAAAAGGTTAACACTTGTCCTTGCATTAATGATGCTGGCGTCTTTGGTAAGATGATAGAAATGAATATATTTATCACCAGGTGCTCCAATGAGTTCCCAAGTGGGATGTCAACTATCAATGCGACAAGTAGTAGACGATATGAATATTGAAATGCCGAGAAGTTCTCAATATTTAAAAATAAACTCTGTTTATTTTTTTTAAAAGCCTGTTATTATCGATACTTATAGAATACAGATACAAATAAGGTTTTATGGCATTTACGAAAATTGATGAACACGAGTCAATCTGGAGAAGTTTAACACGGCATCCATAAATACCGTAGATTTGGAAATTTTAAGGCCAGCCTGTTACTACTCCAGAGTAGGGTTCAGATTCGGTCAGCTACTCAATCACTGCTGATCATCACGATGCAGAATACGAGCAGGCTTATCGTGAACAGGTCCAGCTTTTCGGGGATGATGGAGAGGAAGGTGGTCAAAGAGAACTGATCCCTGATCCCGAGGGGAAGATATGGGATGGTATCGTTACATTTACATCATCGCAAGGTCAATTTACTTTTATACGTGAAAAAATATATCAAACAGCAGTCTGAACGAAGACCCCGGAGGTCCGGTGCTGGAGGACGAGATCGGCGCTTTAGTAACCCTGACTCCGATACCACCATCATTGGTTAGCCAGGAAACCAACATTGTGTCACGCGGCGGAATTATTAATGACCCAGGAGAACTATCTCGTGCTACGCTGCGGAAAACCGGTCAGATTGCCGAAGGATAGATAGATACAAGCCTGGCTGAATCATCTATTTTGTAGAACCCATCTAATCACTTCGCTGGCGATTAATTG
>Ga0164309_10001615_pt1 | contig 10883 bp, 13 predicted proteins | sample Whisoiple_247_MG_FD_109984 | JGI IMG/M metagenome (GOLD analysis project Ga0164309, IMG submission 109984) | Soil microbial communities amended with fresh organic matter from upstate New York, USA - Whitman soil sample_247_MG | ecosystem: Environmental > Terrestrial > Soil > Unclassified >... | reverse complement strand
TGAGGTCGGTCGAAACAATCACCGGCGGCGTCACGCCGCCGGTGATTGTTTCGACCGACCTCAAGCGCCGGAATGGCAACCTCGTGGTCACGGTCGCGGGGCGCGATGCGCTCTCGCTGCTCGAGGGGGCCGAATTCATCCTGAACAACGGCATGCGCGATGTCGTCCTGCACCCGGTCGACGGCGTGCTGGACAGTCGGGAGGAATCGTTCGCCCTCGAGTTCCCCGAGGCGAAGACCGCCGGGGCCACCTCACTGGAAGTGATCCTGTACGACGAGGCGGGCAACGCCTCGTCGAAGCGGATCCCGCTTAATTAAAGTGGTTCGAGGCGAGCTGTAGCCGAGGTCGTTGACCTCGGTCTGCCTCTTCTCATTCGCGTCCGGGGTCAACGACCCCGGCTACAGTTTTCAACCAGCTTACGGCCGGTCCGCTTCCTTTCCGCCGATCGGCGGATTGCTCCGCCCCGGACGCCAGAACGGCTGCCGCGTGCCGTCCGGTTGCAACAGCCGCGACAACTCGGGCGGCAGCGCGGGCTCACTCACGTGGTTGACCAGCTCCACCATGCGCCGGACCGAAATGCGCAAGCGCAGCCGGCGGCGCAGGAAGGAGCGGTTCCGCGGGTGCTCGAGGTAACTCCGCACCGCCGAGGAGAAATCCGCCGGCCGGCGCATCAGGCTGATGTCCTCGATGAACTCGTAGTCCGGGTGAAAATACTGCCGGTCCAGCGCCTCGAGCAGCCGGGTGAAGGGCCGCGCGTGCGGATAAAGGGTGCGGTGCAGCACGTCGGTCACGAAGGCCGAGCGGCGCTGGTCGGTGCGCTGGCAATAGCGGTCAAGGAATGGAAGGTTGTCCATGGTCAGGTTGGATTTCCTTCGTCCGCCACCGGCAGGATCACATGGCACGTCGTGCCGACGTCCTTCACGCTCTCGAAGCGCAGCAGTCCGCCGGTCCGGCGCACGGCCTGGTGGGCGATGAACAGGCCGACGCCGAGACCCTGCTGCTCGTATTTCTGGCGTTCGAACTGCCGGAACAGGCCCAGGCTCTTGAGCTGCTGGCGGGACATGCCCCGGCCGCTGTCCGTGACCGAGATATGGAGTTCGTTTTCCACGCGGGCCGCCCGGATGCGCACGATGGAGTGGGCGCGGGAAAAGCTGAAGGCATTGTCCGCCAGTTCCTCGATCATCAGCACCAGCTCCTGGGCGCTGCCCGCGATCGGCGCGCCGGTGATCTCGAGCGCCAGGTCGGAGCCGCGCCGGTGCCGCTCGGCCGCCGCGCGCGCGCCCTGCTGGAAAAGCTGCGCCACCGTGCTGGCCGAAAGCACTGGGAACGGCGCCGCCGAGTCGGGGCCCATGCGGTCGATCGCGTAGATGTAGTTGCGCAGCGTGCGCTGCAGCCGGCGCCCGGAGAGCAGGATGTTGCGCAGGGCCTCGCGACACTCCTCGGGTTTCATCAGGTCGCCCTCCTGCTCCAGCATCTCCGCAAAGCCGATGATGCCGGTCAGCGGCGTGAAAAACTCGTGCGGCAGGCCGCGTCGCAACCCTTCGCGCAAGCTCTTGACCAACGCGGCCTCGCCCTGGCCGCTGATCCCGCTGCGCCGCAGGCGGGCATTCACGCACGTGACGAGCGTGTCCAGGGTGAAGGGCTTGAGGAGGAAGTCGTCCGCCCCGAGGTCCATGCCCTTGCGTGGCTGGGAAAACAGCGGGTTGCCCGTCATGAACACGAACGGGCAGTTCGCCAGGTCCTCGTCGCTCCGCAGCTCCGCCAGCAGCTCATGTCCGTTTTTCCCGGGCATGTTGATGTCGCAGAGGATCAGGTCGGGATATTGCTGGCGCGCCGCCGCCAGGCCCGCCGCGGCGCTCTGGGAAAACGTCGCGCGAAACCCGTGGGCCTCAAGGCCGGCGGAGAGCGCCGCGCAGATTTCCGCATCGTCATCAATGATGTGGACCAGCGGGATCGCCCCGTCGACGTGGGTGCTGGAGGCCTCCGGCCCCCGTCCGGCAGCAGGAAACGGATGGTGGGTCATGACGGGAGAGTGGTTTGCCCGTTCGCGAGATAGTCGGCCACGAGGGCCGGGGACGGCAGCGGGAACGTGAGGCGGATCCGCGTGCCGTGGCCCGCGCGGCTGCGCAGGGTGATGTGACCGCCCATGGCACCGAGCAGCCGGCGCACGGTGACGAGCCCGAGGCCGGTGCCGCGGCCCGGTCCCTTCGTCGTGAAGAATTTGGTGAAAAGCCGCGACTTTACCTGTGGGGTCATGCCCGTGCCGTTGTCCTCGACTTCGAGCCACGGCTGGCCGCCCCGCGGCCCGCGGCCGGCCCGGACGAAAATCCGGCCGTGCTCGAGATCCGTGGCGTCACGGGAATTGAGCACGAGGTTGATCAGCATCTGCTCGATGTGGCCAGGGTCGGCCCGGATCAGCAGCGGTCCCTTCTGGGCCCGCGTGAAGGCCAGGCGCCGGCCGATGATCTGTTCCAGCAGGCGGCAGACCCCCTGCGAAATTTCCCCGAGGTCGGTGAGCTGCACCCGGGCGGGCGTTTCCGCCGGATGAGCGAGGACGCGCAGCTGGCTGCACATCGACGCGATCATCGTGCCGGCGTGCAGCAGCGGCTCGAGGTACCGGAGGATTTCCGGATCGTCCCGATGGCGTTCCCGCAGGAGGCCGGCATTGAACAGCACGATCGTCTGCAGGTTGCTGATTTCGTGGACCGCCGTCGCCGCGAGCTCGCCGTGAATCGCGAGGCGCTGCATCCGGGGCAGCCGGTCATTCCGTAGGGCCGAACGGACCTGAGAGTTTTTTGTGCGACGTGGCTTTTTTGATGACGAGACCATGGGGTGTTCTACTGGGCCCGGTGCCGGGCAAGAGGCTTGAGGACGGTCTGCGTGTCGCCTTCGACCAGGCCCTGGCGGGCGGCGTAGACCGAGAGCTGGGCGATGCGATGCAGGCCGATTTTCCGCATGAGGCGGTTGCGGTGGTTGGCCACGGTATGCGGGCTCAACCCGAGCGTGACGCCGATCTCCTTCGAGCTGAGCCCGCGGGCGAGGTGGATCAACACCGCCTCCTCGCGTCCCGTCAGGCGCTGGCCTCCGCCGACCGACCGGCCGCGCGAGGTCGCGACCAGGCTGCGGATCGTGGCGGAAATTTCCGAACTGAAATAAGTGCGTCCTTCCGCGACCGTCTGCAGGGCCTGGCGGAATTCCTCCAACGTTGCGGATTTGCCGATCAGGCTGAAGGCACCGGCCGAGAGCACGCGGCGCACCGTCGCGGGCGTGAGGTTGCCGGAAAAAATCAGGATGTGCGCGTCCCGGCAGGCATGGCGGAGGCGCGGCAGCGCGATGAGCTCGGTGCTCGCGGGGCGCAGGAGCAGGTCGAGGATGATGACGTCGGGTTTTTCCCGCTCGCACAGCCGCACCGCCTCGGCCTCGGATTGCGCCCAGCCCACCACGCTCATGCCCTCCATCGAATTGACCACGCCCGTGATCAACTCCTTGAACAGGATGTGGTCGTCCACGATGACAACGCGGACCGACTCGCGGCGTAACGACTTGGCTTCCATGCAACCGTTGTCACTCGGTGGAGGCAAAATTTCTATTAAATACTCGGTCAGGTCCCGAAAATGAGGGGAATGCCCAACGGGTTGTTAGCTCGATTGAGTCACACCGGGCCTAGGGGGTTTTCTGAACCCTTGGGGGCGCGGGCCCAAAGCCCCAAAGCGCGCCACCGCGGTATTCCCGCCAGTCGGAGACGGGCGCGCCGCTTAAGCTTGCGGGTTCGTAGTCGCGACGCGCAATCCAGGCACGCGCACGAGCCCGAGTCGCGCCGCGTAGAGCACGAGGTTGGCCGTGCTGTGCAGGCCGGTCTTCTTCATCAGGCGCGCGCGAAACGCGCCGATCGTATTCCGGCTCAAACCCATTTTCGTCGCAATCTGCCGCGAGCTGAGTCCCATCGCGAGAAACTGCAAAACCGTCAGCTCCTGCCGGCTCAGGTCGGGCCGGGGCGCCTTCGGATCGGACGGCGTTGAGGCCACGAAGCGACGGACGGCGTCGCAGGCCTCCGCGCAAAGATGAATGCCGCCGCCGGCCACGCGGTCCACGGCGTCGATCAGGTCCCGCACGCGGGCGGTCTTCAGCAGGATGCCGCCCGCGCCCGCCAGGAGCATGTCCACCACGAGCGACTGGGAAAGACGGCCCGTGAAAATCAGGACGCGCGAGCGGGGACAGTCCCGCTGCAGCCCGCGCAGGCAATCGAGGTTGTTGGAGTCGACGAGCCCGATGTCGAGGATGACGAGCGTCGGTTTCAGTTTCTGGCAAAGCTCGACCGCCTCCGTGGCGCGATCGGTGCGCCCGATGACGCGATAGCGCCCTTCCCGCTCGAGCACCTCGGTCAGGAAGGAAACCAACACCGGGTGGTCGTCGACGAGGACGACCCCGATGGGCTTCGTCGTGGTGGTGCTGATGGGCTTGGCAATTTCCATGATCCGTGGCGGGTGTGTTTGCAGGGGACCCTAACCCTTTATTTACACCGCCAAATTCGGCCAGTTCGAGGGCAATTTAGTCGAATTCCACCGGACCGTAACTTTGCAAAGAAATTAACAAGCACGCTCAAGCCCGGGGATGGGCCTTGGCGGGGATTTCCTTCCAACGCGCCCCACTCCTGTGCCTGTAGATCTGTGTGGTCGTGAGGCTGGCGTGGCCGAGCAACTCCTGGACGGAGCGCAAATCCGCGCCGGCATTCAGGAGGTGGGTGGCGTAGGAATGACGCAACTTGTGCGGGGTGATGTCCATCGGCAGGTCGGCCAGGGCCAGATAGCGTTTCACCATCTGCTGCACCTTGGCGGGCTGGAGCCGCCGATGGAGCTCGCTGACGACGATCGGGTCCGCCGGGCCGGTGGCCTTCGCCTCTGTTTTGCGAAAACGTTCCACCAACGCCATCGCGGTGCGCCCGAGCGGACAGATCCGCTCCTTCCGGCCCTTGCCGAGCACGCGCACGCTGCCCTGGCCGAAGTCCACGGCGCCGTAATTGAGCCCGACCAGCTCGCTGACGCGCAAGCCGCCGCCATAGAGAATCTCCAGCGCCAGCCGGTCGCGCAGCGCGGTGAAAGGAGTGATCGCACCCTGGGCGCGCAACTTCTCCGGCCCGGCGAGCAGCGTGGTCATCTGCGTCTCGGTGAGAAATTTCGGCAGCGGTTTGTCGAGTTTGGGCAGCGGCACGCCGAGAAAGGGATTCCGGTCGAGCCGGCCCTCGCGCATCCAGAAGCGATAAAACGCCCGCAACCCGGAAACGTGGTTGTGCAGTGTGCGGCGGCCGAAGCGACGCTGGGCCTCGATCACGAAATCCCGCACGTCGCGAACGGTGAGTGTGCCGAAGGCGCCGGCGCCGCGGCCGCCCTGGACCAGCCAGCGATGGTAATCCGCGAAGGCCTGCCGGTAGTTGCGCACCGTGTAGGCGGAGTAGCGCCGCTCCTTGGCGAGGTAGTCGAGGAACGGCTGCAGCCATTCCGCCGCCACGGCCGGCGGCACGGCGGGCTCAGCGGCGGGCTTGGACGTTGGCTTCGACATCGCGCATCACGCGGTTGCATTCCTGGCGCAGCGCCGTCTCGGGATCGAGGCCCGCGCGGCGGCAGGCCGTCGCCAGTTCGAACAGCTGCCGGCCGGCCGACGCCTCGGTCAGGTCCCGGGCGAGGCTTTCGACCCGCGGCTGGTCGATCACGCCGGCCGCGGGCAGCGCCTGCTTCTCGATGCGCTTCGCGACTTCCTCGGCGAACATCAGCGCCGGCAGCCGCGGGGGCAGTTGCTTGAAAAGCGTCGACTCGGTCTTGCCGCTCGCGGCCTTCTCGCCGGCCTTCACTTTTTCCCACACCTCGATGACCTCGGCGGGGTTGTCCGCCCGGCCGTCACCGAACACGTGGGGATGGCGGCGGATGAGCTTCGCGTTGATGTCATCCGCCACGTCGTCGACGGTGAAGTCGCCGCGCTCGGCCGCGAGCTGCGCGTGGAAGACGACCTGGATGAGCACGTCGCCCAGTTCCTCGCGCATGTGCGGCAGGTCGTTGCGGTCGATCGTGTCGAGCAGCTCGCTGCACTCGTCGATCAGGCAGCGCGTGAGCGTCTGGTGGGTCTGCTCGCGGTCCCACGGGCAGCCGTCGGGCGCCCGCAACCGGGCCATGGTCTGGCGAAGTTCTTCGATCGGGGTCATGCGCGCAATTTGGCCGCGGAACCCGCGGAACACACGGAAAAACCATATGCTTTCTGCTTTGTGTTCCGGGTCTTCCGTGTGTTCCGTAAGCCCTCGTATGGACAAACTCACCGAGATCATGGCCCACAAGCGCCGCGAGATCGCCCCGCGGCTGCGCCCGGTCTTTGCCGACGAGCTGGCGGCCCTCCATCGCACCCTGCCCCGCCCGCCCTCCTTCCAGGCGGCGCTGCGCCGGCCCGACGGGAAACTCGCGATCATCTCCGAGATCAAGCGCCGCTCGCCGTCCGCCGGCGCCATCCGGGAAAACGCCTCCGCGCTCGCCCAGGCCCGCCGCTACCGCGCCGCCGGCGCCGCCGCGCTGTCGATCCTCACGGACCACGAGTATTTCGGCGGACACCTGGCCGACCTCGTGGAGGTCACGGCGGACTTCGCCCAAAACCCGCCGGCCGTGCCCTGCCTGCGCAAGGATTTCATGGTGCACCCGATCCAGGTGCTGCAGGCCCGCGAGGCCGGCGCCAGCGCGATCCTCATCATCGTGCGGGCGCTGAACGACGACGAAATCTCCGCGCTGCACCAGGCGGCGACGGCGGCCGGGCTCGACGCGCTTTTTGAGATCCACACCGAGGACGAACTGCGCCGGGCCCTGCAGCACCAAGCCCGCATCATCGGCGTGAACAACCGCGACCTCGCGATCTTCAAGACCGACATTGGGCTCTCCGAGCGCCTCATTCCCCTCTTCCCGAAGGACGTCATCGCCGTGAGCGAGAGCGGCTTTGCCACCGGGGCGGACGCCGCCCGGGCGCGCGCCTGTGGCGCCCACGCACTGCTCGTCGGCGAATCGCTGATGAAGGCCGACGATCCGGCCGCGCTGATCGCGGAGTTCCAACGCAATGTTTGAGCCGCGGCACCAGCAATTGCTGCCCCGCCGCGAATTCATCCGCCGGCTGGGCTGGAGCGTGGCGACGGGCTTCGTGCTCATCGGTTTTTCGCTGGGCATCGGCATCACGGGCTATCACTGGCTGTGCGGCCTGCCGTGGATCGACGCCTTCCTCGACGCCGCCATGATCATGTCCGGCATGGGGCCGATGTCCCCCATCCCGACCGCCACGGGCAAGCTGTTCGCCGGCGTCTACGCCATCTATTGCGGCATCGCGCTGATCGGCACCACGGGCGTGATCTTCGCCCCCGTGATCCACCGGGCGTTGCACAAATTCCACCTCGAAGACTCGACGCAGGACTGAGCCATGCCCCTCTCCCCGTCCGCCACCCGCGAATTGCTTGCCCGGCTCGGCCACCAGCCGAAGCGCTTCCTCGGGCAGAATTTCCTCGTCGACGGCAACATCGTCCGCAAGTCGCTCGAGCTCGCCGGCATCACCGCCGGGGACACGGTCGTCGAGGTCGGTCCCGGGCTCGGCACGCTGACCTCCGCACTGCTCGAGGCCGGCGCCGAGGTGTGGGCCGTGGAGAAGGACCGCCAGCTCCATGCCCACCTGACCGAGACGCTGGTCCCGGCGCATCCCCGCCTGCATCTGATGGAGGGGGACGCGATGGAGCACCCGCTGGCCGGCCTGCCGGCGGAAAAGTCCGCGCACTTCAAGATCGTCGCCAACCTGCCCTACGCCATTTCCACGCCGTGGATGGACGCGGTCCTCAGCGGCCCGCGGCCGGATCGCATGGTGCTCATGTTGCAGGAGGAGGCCGCGCGCCGCTACGTCGCCGCGCCCGGCTCCAAGCTCTTCGGGGCGATTTCCATCTTTCTCCAGTCGGCCTATGCGGTCGATCCCGGCCACCGCGTCGGCGCCGGCTGCTTCCATCCCCGGCCCGACGTGGAGTCGTTCCTCCTCAACCTCGGCCTGCTTCCGGCCCCGTTTGTCTTCCCGCCCGCCACCAAGGCGCTCATCCGGGCCTGCTTCCAGCAGCGGCGCAAGCAGCTGGGCTCGATCCTGCGCGACAAGCTGCCGGCGGCCGTGGCCGACGCCTGGTTCGCCCGCCTCACCGCCGCCGGTTTCGGACCCCAGTCGCGGGCCGAACAGATTCCCGTGGCACTCTGGCGTGATTTTTCGGTCTGAGTCGCGTTACCTCCCGGCCCGGTCAGCGTCATCCTCTCCTTTCCCCATGTTGCGGTTTTCCTCCCTGCTGCTTTGCGTCCTTGCCGTCGTGACGGCGCACGCCGCGCCGCTGGTCGGCCGGATGGAAGGCGACACCTACGTCTCGCCCACCGGTGAGTTCCGGATCCGGGCCCCCGTGCTGCCGGAGCTGGGCGGGACCATCGAGGACACCAGTTCGGTCGTCACCTTCCACGACAACTTCGGCACCCACCTGAGCATTGCGTGCTTCGACCTGGACGCCACGCAGCGCTGGGAGCTGGAGACGCGACAGACGCGTGACTACCTGCTGTATTTTTTCACGGACATCGTGCTGGTGAATTTCCAGGCGCGGTTCCCGGGCTCGAGCATCGAAAGTGCGCGCTTCCTGCCCGATCTCTCCGGGGGCGCGCTGATCGCGTACGCCCTGTTGCCGGGCGGCTCCAGCTTTGAGGAGACCAGCCGGGTGCTCGGCGGGCCACCGCCCGACCTCGTCATCGCCAAGCGCGGCTCGCTGCTTTTCGTCCGCCATCGCCATGTGTACGTGCTCAGCCTGGAGCTGGCCGAACGGGCCACCCAGCGCAGCACCTACAACCTGACCCGGCAGCAGGAGGACGACCAGTTGTCCACCCGCCTGACGGCCGCGGTCGGGCGCATGACCTTTACGGATGACAAGCCGCGCGAACCCTGATGCACATCGGGATTGCGTGGGTGCCGCCAATTTCCACTGTCAGGCGATGACCAAACGCGAGCTCCTGGACCGGATCGTGGCCCGCCTCGAGGGCGAACTGGCTGCCCTGACCCGCGCTGCGCTCGCCACCCACGCCGAAGCGACCGACGAGGAAAACAAGGCGGAGGACAAGTACGACACCCGCGGCCTCGAGGCCTCCTACCTGGCGCACGGCCAGTCCAAGGCGGCGGAGGAAGTGGCCCAGGCCCTGGCCCAGTTCCAGGCGCTGGTGCCCCGTGATTTTTCCCGCCACGAACCGATCGGACTCGGCGCGCTGGTGACCATCGAGGGCATCGGCACTTATTTCTTCGGCCCCCGCGCCGGTGGCACCGAGGTGAAGGACGACAACGACATGCCGGTGTCCGTCATCACGCCGCAATCCCCGCTTGGCCGCCAGCTGCTCGGCCGCAAACAGGGCGACCTTGTGGCGATCGAGCTGGGCGGCCGGAAGAACAGCGTGGGCATCGCCTCGGTGGTTTGATCCGCCGGAGAGTTGGACGTTGAATGTCGAACGTTTCCGGATTTGCTGGGTCTTTACCTGTTCCCCCGTCCCATGTCTTCCCCTACCTACGACCTCCTTCGCGCCGACATCATTGTTGCCATGAAAGCCCGCGACGCCGCCACGACCCTGGCGCTGCGCACCGCCGATGCGGCGATCAAGCGCGCCGCGATGGATGCGAACAAGGAAATCGACGAGGCGCTGGTCACGGCCACGATGCGCAAGGGCGTGAAGAACCTCGCCGACGCGCGCGCTGAATTTGAAAAGGGCGGCCGCGCCGACCTGGTCGCGGCCAACAACGCCGAGATCGCCATCCTCGAGAAGTACCTGCCGAAGGGCCTCGATCCCGCGAAGCTCGAGGCGCTGGTCGTCGAGACGATCGCCGCCACCGGCGCCACGACGAAGAAGGAAATGGGCAAGGTCATCGGCGCGCTCAAGGCGCGGCCCGAGGCGGCGCTCATCGACTTCGGCGCCGTCAGCAAGCTCGTGCAGTCGAAGCTGGTTTGAGGCGACCCTGCCCTGAAGGGTTCGGCGGGCGGGGGCTGATGGCAAAAGGAGAATGACTCCAGTGTTGGCGGCCGCGGGCCTTCCTGATTTTCTCCGGGCATGACGATGCCCCGCCTGTTCCGCCTCGCCTGGTTGCTGTCCCTGATCCTCGCGGCGTCCGTCCGCGCCGCCGACTGGCCGCTGCCCGCCACCACGCCCGCCGCCGCCGGGTTTTCCGCGGCGCGGCTGGAAACGATGCACCAAAGTCTCGGCCAGCTGGTGGATGCGGGAACGTATTCCGGTTACGTCGTCCTGCTCGCGCGCGAGGGCAAGGTCGTGGACTGGCATGCCTACGGCTGGCAGGACGTCGCCAGCAAGACGCCCATGCAGCAGGACTCGATTGTCGCGATCTTCTCGATGTCGAAGATCGTGACGAGCACCGCGGTCCTGATGCTGCTCGAGGAGGGCAAGTTGAAGCTGAGCGACCCGGTGGAGAAATACCTGCCGGCCCTGAAGGATCGCAAGGTACTCACCGGCGGCACGGCGGACGCGCCCATCCTGGTGCCCGCGGCGCGCCCGATCACGATCCACGACCTGCTCACGCACACGGCCGGTTATTATTACGACCAGACTTGGTCGGCTGATTCCCCGGTCGCCATCGAGCTCTTCCAGCGCGCCAAAGTCTGGGACGCGACCAACCTCGACGATTTTGTCCAGCGCGTCGCCCGGCTCCCGCTGCACCAGCAGCCGGGCGTGAAATTCCGCTACGGCATCCATGTCGACCTGCTCGGGGCGATCGTGGAGAAAATTTCCGGCCAGCGCCTCGACCGGTTCTTCGCCGACCGCATCTTCGCTCCACTCGGGATGCGCGACACGGGCTTTTGGGTGCCG
>Ga0164309_10001612_pt1 | contig 10896 bp, 10 predicted proteins | sample Whisoiple_247_MG_FD_109984 | JGI IMG/M metagenome (GOLD analysis project Ga0164309, IMG submission 109984) | Soil microbial communities amended with fresh organic matter from upstate New York, USA - Whitman soil sample_247_MG | ecosystem: Environmental > Terrestrial > Soil > Unclassified >... | reverse complement strand
TGCGCGGCGTGGGTGCGGCCGTGCTTGGCGTAGACGTACTGGATGACCTCCTCGCGGCGGCCGGACTCGATGTCGACGTCGATATCCGGCGGCCCGTCGCGCTCGGGCGCGAGGAACCGCTCGAACAGCAGGCCGTGCGCGACGGCGTCGACGGCGGTGACCTTGAGCGCGAAGCAGACCGCGGAGTTGGCCGCCGAGCCGCGGCCCTGGGCGAGGATGCCGTTGCGGTGGCAGAAGTCGACGAGGTCGTAGACGACCAGGAAGTACCCGGGGAAGCCGAGGTCCTCGATGACCCGCAGCTCGTGCTCCAGCTGGGCGTAGGCGCCGGGCACCCGCTCGGCCTCGGGCGGGCCGTAGCACTCCAGCGCGCCGCGGCGGACGAGCTCGCGCAGCCAGGTCGCCTCGGTGTGGCCGGGCGGCACCGGGTACGGCGGCAGCTGCGGGGCGACGAGGTGCAGGTCGAACGCGCACTCCGCGCCGATCGCGGCAGCGGTGGCGACGGCCTGCGGGTGCCGCCGGTGCCGGCGCAGCATCTCGGCGGCGGACGCCAGGTGCGCGGTCGGGGCCCCGGGCAGCCACCCGTCCAGGTCCTCCATCGACGACCGGGCGCGGACGGCGGCCAGGGCCATCGCCAGGTCGGCGTCCCGCGGGGTGGCGTAGTGCACGTTCCCGGTGGCGACCAGCGGCAGCCGGGCGCCGTCGGCGAGCCCGGCGAGGGCGTCCGCGAGCTCGGAGTCGTACGGGCTGCCGCCCTGGGTGACCTCGACCGCGACGTTGTCCCGGCCGAACAGCGCGACCAGCCGGTCGAGCTCGGCGCGCGCGCGGTCGAGGCCCGCCGCGGTGCCGCCGGGCTCGCGGCCGCCGTCGGTCAGCGCGTGCCGCACGGGTCCCTTGCGGCAGCCGGTGAGCACGAGCCAGCGGCCGTCGGCCTGCTCGGCGAGCTGCTCCAGCCGGTACTCCGCGGCCCCCTTGGTCCCGGTGGCGAGGTGTGCCTCCGCGATGGTGCGGGACAGCGCCCGGTAGCCCTCGGGGCCGCGGGCGAGCACGGGCAGGTGCAGCGCGCGGGGGTCGGGCACGCCGGTCGGCAGGTCGAGGACGTCGGGGCCGCCGACGCCGGGGACGGGCAGGTGCAGCTCGGCGCCGAACACGGTGGGCAGGCCGACTTCCCGCGCCGCCTCGGAGAACCGGACCACGCCGTACAGCCCGTCGTGGTCGGTGAGGGCGAGCGCGCTGAGCCCGAGCCGGTGCGCCTCGGCGGCGAGCTCCTCGGGCTGGCTGGCGCCGTCGAGGAAGCTGAACGCCGAGTGCGCGTGCAGCTCCGCGTAGCGCGGTGCGTCAGTCATAGACGGCCTCGCAGGTCCAGCCGTCGGGGCGCCAGGCGAGCAGCAGGGCGCGGCCGTCGCCGAGCGTGACCTGCAGGTGCATGCGCAGCCCCGCCTCGGCCGGCGACCACCACCGCTCCGCGAGCGGCCACGGGCCGGCCCAGCCCGCGACGTCGTGGTCGACCGCGGGCCGGCGGTCGGTGGCGTGCGTGCGGACGCGCACCGGGTCGCCGCTCATGGCGAACCGGCTGTCGAACCGGACCGGCCGCCCCGTGCCGTCCAGCACGTCGACGGGGGCGGGCCGCACCGGCACGGTCGCGGGGGCGGGTGGCGGCAGGTGCCCGGGCCACGGCCGGTCGACCGGGCGGGGCGCGGCGGCCTGGGCGCCCCAGGGCTGCAGGTGCACCTGGTCGCGGACGTCCCGGCCGCCCTGCAGGGCGGCGGTCAGCACGCCGTCGCCGCCGAGCAGCCCCTGCACGCGGTCGAGCGCCCGGTGCGCGCGCAGGTCGCCGCCGGAGGCGCCGCCCCACAGCCGTCCTTGCTCGGCGCCGGCGGGCGCGACATCCTCGGCGGTGATGCCGAGCGCGACCAGGCCGATCGGCTCGGCGTGCTCGTCGGGCTCGCCCCCGTCCGGCCGGGCGCCGACGCCGTGCTCGGCGGCCGCGGCGGTCAGCCAGCCCTCGAGCTGCCAGCGGATGCGGTCGGTGATCCGTGCGGCCGACAGGCCGCCGAGGCCACCCATGTCGGTCCGCCAGGCGCGGGTGAGCTCGGTGCCCTCGTCGGTGCGGGCCGTGATCCGCAGCCGCGCGCAGGTCACGGAGTGCTCGGTGAGCAGGGTGTGCAGCTCCTCCGCGAGCCGGCGACCCGCGAACGTCGCGACGTCGACGCGGTGCGCCGGCGGGTCCAGCTCGGTGCCCACCTCCAGGTCGGTCTCCGGCCGGCGCCGGGCGGGCGGGCGCAGGTCCTCGCCGCGCACCAGGGTCCACGCCCAGGTCCCCCAGGTCCCGAACCGCGCGTGCACGTCGCCGCCGTCGAGGGCGGCCAGGTCGCCGAGGCGGCGGAGCCCGAGCCGGCGCAGCAGGTCGACGAGCTCGACGACCGCGTGCCCGGCGTCGTCGGTCACCGCGGCGGGCGCGAGGTCGTCGACGGGGCGCGGTGCCAGGAACTCCCGCGAGGCGCCGGGCGGCACGACGGCGTCGGTGCGGGCGGCCAGGATCGCGGCGAGCAGGCCATCGGCGGTGCCGACCTGGCACTCGTGCCCGGTCCGCTCGGCCACCACGGACACCAGGCGCTCGGCGAGCGTCTCCTCGGTGCCGTGGAACCGGGCCGCGCCGCCCGCGGGCAGCAGGAGCAGGCCGGGCCGGGCGACCTCGATCCCGGCGACGACGGCCTCGGTCGCGACCGCCACCGGCTCGAACAGCCGGGCGTCCCGGTCGTCGTCGGCGGGCAGCAGCACGACCTCGGGGCAGACGCCCTGGGCCTGCCGACGGCGCATGCCGCGGCGCACCCCCTGGGCGCGGGCGATCGCCGACACGGCGGTGAGCCGCGCGCCGTGCTGGACGGCGGCGGGCAGGTGCGGCGGGACCTCGGCGGCGCGCACGGCGGCGACGACCGGCCAGTCCGGCACCCAGACGACGGTGGTGCGGGTGCTCATCCGACGAGCCTCAGGTCGGGCGCAAGCAGCGCGCCGTCGTCCGCGACCGGCTGCGGCGCGACCGGTTGCGGCGCGACCGGTTGCGCGGGCGGCGCGGCGCGGCGGTCGGCGGGGAGACCGTACGGGTCGGTGCCCACCTCGAGCGGCAGCACCACGCGCAGGTCCTGGGCCCGCCCCGCGCTGCCGCGGCCGGTGCGGGTGATCTGCACCTCGTGCGCGCGGAGCCGGCCGTCGCCCTCGCCGACCCCGGTCCACCGGCCGCCCTCGACGGTCAGCACGGTGCCCGCCCCCGGCCAGGGCGCGGTGGCGAGCAGCACGGACCCGCGGTCCCGGGCGCGCGCCATCAGCCGGCGGCGGTCGGCGTCGGCCAGGTGCGCGCCGGGGCCGACGACCACGACGTCGATGCCGTCGAGCAGGGCCGCGACCACGGTCGGCGCGTCCACGCCGGGCTGCGGGACGACGGCGAGCCGCTCCAGCGCCACCCCGGTCTGGGCGGCGGCGAGCAGGCCGAGGCTCGGCTGCCCCACCACGGCCGCCCACGCCTCCCGGGCGGTGCAGGCGGCGGCGACCATCGCGAGCACCAGCGAGGTGGAGCCGAGCACCGCCGTCGTGCTCCCGCGGCGCAGGCCGTCGGGCAGCAGCGGGGCGAGCGCGGGCGGCACCGCGAGCGGCGGCCGGTCGGTGAGCAGCACCGGGCCGCGCGCGGCGGTCGACCGGGACGCCGGCTGCCGGTCCGGCAGGTCCGGGACGGCGACCGGACCCGCGGGCGCGGGGGCGGGGTCCTCGACCGGCAGCACCGCGAGCGCCGTGGCCCCCTGCACGGGGGCGTCGACGCCGCGGAGGCCGGACCGCGCGCCGTCCGCTCGCGCCCCGTCCGCCCGAGCGCCGCCGGGCAGACGGCCGCCGCGCACGTCGTCGGGCACGCCCCGGGACGCGTCGGCCCGAGGTGCGACACTGCTCCCCGCGACGTCGACCCCCGCGGCTCCGCTCCCCGCCATCCCGCGGACCTCCCCGCCGCTCCCGGCAGCGGCCCCGGGGCCCCGCGGCGAGAGGCTGCGAGCGCCGGTGCGCAGCTCGGCGCTGACCAGGGCGGCGCGAGCCCGGGCGATCCGCTCTTCCTGGTTCACCGTCGCACCTCCCCCGTCACCCCGGCCGACCCGCCGGGCACTCGTTCGAACACGTGTTCGATTGTGCCAGTAGACGCTGACACTCCGGCACGCGTCAATCCGGCGTCACCCGCCCTGGGGACCACCGCCCGGCGCGCCTCGGGCGACGCGCCGGGAGCCCCTGCGGACGTCCCCGGGCGGGGGCATGATGACGGGACAGGCACACCCGTCCGGGCGCCCTCGAGCGCCCACCAGGAGGAGGACCATGGCCGTCTCGCTGACCCGTCCCGTCGCCCCCGAGCCGTACGCCCTGCTGCCGTCCGTCCCCGGCTTCGACGTCGCGAGCACCGACGTCGCGCACGGCGAGCCGCTGCCCGCGACCTTCGCCGCCGACGGCGAGGACCTGTCCCCCGCGCTCGAGTGGTCGGGCTTCCCCGAGGGGACCCGCTCGTTCGTCGTGAGCTGCTTCGACCCGGACGCGCCGACCCCGGCCGGCTTCTGGCACTGGACGGTCGTGGACGTCCCGGTGAGCACGACGTCGCTCCCCCGCGGCGCCGGCTCCGCGGCGGGCGACCTGCTGCCCGAGGGCGCGTTCCAGGTCCGCAACGACGGGGGCTCCACCGGCTACGCCGGCGCCGCGCCGCCGCCCGGGGACCGGCCGCACCGGTACGTGTTCGCGGTGCACGCGCTCGACGTCGACCACCTCGACGTGTCCCCGGACGCGACGCCGACGGCCGTGGCGTTCACCGCGCTGTTCCACACGATCGGCCGCGCGCTCCTGGCGCCCACGTACCAGCGCTGACCGGGGCGGGGCCGGCGGGCGGCGCGCGAGCTCGCCGGTTCCGCGCGAGCTCGCCGGTTGCGCAGCCCCTCCGGGCGCGGAACCGGCGAACTCGGGCCGTGCGCAGCCAGTCGACGCGCAGCCCGCCCGCGCAGCCGGCCGGTCGGCGCTCAGCCCGCGCTCAGCCCGCGTCCGCCCCCAGGTCCAGGACCATCCCGGTCGCCCCGGGCGCCACGTCCCGGAACCCGAGCGACTCGTACAGCGCCCGGCCCGGCGGGTCGGCCACGAGCGTGATGTACGCCCCGCGCGGCGCCCGCGCCCGCACGTCGTCGAGCAGCCGGGTCAGCACCCTCCGCCCGAGCCCGCGCCGCTGGTGACCGGGGTCGGTGGCCATGTCCGCGACCAGGAAGTACCACCCGCCGTCGCCGACGACCCGCCCCATCGCGACGACCCGGCCCTCGGCGGTGCGCGCGTGGCACCACGACCAGCTCCCCGCGAGCGCCCCGGCACCCTGCTCGGCGCTCTTCGGCGTGAGCCCCGACTCCCGGCGCAGCCGCAGGTACTCGCCGAGCGGCGGGGCGGCCGGCACGAGCACGTACGGGTCGGCGGCGAACGGGTCGGCGGGCACGGCGGCGTCGGTCACGCCCGCCATCCTGCCCGCCGCGGGCGACCAGCGGGCGCGCGGCACCACCGCGGCCCACCCCCGCGAGACCCACCCCGGCGAGGCCCAGCCCACCGAGGTGCGGCAGGGTGGGGCGGGCCGGGAGCCCGCCGAGGTGGCTCAGGCGGCGGTCGGCGTGGCCGCGGCGGCGATGATCTCCGCGAGCCGGTCCGGCTCGCTCCACATCGGCCAGTGGCCGGTGGGCAGGTCGACGACGTCGACGTGCTCCAGCGCCGCCACCTCGGCGAACATCGGATGCCCGCCGTGGGCCAGCTCCAGCACCTGCGCGCTGGACATGGAGCAGCACACCAGCAGGGTGGGCACGGCGTGGCGTTCACGACGCGAGAGCACCACCGGCTGCGTCAGGACGGGGCCGGGCTCCGGGACGGCCCGCTCGGTGAACCGGGCCAGGTCGTCGGCGTCCAGGCCGTCGAGGCTGGCCTGCTGGGCGAGCACCTCCAGGTCGGGGAGCGGCAGCTCGACCAGGTCGGACGACGCGTCCGGCAGGAACGCGGTCCCGGGCGCCGCCGGGCCGCTGTCCACCCACAGCACGCGACCGACCAGCTCGGGGCGCCGGTCGAGCACCACACTGACCGGGGCGTTCGCCCCGCTGTGCGCGACGAGGACCGCCGGCGTCCCTCCGGCGTCGACGGCCTGCCGCAGCGCCTCCTCGACCGCCGCGGCCTGGTCGTCGAGCGTGCGTGCGGTGCGCCGGGGGTCCAGGGGGTCCAGCCCGGGCAGGGTCAGCGGGGTGGCCCGGTACCCGCCGCGGCGGAGGCGGTCCACGACCCCCTCCCACGCCCAGGCGCCCAGCCAGTGACCAGGGACCAGGACGATCGGGGCGGCGCTCTCTCGTGTGCTCATGACGCCACCATCGCGCCCCGGTCGGACAGCAGGGTGTCACCATTGTTGTCACGAATCGGTATCGTGCCGGCGTGAAGCGTTCCGAGCGGCTGCACGCGCTCACGGAGCTGCTGCGACGGCAGGGCGCCCGTGGGTGCACGGCGCAGCGCCTGGCGGCGGAGTTCGGCGTCTCGGTCCGGACGGTCAAGCGGGACCTGGACGCGCTGGAACGCGCCGGGGCACCGATCTGGTCCCGGCCCGGCCCCGGCGGGGGTTACGGCCTCGCCGGTGGGGCGTCGTTGCCGCCGGTCAACCTCACCTCCGCGCAGGCGGTCTCGCTCCTCGCCGCGGTCTCGGCGGCCCGGGACGCCCCGTACGCCGACCTCGCCACCGCCGCCGTGCAGAAGGTCCTCGACGTCCTGGACCCGCGGACCCGGGCGCACGCCGAGCGCCTCGCCGACCGGGTGTGGGTCGACGCACCGCCCCCGCCGGCCCGGTCCGTGCGGTCCCCGATCGAGCAGGCGATGACCGACCAGCAGGTGGTCCGGATCCAGTACCTCTCCGGCGACGGCGCCGTCACCACCCGCGACGTCGAGCCGGTGCTGTTCGGATCCCGGAACGGGACCTGGTACCTGATCGGGTGGTGCCGGCTCCGCGAGGCCATGCGCTGGTTCCGGCTGGACCGCGTGCAGCACGCGTCCCTCACCTCGGCACCGTGCGGCGACCACACCGTCGAGGAGGTCGGCGCGCCGCCGCCCACGTCACGTCCCGTGCTCGGCCGGCCTCCGGGCTGAACCTCGCTCCCGCGCCGGCTGCCTGGGTACCCTGCGGCCATGACCCTCACGCTCGGAGCCCTGACCTGGTCGCGCGCCGTCGACCGCCTGGACCTGCTCGCCGAGCCGACGGCCGCCGCGCTGTCCGGCTGGGCCGCCGTGGCACCCGAGGTGGCCGACGCGGTGCAGGTGACCGAGATCGACCCGGAGCTCGCCGACACCGCTGCGATGACCGAGGCCTACGGCCTGCCGCTCGTGGTCTCGGCGAACTGCGTGCTGGTGTCCGGCCGGCGCGCGGGCGACGAGCGGGTGGCCGCGGCGGTCGTCCGGGCGACCACGCGGGCCGACGTGAACAACGCGGTCAAGCGGCTGCTCGACGTGCGCAAGGCGTCGTTCCTGCCGATGGACCGCGCCGTCGAGGACTCCGGCATGGAGTACGGCGGCATCACGCCGATCGGCCTGCCGACGGGCTACCGGGTGCTGCTGGACGCGGGTGTCGTGGAGGCCGACCCGGAGGCGGGCGGCACGGTGATCATCGGGTCGGGCCTGCGCCGGTCGAAGATCGCCCTGCCGGGGGCGCTGCTGGCGACCGCCCCGGGCGTCGAGGTGGTCGAGGGCCTCGCCCTGGCCTGACGCGCCACGACGCCGCCCGCCGGGGTCTCAGGGGCTGCGGTCGCCGTCCCGGGTGCGGTGGCCGCGCGGGTCCTCCCAGGTCAACGACCACGAGCCGCCGGACCGGTACCCGTCGTCGACGCTCGCGACGTGGCCCACCACGAGGAGCGAGAACGCGATCAGCGGAACCAGCAGGAGCAGCCCGACCGAGGAGACCGCGCCGAGCACGATGCCCGTGACCGCCATCCAGGGCGCGCGGGCTCCGCGGCGCCGGGAGCGCTCGTAGCCCACGATCCCGAGCACGAGCGGCACCGGGCCGAGCGAGAGCAGGCCGGTGATGAACGCCGCGAGCGAGACGCCGTCGCCGTCCGGGTCGCGCGGCGGGGGCGGCGGCACCGGGCCCGGTGCGGGGGGTGTCGCCCCGGGAGCCTGCTGCGGACCGTGGCCGTCGTCGGACATGGGGCGTCACCCTCCTCGGGAGCGGGCCGTGCGGACGCGCGGCGGCCCTCCCGACGCTAGGGGCGCGGTGACTCCACCCAGCCCGCGCGACCACCTACGCAGCGCGGGGCGCCCTCGCGCTCGCCGCACCCCGCCGACCTGCACCGCGGACCAGCTCGGGCCGGCCGAGCGCTCGCCGCGCGCGCCCCCGTCCCCGCGGCTAGCGTGACCAGCACGGGGACCGGCGCGCCACGCCCGCCGCCCCCGAGCCGGCCCCTCGAGCAGCCGGGGGGCGAACCGCCGCGCCCCGTCGCGCGGCACGCCCAGGACCAGGGAACCCACCCATGCGCGCACCGTCGCCCCGTGGCCCGCTCAGCGAGCGGGTCCTGCACGCCCTCACGACCGGCGAGGCCGACCCCGCGCTCCCGGACGAGGCCGCCCGAGCCGCCGCCGCGTCGCCGGACCTGCTGACCGACGAGGACGTGCAGATCACGCTCACGGCGCTGTACGAGCTGCACCACCAGGGCCTCGACGGCGTGGACGACCGGCTGGAGTGGGACCCGACGCTGCTGCGCGCCCGTGCCGCGCTCGAGGACGCGTTCGAGGCGCAGCTGCGCCGGGACGTGGTGGTGCCCGCGGACCTGGTGGCCGAGCTGGAGACGAACACGGAGCGGGAGGGCGTGGCGGCCGCCGTCGCCCGCGCGCTGTTCGACCTCACGAGCCGCGACGACGGCCCGAGCCTGTCCGCGTACGTCGCGCGCCGGGCCACCGACGACCAGCTGCGCGAGCTGCTCGTCCAGCGGTCGGTCTACCAGCTCAAGGAGGCCGACCCGCACACCTGGGCCATCCCGCGGCTGCTCGGCGTCCCGAAGGCGGCGCTGGTGGAGATCCAGGCCGACGAGTACGGCGGCGGCCGCCCGGAGCGGATGCACGCGGCGCTGTTCGCCCGCACGATGCGCGGCCTCGGCCTGGACGACACCTACGGCCGGTACGTCGACGACGTGCCGGCGATCACCCTCGCCTCGGTGAACATGATGAGCCTGTTCGGTCTGCACCGGCGGCTGCGCGGCTGCGTCGTCGGGCACCTCGCGGCGTTCGAGATGACGTCCTCGCAGCCGAACCGGCTCTACGGCAACGGCTTCCGCCGGCACGGGTACGACGCGGACGTCACCTGGTACTTCGACGAGCACGTGGAGGCCGACGCCGTGCACGAGCAGATCGCCGGCCGGGACCTGGCCGGCGGGCTCGTGGAGCAGCAGCCGGGGCTGCGGGACGACGTGCTGTTCGGGGCGGCGGCGTGCCTCGCGGTCGACGGCCGGGTCGGGCGGTACCAGATCGAGCGCTGGACCGCGGGCGAGTCGTCGCTGCGCCGACCGCTGGCGGTGGGGAGCGCCGCGTGACCAGCGGCGCCCCGGCGCTGCCGGACGCGGAGTACGTCCTGCCGCTGCGCTGGGCCGACGACCGCGACCTGCCCGACCTGGCCGCCTACCTGGGCCGCCTGGTCGGGTGGCTGCCGGTGACCGTGGTCGACGGGTCGGACGACGCCCGGTTCGCGGCGCACGCGGTGGCGTTCGCGCCCGCCGTCCGGCACGTGCGCCCGGAGCCGCACCCGGGCCGCAACGGCAAGGTGGCCGGGGTCGTCACCGGCCTGCGGCTGGCGCGCGCCGACCGCGTGGTGCTGGCCGACGACGACGTGCGGTACGACCGGCCGACGCTGGTGGCGGTCCTCGACCGCCTCGCCGGGGCCGACGTGGTCCGCCCGCAGAACGTGTTCGACCCGCTCCCCTGGCACGCCCGCTGGGACACCGCGCGGATGCTGGTCAACCGGGCGGCGGGCGGCGACTACCCCGGGACGCTCGCGCTGCGCCGGACCGCGCTCGGCCCCGCCGGCTACGACGGCGACGTGCTGTTCGAGAACCTCGAGCTGCTGCGCACGGTCCGCGCCCGCGGCGGGGTCGTCCTGCGCGCCGACGACCTGTACGTCGCGCGCCGGCCGCCCACCGCCCGGCACTTCCTCGGCCAGCGCCCGCGCCAGGCGTACGACAGCCTCGCCCAGCCCGCCCGGTACGCCGCCGAGCTCGCGGTGCTCCCGGTCGCCGTCCTGGCGGCGCGCCGCCGTCCCCGCCTGCTGCTCGCCCTCGCGGCCGCCGCCTGCGCGCTCGCCGAGGTGGGCCGGCGCCGTGCGGGCGGGGCCGCGCGGTTCCCCGCGAGCGCGGACCTGCTCGCCCCGGGCTGGCTGGTCGAGCGCGGCGTGTGCGCCTGGCTCGCCCTGGTCCTGCGCGCCACCGGCGGCGCCCGCTACGGCGGTGCCCGGCTGCCGCGCGCCGCGACCCCGCCGCGCGAGCTCCGCGCGCGGGCCGCCGCCGACCCGACCCGGCGCGCGACCGCCCGCCCGACCCGGCGCGCGACCCCCGACCTGACCCGCGCGACCCCCGACCCCGCCGACGGCCCGGCCCCCGGCCGCCGCGCACCCGCACCCCGACACGCCCTGGAGACCGCATGACCGCCGAGCCCGCCCCCGTCGTCCTCACCCCCTGCCCCGACGGGCCGATCCTGGTGCGCGGCGACGTCGAGATCCGCGACGCCGCCGGCCGGGTGGTGCCGCGCCGGCGCGCGACCGTCGCCCTGTGCCGGTGCGGCGCGTCGGGGATCAAGCCGTTCTGCGACGGCTCGCACAAGGCGATCGGCTTCCGCACCGACGACGAG
>Ga0164309_10001611_pt1 | contig 10899 bp, 14 predicted proteins | sample Whisoiple_247_MG_FD_109984 | JGI IMG/M metagenome (GOLD analysis project Ga0164309, IMG submission 109984) | Soil microbial communities amended with fresh organic matter from upstate New York, USA - Whitman soil sample_247_MG | ecosystem: Environmental > Terrestrial > Soil > Unclassified >... | reverse complement strand
GGCCTAGCGTTTACTGCGTCTGAATAAGCTCGTCTACCTCCTTCCTTGCCGAGATAGCGTCGAGCACCGCCGCTTCCGCTTCCTCGATCGCCCCGTACGCATAGTCGATCGCGGTCACCGCGTCGCCAGTGGCGTCCTCGGCGCGGCTCTCCGCGTCTTCGACGTCGATCGCGGTCTTTGCGCCACGCAAATTCTCGTCCATCTTCGCGAGGTGGTCGCGCCACGACCGTTGCGTCTCGTTCCACGACTCGGAGACGTGGGCTCGGTCCGCGCCAGTGGTCTCACTCAGCTTGTCGGCATGCGCCTGTGCTGCCGCCCTAGCTTCGTTCGCAGAACGCTGCACCGCCTCCTGCTCCTGACTCCAGGCGGTCGCAACCCTTTCCTCGGCCTTCTTGGCACGCTCTGAGAGCCTGTCGAGTCCTTCCGAGACACGTGCCTTGTCCGATTCGTTCAAGGCGTCCTCCTTCCGTTGTTGGTGGTATAGACGCCGGTCGCGTGATCATGCCACCAGCGTCTTGCAGATGAGACCAGCCCGGAGTATCGCTTCAGGGTGCCGTCTGGAACACTGGCCCAGGGTTCTAGCGGCTCCCCGGTCGCGGCGAAGTCGTTCAGTCTTCGCCAGCGAAGGTGGCCGCGCAGGAGCGCCACGCGGCCGCTCCTCGGAACGACGGCCGCGTGGCGGGACTCTCTAGTTCGCTGCTTGTTTCCTCAGCGCGTCCGCGAGGTCGTCGGTCGCACTGTCGAACTCCTGCTTGGCAACCTTATTCGCGTGCGTGACCGCCTTGTCGAACGCCTTGTCGAGCGTCGGCTCACCGACAAAGATCAGCGCAGCCTTGCCCGGGTCGAGCGCCGTTGCGGCGTCCTTCAGCTCGCCGCTCGGCAGCGCACCCTTCCCGACCATCTCCGGAAGCAGGTTGATGCGCGGGTTGTCGACCCGCTTGACGATGTGCGGCTTGCCGGCCTCCTGGTCGACCACCGCCGCGTCGTACTTGCCCACGACGTCATCGCCGTGCAACTCGCCGATCGCATCAAGATCCGCCAAAGCCGAGTCGACGTCGTCGTATAAGGCGACGTACCCGATCGAGTTGTCGGACATCTGTCCTCCTCTCGTCGGTTCCGACCCCGCCGTGATCCTATCCGAGGGCGCTTGCGCCTGAAGCTCTCAGCTTCGCGACCCAATGCGCTCGTGGCAACACCGTGGCAACAGCCATTGACCTGCCGGGACTCACGGCACGAGTCGCCGCGGCGCCCGAGGCCGCTTCCAAGCCCAAGACGACCCACCGGGACGTACCGGGTTGCGGCCGTAGCCTGCTTGTGGTCCCGGTGGTCGCGGGTTCGAGTCCCGTCCGCCACCCTCTCGCGAGTCCGTTCCATCACAGCCCGTATCGGCTGGGCGGGGTCCGGCGTTGTCCAACCAGTTCTTACGCTTGACGCGTCGCGCTCGGCGAGCCTTCCGAGAGTGACGCGAACGCAACGCCATTCCATCTGGCCGCGCCACATGCTCATCCGACGCGGCCGCAAACCGGGAGGTTTAGCTTGATCTGGATTTTCGTACTCCTACTCGCGATCCTGGCGATCGGCGGCGGTCTCGCAATCTCGAAGTTCCTCTTCGTCCTGCTGGTCCTCGCGGTGATCGTGGCGGTGTTCGCCGCCCGTTCGACCGCCTAGATGGAATCCGCTCCCGCCAGCCGCCAGCGACTGAAGACCGCATGCCAGGGCTGACCAAGTCTCTTTGGACCTCCGTCCAGGGCGACCCGGTCTTCATGCGTCGCCTGAACGGCTGGCTGACGATGTTCTGGGTCGCGATGATCCCCGTCTCCTTCGAACTTGGCTGGTTGAAGAGCGTCACCTACGTATCGGCTCTATCCCTATGGGCACTCGTCGCCAGCCACTGGTCGACGTGGCAGGCCGCGCGCGTCGAGGTGACGCAAGGGACAGAGGCACAAGCCCTACTCGACAACCCCGTCGAAAAGCGAGTGGTCGAGAAGATTGTCGCCGACACAACCGTAGAAGAATCCGGCTAGATCGAAGGACTACGGCGGTAGCGAGGGGAGCAGCAGAAACGCCGGCGGGCCCTCGGCAGCGAGAAATGCGGCGCCGCCGGGAGCGCGGCGAATCCGGGTCACGGGACTCTTGATCGCGTAGGCGCGCGAGAGCGAGCGCCAGTCGCCGCCGGCCGCGTGTGCGACCTGGACGTGCCAGAAGCGATAGAGAAAGTTGTTGCACGCGCCGCCGGTAACGCCGTCCCAGCTCTCGGCCGTGGCGATCGGCGTCCAGCCGACGTGGCTGCCGGGCAAGCGGATGGGGCGCGAGACCGGCCGGCCGTCCAGCAAGACCCGCCACCGGTCAGGGCGGTTTCGCAGTTCGAGCACGCTCACCTCGACGGCCTTGCCGGCCGGGAAGGAGCTTGCGACCTGGTGATAAACAGGGTGGCGGCCGGGTAGCGCGACCTCGTAATACACGTCGCTTCCGATCACTCCGGGGAAGCTGCTGAGCCCGACCTGGAGCCACCCGTTCGCGGCGTCCGGGCCGCTGACGCCCACCCAGCCGGCGACGTGGCCGTGGAGAACGTCGAATTCGTTTACGGGAGTGACCGTCGCCGAGATCCCAAGAGCACGATGCCTGGCCTGCAAGCCCGCGTACGAGTAGCCGTTCGAGCCGCACGCGAACGCCGAGGACGCGCCGGCCAACACGGCGGCCACGACGGCGGCGGTGACGAGGAGCGAGCGGAGAACTGTTGCCAATTGAGGCGGCCGCAAGTCGAGATATCTGCCCTAAAGAGAGGGCTGACCAAACAGCGGACCAAGCGCTGACTTCCACAGTTGGTCGGACCCGTGTCGCATCCGCCAACGGTGCGCTACGTATCGTCGTCGGCTCGATCGGCCCGCGGCAGCGCGCGCCGCCGGGACCGTCGACCAAGACGCCGGACGTACAACACGAGCGTCCCGAAGAGGACCCACTTCGGCCAGAAGTCGCCGCCACCGGAGAGCGCCCAGACGGCGATGCAGACGAGATTGACGAGCGCGTACTGCAGAGCGAGCGAGGACCAGCGACGGTCCCGCACGCGAAGGCTGGCGGGCGGCTCGCTGCGCGGGAGCTGCCGAAGCGCCTGCTCGAGATCGCCGCGCGTGCGTGCGGCGTTCACCTCGGCCAGCCTGTCCTCGAACTCGTCCACCGTCAGCCGCCCGGCGTCGTAGTGGGTTCGCAGCTCGTCGCCCGCGGTCGCGCGGTCGAAGTCGGCAACCAGCGTGTCGAGGCTCTCGGCCACGGTCCTAGAGGTACGTGCGGCGGAGATAGTCGAGATACGGCTGCGCGGAGAGCGGGGAGCCGGTCCCGCGCCGAATCGTCTCCTGTGGGGAGTACTTGCGGCCGAGCGCGTGCACGTGCTCGCCGAGCCATTCGCGCAGCGGTGCGAACTCGCCGCGGCCGACCTGCTCCTCCAGCTCCGGCACGTCGCGGCGTACCGCCTCCCAGATCTGCACCGAGGCGACGGTGCCGATCAGGTACGTCGAGAAGTAGCCGATCGATCCACCCGACCAGTGGACGTCCTGGAGCACGCCCTGGCCGTCGTCGGGGACGTCGACGCCGAGGTACTCGAACATCTTCTCGTTCCATCGTTGCGGCAGGTCGCGCAGCTCGACGCGGCTCTCGACGATGTCCTGCTCGAGCTCGAAGCGGAGCATGACGTGCATCCCGTAGGTCACCTCGTCGGCCTGGATCCGGATCAGGCCGGGCCGGACGGTGTGGATGCCGGCGTGGAATCGGTCGAGGTCGACTCCGGCGAGCTGCTCGGGATACGTCTCGCGCAGGCGCGGATAGAAGAGCTGCCAGAACGGCAGGCTCCGGCCGACGAGGTTCTCCCAGAGCCGGCTCTGCGACTCGTGGATCCCGAGCGAGCAGGCCTGTCCGGTCGGCAGCCGCTCGAGGTGCTGCGGCAGCTGGTGGCCGTAGAGGCCGTGGCCGTACTCGTGCATCGTGGAGAAGAGCGACTCGAGCGAGTCGGGGTGGTAGTTGGTCGTGATCCGAATGTCGTTGCGTCCGGTACCGGACGCAAATGGATGCTCGGTCGGGTCGATCCGCCAGCTGTCGGGCCGGTGGCCGAACAGTTCGACCACCTCGCGCGAGAGCGCACGCTGGCGGTCGGGCGGGAAGTCGCCGTGAAGGAACGCGTCGTCCATGTCGCGTTCACGCAGCTCGGCGATCAGCTCGACGAGCGGCGGCTTCAGATCCTCGAAGAGCGTCCGCACCTCGGCGGTCGTCGTCTGCGGCTCGTAGTCGTCGAGGAGCACGTCGTACCGCTCGGCTGCCCCGTCCGCGACGCGGTCGACGTACTCGAGCTTCAGCTCGACGATCTGCTGAAGTGAAGGGAGGAACGATGCGAAGTCCGATTCGGCCTTCGCCTTCACCCACACCGGCCGCGCCTCGGCGGCTGCTCGCGCCATCGCGGCGCGCAGCGACGCGGGCACCTTGACCGCCTTCTCGTAATCGCTGCGCGTGAGCCGGATCAGGGCGGCGTCGTCGGAATCCGGATCGAGCGACTCCTCGAGCGGCGTCAGCTCGTCGAGCAGCACGCCGACCGCCGTGTCGGTGAACAGCTCGTGCGCGAGCCGCTGCACCGTCGCGGTCTGGTCGGCGCGGTGACCGGTGCCCGCGGGCGGCATCTTCGTCTGCTGGTCCCACGAGAGGAGCCGCGTGACCTTGGAGAGGTCCGTGACCTCGCCCAGTCGCTCCTTCAACCGCTCCAGCGCGTCCGCCATCCGCGCAACCTATCTACCCGGAAAGCGCTCTACCCTGTGGCGTGCGCGCCCGTAGCTCAGTGGACAGAGCGGCGGACTTCTAATCCGCGGGTCGGAGGTTCGAATCCTCCCGGGCGCATCTTCTTTGCGAACGGAGGAACAAAGCAGGCAATGAGTCGCCGGCTGGACGGGTCGGAGCGGCGGCGCGGGCCGCTAGGGCTGGTGCTCGCGCATCACCGCGAGCACGAGGCGCACCACGTCGTGATGCTGATGGTCGTCGCGGGCGCGCTGTCGCTGATCGCGACGATCTTCGTCGCGGGGGCTGCGGGCTACCAGAACGTCGCCTCACACATCCGCCACGCGAACCCGTACTGGTTCGCGTTCGCGATCGTGGGCGCGGTCGTGGGCCACGTCGGCTACACATTCGCGTATCGGGAGGTCGCGCACGTTGGCCGGGGCGTCCGGCTCGGGGCGCTGAGAGCGGCGGCGATCGTCGCCGCGGGCTTCGGGATGTTCACTCCTCGGGGCGGGTTCGCCGTCGATATCGAGGCGCTCGAGGACCTGGGTGTCGCGCCCGAGGAGGCCCGGATCAGGGTGCTGGGGCTCGGGTCGCTCGAGTACGCCGTCCTCTCGGCCGGCGCGCTCGTTTGCGCGATCCTGTTGCTCCTCGACCACTACCCCGCGGAACGTGCAGTGACTCTCTCGTGGGCGATCGGAGTTCCGGTCGGCACAGTGCTCGCGCTGATCGCGGTCCGCTACCGCAAGTGGATCTGCCGCGGCCGGATCGGGCGACTGCTCGGGCCACCGCTCGACGCGATCGCGATCGTGGGCCAGATCGTCGCGTCGCCGCGCCGTCACGGCGCCGCCGCCTTCACCGGCATGGCCGTTTACTGGGCGGGCGAGGTGTTCGTCCTCTGGGTCTGCCTCGCGGTTTTCACCCGCCACACGCCGTCGGTGCTCGCGGTCGTCGTGGGGTATGCGACCGGTTATGCGCTGACTCGGCGGACGCTGCCGCTCGCCGGAGCCGGCGCCGTCGAGGCGCTGATGCCGTTTGCGCTCACCTGGGTCGGCTTCGGCCTGGCGCCCGCGGTCCTCGCCGTCTTCACGTACCGCATCTTCAACCTCTGGCTACCGCTCGGCCCTGCGGTCGGGGCGCTCTGGGGGCTCCAGCGTCGCCCGCCGGAGCGGTTACTTGCGGACGCCGAAGTCGGTGGTGACGATCGTGACGCTCTGGCCCTGGAACACGCCCGGAGCGCTGCTGACGTGGACCGCTGAGATGCCGATCTCGCGCCAGCGGGCCGTCAGGAGGTTCCGCAGGTGCTCGGGGCTTGCGATCCACATCGCCAACGCCTCCTTGGCGGCGACGCTCGGGGCGGCCCAGAGGAGGTTCTCGCCCACGGACCAGAACCTGTAGCTCCTCGAGCCGTAGTAGTGCTTGATGCGCCGCCAGAACGCGGTGCCGTCCGCCGAGGAGTGTCCGAAGTAGCCGGCATTCCCCATCTCGAGGGAGTGTTGGCGGGCCGAGAGGTCGAGCGCTCGCGACCTGCGGAGCGGAGCGAGGTGATGCAAGGCACGGAACTCGTTCACCGCCGCGAGCAGCTGCTGGTTCAGCGCGCGCAGGCTCGTCTCCGTGCTGGCAGTGGCGCGCGCAGGCCCCGTCACGACCCCGCCCGCGGCGATCGCCACGATGGCGACTCCAGCCACGAGGACGACGCGACGGAACAGTCTCCGCCGCTTGACACCGGGCGGCTGCGGCAGAATGCCGCGGGATGTCTTTACGGGGCGAGCCACTGGAGCAGCGGGCGACCTTACCGGATGGACAGGTCGTCACTGTCCGTATCGGCCTCGCCGAGGATTCCTACATCCCCCGCCGTGAGCTCGACACCGTCGTGCTCGAGCTCTGGGACGAAGCCCGCGGCGAGCACCTGGCCGGTGTCTCGACCGTCCTCTCCGCGAACGACGTCGACGCCGCGCGAGCGCTGCTGCGCGAAGTCGTGGACGGGCTGGAGGCGGGCTCGCTCCAACCCACCGCCGGCGCGCTCGAGCCGCTGGCCGATAGCGTTCCCCCGCAATGAGCACCGCGACTCTTCAGACGAACAAGGGCACGATCGAGCTCGAGCTGTTCGACGACGACGCGCCCAGGACCGTCGAGAATTTCCGTTCGCTCGCCGGGAAGGGGTTCTACGACGGCCTCATCTTCCACCGGGTCATCCCGGATTTCATGATCCAGGGCGGCGACCCGACGGGTACCGGCTCCGGCGGGCCCGGCTACACGTTCGAGGACGAGTTCAACGAGCACGGGGTCGCGCGCGGCGCGCTCGCGATGGCGAACGCCGGACCGAACACGAACGGCAGCCAGTTCTTCATCGTGACCGCCGATGCGTGCCCCTGGCTCGACGGCAAGCACACCGTCTTCGGGCAGGTCACGTCCGGGATGGACGTCGCCGACGCGATCTCTCAGGTGGACCGCGACCCGGGCGACCGCCCGCGCGAGGACGTCTCGATCGAGCGCGTCGAGCTCTCGGACTAGCGTCCGCGGAGCCGACCGACCAGCGGCAAGCCGAACCAGAGCCACCCCAGCAGGACGGCAAAGCCCGCGGTCGCGGCGATCGCTGCGTCGCGTGAGAGAACGAAATCGACGACGAGCAGCACCACCGCCTCGAGCGCGACGGCAAAGGCAGCGATCCCGACGATGGTCAGCCGGCTGCCCGTCTCCACGAGACGTGCCTTCTCACCCTCCCGGAAGCGGAGCCGGTGGTAGGAGCTCGGGGCGGTCAGGAACGCAACCGCGACGCCAGTGGCCAGGAAGGCGACGAGGAAGACGTCCCGCTGGAACGGGGTGACCTCGGACCAGCCCTTCGCGAAGGGAACGGCGAGGAGGAAGGCGAAAAGGACGGTGACACCCGGGAGGACGACCCGCAGCTCGTTGAGCAGCTCGATCAGCTCGCGATCGGCCCGCTCCTTCGGCGTTTCCCCCTGCTCCGGCTGCTGGCCATTCACCCGGCGGACGCTACTTGCCGCCCTGCAACCGCGCGAAACCTTTGCTACCAAACCCCCACATGCGGCTCTTACATCGTGCTTGCGAATCGCTTAGATGTGCCTCATCGACGGCTGCTGTCATGGTGCCGTGCCCGGACTAGCGCGACGCCTCCTGCTCGCCGTCCTGGCGACGCTGGCGCCGGCCGTAGCCGCCTCTCCGGCCGGCGCCGCCGGGCACACGCTCACCGCGACGAAGCCGAGCCCGAACGTCGGCATCGTCGACATCTACACCACCCTGGGCTATCAGAACGGCGTCGCGGCGGGCACGGGAATGATCCTTTCGCGCACCGGCGAGGTGCTGACGAACAACCACGTGATCAGCGGCGCGACCTCGTTCAAGGTGGTCGACGTCATTACCCGCAAGAAGTACGCAGCGTCGGTCGTCGGCTACTCCGTGTCGCACGACGTCGCCGTGCTGCAGCTCACGCACGCTTCCCGCCTCCAGACGATCAAGCTCGGACGCACCGCCAAGGTGCACGTTGGGCAGGCGGTCGTGGCACGCGGGAACGCACTGGGCCGGGGCGGACCCCCGCACGCAGCGCAGGGCCGGGTCATCGCCCTTCACCGGCAGATCGTCGCGAAGGACGACAGCGGCAACGCCGAGACGCTGACCAACGTGATCGCGACGAATGCGCCGGTGCAGCCAGGCGACTCCGGCGGACCGCTCCAGGACGCACTCGGCCGGGCCATCGGAATGGTGACCGCCGGGTCGACCTCGGGGCCGCATCGCGGCTTCGCCATCACGATCAGGCACGCGCTGCTCTACGCGAGCGCGATCCACAAGCACAAGTCGAGCGCGACGATCCACATCGGACCGACCGCGTTCCTCGGTGTCGTGCTCCAGGACACGTCGACGAACACCGGCGCCGAGATCACGCAGACCGTTCCTGGCGGGGCTGCCGATACGGCCGGCCTCATCAGCGGCGACGTCATCACCTCGCTCAACGGCATCACGATCTCGTCGAGCGCGGACATCCGCAAGGAAGTGCTGGCCCTCGTTCCCGGACAGTCGGTCGCGATCGGCTGGACCGACTCGAGCGGCACGCCGCAGACCGGCACGATCACGCCGGCGAGCGGGCCGCCACAGTAAGAGAGCGGGTGGAGGGAATCGAACCCTCGTAACTAGCTTGGAAGGCGCGAACGGGGTTGCTGCGGGTGCACCGCCGTGGCCCTGAGCCCGCTTCCCGGACGAGCTGACCTTGGGCGTCGTGCTCCGGGGTGCACGCGTCGTCACGCCGGAGGTTGCCACGGCAGGTTGCCACGGTCACCGGAGCGCCAGCTCCAGGTCGTCCTTCAGCTCGGCCCGCTGCGACTCGACGAGCCCGGCGTACACCATGAGGGTTATGCGCGCGTCGGCGTGCCGCAGGATCGCGGCAACCTTCGGAGCCGGGACGCCAGCCGCGAGCAGCAGCCCGGCGCACGAGTGTCGGAGGTCGTGAGGACTGACTTTCTTGGCCCCGGGCGGGTTGAGCCCCGCCGCATCCCCGGCGACACGGATAGCTCGGCCCGCGTTGTGCCTTCTCTGCGGCTGGCCGCTGGCCGTCCGGAAGACGAGCGCCTCGCCCAGGCCCGGGCGCCTATCCCGATGCGCCCGGAGTTCGGCGACGAGTGCGGAGGACATCGGCACCGCCGCGGCCGACGCCGCGGTCTTCGTGCCGGCCACGTGCAGCAGGCCGGAGGAGAAGTCCACGTCCTGCCAGCGGAGCGCGAGCGCCTCGGAGATCCGGAGCCCGGCGAAGGCGCACACCGCCGCGACCGGCCGGAATTCCTCGCCCAGCTTCGCGAGCAACCGGTCGATCTCGCTCCGATCGAGATAGCGCGGCTCCTTCGTACGCTTCGTGCTTGGCCGGTCGTCCCGGTCGAGCAGCCGCACCGGGTTGGTCTCCCGGAAATCGCGCCGGACGGCGAAGCGGAACAGCGCCGAGAGCGCGGTGAGCGTGCCGTGGACGGACGAGCCGGAGAGCCCTTCGGCGCTGAGCTTGTCGACCATCGCCCGAAGATGCGCCGGGCGGACGGCCGCAGCCTTGGTGCTGGCGCCGAGGATCCGGAGCGCCCGCCGGTCGAGTAGGTCGGCGTAGAGGGCGACGGTTCCCGCGGCGAGCGTGCTGCCCGGGCTCCGTGCCCACTGCTCCCACTCCTCCCGGAGCCCTCGGAGCGTCGGATCGGCGCGAGAGACGGGTGAAGTTCCCGCGTCGAGCTTCGCCAGGAGGGCACGCTGCTCGCGCACAGCGTCGGTCGGTGTCTGCGCACGGAGACGACGGCGCACGACCTTGCCGTTGCGCTTGCAGCAGACCTCGAACACGCGCTGGCTGGTCGCGGTCTCGCGCTGATAGAGGCCCGGCAAGACCTTCCCGGCCGCCGTCCTTGTCGGAGCGACGCCGCTGATCCTCGGTCGGAACCTCAGGCACCACACACGTCCTTCGCGGCGAACGGCTGGGGTGGGAGCACGACCGACTGCGCTCTAGTGGGCACCCCGCCCCCTTGGCCGCCGCGCGAGCTGTCACAGGAGCCCGTCCGCTCCCTGCGGAGAACCGAGAGCACCCGGGGACGGCTCCGGGGCCGGGTCGGAGCGGCGACGGTCACGGAGCGCCTCCCGTGCGGCCGAGCCTCCGTACTAGTAGACGGAGAGCTCGTGGCGGTCCCTTCCGCTCAGGACGAAGTTGGCGCGGTGGTAGCCCGCCTCCGTGATCACGTACTCGCCGACCTCCGGCTCACGGAACGACCAGGCGGCTTCGCTGTAGTTGATGCCCTGGACGTGCACCTTCCTCGGCGCGAAGATCAGACCGACGTACACCGGTGAGCCGAGAGCCTCCCGCGTCGCTTGCCACGACCTAACGTCCTGGTCGGAGGGGACGGCGGCGCTGCCTCCCGGGTGCAGATCGAAATCTCCGATCAGGTCGGCGTCGCAGGCTCGAGCGAAGTCGTACCAACGTCCTCGCGCCGGCCGCATCCAGGTCTCGCCGCGCGGAGTCTCTACCCCGATGCCGATCCCGTTCGCGTTGGTGACGACGATCCGTTCACCGTCGGCGTGGCCGACGAGGGCGCCGCCCAGCTCGCGCCCCTCCCACTGCGCCTTGATTTCGCGCGAGATCGCTGCACGCGCCGCCGGCGTGATCTCGATGGT
>Ga0164309_10001609_pt1 | contig 10905 bp, 10 predicted proteins | sample Whisoiple_247_MG_FD_109984 | JGI IMG/M metagenome (GOLD analysis project Ga0164309, IMG submission 109984) | Soil microbial communities amended with fresh organic matter from upstate New York, USA - Whitman soil sample_247_MG | ecosystem: Environmental > Terrestrial > Soil > Unclassified >... | reverse complement strand
GCCCGCCGGAGAATCTCCTGCATGGTCGTTCCCGACGACGGTGCCCGGGGCATCTCGGCGAAGCTCCTGGACCGCCCAGACCTTCTGACGGTGCTACGCGAACGGATCGCCGGGCGCCCAGCGGTCATCGAGCCATGGAATGTCACCACTGACGAGGTCGCCGTCGCCCTCGCGCTGGACACCCCCATGAACGGCGGCCCGTCCGAGCTGTGGCCACTCGGTTTCAAGAGCGCCTCACGCCGCCTCTTCCGCCAGGCCGAGGTCCCGGTGCCTGTGGGAGTCGAGGAGGTCCACGACAGCGCCGAGGTCGCCGCCGCCATCACGGCGATGAGGCACGACCGACCCCTTCTGGACAGGGTTGTCGTCAAGCTGGACAACTCCGGTGCGGGGGAGGGGAACTGGACCACAACAACGCGTGACGAGCACGGTCGAGAACTCACAACGGTCGAGCTGAACGCGCACATCCAGGCCCATGCCCCGGCCTGGTTCCTCACCGACCTGGTGGCCGGTGGCGTGGTGGAGGAACTAGTGACGGGCCCGGACCTCGCCAGCCCCAGCGGACAGGCAGAGATCCGACCCGGCCGTCAGGTCGTCGTGCTGGCCACCCACGAACAGGTCCTAGGAGGAGCCAGCGGGCAGGTCTTCACCGGCAGCCGCTTCCCTGCCGACTCTGCCTACGCCGCGGCCCTTGCTGAGCACACCGCGGCCGTGGCGCGTCGCCTGGCCGACCGGGGCGCCTTGGGCTGGGTAACCGTGGACTTCGTAGCGCACCGAGACACACGCGGCTGGCAGCTCGTCGCGGTCGACCTCAACCTACGCAAGGGCGGCACCACACACTCGTACGCGGCCCTGCGCCACCTCGTTCCCGGCTCCTACGACGCAACCAGACAACGATGGGTCGCCGACTCCGACGGCGGCCCCCGGTACTACCGCTCCAGCGATGCCGCCGGTGGACCTGCATGGATCGGTATGGACCCCGCCGACGCCGTCCGTGCGGTCACTTCCAGCGGTCTCTCCTTCGAGGGCGCCCGTGGCTCCGGTGTCGTCCTGCACATGTTCCCGGCGCTCAGGGGCAACGGCACCATAGGCGTCACCGCCATCGGACGCTCCGCGTCTGAAGCTGACGAACTGTTTGACGCCGTCCATGCCGCACTCGACGCGCGGGTCCGCACAGCTGGCTGATGAGCCGCGACCAACGGAAGCCCGCAGCCTGCTCCGGTCAACTACTCATGGCGACCTGCGGCGATGAGACCCAGCCCTTCCATGAACTTGCAAGGTCTGGATCGGCGTGATGTCAGGGGCGGTTCCGCGGTCATCCTTGCCGAAGCCCTGGCAGCCCTTCCCAACGGCTGACCGCGGCGCGCATACTCATCGTGGAGGAGGCAGGCGTGCTCCCCTGTGGCGCGCCAGCTCCCGATTTCAGTGGTGAGGGGGATTCATGCGGCTTTGGCACCGAGCCGACATCCGCAGCGAACCCGACCCGGAGACATGCCAACACGCTTGGCGGCTTCGGGACGTGACCCTCGCCTTGCCAGGCCCTTACGTTTGCGAGGTCTGTGACTGTTGCGGCATGTTGCGAATCCACGGACCGGAGGCGATCACCGGGCCGGTGACCAACGTTGCGGACGGTGCTGCCATCCACCTGGCATCCCTCGGGCGGCGATCGGATGTGCGCGACACGCTCCCGCGGCCATCCGACTAAAGGGGCCGTGCGTCGCCAGCCGCTTTGAAATGGACACAAGGCCCCATCGGGCGGAGACTCGGAGGAGAGGCTTGGGGGCTAGTCGATAGTTCCACGCGGGAGGAAGGTTTGCGATGCGCTGGCGCGTCGTTGTCGTCGTCCCATTGGTCGCCATGGTGGCGCTCGTCCTACGAATGCGCCGCCCGGGCGCGTAGCTAGCGGACCGGAAAGGCACGGGGTCACCATGCTTCACGGGGTGCGGCACGAGCCGGGACCGAACGACGGTCCCGATCCCCGCCAATGCGGCCACGTCTGGCGAGACCGGGCCGTCACGGCCGTCCTGGGTGACTGCATGGCCGAGGTCTGCGATCGGTGCGGTGCGTTGCATTTCGAGGGTGGGGACGACCCCAGCGAACAGCACGGCCCACGGCATGGCGCCAGCCTCTTCCCCAAACGCCGCCCGGATAGCTTGGAGTCACTCGCACGACGGTGGTCAGCAGATGGAGCCGCTGCGGAGTAGCGCACGAGACAGGTGACCACCCCGTAGCAGTACCGGTGGCGACGTCGCCACACGCCGCAGTCGTCAACCACGGGGCTGAACGGTGTACCGCTCGGCGACAACTTGACCCGGATTCCGTCAAACAGGTCACACAGGTAGCCGAACCGCGCTCCAATGGCAGTGGCCGCCTCGAGTGGAGTGCGGTTGGCGCTGAAGCAGAAGGCGCGAGTGACCAACGGGGGTTGGGTTGCGCGCAGATGCTCTCCCCCTATCCAGGCCGCCGTGTGTGTGGGCGTATCGCAGGGGTGCGTCCATCAGACGGCTAGGGTCCGACGCCGCTACGGCGTTGGGTCCCGACGGGCCGTCGATCAGTCCGCCAGCGGGGAGGCGAGACCGGGTCGGCGGCCCGTTGCACGTGCGCGAACATCTGTGAAGCACGGTGAGGACGAAAGACACAACGCCCACCCACCTCGGGCACATCGGCAGGGAACCCATGCTTCCGGCGCAACGAGCGACTCCCGAAGGAGCCCCCCCGGCACTGATGCTGGATGCGCCCCAGGGTGGGTGCAGGCCAACCCCGGGGCGCTTCGGCCACGCCTCGGGGGGTGAGCACGTGACCCGTACGCGGATTCTGGCCCAACGACCTTTGAGGAACCTTCTCGCCGGCCCAAGTCCGTGCCGGCAAGAGGCGGTTGGCCGCCGAGTCCTCGCCCCTCCTGCACGATGCGAGGGCTCGGCAGCCAAACAGGCCCGTTTGGCCGGGCCTTGGCCGCCGTCCGAGGTTCCCCTCGTACCACTTACGGCGGGCCGGCAACTCCCATCCACTGGTACCCCAAGGAGCGACCCGTGGGGCCCGTTTCGAAAAGCCCAGGCCCCCCAAAGTTGGGGGTTGCATTCAGCACCTCGAACGCCTTCGACGTCATCCGATGCGGGGGCGGTTCCGGTGGTCTGGGCCTGGCGGGCCCGCCAGAAAGCATCCCTCGCGTGTGGACCTATGGGCTGTTTGACTTCGACCCCGTTCGGATGGTCCGTGGTCGGATTCGCCTCCGCGGCATGCTGATTGCGGTGGGAGTGAGCCATCGGAACGCTGGTGCCATCTCCCACATCATCGGTCCGATCACTGTCGATGGCATTGAGTCTGACAGGCACAGATGGAGCGCTCCGGCAGCTACATCACTTGTGCCCGACATGTCAGGAAGGCCGCGACACCTTGATTGGATGAGGGTTGTCACCGCCGGCGTGGCGGGTCTACTTTGCGACTGGGCTGCAGGTCGCGGCCGCATCAACCGGCAGGGGTCGGACATGCGCAAGCTTCGGGTCGTGTTGGGCCTATCCGTGACGACAACGGTTCTGGTGACAGGCTTCATCGCCCCGGCCACCGCCGGGTCGGGCAGTGGCGGGGGAGGGGAAACGAAACGGGTGCGTCTCATCGACGACTGCGACCCGGCTACGTTCAACGCAACGTTCGGTCCCGGTACATGCGTGGGTGACGGGGAGACGACGGTCGAGGACTTCATCGCGCAGCTGATTGACAACGGATTCGAAGCCAACGAGTCTGCCGATGACTGGGAGTTCAAGCCCGCAGACTTCCACATCGACGGCGGTGACCGAATCCGGGCAGTGAACAGGGGTGGTGAATTCCACACGTTCACCGAGGTGGCGGAATTCGGCGGCGGATGCGTGGATGAGCTCAACGCGATCCTCGGGTTGACCCCGGTGCCCGAGTGTGACGACCCGGATGTGTTCCCGACAACGGGCGTCGCGCCCGGTGGGACGCTGGACGTGCACGGGCTCGCCCCGGGCACGCACAACTTCGAGTGCCTTATCCACCCGTGGATGCAGTCGGTCGTAGAGGTGCGCGCCACGAAGCACGACGACCACGGCTGACCCAGAACGGTTCATAGGCTTCGCTGCACTGGCCGGGCGGATCGGGCCCGATGAGCTGCTGAGGCCACCAGCGTGGCTCATTGGTGGGATGCGGCACGCGGATTGCCTGTTGAGGAGTTCGCACCGATAGGTATGGGTGGCTGGGCTCCAACCAAGACACACGGGTCACAGCTCGCGCGAACATCTTCACATCGGCAGATCCGGTAGACGCAGCTTGCCTCGGCACGCTGGGCGGTCGACATCGATGCCGGCTGGAACGGCAACAGCGTGGTCGGAGTAGACATGGATCACCTCTCGCGGCGACCCACAACGATCCCAGCCCCGGCCGCCGCCACCGCGGCCAGGCACTCTTGGACCACCTGACGGTAGATCCGAGGCGCCGTCGCGGTAGCCCCGCAGGCGGCGCGATGACGCTAGGGCACCCAGCTGTTGTGCGAGTGGCCCCAGCGTAAGGGGCGCAGCCGAGCGAAGTGGCGTACCAAGTCCTTTGCGTTTGTGGCAGCGTCAGGCGGGGAAGTCCGGCCCGGCATCCAGACGCAGCTGGAGCAGGACGTCCAGAGCCACCGAGTCACCGTCCCGGCCGCCCGCTCCGACCTGGAGCGGGGCGTCGCTGGGCTCGACGTGGACGCCGGCCAACCGTCCGCGCATGCTGGGCGCCACGACGAGGACGTACCAGCGGCCGTCCGTGCCGACGGCAGCCCGGTGGTCCCGTCGCACGTACCAGCCGACGACGTCGGTGCGCAGGCTCCCGCCGCCGCTGTAGGGGAGCGCCCGCAGCCGGGTGGCTTCGACGCCCGCCGCCCGCATCGCCTCGGCGAAGGCCGCCACCATCGGGGCCGTCTGCCGCGCCTCGGCCTCCGCAGCCCGCGCTGCGGCCGCGTGGTGGTACTCGGCATTTTCCCGCGCCTGGCGGCGGCGGACGGCGGCCGGGTCGGTGGGCTCGTTGTCCGGGCTCATCGGCCGATCATCGCAGCGGGTGAGGCCATCTGTCGGCGCGGGCGTCGGCAGTTAGCATGCGAAGCCGGCGATCGCGGGTTTGGAGAGTTTCTTTAGCGGATCGCCGGACACTAGAACTCGTAATGCCGTCCCTTCTCAGAGGCGTCATCACGCGGCGGTGTGACGCATGTCGATCCATCCGAACCTGTGAATGGCCGGCGGCGATCCTGGTGCGCGGTCGCCGCTTGTTACCTGCCTCGGGCGGGCTACATGTCCGCGCGGTCGGCGTTGTTTCGGATTTTGGCTATGACTTCGTCCACCAAGGCTTGCGGGATGTCGTGGCCCATGCCCTCGAAACGGCGGAAGCGGGCGCCGGGGATGCGTCGCGCCGTGTCGCGGCCCGCGTGCCAGCGGATGAGGGGGTCGTCGGTGCCCGAGATCACGAGCGTCGGGGCGGTGATGGACTCGAGCGGCTTCGACCGGTGGGCCCTGCCTGCCGCGAGCTGGCGTTGGGTGGTCGACGGGTCGCGGGGTGCTCGTTCGTCGCTGATCCGGGCCGCGGCCCGGGCCCAGTCCTCGGGGAATGGGTATCCGGGAGAGGCGAATGCACGGTAGACCTCCACCAACGCCTCGACCCGCTCCTCGTGGGTCGTCCCCGCACCGATGCGGGCCGTGCGCAGGAAGACGCCGGGCCGCAGGTACCGGAAGGTGCGCCACACCCCCGCGTCGGCCGGCGCCCCGCTGCAGCAGACGAGCGACCGCACCCGCTCGGGATACTCCATCGCCAGCCCCTGAGCGATGGCCGCACCCATCGACGCACCCATGACGTGGGCACTCGACCAGCCGACCGCGTCCATGACGGCCACCGCGTCATCGATCATGTCGCGGCCGGTGTACGCCGGGGGCACCCGACCCGCGAGCGCCTTCCACGGGCTCGGCTTCACAACCGGGTCGAAATGTGTCGACAGCCCGGTGTCGCGGTTGTCGAAGCGCACCACGGCGAACCCCGACGCGACGAGGCGCTCGATCAGGCTGTCGGGCCACCACACCATCTGGAAGTCCAAACCCATGACCAGCAGCAGCGGGTCCGCCGTCGCTAGGTCGCCGAAGGTTTCGTAGGCGATCCGCATGCCGCCGTTCACCGCGTAGCGGATGTCGGCATCGGCCATGTCACCCTCCTCCCTCATTAACTGCGAACAACGTTAACAGTTAGTGTGGTCGGGTGCAGACCCCGCCTCGTCGTCGCCGCGGGCCCGCCCCGTCGCTGGCCCCAGCCGACATCGCGTCGGTCGCGATCGGCATCGCCGACCGCCACGGGCTGGACGCTGTGACAATGCGGGCCGTCGCTGGAGGGCTGGGCACCAGCGCCACGGCGCTCTACCGGTACGTCAGGTCACGGGACGAGCTCGTCGCCCAGATGGTCGACCTAGCCACCGCAGCCGTGCAACACCCCCAGCCGAGCGGGGACTGGGTCGCCGACCTCACCATGGTGGCCCACTCCTTGCGCGAGGTGTTCTCGGCACACCCGTGGCTCCCCGCCGCCGTGGCAAGCCCCGCCATCGCAGGACCACACGTGCTCGACCACCTCGACCGCTGCCTCGGGCTCCTCGAACCAGTGGACGCCACTGGCACCGCCAAGATGGAGGCGATCGCACTGCTCACCGGAGTCGCCTCGCTCTTCGCCGCCACACGCGCGAATCCAGACCCGGACGCGTTCCGACACCTCGAGGCCACGCGCCACCCCCGGATGGCTGCACTGATCACCCAGTCCGCACCAACCTCGCCCTCCACCGACCTCTTCGACCGCGTCGTCGTCGGCATCCTCCACGGAGTGCTTCGCTGAGAGCCACCAGGTCCGCGACCTCGAGTCACCTGTGTCGCCACGGGCAGTGGCGGCGATGAGACGCATCTGGCCACCTAGCCTTCGGGGAGCGGGGTCATCTTTGGAAGAGGCTCACAGCACGATCGGGCCCGACCACTGTGGTGATTACGACTGGCGGCGTTGACCGCACACCCCAAGGAACTCATGGCGCGGTGCGGAGCACCGGGCGAGGCTCGTCGGCCTTGGCGGTGTCGTACAGCAAGGAATGGAACAGGACATGCACTGTGACGGTGGCCACGGAATAGTGCGTACGCAACCTGACCTGAATCTCTCGGTTTCCATCGGGAAAGCCCTGCCACGCGGTGGGGCACGTGTTGAAGTATCGCCACCTCGTGCCATGGATTGACGCCCCCATGGCGTGGTTGCCGACTTGGATGATGCGCGCTTCGGCCGTGGGTGGACCCTCGAAGGGATTGAGACCGTCAGTAGCGGCGGTCTCGTCAACCTTCACCTCAACCCATGCCGAAACGTAGGCCATCTGGGGCACCGTCACCGTGAGCAGTTTCCAGTGGACCTGTTCCAGGATGTCTCCGCCGGTAAATGTCAAGTCAGAGACGTGTTCGCTCCTTGCTCTTGTATGGACGCGCAGGATTGCGAGCCCGAAGTTGGTTGAACCGGTTGCCATGTCGGGGGTGAACCCGCCTCACTACTCGTTCATGTCGTCAAAGGAGTTTCGACCTGGCCTTCCCGATTTCGGCGTCGAATCGAGCTCACAGTTAAGACGTCGAGACGCCAATGTGCTCTTCCGCCTTGTGCGGGTGATGGCCGTGCTCTAGTTGGTCTCGTAGACCCGCAGGCCGAAACTGGGCTGGCCGTTGGACAGGTAATGCGCCGGTGGTCCACTCCCGTTAGTGAGGTCTCGCTCCATCTGGCGGAATGCTTCGAATGCCGGCGAGGGTCCTTGGCCAAAGCGCGATGCGCTGGCGTGAGCCCCCGAGCTTGCGGCAATAAGAACCGCACACGCCACCGCAAGGGCGCCGGGCAATGCTGTTGGGTGAAAGATGGGATCTCCTCCTCGGGTCGAGCTGCCCAACAGTGCCGCGAGGGAGCTGCGTCGACGGGCGGTCGGAGAGGAGACGCCGCGCGTGGTGGGGGTGATTCGACGACCCCGGTGGCTGGGCGTGGGGTGTGACATGGTCGTTGCCCTTCGAACTAGATGGTGAAGGGGTCCGGAGGGCTCGGTCACCGCCCCGCTGAGCGGCGGGGTTGGGTGGCAAGGTCGTCGTTGCTGAGGCGGAGCAGCCCGAGGGAGGCGCCCGCGAAGCCGATGGCGGCGATGATCAGTCCGATGCCTGCCAAGGTGTGCGTGGGCATGAAGGGGTGGGTGAATCCGCCGAAGATCAGCGCGAAGCCGAAGCCCTTGGAGACAACCTGACTTCGGGCAAGCGCGATGCCGGTGAGCGGGATTCCGATCGTGATGCCGAGGATGAAGAGCAGGGAGGCAAGGCCAACAGCGGGGATGCCCCACATGGCGTTGTCCAGGGTCGCGATGGTCGCGGTGTCGAGGTTCTGTTGGTGGGTCAGCAGCGCGAGCTGGGTGTCGTTGGGGCCGGTGCCGAATCCGAGGGCAAATCCCGGCACCGTCAGCGCGATGCCTGCCGCGCACAGGCGAGGGGATCGAAGGCGGCTGACGGTGACGACTGCCAGGACTGCGGGGATCAGGAATGCGTAGAAGAGCAGGGTCACCCAGCTCATCGCGACGAGCATGCCCTCCTGGCGGGCCGCCGCAGCGACCATGTCGTTGAAAGGCCCCGATCCGGGCATCTCGAGCAACAGGTAGTTGATACCCATGGCCAGCATCGGCAGGGGCGCGACAACTGCCAGGGCCTTGCGGTAGAACCCACGGTCGTCCCAGAGCCGGCCCTGCTCCTCGGAAGTCTGGGTGGGGTTGGTGGCCACGGTCATCGTGTTGCCTCCTCGGTCTGGCTTCGTGCTCGGACTCCCTTCAGGTTGCTGGCACGTCAGCCCGGCTGGGCAGGGGGTGGGCAACTGAGTTGCCAGGGGCGGCATGGGTGTCCCGTAGGGCCGCGCCCCTACGCACTTAGGGGTGAGCGGGCGGATCATGAAGGGGTGACACTGGGTCGCGCTGCGGCGAACGTTGGGCTGGGCCTCGTCCTCGTCGAGGGGGCGGTCAGCCTTGTCGCGGGTGCAGGCTCCGAGTTGAGCTGGCACCAGCTCATGGAAGGGTTCGTGGTCAGCAACACGTTCCTGGGGTTGGCGCTGGCCCTGGCCGGCTACCCCCTCGCGCGGGCCCGCCCGGAGAACCGGGTTGGCTGGCTACTGCTTGCCGGCGGGGTCGCCTACGCGTTCAGCGGTGCTGGCTTCGCCCTGTTGGCGTGGGGCTCCCACGGCGGGGAGTCCGCCCCCGGTTGGCGGGTACTCGCCGACCTGACCAGCCTCAGCTGGCCTCTCGCCGTGCTTGCTTTCGTCCCACTTGCCCTGCTCTTCTTCCCCGACGGGCACCTTCAGGGCCGGCGCTGGCTGTGGGCACCCGTCGCCATCGTGGGCGGTGCTCTGCTCTTCGAGGCGTTGGTGACCCTCGGCCGGCAGGACACGACCTCAGCCCTGCACGTGGATGGGTACCTGCGCCTGGCGTGGGTGGACGACAACACCCAGGGGCTCTGGCTGGCCATGGTCGTGCTCTCATTCTCCGGGTTCGCAGCCTGCTTGGTCTCCCTGCTGCTGCACCATCGGCGCGGTGACGAACGGTCTCGTCGTCAGATCCTGTGGCTGCTGCTCGCGACGATCATCGTGGGAGGCACCTACCTTGTCAGCGAGCTGGCGCACCTCGACAGCTGGGTGAACATCTTCGTCATCGCCCTGGTGCCCATCGCGATCGCCGTGGCAATCCTGCGACACCAGCTGTTCGACATCCGCTTGGTTGTCTCGCGTTCACTGCTGTACCTGACGATGACCGCCCTGGTGGTCGCGGCGTACGTGCTGATCGTTGCCGGGACCGACAACGCTCTCGCGGCACGAGTCCCGGTAGGGCCGCCGGTACTGGCCACGATGGCGATCGCATTGGCGTTCAACCCGGTTCGCGAGATTCTTCAGTCGCTGATCGACCGGGCCTTCTACGGGATGCGGCAGGACCCTGTCCGGGCCTTCGCCGAGATCGGTTCCAGCCTGGGACAGGCCGGCCTGACCGGGGTGCTCCAAGTGCTCTGCAACTCCCTGCATTTTCCTTGGGCCGTCATCGAAGTGGACGGAGGTGCGCTCGCCGCCTATGGCCCGATGGATGGGCTCGGGTATGCGGTGCCCCTCGACTTGGGCGAGCGCGTCGGTCGCCTGACCGTAGGTCTGCGCCGTGGCGAGCAGGCAATCGCCCGGCGCGATGAGGAGCTCCTCGGACTCGTGAGCGGTTCATTGTCCGTCGCAGTTCAGGCCAACAAGCTCGCTGAGGACCTGGAGTCGGCGCGGCTCGCGCTCGTCACGGCCCGTGAGGAGGAACGCCGCCGCCTTGGCCGTGACCTGCACGACGGTCTGGGGCCCGTGCTCACCGGGGTGACCCTGCTCGGTGATGCCGCCCGCCGAATCGTCGAGACGGATCCGAAAGGTGCCGCTTCCCTGCTCGCTGAGATGGGCCTGCAAACCACTGCCGCGGTTAACGAGATCCGTCGGCTGGCCAGCGAACTGAGGCCGCCCGCACTGGACTCATTGGGGTTGGTCGGCGCGCTGGAACAGCACGCGAGAATGCTGGAGCCGATCCACGTCAGCGTGTACGGCAGCCTGCCGCCGCTTCCAGTGGCCATCGAGGTCGCCGCCTACCGCATCGCAACGGAGGCGTTGACGAACGCCGTCAGGCACTCCTCGGCGACGTCGGTCAATGTCCGGCTCGACTCGAGCCCATCGCACGTCCACCTTTGTGTGACCGACAACGGATCCAGCGTCAACGGCTCCTGGGTGAAGGGTGTTGGTCTGACGTCCATGCATGAACGTGCCACTGAGCTCGGTGGCACCTTCGTGGCTGGGCCAGCGGCCGATGGCGGCCGGGTCGAGGCCGCCATTCCCCGGGAAGGT
>Ga0164309_10001608_pt1 | contig 10907 bp, 11 predicted proteins | sample Whisoiple_247_MG_FD_109984 | JGI IMG/M metagenome (GOLD analysis project Ga0164309, IMG submission 109984) | Soil microbial communities amended with fresh organic matter from upstate New York, USA - Whitman soil sample_247_MG | ecosystem: Environmental > Terrestrial > Soil > Unclassified >... | reverse complement strand
GCCGGTTGCGAGCGCGATCGCGGCTTGCCAATAGGTCTGAACCAGTGCGGCCTCGAACAAGGATGTTTCCACCCACTGGCCCTGGCCGGTCTTCAGGCGGTGCGCATAGGCTGCGACAATGCCGAGGCTGGCGAGAATGCCCGCGGTGATGTCGGACAGCGGTGCGCCGCATTTGACCGGCGGTCCATCGGGCCTCTCGCCGGTGAAGCTCATGATTCCGCTCATGGCCTGCGCCACCAGATCGAAGCCGCGGCGATGCCGGTAGGGGCCGGTGCGTCCATAGCCGGACAGCGAGCAGTAAATCAGGGCCGGGTTCTCCCTGGCGATTTCCGCGTAGCCGAAACCGAGCCGGTCCATCACGCCGGGGCCAAAGTTTTCCACCAGCACGTCGGCGGAGGCGAGCAGGCGGCGCAACACCTTAGCGCCGCCGGGCTTCTTGAGGTCGAGCGCGATGCCCTTCTTGTTGCGGTTCATCATCAGAAACGATGCCGCCTCGTCGCCGATCTTGGGAGGAACCATGTAGCGGGTGTCGTCGCCCGCCGGAATTTTCTCGATCTTGATGACCTCGGCGCCCATGTCCGCGAGCATCAGCGTGCAGGTCGGGCCTGCCATGACATGCGTCAGATCGACAACCTTCAATCCGGACAAAGGACCCATCGTTTCTCCCGCGATATCTTGTTTTTATTTCGTGCGGCGATTATTCGCCGGTCGAGATTCGGCCGATGTCGTCGCGGACCTCGCAAGCGAGGTCGGCTTCCAAGGTCGCGGTGTCATTCATTTTGCTGGCAGACTTGCTTGAAAGCTGGGATTTCGCGCCGGGCCGAGGTCGATCTGGCTGGCTAATTCTGAATGCAAAAACTGGCTTCCGCAACAGAATTTCGATAAATATGGCACTTACGCGAATATTTTGCATTCAAAATGTATCGAGAACCAGCCTTGCCCGGGAAACGCCGCGATGATGCATGACGAGGTGGTGTCGCGCCTCAGGCACCTGCTGATAGAGGGCGAAATTCCGCCGGGCGCGCGCATTCCCGAACGCGAACTGTGCGCTTCGCTGTCGATATCGCGTACGCCGCTGCGCGAGGCCCTCAAGGTGCTGGCTGCCGAAGGGCTTGTGGTGTTGTTGCCGAACCGCGGATCGCGCGCCGCAAAACTTACGCAAAAGGACGTCAAGGAGCTGTTCGAAGTCTGCGAGGCGCTGGAGGCGACCGCCGGCGAATTGGCCTGTCCGCGCATCTCGGAGCAGCAATTGCACGAAATCGCAGCGCTGCAAGCCGCCATGGTCGAACATTATCGCGCGCGCGATCTGCTGTCGTATTATCGCTGCAACCGGCTGATCCATGAGAGCATCGTGCGCGCCGCCGACAACGCGGTGCTCGCCGGACTTTATGAGTCGATATCGGCGCGCATTCGCCGCGCCCGGTTCATCACGCCGATGTCGCCGGAGCATTGGGCCTTGGCTGTCCAGGAGCATGATGGGATGCTGAATGCGCTGCAACGGCGCGACGCCAGCGGACTTGCCCATATCCTGCGGACCCACCTTCGGCGCAAGCGTGAGGAAGTCGTGCAGGCGGGTTTTGCGGAGCCGAGCGGTTCGCAAAGCTCGCCCGCCGACACCGATTTCGCGGCGTGATCGCTGTTTGCATTCCGGCACAGGCTGGCCCTATCTTCCAGCCGGAGACCGGTCGCTAATCCGCGGGGCTCGAACGGAGCGTAAGTGGTGGCAATTCGACTACGGATAGGCACGCGCAAGAGCGCCATGGCGCTGGCGCAGACCGAGGAAATTGCCCGGCGCCTGGCGGCGGTTGTCCCCGATGTCGAAGTCGAGATCGTCAAGTTCGAAACCACCGGCGATCGGGATCAAACCAGCAAGCTGCTGCCGCATGGCGGCAAGGGCGGCGCGTTCGTCGCCGAAATCCGCAAGGCGGTTATTGCGGGCGAACTCCAGGCCGCGATGCATTCGCTCAAGGACATGCCGGGCAATGAAGACACGCCCGGGCTTGTGATCGGCGCGACGCTGCCGCGCGATGCGCCCGGCGACGTGCTGGTGACGCGACCGGGGGTTTCGATCGACGATATCCGGCGCGCGCGCGGCAAGGGATTCAAGATCGGCACCAATGCTGTCAGGCGCGCCGCCTATGCGCGGCGGCTGTTTCCGGAAGTCGACGTGATCCACTATCGCGGGGCTGCCGACACACGCGTGCGCAAGCTCGATAATTCTGAAATGCAGCGGCTTGCCGATGGGGGCGAGGTCGGCCCCGCGGACGCGCTGATCATGGCGCGCGCCGGGCTGGAGCGCGTCGGGCTCGCCGGCCGGATTGCCTATGAATTTTCAGTCCAGGAAATGCTGCCGGCGGTCGGCCAGGGCATCGTCGCGGTGGAGTGCGCGGTCAACGACTGGGAGACGCGGCGCATTCTCTCCCTCATCGACGATCCCGTCTCGCACAAAAGCGCCGATGCCGAGCGCGAGGTGCTGTGGGTCCTCAACGGCCATTGCAATTCGCCGATCGCCGGATTTTCGACCATTCAGGGCACGCAGATGTCGCTGACCGCCTCGGTGTTGGACGAGGCGGGCAACCTGTTCATCGAGGCCTCGCGCTCCGGGCCTGCCGACCGCCCCCGCGAACTCGGCCGCGCGGTCGGCCTCGACCTGCTCGCCAAGGGCGCCGCCGCGATCATCGAGCGCAGCCGGCCGGGTATCATCGACCCATCGTAGCTTCCGCAAAGATATGCGTGATCATCCGCGAAAGCGGATGATGCAAGCCGTAGGACCTCCTACCCGCGCCCCTTGACCGCGGGTAGGAGGTCCTACGGGCAAAAATACTCACAACAGTTTTGAATCTAAAAAAACCAGGGCATCGTTCTGTGAGTGAAGATGCAGTTGATGAATAGCCTCACTTTCACCCGCAGACGTTGTTGCAGCAGCGTGTAGCTGAGACAAGTCAACTTGCTGCCGCTCTAGCTCGGCTTGCACAAGCGGGTGGGGCAATATTCGCGCTTCAACATTGGGTTCAATGATTATTGGATTGAGGCGATTTGTGACATAATGATCTAGAGATTCATAAGCTCGCCTAGCGGCCCAGACGGCTTCTTGGCTGACACCAGTGATGCGTGCGCGAATTGCAAAGGCGACTGACGCGACTGCATTCTCTGCAAATTCCCTGTCATCTAGCCCGTCCGGCTCGCCACTAGGCAGCAAGGACATACAAACTTCTAGCTGTCTCTCAAGCGCGGTATGATCGGCTTGCGCCTTTCCCAAATCTTCCCAGATGCAAACTAAAGCGCGAGCAAGCTTGTGATGATCTCCGTTCTTAGAGGTTTCCGAATATCGTACATAACATTGGAATTGCCGTTCAGCACATGCGGCGGCAAATGCCGCACGCAAGCGATCGGTCAATTACTCAAGTTCAGTTAGTAACTTTCTCTCATCAAATTCTAGGGTGGGCATTTTTCAACTTCACCGAGGAAATACGGCGGTATTGGTTCGACCAGTCGTCCACCCCATGATTCCATTGCGGCAGCTCAAGCCGGGCAAATTGCCCGCGTGGCGTCTCGAATCATATGTATGGCGGTGATTACTGGATACCCGCTTTCGCGGTATAACAGCGGGGGATTGCGGCTCACCCCCGATACCCCCGCACCCGCTTCAGCATCTGCTCGACATGGGCGATCGGGGTTTCCGGCAGGATGCCGTGGCCAAGGTTGAAGATCAGCCGGCCGGGCGCGTAATTTGCAAGCACCTCGTCGACCGCCGAATCGAGTGCGGCGCCGCCGGCAATCAGCGCCAGCGGATCGAGATTGCCCTGGATGGCGACGCGGCTCTGCACCCGCTCGCGGATCAGCGACGGCTCGGCCGCCCAGTCGATGCTGACGGCATCGACGCCGGTCGCATCAACATATCCCGGCAGCAGCGCGCCGGCGCCTCGGGGAAAGCCGATGATTTTCGCGCCTGGCATATTCTTGCGCACGCCTTCGACGATGCGGCGGGTCGGCTCGACCGACCAGCGCGCAAATTCGCGCGGCGGCAGCACACCGGCCCAGGTGTCGAAAATCTGCAGCACATCCGCGCCGGCCTTGAGCTGCCCCACGAGATACCGGATCGAGTTCTCGACCAGCACGTCGATGATTTTCGCGAACGCGTCCGGGTGGCGATAGGCCATGATCCGCGCCGGCGCCTGGTCCGCTGTGCCCTGTCCGGCCACCATGTAGGTCGCGACCGTCCACGGCGCCCCGCAGAATCCAATCAGCGCGATCTTCGGATCGAGCTCGCGGCGCACGCGGCGCAGCGCTTCATATACCGGCTCGAGCTTGCCGAAGTCGGCCCGCGGCGCCAGCGTCGCGCCCTTCTCCAGCGTGTCCAGCGGATCGAGCCGCGGACCTTCGCCGATCTCGAAACGCACCTCGCGCCCGAGTGCGTAGGGAATCACAAGAATATCCGAGAAGATGATTGCGGCATCGAAGTTGAAACGGCGGATCGGCTGCAGCGTGACCTCAGCGGCGAATTCCGGCGTAAAACACAGATCGAGAAAGCCGCCGGCCCTGGTGCGGACTTCCCGGTATTCCGGCAAATAGCGGCCGGCCTGCCGCATCATCCAGACCGGCGGCACCTTCTGCCTGCGGCCGGAAAGCACTTCCATGAAGGGTTTGGCGGATTTCTCGGTCAATCGATATTTCCCGCGCAGACGAGCCTTTTCCGGCTCCTAATACACTGCCGATGTCGGATTGGCCAAGGCGATAGATGGAACCGGGGGGATTCCGGGGCGTTATCCCTGCAATGGAGGCGTCCCATGGCTGAAAAATTCAATCCTGCGGCGCATGACAAGCACGCCGCCGATCCTCGCGAAGCCGCCAAGGCCGACCGGGAAACCCATACCAAGCTGGAAGCCGGTCTGGTCGATAGTTTCCCGGCCTCCGATCCTGTGAGCGCGGCACAGCCCGCGCCATCGAAGCACGACAGCGAGCGCGCCTCGCTGTGGGACAAGATGTTGGCGATTTTCAAATAGATCGGACGGGCGTGCGGATGAGGAGCGAATTCAACCACGCCGCCAACGACTCGCCGCGCAGCGGAAGTTCGAAGCAAGTCACGCCGCTGGTGTGGTGCGCGATTACTATTGCCATCATCGCAATCGTGGTCTGGTTTGCCTGGAAGCCCTGACGCTGCATCTTCAACGCCGCAACTTCAATAATGCGGCGGCGGTTCGTCCCTTGAACCCGGCGCAGGCCTCTCGGCCTCCTGCAGGCGCTCGCTCAACTCCGCGACCCGGCGCGTCAGCCCGTCGATCTTCTGCCACTGCTCGGTGATGCTCTTGTTCAGGGTCTCGATGGTCTCATCCTGAAACATCAGCCGCGATTCGAGCGCGTCGATACGCTCGCTGAGCGCTTTCACGTCACTCATCGGAATTGCTTTGCCTTGAACGTTCGCGCAGCCCATGGCCGAGCGCGACGCGGTCGTCAAAGACAAAACATTCGCCACGCCAGCGGCTCTCCGCTTCCGGCACGCCTTCCAGATACTTCAGAATTCCGCCCTTGAGGTGGTAGACCTGCGCAAAACCGCGCGACAGCAGGTAGGCACTGGCCTTTTCGCAGCGGATGCCGCCGGTGCAGAACATTGCCACTTTGCGATGCTTCGCGGGATCGAGACGGCGCTCGGCAAATTCCCTGAATTGCCCAAAGCTCTTGATGCCCGGATCGACCGCGCCGGCGAATGTGCCCATCGCAACCTCGAATGCATTGCGGGTGTCGACCAGGAGCGTATCCGGCGCTGCGATCAGATCGTTCCAGTCAGCGGGATCGACATAGATGCCGACCTGCCGCGTCGGATCGGCCCCGCTATCGCCTAGCGTGACGATTTCCTTTTTCAGCCGGATTTTCAGCCGTTGAAACGGCATAGCAGAAGCGTACGAGAACTTCAGCTCGAGGTTATCGAGCCGGCCACCGAACAGGGCGCCGGATTGCAATTCGGCGACCAGCACGGCAACCGCCTCCACACTGCCTGCGAGCGTGCCGTTGATGCCTTCATGGGCCAAGAGCACGCTGCCCTTCAGCTTCAGATCGGCGCAGATCGCGCGCAACGGCTCCCGCAGCTCCCGGAAATCCGGCAGCGCGGTGAATTGATAGAAAGCGGCGACCTGGCAGAGCATCGGCGGTGGTTTATCAGGAGGGGTGGGATGGGGAAAGCCGCAAAAATCTATCGTCGTCACTGCTTTCGTTCGCAGGGACGACATTGATATTGACGCATTGATATCGAGCTATGCGCCTTGCGCCATTGCCCAGCGCGGCATGAATGTGCCATGTAACCCAGCCCTTGGCATCGGCCCAAAAATACAGAAAAACAGCAATAAAGCGATAAAGTGAGCAATCTGGAATGAGGAATTTCCATCTCCCCGGCCGATCGACGGTCCACGCCCAGAACGCGATGGTGGCGACCTCGCATCCGCTTGCCGCGCTGACGGCGATCGAAGTGCTGCGTGCCGGCGGCACCGCCGCGGACGCTGCGGTTGCGGCGTGCGCCCTTCTGGGGGTGATCGAGCCGCAATCGACCGGAATCGGCGGCGATTGTTTCGCGCTGATTCAGCCGAGAGGAGAGGGCAAGATCGTCGCGTATAACGGCTCCGGCCGCGCACCGATGGCCGCGACGGCCGAATGGTATCTCGAACACAACATCAAGGCGATCCCGCTGACCTCGCCGCATGCCGTCACCATTCCCGGTGCGGTCGATGCCTGGACGGTCATCCTGCGCGATCACGGCAAGTTCGGGCTCGACAGCTTGCTGCAGCCCGCGATCAAGGCCGCGGAAGAGGGCTATGTGGTCGCGCCACGCATCGCATTCGACTGGAAGAACCAGTTCGAAAAACTGAAAAAAGGCACCAACACCGGGCGCTATCTGTTGCCGCATGGCAGGCCGGCGGTGGCCGGCGATGTGATCCGCCAGCCCGAGCTTGGCCGGACGTTGCGGGCGATCGCGAAAGACGGCCGCGACGCGTTCTACAAGGGCCCGATCGCCGAGGACATGGTCGAGACGTTGCGCGCAATCGGCGGCCTGCACACGCTCGACGATTTCGCCGCGCACGGCACCGAGACCACGGCGCCGATCGGCACCATGTATAAAGGCCTCGACGTCTGGCAGTGCCCGCCGAACGGTCCTGGCATCACCATGCTGGTGATGCTGAATATCCTCTCGCGCTTTGATCTCACGAAGTTCCCGGCGATGAGCGTCGAGCGTTTTCATCTCGAAGCCGAGGCCGCGCGGGTTGCCTATATGATGCGCGAGCAGCACATCGGGGATCCGGCCTTCGTCAAGGTCGATATTGAAGGAATTTTGAAGGAGTTCGCCGAACAATACGCCGGCAAGATCAGGATGGACCGGCTGCTCGACCTGCCGAAAGTGTCGCCGCCGATGCATCCCACGACGGTCTACATCACCGTGGTGGACAAGGACCGCAACGTCTGTTCGTTCATCAATTCGATCGCGCATGCCTTCGGAGCGGCGATCGTCTCCGATAAGACCGGCATTCTCCTGCAAAATCGCGGCGCCGGTTTTCGCGTGCAGCCCGGCCATCCCAATTGCATCGCGCCGGGCAAGCGGCCGCTGCACACCATCATTCCAAGCCTGGTCACCAAGGCCGGCCGCGCGCTGATGCCGTTCGGCGTGATGGGCGGACAGTATCAGCCGGTCGGGCAGGTGCACGTGCTGACCAACATGCTCGATTATGGTTGCGACGTGCAGGAGGCGATCGATATGCCGCGCGGCCTGCATTACGAAAATATCTATCAGCTCGAGGATGGCGTGCCCGCCGATATCGTCGAGGGGCTGAGGAAGCTCGGGCATCAGACCACCCATGTGATCCCCCCGCTCGGCGGCGGTCAGGCGATCTGGATCGATTGGGAAAAGGGCACGCTCACCGGCGGCTCCGACCCACGCAAGGACGGTTGCGCGCTCGGCTATTGAGCAAGGCCGCCCCCCTCGAATGCGACTTCACGCCCCGTTAACAAGGAAGCCAAAAAGATGCGACGTTTCCAGTTTCGAAGTTTCCCGATCGCCATAGCCATGGCCATGGCCGGCGTCCTTCTGCTCGCGCCATCAGGCGCCTCGGCCCAAACCGCAGGAAAAACCATGACCACAGCTTCAGGCTTGCAGATTATCGATTCTACGGTCGGCACCGGCGCGACCCCAAAACCCGGCCAGATCTGCGTCATGCATTACACCGGCTGGCTTTACGAGGACGGCAAGAAGGGGAAAAAGTTCGACTCCTCCGTCGACCGCAAGGAGCCGTTCGAGTTTCCGATCGGGCAGCGCAAGGTGATCGCCGGCTGGGACGAGGGCGTCGCCACCATGAAAGTAGGCGGCAAGCGCACCCTGATCATTCCGCCCGCGCTCGGCTACGGCGCCCGCGGCGCCGGCGGCGTGATCCCACCCAACGCCACGCTGATGTTCGACGTCGAATTGCTTGATGTGAAGGGCTAGGGCGCGCTAGCCTCGGCGAAGCATTTCTCCGGAGCAGCGATCATGAAAGGTTCCCACGATCATAGCCACGATGACGCCGAGCGCTGGAAGCACGACGGCGTTCGCGTCATCCCGGGCAACCAGCTCGATCCAAACGTGCCCTCGACCCCCGGCATGGACCGCAAGGCGGCGATCAATTTCGCCCGCGCCGGCGCGCAGAAATTGTGGGCCGGCACCGTGACCATCAAGCCCGACGCCAAGACCGGCGCGCATCATCACGGACATCTCGAGAGCATTATCTACGTCGTCAAGGGCAGGGCGCGGATGCGCTGGGGCGAGCATCTGCAATTTATGGCGGAAGCCAACCCCGGCGATTTCATTTTCGTTCCGCCCTACGTGCCGCATCAGGAGATCAACGCCAGCCGCGACGAGGTGCTGGAATGCGTGCTGGTGCGCAGCGACGGCCAGGCGGTTGCGATCAACCTCGACATCGAGCCCGTGGAGAAACCCGAAACGGTGCTGTGGGTCGATCCCGTCCATCGCGATCCGGCGGAGACGAAGTGACGAAGTCATTCCGGGGCGAGGCTAAGCGTCGAACCTCAGATCTGCAATTGCACATCGGGAATCTGGAGATTCCAGGTTCGCTGTTGCGCGCCCCGGACTGACAACGGCCAATACCGTCATTCCCCGATGTGGAATTGCCCGTCGGGGATGCGCCACTTGGCCAGGCCCGGAATCCATAACTCCCGATCGTGGTCATGGATTCCGGGCTCGCTCGTTTTACTCGCGCCCCGGAATGACGGCAGAACCTTCACATAAAAGAATCCAAATCGGTTGTCGGATCACCCCCCGCCCCTTCGTCCTACGGGCGATGTCATCGAGAGAGGAGCCCACTGATGTCCAAAATCTCCCCCTGCCTGTGGTTCGACGGCGAGGCCGAGGAAGCCGCAAAGTTCTATGTTTCGTTGCTGCCCGATTCCAGGATCGAAAAGGTCCAGAAGAACACCGTCGATAGCCCCGCCGGCAAGGCCGGCTCGGTACTGGTGGTGGACTTCACGCTGGCAGGCCAGCGCTTCATGGCGCTGAACGGCGGCAAACCTTTCGATTTCACCCACGCGATCTCGTTCAAGATCGACTGCGCCGATCAGGCCGAGGTCGATCGTTATTGGGACGCGCTGTCCGATGGCGGGTCGGTGGAACGATGCGGGTGGCTCAAGGATCGCTACGGCGTGTCCTGGCAGATCGTGCCGACCGTGCTGGTGCAATATCTCGGCGGTCCCGACCGTGCCGGCGCGCAGCGGGCGATGCAGACGATGATGGGAATGGTCAAGCTCGACATTGCAGGCCTCAAAAGAGCCTACGAGGGCAAGTCGGCTGCGTGATCCGCAAAGCTCGCTGAACGGAGGGGAGCCGTCACCCGCCGGTGACGGCGAGAACGGCTTCCTTGATCTTGGCCACGGCGTAATGGCCGGCCTGCTCGAGATCGATATGCGGCATGTTCGGCATCTCGTCGGCGACGACCACGGCGTCGACGATGGCCGGGCCGTCGACGGCCAGCGCCTCGCTCAACGCGGTTTTCAATTGACCCGGCTCGCGCGCCGTAAATCCGTGCCCGCCGCAGGCGCGGGCCAATGCCGCGAAGTCGGGATTTGGAAATTCGATGGCTTCGCGGAACGGCACCAGCCCAACGCTCTCGGCTTCCAGCGTGATCAGCCCGAGCGCCGAATTGTTGTAGACGACGGCCTTGACCGGCAGCCGGTGGTGCACCGCGGTCATGAATTCGCCCATCAGCATGTTGAACCCGCCGTCGCCGGTCAGCGCGATCACCTGGCGCGAGCGGTCCAGCGCCTGCACGCCGTTGGCCTGGCCGAGCGCGGTGCCCACGGCGGCGTTGTTGAACGAGCCGATGATCCGCTGCGATCCGGTTTGCCGAATCCAGTTCCCCGACCACAGCGTGTTCAGGCCGGTGTCGAGAACAAAGATCGCATCGCGGCGCGCGGCGTCGCTGACCGCGCGCGCCACGGCTTGCGGGTGAATGCGGTCCTTGCTCCGCTTGAGGTCGCATTGCTTGTCCAGCATCTCATCCCATTTCCGGCGCTCGTTGGTGACCTTGTCCCAGAACCTGGTGTCGGTCTTGGCCGAAACGCGCTCGAGCAATAGTTTCAAGGTGGGACGCGCCGAACCGGTGACGCCGAGCGCTGTCGGCGCCCTTCGCCCCAGCACCAGCGGCCGTTCGTCGATCTGGATCACGCTGCCCTTGGTCGGCAGGAAGTTGGAGTAGGGGTAGTCGGTGCCGATCATCACCAGCAGGTCGCAATTCTGCACCGCGTGATAGACGGCCTTGGTGCCGATCATGCCCAGCCCGCCCATCCATCGCGGATCGTCGTAGGCCATTAGTTCCTTGCCCCGCAGCGTGTGGACCAGCGGCGCCTTCAGCCGGTCCGACAGGGCGCGCAGCGAATCG
>Ga0164309_10001607_pt1 | contig 10907 bp, 10 predicted proteins | sample Whisoiple_247_MG_FD_109984 | JGI IMG/M metagenome (GOLD analysis project Ga0164309, IMG submission 109984) | Soil microbial communities amended with fresh organic matter from upstate New York, USA - Whitman soil sample_247_MG | ecosystem: Environmental > Terrestrial > Soil > Unclassified >... | reverse complement strand
TCCCACCACTGCCGGTGGAACGTCGGGGGCTGGATCACGTCGTGGTAGAGCGGCCACAGCGTGTCGTTCGAGAAGCCCTCGTAGTAGAAGCGGAGGTCGTCCTCGGTCAGCTTGACCGGGACGAGCCGCATGTCGTCGGCGTCGAACGGCTCCAGCTCGAGGTCGGCCGAGCCGCCCCAGCCCACCCACGCGCCGTCGGACTGCTGCACGACGGGCTCGAGGGCGGTCACGAGGCCGCCGGGGGAGCGGGTCCAGCTCGGCGCGCCGTCCTCGCCCACGGTCACGTCGACCGGGAGGCGGTTCGCGACGACGACCAGGTCATAACCAGCAGAATCCACTGAAGTCCATCTCCTTGGTGTCGGCTCGACCTTAACGTGACCGAGCACCGACCGCCCGGGGACGCGGGAGGTCCGGCCGTCGTCCCGACCGGGCGTCCGGGTGCCTTCACGGGACCCGCCGCGCGGCACCACGACCCCTGCCCGGGCGGCGGCTACGGTGCCCGCATGGAGCGCATCGGGCTGTCGCCGGGCGCCGAGATCGGCGGGTACACCATCCTCGCGCCGCTCGGCTCCGGCGGCATGGGCACGGTGTACCGGGCGGTCGACGGCGGCGGCACGCCGGTCGCGCTCAAGCTGCTGCACCCGCACATCGGCGCCGACCCGTCCTCGCGCGAGCGGCTGCGCCGCGAGGTGCTCGCGCTCCAGCGGCTCCGGCACCCGGGCGTCGCGGCCGTCCTGGACGCGGAGGCCGACTCGACCGAGGCGTTCCTCGTCACCGAGCTGGTCCCCGGCGCCGACCTCGCGGAGCACGTCCGGCAGCGCGGCCCGCTGGACACCGCCGCCCTGCACCGGCTCGCCGACGGGCTGCGGGACGCGCTCGGCGCCGTGCACGCCGCCGGTGTGGTGCACCGCGACCTCAAGCCCAGCAACGTGCTCGTCACCGCCGACGGGCCGGTGCTCATCGACTTCGGCATCGCGCAGTCCGTCGACGAGACCCGGGTGACCTCGACCGGCTTCGTGGTCGGTACCCCCGGCTACCTCGCGCCCGAGCTCGTGGACGGGGCCGAGCCGACGCCGGCCACCGACTGGTGGGGGTGGGCGGCGCTGCTGGCCTACGCCGCGACCGGCCGCGCGCCGTTCGGCACCCGGCCGCTGGAGGCGGTGCTGGTCCGGACCCGCAGCGGCGACGCCGACCTGGCCGGGCTCGGGCCGGTGACCGCGGGCGCGCTCTGGGACGCCCTCGCGGCCGACCCCGAGGAGCGCGCGCAGCCCGACGAGGTGGTGGCGGCGCTGGCGGAGGCGGAGCGCCGGGGCGAGGAGTACGACGACGCGGCGGCCGCCGCGGCGCTCGCGGCCGGCCCGGGCGGCGGGGCGCTGCGCGGCGGCACGGCCGCCGGCGGGACGGTGGCGCTCGGTGCCGTGACCGCGGCGACGGTGGCGCTCGGCGCCGCGGACGGCACGGCCGCGGCGCCGCGGCGCGCGGGGACCGGGCCGCTGCCCGCGGGCGTCGCGGCGGCGACCGGCGCGACCGCCGTGCTCGGGCCGGACGGGACGGCGGTGCTCGGCGAGGACGGGACGGCCGTGCTGCCCGCGCCGGGGGAGACCTGGGGCGCGCCGGCGCAGGACGGGAGCACCCGGGCGTTCGGCGCGGCCGCCGCGCCCGCCCCCGCGCCCGCCCCGCCGTCGGTGCCGCCGCGCACCGCGGCCCCGCCCTCGTGGGACGCCACCGGCGAGGACGACCGGTGGGCGACGGGGGAGTCGCCGACGCAGGCCTGGGACACCCGGCCGTACGGCCCGGGCGGGCCCGGGGCCGGCGCCGCTCTCGACGGCTCCGCGGACGCCGACCACCCCGGGCACCTCGACGGGTGGCCGGACGGCGTGGACGGCCCGCCGCCCGCGCCCGAGCCGCCGCGCCGCACCGGCACCCTGCTCGCCCTCGCGCTGCTGGCGCTGACCGGCGCCGCGCTGCGCCCGGGCGCCGCGCTGCTCGCGCTCGTCCCCCTCGTGCTGCTCGCCCGGACCGTCGGGTCCGTGGCGGAGGCCGTCGGCCGGCGGCGCGAGCGGGTCGGCGCCCGCCGGTCGGACGCGCTGCGCGCCGTCGCGTCGAGCCCGTGGCACCTGCTGCGCGCGCTCGTGACCCTGCTGCCCTCGCTGCTGGTCGCCGCCAGCCTCGTGGTCATCCTGCTCGGCGTCGGCTGGTGGCTCGTCGGCTCGGGCGCGGTCGAGGCCGGGCCGCTGCGCGCGGTGGACGACGCGCCCGCCCCGGAGTCCGTGGCGGCGCTGCTGGCGGTGGCGGCCGCCGCGGGGCTCGCCGGGCTGTGGTGGGGCCCCGCGGCCCGGACCACCCGGGACGGGGCGCGCTGGCTGCTCGGCGGGGTGGCGCCCGGGCGGGGCGGGGCGACCGTCGTCGTGCTGCTCGCGCTGCTCGGTGCGGGGGCGCTGGTGGCGCTCGCGGCCACGGGGACGCTGGTGGACTGGGCGCCGTTCGCGGCGCCGGTGCTGCCGGTCGGCGCCTGACCGGACACCCCCGGGGCGCACCGTCGGGGACGCCGCGTCCGCGCGGGATCCCCGCGAGGTCGTCACCGGAGACCCAGGTCCGGTCCAGCCGCACCCCGTACGCTGGCCGGCATGACCGGGACAGCCGCCCCGCGCGTGCCTGGCGCCGTCGCGCCCGGATCCGGGTCCCGGCGCCGGGTGCACCGCGCCGCGCTGCTGCCGCTGCTCACCGCGGCCGCGTCGCTGGCGGTGCTCGGCGGCGCCGCCTGGCTCGGTGCCGTCCGCACCGTCGTGCACCAGTGCGTGACGATCGACGGCCCCCTCGCGCTCCTCGGCGTCCGGCTCGCGGTGCTCCAGGACGCGGCCGACTGCCCGACCGGCGTCGCGCTGACGCCCGCCGCGTCGCACGGCGCGGTGCTCGCGCTCGGGCTCGTCCTGCCTGTCGTCGCCCTGCACGCGGCGCTCGGCGCGCTCGGCCTCGGCCTGGCCGCCCTGCTGCTCCGCGCCGCCGGCCCCGTGCGGGCCGTGCTCGGCGCCGTGCTGCACGCGCTGCCCCGGGCGGCGCACCCCCGCCCGGCCGGGACCCCGCGCCCCGCGCCCGCGGGACCCTCCCACCACCCGCGCCCGGCCGTCCTGGCCCGCGCCCTGCACCCGCACCGGGGTCCGCCCGCGGCGCTCGCCTGAGCACCCGCAGCAGACCCGACCGAAGGAGAGCAGGACAGATGAGCACCACCCCGAGCCCCGGCAAGGGCCGGCCGTCGAAGATCGAGCGGCGCGACGCCGCCCGCGAGCAGGCGCGCGCCCTGCGCGAGCAGCAGGCCAAGCGCGACCGCCGCAACAAGTTCCTGGGCATCGGCATGCTGTCCGTCGCGGTCCTCGCGCTCGGCGGCGTCCTCGTGTGGGTCCTCACCCAGGGCGGCGGCAGCAGCGACGAGGCCCTGCCGGACTACCCGGACACCCCGCTGAGCGAGGTCGCCGACGTGCCGAGCACCGCCCTGCCCGAGGGCGGCATCCCCGTGAGCGCCTCGGGCGTCGGCGGGGAGGTCGACGACAGCACGACCCGCGTCGACGTCTACCTCGACTACATGTGCCCCGCCTGCGGCGCCTTCGAGGAGGCCAACGGCGACAACCTCATCTCGCTCGCCTCCGACGGCGCCGCCACCGTCGTCTACCACCCGATCGCGATCCTCAACCGGTACTCGAACGGCACCGGCTACTCGACCCGCGCCGCCTCCGCGGCCGCGCTCGTCGCCGACGAGGCGCCCGACCAGTTCGCCGCGTTCAACGAGCAGCTGTTCGCGGGTCAGCCCGACGAGGGCACCGACGGCCTGACCAACGCCGAGATCGCCTCGATCGCACGCGACGCCGGGGTGTCCGGCAGCGTCGCGGACAAGATCTCCGACGGCAGCGCGCTCGACCGGTTCGGGCAGTGGGTGACCTCCGCGACCAACGACGTCACGGCGGACCCGGACCTGGTGAACGAGGCCAACGGCAGCTTCGGCACCCCGACGATCACGATCGACGGCGAGATCTGGACCGAGAACTGGACCGACCCGAACGCCCTGCTGCAGGCGGTCGGCTCCTGACCGGGGCCTGATCCCGCGCGCCGGACGGCGCGCCTCCGCACGAGGCCCCGGCGCCCGGGCACGCACCCGGGCGCCGGGGCCGCGCGTCCCGGCCCACGGGACGCCCCGGGCGGATCGCTGTAGACCGCACGTAGACTCCCGCGGTGCCCTCCCTGCTCGTGGACGTGACCCCGCTGCGCGTCAGCCCCGAGTTCCGCCGGCTGTGGTGGGGCCTGTCGGTCGCGAACCTCGGTGCCCAGCTGACCGTCGTCGCGGTGGGTCTCCAGGTGTACGAGCTGACCCGGTCGACGTTCGCGGTGGGCGTCGTCGGGCTGTGCGCGCTGGTCCCGCTCGTGGTGTTCGGCCTGTACGGCGGGGCGATCGTCGACCACGCCGACCGCCGCACGGTCGCCCTCGTCGCGTCCGCGGTGAGCTGGGTCGCGACGCTCGGGCTCGCGATCCAGGGCTGGTCGGACAACACCCACGTCGGCGTGCTGTACGCGCTGGTCGCGCTCCAGTCCGGCGCCGGGGCCGTGAACAGCCCCGCGCGGTCGGCGATCATCCCGCGCCTGCTCGAGCCCCGGCTGATGCCCGCCGCCAACGCGCTGCAGACGGTCGGCTGGAACGTCGCGCTGACCCTCGGCCCGCTGCTCGGCGCCGGGCTGGTCGCCCTGCTCGACTACGGGATCGTCTACACGCTCGACGCGCTGCTGTTCACGTTCGCGTTCACCGCGCTGCTGCGGCTCCCGCCGATCCTCCCGGAGCCGTCGGAGACCCGCCGGTCCCGGGCCGGGCTCGCCTCCGTGCTCGACGGCCTGCGGTACCTCGGCACCCGGCCGAACGTCCGGATGACGTTCCTGGTCGACCTGGTCGCCATGATCACGTCCTCGCCGCGGGTGCTGTTCCCGGCGGTCGGCCTGGTCTACCTCGGCGGCGGCGAGACCACCGCGGGCGTGCTGACGGCGGCGGTCGCCGCGGGCGCCATGCTCGCCGGCCTGTTCTCGGGAGGGCTCGCGCGCGTGCGCTGGCAGGGCCGGATCATCGTCGTCGCCATCACGATCTGGGGCCTCGCCGTCGCGGCGTTCGGCGCGGTGCTCGTCGCCGCGGGCCGGTCCGGGCCCGACCACGTGCTCTGGGCCGCGCTCGCGCTGGCCGTGGTCACCCTCGCCGCCGCCGGCGCGGCCGACGCCGTCAGCGCGGTGTTCCGGCAGACCATCCTGCAGACCGCGACGCCGGACGACATGCGCGGCCGGCTCCAGGGCGTGTTCGTCGTGGTGGTCGCGGGCGGGCCCCGGCTCGGCGAGCTGCTGCTCGGCTGGCTGTCGGGCACCCTCGGCGAGGGCGGCGCGGCCCTGGTCGGCGGGCTCGCGTGCGTGCTGATCCTGTGGGTCCTCGTGCGGGCGCAGCGCGGGTTCTGGCGGTACGACGCCCTCGACCCGCAGCCCTGACCCGGCCGGTAGGCTGGGCGCCGCGCTCCCGCGGGAGCGCGACGCCTCCTTAGCTCAGCTGGCCAGAGCAGCTGTCTTGTAAACAGCAGGTCGTCGGTTCGAATCCGACAGGGGGCTCCGGACCGCCCGCTCAGCCCTCGGGCAGCAGCGACCGCACGACCCGCGCCGGGTTCCCCGCCACGACCACGTCCGGCGGCACGTCCTTCGTCACGACCGAGCCCGCGCCCACCACGGACCGCGCGCCGATCGTCACGCCCGGGCACACCACGACGCTGCCGCCCAGCCACACGCCGTCCTCGATCGTGATCGGGGAGACCCGCTCCCACCCCTGCGGGCGCAGCTCCGGGTCCAGCACGTGCGTCGGGGTGTAGAGCCGGACGCTCGGGCCGATCAGCACGTCCGCGCCGATCCGGATCTCCCCGCCGCCGAGGGTCAGGAAGTCCGCGTTCACGAAGGTCCGGTCGCCGAGGTGCAGGCGGTGGCCGTAGTCCAGGTAGAACGGCGGGCGGAAGTCGACGCCCTCGCCCACGGTGCCCAGCAGGTCGCGGAACAGCGCCTCCGCCTCGGCCCGGTCCGCGTCGTAGCGGGCGGTGATCCGGCGGCAGGTGCGCTGGGTGCTCGTCGTCAGGTCCGCCAGCTCGGGGCCGGACCGGTAGCGGTACCAGTCGCCGGCCACCATCTTCTCGTACTCCGTGCGGCCGTCCGCGAGCGCGGCCGCCAGGTCGAGATCCACCACAGGGTCCTCCTTCGTCGTGAGCCACGAGTCTCCCAGGGCGCGGCGGCCGCCCGCCCGGGACCTCTTGACCCTGCCCCGGGGGCACGGTTTCCACTGGTCCCCATGGACGCATCCGAGGCCGCCGGCCGGGCGTGGAGCACCCGGCAGCTCGCCGAGCTGGCCGGCACGACCGTCAAGGCCGTGCGGTACTACCACGAGGTGGGCCTGCTCGAGGAGCCCGAGCGCGCCGGCAACGGCTACAAGCAGTACCGCGTGCCGCACCTGGTGCGCCTGCTGCAGATCAAGCGGCTGAGCGACCTCGGGCTGCCGCTCGCGCAGATCGCCGCGCTGTGCGGCGCCGACCAGCGGCCCGACGACGCCATCCGGGTGCTGGACGCCGAGCTCGCCGCGACCGTCGAGCGGCTGCAGCGGATCCGCGCGGAGCTCGCCGTCGTCCTGCGCGACCGCGCCCCCGTGGACGTGCCCGAGGGGTTCGCCGAGGTCGCCGGTCAGCTCTCCGAGGCCGACCGGGCCATGCTGCTCATCTGGTCGCGGGTGCTCGACGAGCGGGCCATGGCCGAGCTGCGGGACATGATGCAGACCCGCTCCGACGGCGACGACGAGTTCGACGCGCTGCCGCCGGACGCCGACGACGCGACGGTCGAGGCGCTCGCCCACCGGCTCGCCCGGGTGATCGCGGAGGCCCGCGAGCGGTACGCCTCCGTGCGCGACCCCGGCGCGTTCGGCGTGCGCGGTGCCGAGGACGCCCGCCGCACGGTGCTGCCCGCGATGGCGCACCTCTACAACCCCGCCCAGCTGCGGACCCTGGCCCGCGCGGAGCAGATCCGGGCGCAGGCCGCGCCGGACGAGCTCGCGCCGGCCGCCGAGGAGGACCGATGAGCACCGACCCGACCGACCCGACGGCCCCGGCGTCCCCGACGCTCGCCGAGGACCTGCTCCTGCTGCTGTTCGACCCCCGCAACGGGGTGTTCCACGGCGAGGGCGTCCCGCTGTTCCACGTGCTCGCCGGCGCCGTGCTGGTGGACCTCGCCGAGCAGGACCGGGTCGAGGTCGCGGCCACGCCGACCTGGCGCGGGCGCCCCGTCACGGCCCTGGGCGACGCGCCGCCCGCCGACGCGCTGCTGCGGCCCACCTGGGAGCGGGTCGCCGGGTCGCCGGTCGACGTGCAGCAGCTGATCGTCGAGACCGGGCCCGTGCTGCGGCCGGCGACCGTGGACCGGCTCGTCGAGCGCGGCCACCTGCGGCGCGAGCGGCGCCGGGTGCTCGGCCTGCTGCCCGTCACGGCGCTCGCGGACGGCGGGACGCCCCGCCGCGCCGAGCTCGTCGCCGCCGTGCGCGCGACGCTGGTCGACGGCGCCGGGCCCGACGCCCGCACCGCCGCGCTCGCGGGGCTGCTGTCCGCGAGCGGCTCGCTGCCCGCGCTGCACCGGGAGATCCCGTGGTCCGGCGCGGTGCACGACCGCGGCCGGGCCCTCCAGGAGGCCGACCGCGGGACCGCCGAGGCCGCGGAGGCGGTCCGCCGCACCGTGGTCGCGGCGCTCTCGACGATGGTCGTGACCGCGACCGCCGCCGGCCAGGCCCGCTGACCCACCCCGCCCCACCCGCGCCCCGCCAGGGCGCCGGCCACCGCGCCGGCGCCCGGGACGCGCACGCCCGCGCACCATCCCGCCCACCCGAGGGAGTCGCACCGTGAACCCTGTCGAGAGAGTCGTCCAGGGCCTGCAGGACCTGCTGGCCCACGTCCCCGAGCTCGTCCAGCCGCTGGTGGTCGCCCTCGCCGGCGCCGTCCCGTTCGTCGAGGGGGAGGGCGGCGCGCTGCTCGGCGTCCTCGGCGGCCTGCACCCGGTGGTGGCGGCGGTCGCGGCCGCCGCCGGCAACTTCCTGTGCGTGCTCGCCGTCGTCTCGCTCGGCTCGGGCGTGCGCGCCCGGGTCACGGCGCGGCGCGCGGCGGCGGGCGGTGCCGTGCCGTCGGCGGACGCGGCGTTCGTGGCCGGCGCCGGGGAGGGGGCGCGGGGCAGCACGGGCACCGCGACGGCCGTCGCGCCCGCCCGGCCGGAGTCCAAGGGCCGGCAGCGCCTGCGCCGCTACCTCGTGCGGTTCGGGGTGCCGGGCGCCAGCCTGCTCGGGCCGCTCGCGCTCCCGACCCAGCTCACGGCCGCGACGCTGGTCGCGTCCGGGGTGCGCAAGGGCTGGGTGCTGCTGTGGCAGGCGGTGGCGATCGTGCTGTGGACGACGCTCGCGACCGTCAGCGCGTGGGCGGCCCTGCACGTCGTGCTCCCGGCGACCTGACGGGGGCCGCCCGCGCGGGCCCTCCCGCGCCGGCCCGCCTGCGCCCTCGCGCGCCGCCCTGCGTCGCGCCTCGAACGAGCAACCGACACGTCGAGTGCCTATCCACCGGATAGGCACTCGACGTGTCGGTTACCCCCTCGGCGGATCGGCGTGGACGGCCCCGGGCCGCGCTCGGTACGCTGGTGCAAACGTTCCACCCCGCTGACAAGAACCCCTGGGTTCTCCGCAAGGTAGGCGGGGTGGTCACCCTCCCCCTCACCACCAGCGCCTCGTCCCGCGCTGGTAGAGGTCGAAGCGCGTCCACCGGATGCCGGCCAGGGCCTCGACGCCGGTCGGGTCCCCGGACTCGACGTGCCGCAGCCACGCCCAGGAGAAGTAGTCCGCGATCTGGCCGTTGAGATCGGACTTCACCGGGTGGAACGCGACGCGGAACGGGATCCCGAGCTGCTTGAGGGCGGGCTTCACCGCGGCCTTGAAGGCGCCCTGCTTCTTCCCCGTGAGGACCGAGTCGAACACCATCACGACCTGCGTGTGGTCGCCGCTCACTGCCTTGCCGATCCAGCGCCCCATCGCCTTGCCGAAGAAGCTCATGATCGTCACGTCGTCGTGCTGCGACGGGTGCGCCAGGTGCTTGTCGATCCAGAGCGTGTGCACGGCGATCGTGGCCCCGAGCGAGGTGATCGCGCCCGAGACGCGCAGGCGCGTGCCGCGGGTGTTGTTCGTCGCGTGGAAGTCGAGGTCGGTGCTCCCGTTCGCGAGGAGCTCGTACTTCAGCGCCTGCATGATCGACGCCGAGCGGCACGGGTCCGTGGTGTAGACGGCGGACAGCACGAAGTGGTCGGTGCCCCTGCCGGAGAAGTCGAGGTTGCCCGACTCGTCGAGGAAGACGTACAGGGTGCGTCCGGGGCCCGTCGCCTCGTGCGTCATGCGAGGCGACGCTAGCGGCGTGCCCCCGCACCCAGGCCCACCTAGCCGGCACCACCTAGCCGCCACCGCCTACCGCCGCGGGACCGCCGTCGTGCCGCGGACCACCAGCTGCGTCGGCAGCCGCTGGTGCTCCGCCGCCGCACCCGGGCCGCCGTCGGGCCCGAGCAGCCCCAGCAGCATCGCCACCGCGGCCCGCCCGAGTCCCTGGATCTCCTGCCGCACCGTCGTGAGCGGCGGCGTGGTCGCGGCGGCCTCGGGCACGTCGTCGAACCCCACCACGGACAGCTCGGTCGGCACCCGGACCCCGAGCCGCGCGGCGGCGTCGAGGATGCCCATGGCGGACAGGTCGTTGGCCGCGAACAGCGCGGTCGGCGGGTCGTCGAGCGCGAGCATCGCCGCGGTCGGGGCGTCGGCCGCGTCGCGCCGGTAGTCGGCCACGTGCACCAGCGCCGGGTCGACGGGGATGCCCGCCTCGGCGAGCGCCGCGCGGTAGCCCGCCTCGCGCAGCCGCGAGGACTCGAGGTCGGTGCGCCCGCCGAGGAACCCGATCCGCCGGTGGCCGAGCCCCAGCAGGTGCCGGACGGCGAGGACGGCGCCGTGCAGGTTGTCGGAGTCGACGGTGGGCAGGCCGCCCGGGCCGGCGTGCGGGTCGACGGCGACCACCGGCACCGAGGACCCGGCGTGCAGCACCGTCGGCGTGACCAGCACGGCGCCGTCGATCAGGGTGCCGCTGAGCCGCGCGAGGTAGCGGTGCTCCCAGCCGGCCCGGCCGGAGCCGCCGCCGGTGTAGGCGAGCAGGGCGTGCTCGGTGCCGCGGAGGGCCGCGCCCGCGCCCTTGAGGATCTCGGAGCTGAACGGCTCGAACTCCGCGACGAGCACGCCGATGACGCCGGTGCGGTGCGAGCGGAGCCCGCGCGCGACGAGGCTGGACTCGTAGCCGAGCCGGTCGACGACGGCGCGCACGTGCGTCGCGGTGCCGGCGGCGATGCCGTCCCGCTGGTTGACGACCTTCGAGACGGTCGCCACGGAGACACCGGCCTCGCGGGCGACGTCGGTGATCGTCACCCGCTGTGCCATGGCCGCCAGCATAGTCACTAAAACGTTATCGACAACGGTTGACACGTCCTCGCGGCGGCTGCCAGAGTCCCTCGTGCAGTCACTGATGACGAGCAGGTCCGGTCCCGGCACAGCCGCAGGGAACGGGCCTCGCGGAGCACGACGCACGGCGGTCACCCGCCGACGGCGAACGGTCCGGCCCCGGCGGGGAGGACCACGGTCAACTCAACGAAGAGGGCAGATCATGAAGGCACGCAAGACGCTGGCGGTCACGGCCGCGGCGATCGTGGCAGCCATGACCCTCGCCGCCTGCGGCGGCGGCGACTCGGGCTCGGGCGGCGGGGACGGTGACGGCGACGTCACGATGACGTTCTGGCACAACTCGACGACG
>Ga0164309_10001601_pt1 | contig 10927 bp, 9 predicted proteins | sample Whisoiple_247_MG_FD_109984 | JGI IMG/M metagenome (GOLD analysis project Ga0164309, IMG submission 109984) | Soil microbial communities amended with fresh organic matter from upstate New York, USA - Whitman soil sample_247_MG | ecosystem: Environmental > Terrestrial > Soil > Unclassified >... | reverse complement strand
GGTGCGGTGCGCAGCCCGACTTACACGCTCGTCGAGCTCTACGCGCTGCACGGCCTCACGATCGTGCACGCCGATCTCTACCGGCTGCGCGACCCGGCAGAGCTGGACACTCTGGGTCTGCGCGACTGGGCCCAGCCGGGGCACCTGTGGCTCATCGAGTGGCCGGAGCGGGGGGCCGGATACCTTCCTGCGCCGGACCTGAGCATCCAGCTCACGATCGGCCGGCAGGCCCATGCGCTCGAGCTCGCCGCACATTCCGAGCTGGGCAGGCACTGGCTGCAGGACCTTCAGCGTGGCTGAAGCATTCCGTTCCCCGAAGGGCTCCCGATCCCGTGCGCCTTGAAATGCACCCGCCAAAAACGTAGATTAAGTCCGACATAGTGCCGCGAACTCAATGATTAGAAAGGTCTTTTACGGGGGATGCGCCGGCGCTCTGGTCGGCCTGGGAGCGCTTGCGCCCCTGCACGCCGCGGAGTTGCGCGGCGTGCGTGTCGATGCGGACGGCGAGACGGCACAACTGATACTGGATCTGGACCAGACCGTGGCACCCAAGGTGTTCACCCTGGAGCACCCGGACCGCCTGGTGATCGACCTCCAGCACACGCATCGGGCCAGCGCACTGCGCCCGCCGCTACCCTCGGGCGTCGTCACCGGCGTGCGCTTCGGCAGCCAGCCGGGCGGCACGCTGCGGGTGGTGGTGCAGCTGAACTCGGCGCTCGTGGCACGCACCGCGTGGAGCGGGAGCGCACGGCACCGCCTGCTGCTCAGCCTGGGCACGAAGCCGGCGATTGCGCCCGGGCCGGAGGATACGCAGCCGGTGCGCGCGGTGCATGCTCCGGGCGAAGGGGACCGTGACGTCATCATCGCGGTGGACGCCGGGCACGGGGGCCAGGACCCGGGGGCGATCGGACACGGCGGCACGCGCGAGAAGGACGTGACGCTCGCCATTGCCCGGGCACTGGCGGAGCGACTCAACGCGGAGCCGGGCATGCACGCGGTGCTGACGCGCGACCGTGACGAGTTCCTGGAGCTGCGCGACCGCATCCACCGGGCGCGCGTGGCGCGCGCGGACATGTTTATTTCGGTGCACGCCGATTCCATCGCCGATCGCAGCATCTCGGGCGCCTCGGTGTACGTGCTGTCGGTGCACGGGGCTTCCAGCGAGGCGGCGCGCTGGCTCGCCGAGCGCGAGAATGCCGCCGACCTGATGGGCGGAGTGCGCCTGGATGACAAGGGCGCGCTCGCCCCGGTGCTCCTCGATGCCACCCAGAGCGAGATCATCGGGATGAGTGCGAGCGCCGCGGAGCGCGTGGTGAGCGCGCTGGAGAACGTGGGCGAGGTGCGCAAGGCCCAGGTACAGCATGCCGGCTTCGTGGTGCTCAAGTCCCCCGACATCCCCTCGATGCTGGTCGAAACGGCCTACATCTCCAATCCCACCGAGGAACGGCGCCTGCGCACCGTGAGCCAGCAGAGCCGGCTGGCCGATGCGATCGCCGCCGGCTTGCGCGGCTTCTTCACCCAGAACCCTCCCGATGGCACGCGCTTCAAGCAGCAGCGGCGCACGACGCTCGCCAGCGCCCAGGAATCCCTCGCCGCCGGCGCCTCCCCGTAGATTCACCCGCCACTGACCGCAGGCGCCGGGTTCGCCTGTAAACTTCACCGCCTGCATGGCTATCCGCGTACTTTCCGGCGAACTCGTCGATCAGATTGCTGCCGGGGAGGTAATCGAACGCCCGGCCTCGGTCGTCAAGGAAATCGTCGAAAACAGCCTCGATGCCGGGGCGAGCCGCATCGAGATCGACATCGAGCGCGGTGGGATCGGACTGGTGCGGGTGCGCGATGACGGGCGCGGCATCAGTGCGGCGGAACTGCCGCTGGCGCTGGCGCGGCACGCCACCAGCAAGATCACCTGCCTTGAGGACCTCGAAGCGGTGAGCACGCTCGGGTTCCGCGGCGAAGCGCTGCCCTCGATCGGCTCGGTTGCCCGCCTGCGCATCGCCTCGCTGGATCACGCCTCGGGCCAGGCGGCGGAGATCACCTGCGAGGGCGGCAGCGTGAGCGCGGTGCGCCCTGCCGCACACCCGCGCGGCACCACGGTAGAGGTACGGGACCTGTTCTACAACGTACCGGCGCGGCGCAAGTTCGTGCGCAGCGACGCCACCGAGCTTTCGCACATCGCCGCGCTCGCCGAACGTCTCGCGCTGTCGCGCTTTGACGTGAGCTTCAAACTGCGACACGGCAATCGTGTGCTGCTCGAGACCGCTGGGGCGGCTGCCGGTGCGGACGAGCTGGTGCGGCTTGAGCAGGTACTCGGGCGGGACTTCCCGGCCGCTGCGATCCCGGTGCGCCATGCCGCCGGCCCGGTGCTGCTCTCCGGCTGGGCGGGCCTGCCGACGCACTCGCGCGCCCAGGCGGACCAGCAGTTCTGGTTCGTGAACGGTCGCAGCGTGCGCGACCGCCTGCTCATGAACGCGGTGCGCCTCGCCTACCGCGACGTGCTCTACCACGGCCGCCACGCCAGCTACGTGCTCTACCTGACCCTGGACCCGAAGCTGGTCGACGTCAACGCGCATCCGGCAAAGCTTGAGGTGCGCTTCCGCGACAGCCGGCAGATGCACGATTTTGTGTTTCGTGCGCTCGAGCGCGCGCTGGCAGAAACCAAGCCGGACCTGGCCGCGCCCGGCGCGCTGCGGCCCGGTGCCTTCGGCGGGGGCGGCCCGCGCGCCCCATGGCCGTCTTCCGCCTCCGCCCAGGCGCTGGCGCTGCCGGCACCATTGCTGCCGCGGCTGGACGGCGCGCACGCTGCGTGGAGCATCGCGGCAGCCGTCCGGGAGTCCGCCGCCGAGCCCCAGGCAAGCCTGCCGCAATCGGCGCAACCCCTCGGTACCGCGCTGGCGCAGCTGCATGGCGCCTACATCCTCGCCCAGACCGAGGAGGGCCTGGTGCTGGTTGACATGCATGCCGGTCACGAGCGGGTGCTGTATGAGAAGTTCAAGGCCGAAAGCGCCGCGGCGGGGATTGCCTCCCAACACCTGCTCGAACCGCTGGTGATCGAGGTGAAGGAACACGAACTCGGGCGCCTGCTGGAGGAGCGCGCGCAGTGGGAGTCGGCGGGGTTCGACGTCGATGCCCTGGGCCCGACGCGTCTGGCGCTGCGCCGCGTACCGGCGGTGCTGAATCTGCGCGAGGTCCGCCAGGTCGTCGGCGCGCTGATCGCGGACCTGGCGCTCGACGTGAGCACCCACCATCTCGAGGGCGCCACCGACCGCTTCCTCGGCACGCTCGCCTGCCGCAGCGCGATCCATGCCAACCGGCGCCTGACGCTGGCGGAGATGGACACGCTGCTGCGGCAGATGGAAGCCACCGAGCGCGCCAACCAGTGCAACCATGGCCGCCCCACCTGGACGCGGCTGAGCCTGCAGCAGCTCGACCAGCTGTTCCTGCGGGGCCGCTGAGTGGCGGCGGCGGCCCGACAGCTGCCGGTGTTGGTGCTCACCGGGCCGACCGGCGCGGGCAAGACGGACTGGGCGCTGGCGCTCGCTCAGGAGGCCCCCGTCGAGATCGTCAGCGTCGACTCCGCGCAGGTCTACCGCGGCCTCGACATCGGAACCGCCAAGCCCGCCGTGACGCTACGGGCGCGCATCCCGCACCACCTGGTGGACATCTGCGAGCCCACGGAAAGCTATTCCGCGGGCCGCTTCGTCGCCGACGCGCTGCGCTGCATCCGCGACATCCACGGGCGGCGGCGCGTGCCGCTGCTGGTGGGCGGCACCATGCTCTATCTGCGCGCGCTGCTGAAGGGACTGGCGGCGCTGCCGGCGGCCGCGCCGGCACTGCGGGCGCGGCTGGATGAGCAGGCGGCCAGCCGCGGCTGGCCCGCCCTGCACGCGCAGCTGCAACGCCTGGATCCGCAGGCCGCCGCGCGCATTGCCCCGGCTGACGGCCAACGCATTCAGCGCGCGCTCGAGGTGTGTGTGACGACCGGGCGGCCGTTATCGGAGCTGCAGCGCGCGACCGCGAGTCCCCTCGAGGGCTACCCGCTGCGCTACTGGACGCTCACCCCCCGGGACCGAGCCGCGCTGCACGCGCATCTGGCCCGCCGCTTCGGGCTCATGATGGAGGCGGGGTTCCTCGAGGAAGTGCGGGGGCTGCGCGCCCGCGGTGATCTCAGCGCCAACCATCCCGCCATGCGTGCGGTGGGTTACCGACAGCTGTGGAGGCATCTTGAGGGAGATTATGGCCTTACGGAAGCGATCAGCCGTGGGATTGCCGCGACGCGCCAACTGGCAAAACGCCAGCTGACGTGGATGCGCAGCGAGGGCTTGGGCGAGCCACTGGATGCGGACGGCGGCATGCCGGTGTCGTGGATCCGAGACACCTCGGCACAACTGGCCGCGCTTGGGCTTTGACGGAAGGTGCATGTTAAGATGCCCGACGTCGGTGCCGCACATTTTGTATGGCACATTTGCTTGCTGGATCGCGGGAACACGGAACGTTCGTGTGCGGTCCCATTTGTCTGTCGAACAACTCGAAGCGAAAAATAAGGAGAACACGATGGCCAAAGGCCAATCCCTGCAAGACCCCTTTCTGAATGCCTTGCGCAAGGAGCGGGTGCCGGTCTCGATCTACCTTGTCAATGGCATCAAGTTGCAAGGGCAGATTGATTCCTTTGACCAGTTCGTGGTGCTGCTGAAGAACAGCGTCAGCCAGATGGTGTACAAGCATGCGATCTCGACCGTCGTGCCGGCGCGCAACGTGCGCCTGACGGCCGAGGACGGCACGCCCGCGCCCGAGACACCCGCCGAGTAATGTCCCCCGTTACGGGAAACCTTAGTGTTCGAACGCCCACGGACTGGTGAGCGCGCCGTACTCGTGCGCCTGGGGCTGGGCGCCCCGGTGGACCCGGAGGACCTGCAGGAATTCAAGCAGCTGGCCATTTCCGCCGGCGCGCTGCCGGTTGCCACCGTCACCGGGCGGCGTGACCGGCCCGATCCGCGCTACTTCCTGGGCAGCGGCAAGGCCCAGGAGTTGCGGGAAGTCGCGCATGCGCAGGCGGCCGAGGTCATTCTCATCGACCACGCCCTCTCGCCCAGCCAGGAGCGCAACCTCGAGAAGCTCATCGAGCGGCGCGTGCTGGACCGCAACGGCCTCATCCTCGACATCTTTGCGCAACGCGCGCGCAGCTTTGAGGGCAAGCTCGAAGTCGAACTCGCGCAGTTGAAGCACATCGCCAGCCGCCTGGTGCGGGGCTGGACGCACCTGGAGCGCCAGAAGGGCGGCATCGGGTTGCGCGGTCCGGGCGAGACGCAGCTGGAGAGCGATCGGCGCATCATCGGACAGCGGGTGCGCGTACTCACCAAGCGCCTGGAGAAGATCCGCCAGCAACGCGAGACCGGGCGCCAGATGCGCGCCGAGATCCCGGTGCCCTCGCTCGCCCTGGTCGGCTACACCAACGCCGGCAAGTCCACGCTGTTTCGGGCGCTCACGGGCGCCAATGCCTATGTGGCCGATCAACTGTTCGCCACGCTTGACCCGACCGTGCGGCGACTGCAGCTGCCGGGCGGTACGCCGGTGGTGGCCGCTGACACGGTGGGCTTCATCCGCGATCTGCCGCACGAGCTGGTGGCCGCGTTCCAATCGACGCTGACCGAGGCACGCGCGGCGACGCTGCTGCTGCACGTGGTCGATGCCAGCAACCCGCGCCGCACCGAGCAGGTGGAGCAGGTCGACGCGGTGCTTGAGGAGATCGGCGCGCAGCACATACCGCAGCTTCTGGTCTACAACAAGATCGACCGCCTCGAGGCCGTGTCGCGCATCGAGCGCGACGCCAACGGCCGCGCGCTCGCGGTGTGGATCTCCGCGCAGCACGGCGTGGGACTGGAGCTGCTGGTCACGGCGGTCGCCGAGCGCCTGGCGCGCTTTGCCAGGCGGGCGCGGCTGCGCGTGCCGGCGAGCGCCGGCGCGCTGCGCTCGCGCCTGTACGCGGCGCAGGCCGTGCGCGGCGAGACTTCAGCCGACGACGGCTCGATCGAGCTCGCCGTTGAATTGCCCGACCTGGAACTGCTGGCGCTCGCCCGCACCACCGGCGTGCAGATTCTGGAGGTACAGGGTGCGGACACGCCTTGTGCCCCCGCGGACCTCTACCTACAATCGTCCGCCGTTCTGAGCGTCGCCAAGTAGCGCTGATCGCGCATATCGCTTATGGCCTGGAATCAACCAAATGGTGGTCAGAACAGCCCGTGGGGCCGTCGCCCCGGGCAGGGCGGGCCGGAACTCGACGAGCGCTTGAAGAGCTGGCAGCGCAAGCTCGAGTCGCTGCTGCGTCCCGGAGGCGGCAGCGGCGGCTCGCTCTCCATTTTCCTGCCGCTGTTCATCGTGGTGGTGTGGCTCGTGAGTGGCGTCTACCAGGTGAGACAGGCCGAGCGCGGCGTGGTGCAGCGCTTCGGTAAGCTCGTGGAAGTGCAGCCCCCCGGCCTGCACTACCGCCTGCCGTGGCCGATCGAGCGCGTCACCAAGGTTAACGTCGTGTACGTGAATGCGAGCGACTTCAACTCGCGCGTGCTTACCTCGGATGTGAATCTCGTCGACCTGCACTTTGCGGTGCAGTATCAGTTCTCTGATCCGGTGAAGAAGCTCTTCAGCATGAAGGATCCGGAGACCACGCTGAGCGAGGTGAGCGAGAGCGCCATCCGCGAGATCGTGGGACGCAGCACGCTCTATGACGTGCAGTTCGGCAGCACGCGCCCGGAGATCACCCGCCGCACCAAGGAGCTGATCCAGCACACGCTCGATTACTATAACTCCGGCATCACGGTCACCACGGTCAACCTCAAGGATGTGCAGGTGCCGGATGCGGTGATCCCCTCGCGCAACGACGCCAACAAGGCCCAGGCCGACAAGGAACGCTTCATCCTCGAGGCCGAGGCCTACGCCAACAACATCCTGCCCGTGGCACAGGGCACCGCCTCGCGCATGCAGCAGGACGCCGAGGCCTACAAGGCGCAGGTGGTGGCGGTCGCCGAGGGCCAGACGGCGCGCTTCTCGCAGCTCGAGGGCGCCTACGCCCAGGCGCCGGAGGTGACGCGGCGCCGGCTGTACATCGATACGCTCGAGAGCGTGCTCGGGCGCGCGCACAAGGTGCTGATCGACGGCAAGTCCGGCAGCAACATGATCGATCTGCCGATCGACAAGCTGCTGGAGAAGAGCAATGCGCAGGCGGGCGAACCCCAGAGCGCCGAGCAGGCCGCCGCGGCCGCCAACGCGGGCGCGAAGGAGGCCGACCAGGTGACGGTCGAGGCGCGCGGGCGGGGAGAACGCTGATGAACGCCCGCCACGTCCCGGTATTCATCGGGCTACTCGCGCTGCTGATCGTCGCGGGCACCTCCATGTTCACCGTAAGCGCCACCCAGTACGCCATCCGCAAGGAGTTCGGCGCCATCGTGGGCACGCGCTACGAGCCCGGGCTGCACTTCAAGTGGCCCTGGGATACGGTTACCAAGTTCGACAGCCGCATTCTCTCGCAGTCCTACACCGGTGAGACCTTCCTCACCAACGATGGGCGCGGCCTGATCGTCGACTTCTACATCAAGTGGAAGGTGAAGGACCCGTCGCTGTTCTTCACCACCACCGGCGGCGATGAGGGCATCGCCGGCGAGCGGCTCTCCGAGATCGTCAAGGACGGCATCAAGACCGTCGTCGCGCAGCGCACGCTGCAGCAGATCGTCTCCAGCGAGCGCGCTGCGGTGACCGGGGAGATGCTCGGCCAGGCGAGCGTCAAGGCCGCGGGGCTGGGCGCCAACCTCATCGACGTGCGCGTGCAGCGCATCGACCTGCCCGAGGACGTGGCGGCACGGATCTACGAGAGCATGAAGCAGAGCTTCGTCAAGATCGCCAACAGCACGCGAGCGGAAGGGCAGAAGGAGAGCGCCACCATCCGCTCCTCGGCCGAGCGCCAGCGCACGGTCATCATCGCTGGCGCCGAGCGCGACGCGCTGCGTATCCGTGGTGAGGGTGACGCGGTGGCGGCACAGACGTACGCGCGTGCCTATTCCAAGGACCCTGACTTCTACGCCTTCTACCGCAGCATGCAGGCCTACGAGCGCTCCCTCGGCAAGGACGGGGACCTGCTGGTGGTGACACCCGATGGTGAATTCTTCAAGTACCTGAAGGACGCGGCTGCGCCCAAATCGCCCGCCCCGCGGCGCTAAGCGCGTCCCAGCCGCGCATGCCGATCAACCTGAATGACCTGCTGGCCGCGCTCGGGCTGTTTCTGGTGATGGAAGGCATCGCCCCGTTCCTGAACCCCCAGGGCGTCAAGCGGGCGCTGGCGCGCCTGCTCGAGGTGCACGACCGCGAGTTGCGCATAGCGGGGCTCGGCAGCATGCTGGTCGGTGTGATCATCCTGTTTCTCGTGCGCTAGGGGATTCAAGAAGAGCATGGGCAGGTTCGTCGTCATCATCGGCACGCAGTGGGGCGATGAGGGCAAGGGCAAGGTCGTCGACCTTCTGACCAAGCGTGCCGCCGCCGTCGCCCGTTTCCAGGGCGGTCACAACGCCGGCCACACGCTCGTCATCGGCGGCAAGAAGACCATCCTGTCGCTCATCCCGTCCGGGATACTGCGCGAGCAGGTGCGCTGCTACATCGGCAACGGCGTGGTGCTGTCACTCGAGGCGCTGCTCAGCGAGAGCCGCATGTTGATGGAGCAGGGCGTGCCGGTATTCGAGCGGCTGCGACTCTCGCCGTACTGCCCGCTGATCCTGCCCTCGCATGTGCTCTTGGATCAGGCGCGCGAGCGCGCCCGCGGCCTGAACGCGATCGGCACCACCGGACGCGGCATCGGCCCCGCGTACGAGGACAAGGTGGCGCGGCGCGCGGTACGGGTGGCGGACCTGTTCCAGCGCGACCGCTTCGCCGCCAAGCTCGGCGAGGTGCTGGACTTTCACAACTTCGTGCTGCAGAACTACTACCGCGCACCGACGGTGGACTTCCAGAAGACCCTCGAGGCGCAGCTGTCGATGGCGGAGCAGATCGCCCCGCTGGTGACCGACGTGACGCTGGCGCTGCATCAGCTGCGGGCCACCGACGCCAACGTGCTGTTCGAGGGCGCCCAGGGCGCGATGCTCGATGTCGACCATGGCACCTACCCCTTCGTCACCTCATCGAACACGACCGCCGGATTCGCCGGCACCGGCACGGGGCTGGGGCCGCGCGCCTTCGATGCCGTGCTTGGCATCGTCAAGGCCTATACCACGCGGGTCGGCGCGGGTCCCTTTCCCACGGAGCTCTTCGACGAGTACGGTGAACACCTGTCACGCGTGGGTCATGAGTTCGGCTCGGTCACCGGCCGGCGGCGTCGCTGCGGGTGGTTCGACTCGGTGGCCCTGCGGCGCTCGATCGTCAATTCGAGCGTCTCGGGCCTGTGCATTACCAAGCTCGACGTGCTCGATGGCCTCGACACCATTCGCATTTGCGTCGGCTACCGCATCAACGGGGTCGTGACGCCGGAACCGCCCATGAGCGTCGAGGGCTACGCCGAAGTGCAGCCGGTCTACGAGGAGCTGCCCGGCTGGCGCGAGTCGACGGTCGGCATCACCTCCTATGAGGCGTTGCCGGCGAACGCGCGCGCCTACCTCGAGCGCCTGGCGCGCCTGGTCGACGTACCGGTCGACATGATCTCAACGGGCCCCGACCGCGAGCAGACCATCGTGCTGCAGCACCCGTTCGGAGCTTGACCTGACGCCGGCGGATCCCGCGCGCTCCGGCTGGGCGGTGCGCCTTGCGCTGGCGCTCGTCATTCTAGGCAGCTGCCTGCTGGTCGCCGGCAGCTGGCGCATCTACTCCAACACCTGGGACGAGCCGGAGCACCTCGCTGCCGGTGTCGAGCTGCTCGACAAGGGACACTACGAGTACGACACCGAGCATCCGCCGCTCGCCCGCGTGCTGCTGGCGATCGGGCCCTACCTCGCCGGGGCGCGCTCCTACGGCACGCCGCCGCCGGATGGCACGCAGGAGGGCAAGGACATCCTCTACTCCGACGGGCACTACGAGCGTTACCTGACCCTCGCCCGAGCCGGCACGCTGCCATTCCTGGTGCTGCTGTTCCTTGCCACCTGGTTGTGGGCGCACCGGCTGTTCGAGTCACAGGCGGCGGCGCTGCTGGCCGTGGCGTTCCTCGCCTCCGTGCCGCCGATCCTGGGGCACGCGGCACTCGCGACGCTCGACGTTGCCGCCGCCGGCACCGCGATGCTCGCGCTGTATTCGCTCGAGAACTGGCTCAAGTCCGGGCGCTGGGAGGAGGCGGTGCTGTTCGGCTTCACCTCCGGGATCGCCGTGGCGACCAAGTTCTCCGCGGTGCCCTTCATCGCGCTGTCGCTGGCGAGCCTTGGCCTGGTGCAGGCCCTCAACAGCTGGCGCATCACCTGGGGCACACATGAGCACCATCCCTGGCGCGTGGCGCGCTCGCGCGCCGCCGGGGTGATGCTGGCAGGCCTTGCCGCCCTGGTGCCGCTGCTCGCCATGTACGCGGTGCGCTCGCCCGACGTCTCGGGCGTGGAAGTGCGCTACGACTGGGCGGTCAACTACCTGCTGACGCGCGAGGGCCTCGATCACCTGCTCGGCACCTGGCTCTCGTACGGGTGGCTGTCGCACGTGTGGTTGCCGCGCGAGCTCACTGACCTGTTCAACGGGATCATCGCCGTGAAGGCGCACAACGATGCCGGCCACCGCTCGTACCTGCTGGGCCAGGTGAGCGATGATGGCTGGTGGTACTTCTACTTTGTGACACTCGCGGTCAAGACGCCCCTGCCGCTGCTCGTGGCGGGCCCGGTGGGACTCGTGTGGCTGGCGCGCAATGGCTGGCGCGAGCGCAACGGCTGGGCGCTTGCGCCGGCGGTGCTGGTATTCGCGATCCTCGCGTTCGCCAGCGTCT
>Ga0164309_10001600_pt1 | contig 10934 bp, 14 predicted proteins | sample Whisoiple_247_MG_FD_109984 | JGI IMG/M metagenome (GOLD analysis project Ga0164309, IMG submission 109984) | Soil microbial communities amended with fresh organic matter from upstate New York, USA - Whitman soil sample_247_MG | ecosystem: Environmental > Terrestrial > Soil > Unclassified >... | reverse complement strand
TGGAGGATGAGGTCGAGCTTGCCAGAGGCAGCCGCTTCATCCACCGTGTCCAGGAGACCCAGCTTCGTGATGAGACGCTGGAGCAAGCCGTTGGGCTCGTTCATGACGGTGTAGAACGGGTTCTCCACCACCATGACCATGTCCTTGGGCAACGTGAGCTGCTTGCTGATCCCGCCGTTGACGGGTTCGCCGGCATCGTTGACCTCTCGGTCGTCGTACACCATCATCGTGATCTTGCGCGGGTGCCATGCGGCCACCGTGCCCACTCGCAGGTCCTTGATGTCGTAGCTGGACGAGGCCAACGGGTCCATGTCGCAGTCGATCGGGACCACACACGCGGTACCCTGCTCGAAGAGCGTCATGGCGAAGTCTACCTTCAGCGCGAACGCGTTCTGGTCGACGTTAGCATCCAACGTGAAACACCGGTTGAGACCATCGCGGATGATGTCCGCTGCGACGTCGTTCTCATCCAGCCTCGCGTGGTAGAACTCGATCAGCGCGAAGTCTACCGCCAAACGGTTGTAGATCGACCCGATGAACGACCGATCGCTGAAATAACGAGCCGGACTGCGATTGCTCCGAGGGCTCTGGGTGTAACCACCTCCGTAACTGCTGTCTTGAGGAGCGTCACGGAAAGCGTTCCACCCGTGCTTGAGCTCTCGTGTGAGTTGCCTCCGAATCCGTCCCATCTCTCACCTCCTAGTCGAACTGGTCGGGGTGTGCCTTCATCGCCACATAGGCATCTAGCCAGGCGGACACATTGTCAATCTTCTCATCGTTCCGCCGCTTGTGCAGCTTACGATTACCGTTTGAATCCTCCCAGGTAACGGCGTTACCCATGGTGTAGGTGATGATCCGCTCGTCGAAACGAATGAGGCGTTGGTTAGCCTGCTTCTTCATCTCGCCCAGCGGGACCGATTCAGTCCTCGCACCCTGGATTACCTTCTCAATGCCGTATGGGCCCCACTCCCGCTCATAACGGTCCATGAAGGCCTTGGAGTTGTATGGGTCGAAGCCCAACGTACGGATCTCGTACTGGTGAGCCTCAATATGCGCGAACAGGTCGTCGTACACGTCCATCATGTCAAGGACGGTGCCCTCGAAGATGATAAGCGTGCCTTCGGCCATAAACTCTTCATACTTGAGCCTCTTCGCTCCAGGAAGGAGGTCGAGAGTACGTCGAGTGATGTAGCTTCGGCCCTTGAGGCCGAACTCCTCGCGCGGGAGGGGGAAGAGCCATGAGAACGCACAGAAGTCGTCACCCATGGAGAGGTCCACACCCATAGAGCAGTGCATCTTGTCGAACCGGTCAGGAACGAGCGTTGCAAGGGTGGGCTGAGTCTCGTCGTAGGTGAAGAAGAACGTGTAGCCCTCCATGGGAAGGCCGAAACGCTTGGCGAGGATCTCATTGCGGACTGAAGGGAACTGCTTGGCCTTCTTGACATCCGACTCGTAGGTCTCATACGAGACCGTCTTGCCGATGTTCGGCTGGGCCTTGACCCACATGCGAGGATTGGCTACCTCCGAAACGTCGTCCAGCTTGTAGTGCCAGATCGATACATTCGGCTGCTCCGACTCCCCACGGAGGATCGTGATCAGCTCCATCTTGATGTCATCGCCTACGCCGTTGCGGATCACTCCCTCTGACGAGATGGCGATGAGGATTGGGTCCTCGAACTTGGTGGCACCCTGCATGAGCGCGGTGATAACGTTCTCACGCGTGTCGCCCGAAAGCCACTCGTCCACCGAGTTGTACTTCGATCGCAGACCCTGCACCTTGTCGATGCTCATGGGTCGGACCTCAAGGTATGAGTTCGTGAGGAAGTTCTCAATGCCTCGCTTGGTAGAGGCCAGCTTCTGGCGTCCAGACCGTGCTCCGGTCGTGTTGTTCAGCGAGCCGTCAGTGAGAAACTTGAAGAGGGGTGCTTGCCCCTCGGGTCGTTCTTGAGCACGAGTGATTGCGGTCTTGATGGGTGTGATGACCTCTTGGGCCTGGATCATGGTCGGCGCAACCGTGACCTGATGCGTCGTCGAACGGTCAACCGTGAGGAAGAACGCCTGCATGAACGCCACGTACATCGACTTGGCGCCACCTCGTGCAACGATCAGGTACTGCGTGTCCCTCAACCGCTTCTTCACGGTCTTCAGGACAAACGCCTGCTGCTCTACGTCCCAGCGCTCACGCTCGACGAAGATGAACCAAGACAGGAGATCCTCAGCCCAGAGCTTGAAGGAATCGAGCAGGTGGACGTCACCCCCGTCTGTGAGGGTCATCTCCTCTTCGCAGAACTCGATGAACCCATCGATCGCCAGATCGTCGTAGTAGACGTCTGGGTCAGCAATGAGTCGGTCGATCAACTGCATCTGAAGAGAGATCTCCTCACAGACGGGGATGGCACCGCTGAGTACCTTCTCCCGGAACTCCGCGTAGTACTTCGGGGTGGCTGTGTTGCTAAGCACCGATCACCCGTAGTCGGCTACGACGTTCAGCCGGAACTCCAGCTCCTGAATCTGGCGTTCGTACGCGTCTTGCGTGAATCCCGTGGTCGGAGGGTCGAACATGATCTTGGTACGCAGGAACACGTACGTCTTGATCGCGTTCATCCGGGGGTCGGTGTAGAACTCGGCCCAGTCGTTGAGCTTGCTGGTGATCTGGTAGCCGATCACGGGGCCGACACCGAGTTGAGTCAGCGTGCCGAAGGCTCCGTTGATGCCGTTGATGATGTCGACGTCGAATGCCGTCTCCTCCGGTGTGATACCAAGCATGTGCTTGATGTCATCCAGGATGCTGCTCATTGTCACCCCTCCTTCCATGAGAGTGTGCCTAGTTGCCTGCGATACAGGCGTCGAGCTCGTCGGTCGTCGGGTAGGGATTCTGCTCCACCACGTTGGCCGCATCGTTCGACGTGTTGAGAAATGCTTGCAGGTCGTTGAAGTACTCGAGGAACGCCGCGCGCGAGGTGGTCTCATCAGGCGGCGGATCATGCAGAAGGAGGCCGATGAAGCGTGCCTGAGACTTCTGCAGCTGAACGTTGGCCGTCGCTTGTCTCTGCGAATAGCGCGTCCGTGCGTTGATCGTCGAGATCGTCTTCGACAGGTAGTCCTTGTTGCACTGGGTGACTCGAGCGAGCTGATCTTGGGTGTTCTTGACCTCGTTGTTAGCCTTCTGGCTAGCGAAGGCAGCCCATGCCGTGATCATGACCACGACAATCAGCATGACGCCCGCGAGTGTGGGCGTGTGAAGTGTTCCACGTTCGTTCTGTTCGATCCCGTGATCTCGCTTCACGATGTCGTCCACTTCATCGAGCTCCTCTTTGATGTCGCGAAGGGTACGGACGATGTACCCCAGCACGAAGCCGATTGCGCAGCCGAGTAGCAGCCACTCAAGTCTTTCAGGCCAGCCCATCAGCCATCGTCCCCTTCCTTCTTGGTGGGTTTCGGCGGATCTTCATCGCTGTTCTTCGTGAGTGCTTTCTTCTGCGTCAGGACATAAGTCAGAATTGCCCCAACTCCAGTTACGGCGGTGGCATTCGACTGCAGCCCAAACGACGGACCGATCAGGAGAAAAACCGCGCCAAGCACACCCACGAAGAACAGGATGTTGAATTGCCATTCCTTCAGCACGTTCCCTCCCCGGACGGGTCCTAGTTAGCGGTGCACGAGAACAGACTTGATGGCCGCCCGAAGAGCGTCGCGCTGCGTCTTGACGAGATGCATGCGACCGTCGGTGACGGCGTCGTTGAGGAGCTTCATCTCGAGGACACGGTCCTTCTCGAACCGGTCGACGAACTGGTTGACCCTGGTGTCCTTGCGGTCCTTGGGCAGCCCGTCGACGGCGTCCTCGATGGCCTTGATCTTCGGCTTGATGTCCACGCGCCCGCCCGCGACCGCACGGTCGAGGATCTTGACGTCCCACTCCGGAGCGGAGTCACGGAAGTTGTCGACGCGGGGAGAGTGGTCGGGCTTGGGCACGTCTTCCCTGCCCTTGCCGTCGCTGCGCCAGCCGGGGTAGTCCAGCTCGAAGCCGTTCAGCCAGAACGCGCCGAACTGGAAGCTATCACCCCAGTGCTGCTTGAAGTAGGACGCACGAACCACCACGACGCGTCCGGAGACGACCGAGTTGGTCCGAACGAGCACGTCGTTGAGGTCGTCGGGGTTGTAGCCCTTGACCCGGCCGATCATCGTGACGATGTGGCCGAACGGGTTGCTGTCGTGCGGGTCGTCGAAGAACAGGTCCATGCCCTTGCGGAGATCGCGGACCTTGTAGACCCGGAACTCCTTCGGCGTGTTGTCCTGAGCGACCTTGGCCGAGGGGTACTTCGCCGGCAGAGCGCGGGCGTCGTGCGCGATGGCCAGGCACATGCCGTTGGGGTTGTAGCCCAGCTCGGCAGCGGTGTCGTTCTTCTCGAGCCAGGCGATGGTCTCCTTGTAGTCACGCATCGGAGGCCTCCGCATCTGGCGTGGAGGGCTGAGCGGTGGGCGACTCCTCGAAGTCGGGCTCACCCTCGTAGATCTCGACGTCGACTTCCTCGGAAGCTCGCGTCTCGCTGTCGTGGTCGTTCTCGGTCATCGTGCCACCTTCCTGAGCCAGATCTCCCACACTCCACGGCACATGAAGTGGTCGCTGAACATCTTGAACTCGCTGTCGTCGAGCACGTTGAAGCGCTTGGCGTGCACGCGGCCGTCCCGATCGTAGGAACACATCCCGTCGATCGGTCCGTGGCCGGTGTTCTGCCAGGCCTTTAGCTCGTCGGCCATCGAAGTGAAGTTGCCGCCCAGCGCGAAGTCGAGAGTGCGGTCGGGCATGTTGAAGTCGCCGTTGACGAAGCCGAGATCGGCGCCGTGGCCCACCTTGGCGAGCCACTTGGAGATCTTCTCGGCGCACTTGACGTTGACCTCGTGGTTGGGGTCGCCGGGCTTGGCACCCTTGGTCGGGTAGTGGACCGAACCGACGGTGATGCGACCGACTCCGGGCTTGGTGTGCTCGAAGCTGATGGTCGGCATGATCCGATCGGTGCCGTGGGTGTGCATCTCGTCGTTGCTGACGAGGAAGACGTCCTCCAGCTTCTTGGAGCCCTTGGTGATGATCGTGTTGTCGACCGCCACCCAGGCATCGCCGGCGAAGTTGATGGAGTGGTTGAACTGCGACGCGAAGTCGAGCAGGTACTCCTTGTTGTGGTTGTCGTCGGCACCCGTGAAGGCCTCGGTCCCGGTCTTGATCGGGAAGTTGTGACCCTCCGTGAACAGAGCCTCGACATCGTGATGCTGCTGAGCAGCCGGGTCGCTGAACTGCAGCGAGGTGTGCTGCATTCGCAAGTCGAACGTGGGCATTGCTCCTCCTTACCAGAGGTCAGTGTCGCCAGGAGTTCGTTCGACGAAAGGCCGGGGAAGCTGTCTTTCGTCGCCGAAGTGTATGGCGTTATGGGTTTGGGTGGATACGCATATGAGGTACTCCGGGTTAAGGATGTCCTCGTTGAAGTCGACCAGGTCTTGGACCCGAATCGGATTCATGTGGTGGACGAGAATACGGTCGTGTATACCGTGTCCAGGAATGCCCAGATCACACCCGTCATCACGGACTATGACCTCATCCCGAACCGACTTCCACAACTGAGACCCGTAGAAGGCTTGATTGAAGTGACGATCGAACCCGAAAGTCGCTGCGCCGAGCTCACCACCCAAAGATAGGTAGCGAAAGCGAGACAAAAATGCTGTACGCTTCTGAAGTTCACTATAGGTGAGCATTATCAACCATCTCCCGCATAACGAGACATAGCCTCCATGGCCTCCTTGAACTTCTGCTCGCGGAACGTCTCCGACTCCGCTTTGGCACGTTGTGCGACCAAGTACTCCGTCTGGGCCTTGATCCTCTCGACGTTGGCCAATTCTTGCGCCGTACCGAGCCGAACAATCGCGACAACCTCAGTTGGTGAAGCAGTACCCTTGCGGATTCGCTCCTCGATGAGGTTCTCAGCCTGAACCACCAGCTGCTGTACCCTGCGTTCCCTGGTTCTCGCCGGTGGGAGTTGTCGGGGTACCTCTTCGGGAGACCTTTCCCCGCTGCTGGCAGACTTTGGCACTACTTTCACCTCCGATCTGAGGATGATAGTTGATTTCAAGTGTCCCTCCGGGGAAATATGGAGGACAGCAGCGATGGAGAGGAGGGGTATTTTTTTTCGACCCCCTCCCCCCCATCAACAATTTTGAATCACGTCTTGCGTTCGACCTTCTTGTACAGTCCAGTGAAGGACACGTTGGAGAGGATCGACTCAATGGCTTGCTCGACGGCCAGGTCTTGGTCGTCTTGTGAGAGGTCGTCTGATGTGCTCAGTGTGCGAGCGAGAAGGCCAGGTGTATCGAACCCTTCACTTGTGTCAAAGTTCTTCCACAAGTCGTACTCCTCGAAGGGATCGTATGGGTTGGTGGCCAAGCTCAACATGAATTCAGCCATTACACCTCACCTCTCAAGGCAGCAGCCCTCAACGTTGATGCAGGGATGCCCAATGCAGCAGCCACATCTGCTGTTGTGTTACCAGCAGCAAGCATGGCCTTGGCACGAGCACTGATAGCGCTCGTCATCACAGGGTTGGTGCGTGGCATGGCCAGCTCAGCAACCCTCTTCTTGTCTGCATAGGTCAGGATGTCCCTCAGCCTTGATGCGCTAACGGCCCCTGATTGGATAGCATCCCACTGCCTGTCACTGATCTCAATGACGGGCTTCTCTAGGCCTAGGCGTGCACGTGCTGCAGCCTTGGCCTGTCGCTCTGTCTTCTTCTTCCTATCGGAATCGTAGCGCAGAGTGGGATCTTCCTGCATCTTCTGCTTCACCACAGCACCCGCTATGACATCAGCCCTTCTCTGGATAGGCTTCAGGATCTGTGCTTTCCTGAGGTCCTCCGTTAGCTTAGCCACCTCGTCTTTGTAGATCTCCCGGGCTTTGGGATTGATCTTCGGATTCGGCGTGCGAACAGCCTTGAGTCGGGCCGCATTTGCCATGGCCTTCATCTCATTAGCATGATCTGCATAGAGACGTTCCACAGGATCGGCCTTGTCACGTACCAAAGTGTGGGCGTCATCCGTGAGGGACAGACGCTTAGCTTCGGTCATGACGGGTGTCTTCTCGTCGAGGTACGTACCTGTCTTCTTGTCGAACACAGATCGGGTCCTACCAGTAGGTACCGTAATGACACGCCCCGTTTCCGGGTCGATACGGCCACCTTCTTTAGCAGGCCTGTCCTTAAACTCAGGAACCCGGTCCTTAGCCGTAGCCCTCGACAGAAGGGTTGATGCACCACCAGACTTCTTGTCAGTACCAGGGTGTGCCTGATACAGCTCCCTCAGCTGAGCGATGTTGTTGTCGAGCTCGCTCTGCTTGTAGTTCAGCTTGTGCTTCTCCGCATCGATCACCACCATGGAATGCTTGACCGCACGAACGATGTGTTCGGGCTTTGCACCCTGTACGGACATGTCCGTAATGAGATTGGTGATCATCCCCATTTCGAGGCCGGTATTACGCATCAGCTTGAAGTTACCGATGTCATTGCCGTTCTTGTCGACACCGGACTTGACGAAGCCGCCGTACTTGTCCTTTGCGTTGAAGTCGTTCAGAGCGTCGTCGTAGACCTTGCGCTGGGAGCCCATTGACTCGACTCCCTTGACTTTGCCTGATCTGTTGGGGATGACGACGACGGTGTCTCCATCGAAGTCAGCTCCTGAAAGGCGCTCTGCCACAGAGGGGTGAATCCCGATGGCATCGACGGCATTACCGAGAAGGCGCTTAGCCGTGCGATTGTTGTTGTTGACCGTGACTTCAGGGATCTCAAACCGGCCACCATGGGGATAGCGGATAAGGACAACCCTCTCACCAGTCTCGAAGTTCGGGGCATAGATCTCACCCTTGTTCATCTTCGGCATCGGGATGATGACCTGCGTACGTTGACGCGGAAGCGCTGCGGCACGAAGATCCACGGCATCGGAGTCCACCTTGTCGGCGAAGTCCTCATAGGCCGCCTTACGAACGACAGGATTGGTGATCTTGTCGATCTCGGCCAGACGATTGCGAATGTCGTCACGAGTGGTCTGCAGTTGCGACTTGATGAGGGAATGCGGCTGCTTAGCCAACATCTGGGATGGAATCGAGTTCCGCCATGCTTCCCAGTCACCTTCCTCGTTCACGAGGTTGAGTGCTGACTTCACACGCTCGTTGCCCTTGGGATCGAGCTCCACGATCTGACGCTTGATGATCGACCCGAACGGATTGTCCTTGTCGATGACATCGTTGCCGTTTGCATCCTTGACGGTCTTCAACGGCTTGAGTGCGTCGAGCTTCGCAGTGCCCTTCGGCTTGTTGGAATGAACCTCGAGGTCCACACCATCGGGCAGGTCGTTCTTCAAGACCGCCATACCCTTGATGTAGTGAGATCCATCCACCATGATCCGAACCTGAGCGTAAGTGTTCTTGCCCATGTCCAAATCCTTGACCCCAGGACGAACGTAAACCGTTCCATCCTCCAAGCTCTCGGGAACGACCCGAATCCGCTTCGACGAGATCGACAACGGGTCGTGAATCCCGAAGTACGTCAATCCGTCGTTCTCAGTCCACTCACCCAACGTGTGGATGTCGTTTGCCATCTTCTTGGCTCCGCCGAAACCGGTTCCCGGTGGAACGATGACTCGCTGGTTGGTGAAGTGCGTGGTACCGACATTTCGGGTCTGGAGGTTGTAGGTCTCGTAACCCTCATCGCGAAGTACCGAAAGAGCAGCGTTGAGCTTGGTGTCGGCGATGCCGAGCTGCAGATCGACACCCTTACCGACGTCGACGATCTTGTGCTTGTCCACAGCTGCACGAACCACATCCACAGTGTTCGCGAGCTTCGACTGCTTCAGGTTGTCCGCGTTCTTGAGGCGCAAACGAACCGTCGGCTGTGGGATCCCCAGATCCTTGGCGATCGCATCGAGACTGACGCCCTTCTCCTTGAGCTGTACGGCTCGCTGGGTCTGCTCCTGAACGATCACATCCTTCGCAATCGTCTTGGTGGCACGGAGGTCAGCAACCGAAAGACCCATGGCCTGGGCAATCTCGGTTTCCGGAATCTTGGGGTTTCCGGACTTCAGGTCGTCGATCATCGCGTAGAAGTTGCGACTACGACCGTAGGCGTCCTTACCGGAACCCCACGGGTAGCGGCCGGACTTGCGCTTGATGCCGTAGTGCATCAGCTCGGGGTTGATTCTCTCACTCACAGCATCACCGCCCTCATAGCGTCGATCTCCTTGGTGAAGACCTTGATGGTCTCCATGATCTCTGCGATCTCTGCCGGATCGGCGATCTCCTCGAAGATCTCGTCGTTCTGGTAGATACGCATGATCATCTCGATGTCGAATGGGTTGACGTCGTACTCGATGCAGAACATCGCGCAGTAGATCTTGGGTTGGTCAAACGAACCAGGGTGAACTCCGGTCTTCAGGTCGTGTACCCGAAGAACGCCCTTGTTGAAAGAAATCGCATCGGCGGTACCGAAGCAGTCGTCGTTGATGAAGAGCACCTGTTCTGGAGTCATCCTGAACCCGATGGCATCGTTGACGTACATGCTGAGAGTGGTCCCGTTCTTGTCCAACCTGACGCGCTCCTTGATGCAGAAGGCGGCAAGATTGTGAAGGCGTGTGCCCCGTTCGGACAGGAACTTGTTCTCCCAGATCCGCTTCATCTTCTCGAGATCGTAGCGGATCCAGTGGTACTTGCTGGCACCGAGGAAAGCGTGCTTGCCCTCAACCTGCCAGTGATTGTTGAAGCGCAAGAAGCACCTCCTTCTCATTCTCGGGATAGATGAAGGCAGTAAACACGTACTGCCGCCAGTTGCCTACGTACCACCGTTGGTTCGGCTGCTCTTTGGACTTCTCCGACAGCTTCACCTCGAGGAACGCCCACTTAGAGTGGTGCAACACAGTGAGGTCAGGTATTCCCTGAATGTAGTTCGGGTCGTTGATGATGACGATGGTGTCCACCAACTTCTTCCCTGGCATGAGCTTGTAGATCTCTTTGACCAGGTACTCTTGATAGTCGCGTTCTTTCATCTCACCTCCTTGGGAGAAAGAAAAAAAGGGAGTACGTGATCACATATCTCTGATTTCAGCGTAGACATATGGTACTCTCTTCATTATAACACGTGTTTTTACTGCCCAGAGACAAAACTGTAACCCCGTGTTAGTTGGGGTTACAGTTCTTGGTCACTTGTAGACGGAAATGGGACGGCGCTTGTTCCAGTAGAAGTGATCGACGACCGGAAAGCCAAGATCTTCCATCCGACGAGGTGAGATAACTCGCACGTTCACATAGTCACCCTCGGGGGTGAGTTCTGCGACCGTGTAGAGGTATCCATCTCGATAGATGTTGTCACTGACTTTGAGGTCTTCGACCTTCACTGTGGTGGGATTCGACATGTTGATTCCAATCTGTGGGTGGTCATCTTAGCCCATGTAATTAGTTCAGCCGTCGCTTTGGTGCCTCCTCTTTCGGCCATGCCTTCTTCGCAAAGGCGCTGGCTTGGAAGTTCTTCTTGCGGTGGAGAGCACGCCAGATAGCCTGGTCGATGATGGACCGAGACTTGAAGATGTAGTAGTGCATGACATCAAACGGCGTGTTCATTCGGTCGATGCGACCTTTGGCTTGGTGGAAGTTGCGGTAGGAATATGGCAGGCTGTAGAACACGATGGTGTCTGTGTCCACACAGTTCCAGCCTTCACTACCCGCTTGGTACTGCACGAGGTACAGCCATCGATCGTGGACCAATGGGATGTCCTGGTGGTAGTGACCGTTCCACTCAGCTGTCGGAATATCGCACTCGGTCATGAGGGTACGAAGGATCTCGAGCTCGTAGTCGTGGTTGTAGAACACGATGACCTTCGGGTGATCCTGCATGATCTTCTTGAGAGCTTCG
>Ga0164309_10001598_pt1 | contig 10956 bp, 7 predicted proteins | sample Whisoiple_247_MG_FD_109984 | JGI IMG/M metagenome (GOLD analysis project Ga0164309, IMG submission 109984) | Soil microbial communities amended with fresh organic matter from upstate New York, USA - Whitman soil sample_247_MG | ecosystem: Environmental > Terrestrial > Soil > Unclassified >... | reverse complement strand
TCCTCCGAGACCGCGGGCAACGCGATCCAGCTCTGCAAACCCAGCATATTCTGGCCGCTCTTTCGCTGCACATCGGGGGTGCGCTCGGCATGGGCGATGCCGCGGCCGGCGGTCATCAGGTTCATCGCGCCGGGCTGGATTTCCTGGACGTGGCCCTCGCTGTCGCGGTGCATGATGCTGCCGTCGAACAGATAGGTGACGGTAGCGAGCCCGATATGCGGATGCGGGCGCACATCCATGCCCTTGCCGGACATGAACTGCACCGGCCCGAAATGATCGAAGAAGATGAAGGGGCCGACCATCTGGCGCTTGCCATGCGGCAGCGCGCGACGCACCTCGAACCCATCGCCGAGGTCGCGGGTGCGTGGCACGATGACCAGTTCGAGCGCGTCGCAGGATTTGGGATCGCCGAGCACGGGATCGTTGGTGGGCATCCAGCTCATGAGGCCTCCATGATTTTCGTTGATATCATAGCAGCAATTGTCCAGCGCCGTTATACCACCTCATCGTCGCTTGCGCGCCACGCAATGACGGCGGTAAGCACTTCCATGCTTTCAAAAGAAATTGTGAGGACGGAAACCGATGTTACCCCCGCTCAAACCAGGCGCCACGCTTGCCCAGCCAAATGGCCCGGTGATCGAGACGGAGCGTCTCAAGCTGCGGCAGTGGTGCGGCGCCGACGTCGCGCCCAATGCCGCTATGCTGTCCGATCCCGGCACCGCGCGATTCATTGCCGCCGATGGCAAGCCCCCCACCAGCGAATTGATGGGATGGCGCAACGCGGCCGTGATGGCCGGTCACTGGGCGCTGCACGGTGCCGGCATGTTTGTGGTCGAGGAAAAATCCAGCGGAAAATTCGTCGGGCGGGTTGGACCCTGGTTTCCGCCGGGCTGGCCGGGCTTTGAGGTCGGCTGGGGCATCGCCCGCGAGTTTCGCGGCAAGGGCTACGCGCTCGAGGCGGCGCGGGCGTCGATCGACTGGTCGTTTGCAACCTTCGAACTCGATCAGATCATGCACTGCATCGACTGCGAGAATACCCCGTCCCAGGCGGTGGCCCGGCGCCTCGGCGCCGAAAAGCAGGGCGAGATGGACCTGTTCGGCCATGCCGCGGATGTATGGGTGACCCGACGAGACAAGTGGAAGAGCCCGACGGGGGCATAAATTGAAACGGCCGATGGCTTGCACTAAGTTCGGCCGTACCACGGTCGTCCGAAAAATCGTGATCGCATGTTGTCGCAGATCAATCTGGCGCTAGGCGCGGGCACAACAACGCTGTTGGCGCTGCTCGCGGCACACCTGTTTCGTGATTTCAGAGCCGTTGCCGGCGGCCGGCTGGCGATTGCGTTTGCCTTGGGTTCGGCTGCTCATGCGCTGACCGTGACGTCTGGATTTGCACCGCCGGTGGTGCCGTGGCAGGCCATACTGATCGCCATTTCCACCGGAAACGTGGTTGTGTTCTGGCTGTTCGCCAGGGCGCTGTTCGACGATGCATTTGAGTTGCGCGGCTGGCATATCGTGCCATGGGCTGCGGTCGCCGGTCTTAGTCTGGTGAACTGTCTCGTGCTGGTGCCCGCGCATACATGGGACCCGCGAATTCTCGGGATCGCAATCAGCGTGATTTCGCTGGCTTTCGTTGCGCTGGGGGTCGGCCAAACCATTGCGTCCTGGTCGACCGATCTTGTCGAGGATCGACGGCGGCTGCGGGTCTTTGTCGTGGTTGCCGCCGCTGTCTATGCCGGGTTCAATGCCGTCGTGCAGCTATTTGTGCCCGTCAACGGCTCGGGCGTAGTAGGCACCGCGAACGCCGCCATCCTTGCGGCCGTCGTGATCGCGATTGCGTATTCGTTGACGCGCATCAACGGGGAGATGATATTTGCCGCTGCCGAGCGATCAGCTGCCGCGGGGTTCGCTTCAAACGAGCCGAACACTTCTGATCGAAAGCTGCTCGATGCCTTGATGCGTCTGATGTCCAATGAACGCATCTATCGGCATGAGGGCATCACCATCGGCATGCTCGCCACAAAACTTGGCGTGCCCGAATACAAATTGCGACGGCTGATTAACCAGCGGCTCGGTTACCGCAATTTCAACGTCTTCCTCAACAATCACCGGATCGAGGAGGCGAAGGCCGCCCTGGCCGATCCTTCGCAGGCCGAAGTGCCCGTGATTACCATAGCGATGGATGCGGGCTCGCTCGGGCCCTTCAATCGCGCCTTCAAGGCGACCACCGGGGTTACGCCGACCGAATATCGCCGCCTCAACGAGGTCCGCGTCTGACCATCCAACCCATTGGAGCGGATGATATATTCTGGAATCAGCTAGGCGGTTCAAGTTTTCCATCAGGGTGATTTTCGATTCCGGCGAGCCTTCGCGGCGCCGTAGCGGTCATGTCCGACACGCCACGATGGCGAGACACTGCCGGAGACAACCGTGACCCGAAAAAAGCGAATTATCATCCTTGTGACGACGATATTTGGCGGCGCGCTGGCGCTGACGGCGGTGCGGGCGCACGACGTGCCGCGTGTCGCGACCGGCTTCGTCAGCCATACCCTTTGTTCCGCAGCCTTCGTGTCGGGAGTTGATCCCGACGAAGTCTATGCCGATACCTTGGATGCGATGCCGGGCGTCGGGCTGATCGCCTGGGCGCTCCGCTACAACATCGATCGCGAAGCCAGGCAAGTGACGGCGATGCTATTTGGCGGCGCACAAAGCCGTGCGATCTATCGCGAGGGTCTGGGGTGTTACGTCGCCCAGGGCGAGGAGCCGGCCGATATCTCGCGGCCGCTGGCGGGAAGCGAGATGCAACGCGCATTGTTGCCAGAGATCGCCGGACCTGCGCCGGTGGTGCCCGCCAATCCGGATCTCAAGCGCGCGCTCGATCGCGCCTTTGCCGAACCCGACCGACCGCCGTTCCGCCACACCAAGGCCGTCGTCGTGCTCAAGGACGGCCACATCGTCGCCGAGGGCTATGCGCCGGGCTATGGCATCGACACGCCGATCCTCGGTTACTCCGCAACTAAATCGGTGATCTCGGCATTAACTGGCATTCTCGTTCGCAAGGGCAAGCTCGCGGTCGACCAACCGGCGCGGGTGGCCGCATGGCAAAGTCCCGGCGATTCCCGGCACGCGATAACGATTGATCATCTGCTCCGTCACACCAGCGGATTGGCGATGGGCAGTTCGCTCAATGCTTCGCTCGCCAGCGCCTTCGCTCCCGTCAACCGGATGAAATATATCGAGGGCGACATGGCCGGATTCGCCGAAGGCTCCGACGTGGAGACCCCGCCCGGCGGCGCCTGGAACTATCACGACGGCAACTACATCATTCTGTCGCGACTGATCCGCGACGCAGTCGGCGGTCGCGCTGCGGATGTGCTGTGCTTTGCGAGGGGTGAGTTGTTCGAGCCGCTGGGCATGCGCAGCGTCACGCTGGAGTTCGATGCAACCGGCACGCCGGAAGGATCGAGCCAGATGCTGGCGCCGGCGCGCGACTGGGCACGTTTTGGCCTCCTCTATCTCAACGATGGCGTCATCGGAGGCAAGCGCATCCTGCCTGAGGGGTGGGTCGGTTATTCGGCCTCACTCACGCCAGGCGCATGGGTGGGCATGGGCGCCGGTTTCTGGACCAATCTCGGTGACAGCAAGGGCTCACGGTTCCGCACCGGGCTCGGCATGCCACACGATGCTTTTTATGCCAGCGGTACGTTCGGGCAGTACGTCATTAGCGTGCCATCCGAGCGGCTCGTCATTGTGCGTTTCGGCATCTCGGGAAATCAATACGACATCGGGGGCGTTTCACGGCTTGTGGCCGATGTGATCGCCGCCACTGGCAACAAGGGGCGCGTCGCCGCGAGGAATTAGACCGTTCTCTACTGCCGTCCCAATTGCGTCGCCTTCTCGACGCGATCGAATCGCTCAAGTGACAGGATCGCGTTGGCAAGCTCATCGGCGCGGCCGTTCAGCACCGGGCGGGCAAGCGTCAGGAATTTCTGCGCCATCGCCTGTGCATCCGGGAACGAGTCCGGTTCGCCGGAGGGGTCGGCATGGAGCCGCTCGTGCGCGCCATGATCGGTTAAAATGCTGACACGGGCGCCGAACGGGTGGCTGCGGCCGATCTCGAGACGATCGTCCTGCACCACGTCGAACTTGTCGGCGAGTGCATCGATCGCGGCGTCGCCCAGCCTGTCGTAGTCGTCCCAGCCGAAGCGGCCCTGGTCGAGCGCTATTGCGCCGGTGAAGAACATCGAGAACTGCCCGCCGACGATCGAGGTCGGGTGCCGCTTGGTGGCGGCGTCGCCGGTCAAGGTGATGCCATTGCGGTGCAGGCCGATCTCGACGCGTTGGATCTGGTCAGGGGTGAGATTGTGCTCGCGGCGCATCGCGATCAGTGCATCCAGCGCTGCGTGGGTGTAGCGGCAGCTCGGATAGGGCTTTACACCGATCTTCATGGTCTCGTAGGTTTTGCCGAGCCCGGCGACCGCTTTGTCCGGATGGGCGTTGTCGCTGTAGCCGACCAAAAGGCCGTGCTTGCCCTCGACCGACTCGATTGCGCCGACGAAATCGTTGCGGGCCAAGGTGGCGGCGATCACGCCGTTCATCGCGGCGGCGCCGACCTGGTAGCGCTTGTTCCAGGCGCCGTTGACCAAAAACTGCAGCGAGCCCGCGGCCTGGCTGCCGGAGACGCCAAACGCCGCGATGATCTGCTCCTTCGACAGCCCGAACAGCTTTGCCGCCGCCGCGGCGGCGCCATAGGTGCCGGCGGTGGCGGTGGGATGGAATCCGCGCGCATAATGCGAGGTCGGATCGAGCGCGTTGCCGAGCCGGCAGCATACCTCGTAGCCAGCGACGATGGCGGTGAGCACGTCGCGGCCCGATGCGCGGGTCAGCTCGCCGACCGCGAAAGCGGCCGGCACCATCGGCGCGCTCGCATGCAGCGAGGAATCCGCATGCGTGTCGTCGAAATCAAGGGAATGGCCGAGCGCGCCGTTGAGCAGCGCCGCGACCGCCGGCGTCCAGGTCTTGCTGTCGCCGAACACGGTGGATTCGCCCTTGCCATCGAGCGCGAGTGCTTCGAGCATCTTGAGCAGCGACGGCGTCGATTCGGCGTCGCGGCGCGCGCGGATGGCGCTGCCGAGGAAATCGAGCGTCAAGACCTTGGCGCGCTCCAGCACCTCGTGCGGGATGTGTTCGAATTTCAGGTTGGCGACGTAGGCGGCGAGCGTTGCGGTTTCATCGGCCATCGTGTTTCCTCGCTGTTTCCGCACAGGGTAGGCGGGCTGATACCACCTTTCAAGCCGGCTGTGGGCGACGGGAAGCAGCCATGTCCAATGTCGTCTATAAGAGGTATTGGCCTGCAACATTTTCGGAACGGGGCACATGAGCACCTTCTTGAAACGCCTGTCCGCCCAGACGCGCTCCCGCAAGGCGCAACTGGCGCTGGCGTTCCGGGTCACGGTAGCGGCTGCTGCCGCGTACGCGCTTGCGACCGCCCTCCACCTGATGCTGCCGCTATGGGCGGTGCTGACGTCGCTCATTGTCACCCAGATGAGCGTCGGCCGATCTTTGAAGGCGACCCGCGATTATATGCTGGGGACCGTGGGCGGCGCGATCTATGGCGGTGCCATCGCGGTGCTGATTCCGCATTCCGGCGAGATCGGACTGCTTGCATTGCTGGTGCTCGCAGTCGCGCCGCTGGCTTTCATCGCCGCCATCAATCCCAGCCTGAACGCAGCCATCGTCACCGCGGTGATCGTGCTGCTGATCCCGGAAATGAGGCATGGCAATCCTCTCGATTCGGTGATCGATCGCGTTATGGAGGTCACTGTCGGTGCGGTCACCGGGCTTTTGGTGTCTTTCCTGGTGCTGCCGTCGCGGGCGCACAGCCAAATCCGCGTCAATGCGGCGCGGTTGCTCGACCTGATCGCAGCGGCGCTCTCCGAATTGCTGGCGGGCCTGACGCGCGGGCTCGACAACGACGCCTTGCATCGGATCCAGGACGGGATCGGGGCGGCGCTGGTCAATCTGAATGCGACGGGCGCGGAAGCGGAACGCGAGCGTGCCGCGCGTCTGTCGTCGGGTCCGTACACCGGGCCGCTGTTGCGCACGATCCTGCGGCTGCGCCACGACGCCGTGATGATCGGGCGGGCCAGCGTCGTCCCGCTGCCTTCGGATCTGCAGACCCGGCTGGCGGCGCCCTTAGCCAATGTCAGCGGCGCGATTGTGAGCTTCCTTCGTTCCGCGGCCGATGCGCTGCGAACCGGAGCCGGTTCGCCAACCGTTGGCCCGGTCGAAGAGGCTTTGCAAGCCTATGCCGAGGAAGTCACGGCGGTAAGGGGCGAAGGCCTCACGCGTGGTCTTCCAGGCGACGAGGTCGAGCGATTTTTCGCGCTCGGATTTTCGCTGGAGCAAATGCGGCAAAATCTCAAGGACCTGGAGCGCTGCATCACCGAATGGTCCGATGCGCCAGTGGCGGCATCTCGCGCGGAGGATGAGGCCTGATAAAGAGGTCGAGTTCTCAGGCCGCGACCTGCCGCAGCATGGCGGGGACGACGAGCCGGTGAAATGGCCGGATGATCGCCAAATAGGTTCGGCCAAGCAGGTTGTGGGTCAATACCAGCGTGGTCGCGGTGACGCGTTGGGTATGGCCGGCGCTTGCGACATCAACCACGAGGCGAAAATCCAGGTGCTTGTCGTTGAAGCCCGCGACAAGGCGGTCGGGCGTTTGGCCCACGACTGGAAATACCCCGATGATGTCCCGGCCGCAGGGTTCGTCCGGCGCCGCCGTTTTGAGGCCGAGCGGCGCCACCAGCAAATTGCGCAAGGTCAGCAGCACCTCGATCCATCGTGGCGCGCGCGCCAGCATCTTTTCGGCCGCCTGCCGCGCATCAAGCGCGACGCCTTCAATCGCGATGCTGTAGGCGTCGACGAACTGGGCGCCGGCGAGCAGCGCGCCGCTGTCAATATTCGGATCGACCTCGTGGACCCTCATCGCCAACTCTCTGCGGTTGCCGCGGGCGCCAGACGACCGGCAAGCCGCCGGAAGCGCAAGACAAGGAGAATGGCATAAACGGCGGTTCCGCACGACAGCCCGATCCAGACACCGACTGCGCCAAATCCGGCACGGAAGGCGAGCCCGTAGGCGGCGGTAAATCCGATCAGCCAGTAGCTGATCGCGGCGAATGCGAGCGGCACTCGCGTGTCGTTCAAGCCACGCAGCGCGCCTGCCGCGATCGTCTGGATGCCGTCGGCGACAAAGAACGTCGCGCCGACCGCCAAAAGCGTCGCGGTGAGCTCGACGGCGTCCCCAGCGCTTGCCGCAGCCTCGCCGAAGAAGAATCGCGCGACCGCGTATCGGCCAACAATCACGGTCAGCGTCAAGGCGGACACCAGCACGATTCCGAGCAGCGTTGCGACAAAGCCCGCACGTTTGACCGCAGCCGGATCGTTGCGGCCGACGGCGTGCCCGACCCGCACGGTCGCCGCCATTCCGATGCCGAGCGGCACCATGAACAGGATGGCGGTCACCTGCAGAGCGATCTGATGCGCGGCCAGCGCGGTGGTCCCGATCAGGCCCATCAAGAGCACTGCCGCACCAAACAGGCCATATTCCAGCAGGAAGCCGACGGAGATCGGACCGCCGATCGCGATCAGTTGCCGCATCAGCGCCCAGTCGATGCGCCAGACGTGTGCGAGTACCCGATATTTCCTGAACGGCCGGCGGCCATAGGCAATCCAGAGCGCTGCTAGAAACATGCCGAAATCGATGATGGTCGAGCCGAGGCCGGCGCCGAACAGCTCCAGCCGCGGCAATCCCAGTTTGCCGTGGATCAGGAGATAGACCAGCACCGCATTGGCCGGGATCGCGGCCAGCGTGATCCACAGTCCCGGCTCCGGCCGGTTGACCGCGCCCATGAACCCGCGGATGGCCTGGAACCAGAGTGACGGCGTGATGCCCCATGCCAGGCCGAACAGATATTGTTGCGCAAGATGCGCGGTCGCGGGCGCCTGGCCTAGCAGGACAAGGATCTGCTCGCCGTACAGCGGAAACGCCATCATCGGCAGGGAAATCAGCAAGCCCGCCCAAAGCCCGACGCGAAGCGAGCGTTGAACCAGACGTGGGCTGCGGGCCCCGAACGCTTGCGCGGCAAGCGGGGCCACGGCCGACATCAGTCCCATTCCGAAGGTGAAGCAGACGAAGAACACCGTATGCGCCAGCGCCGCCGCGGCAACCGCCTCATCGCCGAGGCGTCCGATCAGCGCAAGATCGGTGGTCATCATCGCGATTTGCCCGAGCTGCGTCAGCGCCATCGGCACCGCCAGCCGGAGCGTCTCGGTCAGCTCCAGCGTGAGGTGATTGCCGGACGTCGCCGCCCCGACCGGTCCGCGCTCGATCTTGTCAAGGGATGTCATAGAGACAGACTAGCGCGAGGGGCGGGCAAAGCGAAGCGTGCCCACCATCCCAGTCGTCTAGACGGATGTAACGTGCGGCAATGGTGCGCATGGCGCGCCAAAAGGCGGGCCAATGCCATCCCTACAAAGGCTCACACATCGACATTCGCGGTGAGCGAGTTGTCCTGGATGAATTCGCGGCGCGGTTCGACCACGTCGCCCATCAGCTTGGTGAAGATGTCGTCGGCCTCGTCGACCTCCTTGATCTTCACCTGCAGCAGCGAGCGCTCGTTGGTATCGAGGGTGGTTTCCCAGAGCTGACCCGGGTTCATCTCGCCGAGGCCTTTGTAGCGCTGCAGCTTTATGCCCTCGCGGCCGGCTCCGGTCACCGCTTCGAACAGGCCGACCGGGCCGTGAATGGTGGTCTCAGTGTCCTTCCGGCGCAACACGCCGGGGCGCGGATAGGCTTCCTGCAGCTTTGCGGCATATTCATCGAGCTTGCGCGCATCGGCGGAGCCGAGCAGGGCGGCATCGATGATGGCGACATCCTTGACGCCGCGCACAGTGCGCTCGAAGAAGAAACCTTCGCCTTCGCTGAAGTGCCCGGTCCAGCCGCGCTCGACTTCATCGGCCAGCGCATCGAGCCGTCGCGCGATATAGCCGGCCGCGGCATTGGCGGTTTCGACATCACTCGTGATCTTTGGGCTGAGCACGCCGGCGATCGCCGCCTGCTCGACCACCTTGCGGTTATAGCGGCTGTGCAGATTGTGCAGCGTGCCGCGGATGATTCGGGCGTCCTCGACCAGCGCCTGCAGGTCGCGGCCGCTGCGATCCTCGCCGGATGCCGTTTTGAAGACGCAGTCGTCGAGGCCGGTTGCGATCAGGTAATCCTCCAGCGCGCGCTCGTCCTTGAGGTATTGCTCGGACTTGCCGCGGTTCACCTTGTAGAGCGGCGGCTGCGCGATGTAGAGGTAGCCGCCCTCGATCAGCGCCGGCATCTGGCGGAAGAAGAACGTCAGCAGCAGCGTGCGTATATGCGCGCCGTCGACGTCGGCGTCGGTCATCAGGATGATCTTGTGGTAGCGCAGCTTTGACAAATCAAAATCGTCGCGGCCGATGCCGGTGCCCAATGCGGTGATCAGCGTGCCGATCTGCTCGGAGCCAAGCATCTTGTCGAACCGCGCGCGCTCGACGTTGAGGATCTTGCCGCGCAGCGGCAGCACCGCCTGGAATTCGCGGTTGCGGCCCTGCTTGGCGCTGCCGCCGGCGGAATCTCCCTCGACGATGAACAGTTCGGACTTGGCGGGATCGCGCTCCTGACAGTCGGAGAGCTTGCCGGGCAATGAGGCGTAATCCAGCGCGCCCTTGCGCCGCGTCAGCTCGCGCGCCTTTCGCGCGGCTTCGCGGGCAGCCGCGGCCTCCACCACCTTGCCGACAATGATCTTGGCTTCGGCGGGATGTTCCTCGAACCAGGCCGCCAGCGCCTCGTTGATGACATTCTCGACCACCGGGCGCACTTCCGAGGAGACCAGCTTGTCCTTGGTCTGCGAGGAGAATTTTGGATCCGGCACCTTCACCGAGAGCACCGCGGTCAGGCCTTCGCGGCAGTCGTCGCCGGTCAGTGCGATCTTTTCGCGCTTGGCGATGGCATCGGCGTAGCCGTTGACCTGACGCGTCAGCGCGCCGCGGAAGCCCGCTAGGTGGGTGCCGCCATCGCGCTGTGGAATGTTGTTGGTGAAGCACAGCACATTCTCATGATAGCTGTCGTTCCACCACAGCGCCGCCTCGACCCCGATGCTGTTCATGTCTGCATGGATCATGATCGGCGAGGGCACCATCGGCTTCTTGTTGCGGTCGAGATATTTGACGAACTCCTCGACACCGCCCTTGTACATCATCTCCTCGCGCTTCTCGACCGCGTGGCGCATGTCGGACAGCACGATGTTGACGCCGGAATTCAGGAACGCGAGCTCGCGCAGGCGGTGCTCCAACGTGGCGAAATCATATTCGACATTGGTGAAAGTGTTGGTTGAGGCTGTGAAAGTCACCTCGGTCCCGCGCTTGCCATTGGCCTCGCCGACCACCTTGAGCGGCGCCACCGCGTCGCCGTGGGCGAATTCGATGAAATGCTCCTTGCTATCGCGCCAGACCCGCAGTTGCAGCTTGCTCGACAGCGCGTTGACCACGGAAACGCCGACGCCGTGCAGGCCGCCGGATACCTTGTAGGAATTCTGGTCGAATTTTCCCCCCGCATGCAGCTGGGTCATGATGACCTCGGCCGCGGAAATGCCTTCGCCCTTGTGAATATCGACCGGAATGCCGCGGCCGTCGTCGCGCACGGTGACGGAGCCGTCGGCGTTGAGCACGACCTCGACCGAGGTGGCGTGGCCGGCCAGCGCTTCGTCGATGGCGTTGTCGACGACCTCGTAGACCATGTGATGCAGGCCGCTGCCGTCATCGGTATCGCCGATATACATGCCGGGCCGCTTGCGCACGGCGTCGAGGGCTTTCAAAACTCGGATCGATTCCGCGCCGTACTCGATGGGAATGGAATGCTCGGTTTCGGCG
>Ga0164309_10001596_pt1 | contig 10958 bp, 12 predicted proteins | sample Whisoiple_247_MG_FD_109984 | JGI IMG/M metagenome (GOLD analysis project Ga0164309, IMG submission 109984) | Soil microbial communities amended with fresh organic matter from upstate New York, USA - Whitman soil sample_247_MG | ecosystem: Environmental > Terrestrial > Soil > Unclassified >... | reverse complement strand
GCGGGCACCCCGAAGCGCCTCAACGTCTGCACCTCGTGCCTCAAGGCCGGCAAGGTCCAGCGCGCCGTCTGAGCGACTCGTGCCGAAGGCCCGTGCGGTTCGTCCGCGCGGGCCTTCGTGCTGCCCGGGGGCGATCTCGGCCGACCGCGGGGCGACCGGGAGAACGGCCTGTGTCGGCGCCCTCCCGTGTGGCACGCTGAGCGCATGAGCGAGCAGCGCCGCGAGCACACGGTCCGGCCCGCCGAGCCCCGGGACGCCGCCGGCATCGCCGCCGTGCACGTCCGGACGTGGCAGCACGCGTACGCGGGCCTCGTCCCCGACAGCTACCTGTCCTCCCTCGACGTCGACCGGCGGACCGAGGTCTGGGCGCGCGACCTCGGGCACGGGAGCCGGCTGCGCGCGTGGGTCGCGACCCTGGAGCCCGAGGAGGTCGTCGGGTTCATCTCGCTGGGCCCCGCCCTGGACGAGGACGCCGAGCGCTCCGCGCTGCAGGTGTACGCCCTCTACCTCGACCACGGGATGTGGGGCTCCGGCGTCGCGCGCGAGCTGCTGCGCACCGCCATGCAGGACGTCCCGCCGCGCGTCCCCGTCACGCTCTGGGTGTTCGCCGACAACGAGCGCGCCCGGCACTTCTACCGCCGGCACGGCTTCCAGCCCGACGGGACCGAGCGCACCGAGGACGTCGGCGGCGCCGCCCTGCTCGAGGTCCGGTACCGCCGCCGCTGACCGCCGGCCCCGAGGGGGTCTCCACCGACGAGGCGCCCGCCGGGCTCGTCGCCACGCACAGCGCCGCGCTCGTGGGCGGCCACCGAGCCCTCCACAGCCTGCGTCGCGCGCACCGTCCCCAGGCTGCCCGGTCGCGGATCCGGCGACGTCGCGACCGGGCCTGGCGTCGGAGCCATGCGCGATGACGTGAAACCCCACACCACCCAGGCCGGCCGGGTGGGCGTCGGCCCCGCGACGGCGACGCCTGTTCGACCACGCCCCAACGGACTAGAATTCTGGTCTATGGAGCAGACCTCGCTGTCGGACGCCAAGGCGCACCTGAGCGCGTACGCCGCGGACGTCGTGCGGACGCACAACCGCATCTCGATCACCCGCAACGGTCGCCGGGAGCTCGTGCTGATGAGCGCCGACGACCTGGATGCGCTCGAGGAGACCCTGGGCGTGCTCCGCGACGAGCGGCTCGTGCAGGAGCTGCGCGACGCGCGCCGGGAGATCGCCGACGGCCTCGTCTCGTTCGAGCGACCGGTGTGGGCCGGTCCGCCGACCGACGCCCCGTGAGCTACGAGATCGGCTGGCTGCCCACCAGCCGGCGGGCGCTCGACCGGCTCCCCGAGCACGCGGCGACCGCGGCGACCGCGGCGATCGAGTTCGTCTACGGCCCGCTGCGCGAGAACCCGTACCGGGTCGGCAAGCGGCTGCGCGCGCCGCTGGACGACACCCACTCCGCCCGCCGTGGCGCGTACCGCGTGCTGTACGTGATCGACGAGCAGGCCGGGACCGTCGTGATCACGAGCGTCGAGCACCGCCGCGACGCGTACCGCCCGCACTGAGCGCGAGCGCGCCGACGCCCGGCTGGTCCCCTGGCGCGACGCCACCGACCAGGCTCTAGCGCCGGAAGTGCTCCCAGCCGGTCGCGACCGCGGGACGCACGCCGCCGACCAGCACCGTTCCTGCCATCCGGTCGGCGCCCGCACCGGCCTCGCCCACCACGCCGATCCGCCGGAACCCCTCGGGCAGCGCCGCCCCCGCGGGGAACGTCGCCAGCAGGCCGTGGTCCTCGCCCCCGCCGAGCAGCCACGCGACCGGGTCGGCGCCGAGGGCCGCGGCGGCCCGGGCCAGGGCGTCGAGGTCGCCGCCGAGCGCGCGCGCCGGGTCGTCGAGGTCCAGCACCACGCCGCTCGCCGCGGCCAGCCGCTCGCCGTCGCGCAGCAGCCCGTCCGAGACGTCGAGCATCGCGGTGGCGCCGCCTGCCGCGGCGGCCGGGCCCGCCGCGAGGGGCGGCTGGGGGCGGCGGTGCACGGCGACGACCGCCGGGTCGGCGTCCGCGCGCCCCGCGTCGAGGAGCGCGAGCCCCGCGGCCGAGCGGCCCACGGTCCCCGCGAGCGCGACGACGTCCCCGGGCCGGGCGCCGGAGCGCAGGACGGGGTCGGCCCCCGCGAGGTCGCCGTGCACGGTCACCGCGACGACGACGGACGCGCCCCCGGACAGGTCACCGCCGACGACGCCCGCCCCGACGGTCCCGCACGCCGCGCCGAGCCCGCGCGCCAGGCCCTCGACCCACGCGACGGGCAGGTCGCCGGGGACGACCAGCGAGACGACGACCGCGGTCGGCCGGGCGCCCATGGCGGCGACGTCGGCCAGGTTCTGCATGGCGGCGCGCCAGCCGACGTCCTCGCCGCTGGACCACGCGCGCCGGAAGTGCCGGTCCTCGACGAGGACGTCGGTCGACACGACGAACCGCCCGTCCGGCGCGGCGAGGACGGCGGCGTCGTCGCCCGGCCCGAGCAGGGTGCGGTCGCCTGCGGGCAGGTGCGGGAAGATCCGGGCGAGCAGGCCGTCCTCGGACAGGTCGGCCACGGTGGGTCCGGCGGCGTCGGGCTGGTCGGGGGCGGCGCGGTCGGTCACGCCCGCCACGGTAGCGCCCGCGGCACCGGCGCCGGCCGCGACGGCTCCCCCGCGCGCGACCGGCGCCCCGCTCGCGCCCGCACGCACCGCTCGCGCCCGCACGCACCGCGCGTCAGCCCGCACCCTCCCCCGCCGCGGTGCCGGCCCGCCGGCCGCGCCGGGTTACCGTGGCCCGGTGAGCCGCTCCCCCCGCCGACGCCCCGCCCGCACCGCCGCAGGGACGGCCGCGCTGGCGCTGGCCGGCGTGCCGCTGCTCGCCGGCTGCGCGTCGACCGTCGGGGTCGCGGTGGCCCCGGACGCGGCGGACCCGGCGTGCGCGCGGGTGGTGCTGGCGCTGCCCGAGTCGCTCGGCGACGGGCTGGAGGAGCTGCGCACGACGAGCCAGGCGACCTGGGCGTGGGGCGACCCGACGGACCCGGTGACGCTGCGCTGCGGCGTGGCGGTGCCCGGCCCGACGACCGAGCAGTGCGTGACGATGGAGACGGCCGGCGGGACGAGCATCGACTGGCTGGTGCGCGCGGACGCGGAGCCCGCCGACGCCGACGCCGACGCAGGCGACGACCCCGACGACCCCGAGGCCTCCGCCGGCGCGACGGCCGGTGCCACCGCGGACCCGTCGTCCGACGCGGACGCGCTGCTCGAGCCCGGCTCGTCCGACTGGACGTTCGTGACCTACGGCCGCGACCCCGCGGTGGAGGTGCACGTCCCGGCGGCGGTGGTGGCGGAGCGGTCGACGTCGTTCCTGGACGCGCTCAGCCCGGCGATCGCCCAGGTCGAGGCGACCCGCGCCTGCCTCTGACCCGCTCCCTCGCGAGGCCCGGTCCCCTCAGCGCAGCCCGGTCGGCCGCTCGAGCGCGAGCTGCAGCAGCTCGTCCAGCAGGTCGGCGTAGGACAGCCCGCTCTGCTGCCACATCCGCGGGTACATCGAGAACGGGGTGAACCCGGGCATGGTGTTGATCTCGTTGACGATGACCTCGCCGCCCGGCGTCACGAACACGTCGACCCGCCCGAGCCCCTCGCCGTCGACCGCCTCGAAGGTCCGCACGGCGACGTCCTGCACGCGGGCGATGACGTCCTCGGGCAGGTCGGCGGGGCAGGACAGCTGGACCGCGGCCTCGTCGAGGTACTTGGCCTCGAAGTCGTAGAAGCCGTGGGTCGCGTCGGTGACGACGATCTCGCCCGGCAGGGACGCCCGCGGGCGCGCGCCGCCGCGGCCGCCGAGGACGGCGCACTCGATCTCGCGCCCGACGATGCCGGCCTCGATCACGACCTTGGGGTCGTGCTCCTGGGCGGCGGCGACGGCGGCGGGCAGGTCGGCGGGGTCGACGACCCGGGTGATGCCGATGCTGGACCCGGCGCGGGCCGGCTTGACGAACAGCGGCAGCCCGAGCGCGGCGATCCGGGCGCGGACGCCGTCGCGGTCGGTCTCCAGGTCGTCGCCGCGCAGGGTGACGAACGGACCGACGGGCAGCCCGGCGCCCGCGAGCACGACCTTCATGAAGTGCTTGTCCATGCCCACGGCGGAGGCGAGCACGCCGGCGCCGACGTACCGGACGTCGGCGAGCTCCAGCATGCCCTGGAGCGTCCCGTCCTCGCCGAACGGCCCGTGCAGCAGCGGCAGGACGACGTCCACGGCGCCGAGGTCCACGGCGGGCGACCCGGGCTCGATGACCTGCAGCTCGCGCGAGCCGACCTCCTGCGGGAGCAGGACCTGCTCGGGGACGGCCTCGACCTCGGGCAGCCGGCCGTCCACGATGGCCCAGCGGTCCGGGTCGTCGGCGACGCGCACCCACCGGCCCTGGGGGGTGATGCCGATCGGCAGCACGTCGTACCGCTCCCGGTCGATCGCGCGGAGCACGGCCCCGGCGGTGGCGCACGAGATGGCGTGCTCGCTCGAGCGCCCCCCGAACAGCACGAGCACCCGGGGGCGGCTGGCGGCGGACGCGGCGGGCCCGGACACGGGCTCAGGGAGGCTGGACATCGCCCGGCAGCCTAGCCGCTGGGTGGGACGGGACCGTCGACGCCGCGCGCGTGCGCGTAGCCTGCGGCCCGTGACCCAGCACGCGCACGACGCCGACCTGTCCCGCGAGACCCTCGCCGTGACGGCGGGCCGCCCCGCCCGCGCGCAGGGCGCGCCCGTGAACCCCCCGGTGGTGCTGTCCTCGACGTACGTGTCGCAGGGCGTGCCGCAGCCCGGCGAGATGATGTACGCCCGCGGCGACACCGAGACGTGGGGCCCGTTCGAGGCCACGCTCGGCGCCCTGGAGGGCTCGGCGCACCCGGCGCTGGTGCTGGGCTCCGGCATGGCCGCGATCGCCGCGGCGCTGTCGCTCGTCCCGCACGGCGGCCGGCTGGTCCTCCCCCGGCACGCGTACCAGGTGACGCTGGGCTACGCCCGCGACCTGGCGGGCCGCTCGGACGTCGAGGTGCAGCAGGTCGACATCGCGGACACGGACGCCGTGGTCGCCGCGCTCGACCCGGCCGCGTCGCCGACGGGCCGCGCGACGTCGATGCTGTGGGTCGAGTCGCCGACGAACCCGATGCTCGAGGTGGCGGACCTGCCGGCGCTCGTCGCCGCGGGCCACGCCGCGGGCGCGCTCGTGGCGGTGGACAACACGTTCGCGACGCCGCTGGTGCAGCGCCCGCTGGAGCACGGCGCGGACGTCGTCGTGCACTCGGTGACGAAGTACCTCGCGGGCCACAGCGACGTCGTGCTCGGCGCGGTGCTCACGGACGACGCCGCGCTGCGGGAGCAGCTGCACGGCTACCGCACGGTGCACGGCGCGATCGCCGGCCCGTTCGAGGTCTACCTGGCCCTGCGCGGCATCCGCACGCTCGCGCTGCGCGTGGAGCGCGCGCAGCGCACCGCGCTGGACCTGGCCCAGCGGCTCGCGGCGCACCCCGGCGTCGTCGAGGTGCGGCACCCCGGCCTCCCCGGCGACCCGGGCCACGCGCGCGCGACCGCGCAGATGTCCGGCTACGGCTCGATCATCGGCCTGCGCCCGGCGGGCGGGGCGCCCGGCGCGGACGCGCTGGTGGCGGCGCTGCGGCTGTGGGTGCCGGCGACGAGCCTCGGCGGGGTGGAGTCCAGCATCGAGCGCCGCCGTCGGTTCGCCACCGAGTCGCCCACGGTCCCGGAGGACCTGCTGCGGCTCAGCGTGGGCATCGAGGACGTCGAGGACCTCTGGCGGGACCTCGACCGCGCGCTGCGCGGCTAGACGCCCTCGGCCCTGCGCGGTCGTCCGAGCAGCAGCGACGCCAGCGCGTCCACGGGCAGGCCCTCGTGCAGGACCTGCACGACCGCGTGCGTGATCGGCATCTCGACGCCGACCCGCTCGGCCAGGTCGAGCACGGACCGGGACGACTTGACGCCCTCGGCCGTGCCGCCGGTCGCCGCGACGGCCTCGTCCAGCGACAGCCCGCGGCCGACGGCCAGGCCCAGCCGGTGGTTCCGCGAGTCGGGCGACGCGCAGGTCGCCATCAGGTCGCCCATGCCCGCGAGCCCCGGGAAGGTCTCGGCCTTCGCGCCCAGCGCCAGGCCCAGCCGCGTGATCTCCACCAGGCCCCGCGTGATGACGGTCGCCATCGTGTTGTAGCCGAGCCCCCGCCCCTGGGAGATGCCGACGGCCAGGGCGATGACGTTCTTCACGGCGCCGCACAGCTCCACGCCGACGACGTCGTCGTTCGTGTAGGGCCGGAAGTACGCCGACGCGCACGCGGCGGCGACCCGCTCGGCGGTGCCGGCGTCGGCCGACGCGACGACGGTCGCGGTCGGCTGGCGCGCGGCGATCTCGGCGGCCAGGTTCGGCCCGGACAGCACGGCGAGCCGCTCGGCGGGCAGGCCGAGGGCCTCCCCCATGACCTCGCTCATCCGGCGGTCGGTGGCGAGCTCGACGCCCTTCATCAGCGACACGGCGACGGCGCCCGGCGCGAGCGCGTCGGCCAGCGGGGTCAGCACGGCGCGCGCGGACTGGGACGGCACGGCGACCGCCACGACGTCGGCGCCGGCGACGGCCGCGGCCGGGTCGGCCTCCCCCGTGACGCGCTCGGGCAGGTCGACGCCCGGCAGGTAGCGCTCGTTGCGGTGGTCGCGGGCGATGGCCTCGCACACCGCGGCGTCGCGGCCCCAGACGGTGACGTCGCAGCCCGCGTCCGCCAGCACGGCCGCGAACGTGGTGCCCCAGGCGCCGGCCCCGAGGACGGCGGCGCGGGTCACGTGAGGTCCGTCGTCGCGCCGCCCGGGCGCCGCATGTCGTAGGGCTCGGCCGGCGGGGTCTCCCCCCGCACGTCGGCGAGCAGGGCGGTGATCGCGGCCATGACGCGGCCGGTGGCCTCGCGCAGCGTCGCGGCGTCGAGCGGCCGGTCGTAGAGGTCCGACAGGTCGACCGGGGGGCCGGCGACGATCGTGACCTTCTTCGGCGGGATCGGCTTGAACAGCTTCCGGTACCGCCCGAGCAGGTCCTGCGCGCCCCACTGGGCGATCGGGACGACGGGCGCGCGCGAGGTCAGCGCGAGGCGGGCGACGCCGGTCTTGGCCACCATCGGCCACAGGTCGGGGTCCCGGGTCAGCGTGCCCTCGGGGAACACCGCGACGCACTCGCCCTCCGCGAGGGCGGCCTCGGCGGCGCGCAGCGAGTCGCCGGCCTTCGCGGTGTTCCGGTAGACGGGGATCTGCCCCGAGGTGCGCAGCACCCAGCCGAGGACCGGCACGCCGAACAGCGAGGACTTGGCGAGGATCTTCGGCGCCACCCCGTTGTCGTAGAGGTAGTGCGCGAAGGTCACCGGGTCGACGTTGGTCATGTGGTTCCCGGCGGCGATGAACCCGGTGCCGGCCGGCAGGTGCTCGGCGCCCCGCCAGTCGCGCCGCGTGATCGCGTACAGCACGGGGCGCAGGACGCGGGCGATGTTGCGGTAGGACCGGTTCGCACGGGGGGGATGCACGGGAGCCGATGCTACCCGGCGGGGCGGCGGCGCCGGTCGGCTCGCCCCGCCCCCGCAGGGCGGCCGGGCGACCCGGGCCGCCAAGAGTAGAGGGCGGCGTGCCGGGCGCAACCGGGGAAGCGGGTGCCGACGTGCGCCGGGCGCTCCGATTTGGCACTATCGACCCCGGTCCCCTCGGCTCACCCCAGGGCCGCCGCGCATCGTTGGGACGAAGCGAGCTGCGCGAGAAACCTGGTGCGACGTGCACGAACGCCGTCGCACCTCGGCTTCGGAGCACCACATTGTCCGTTTCCTCTCGTCCCTCGACCACGTCGACGCAGCCGCGGTCGGTCGCCCCGGGGACCTTCCACGTGCTCGGCGAGGGCGACTCGCTCGCCTGGTCCGAGCCCGTCTACCGGCTGCACGGCTTCGAGCCCGGCGACGTCGTCCCCTCGACGGCCCTGATGCTGGCGCACTGCCACCGCGAGGACCGCGCGGCCCTGGAGGCGGTGCTCCGCGCGGCACCCGTCCCCGGCGGCGACGGCAGCAGCGTGCGCTACCGCCTGCTCGACACCGCCGGCACCGAGCGCTCCGTGCTCGCCGTGCTGGCGCCGGGCCTCGACCCGCGGCACGCCCACCACGTCGCGGACGGCGACGGCCGCCCCGCGCCCGACCACGACGGCCACCCGGTGGCGGACGGGGCCGCGCACCACGACGGCCGGCCGGCCGAGCGGCTGGGCCTGCTGATCGACCTCGGCGCGGAGATCGGCGCGACCGCCGCCCGCCGGGCCGACGACATGCTCGCGGCGGCGATCGCGTCCCGCGAGGTCATCGACCAGGCCAAGGGCGCCGCGATGCTCGCCTACGGCCTGGACGGCACGGCGGCGTTCGAGTTCCTCCGCTGGCACTCCGAGCACCTCAACGTGAAGGTCCGGGGCGTCGCGGAGCGGCTGCTGGAGTCGCTCCCGGGCCGGCCGGCCGACCGCGACCCCCGCGACGTCCTGGACACCGCCCTCGCCGGCCTCGCCGCCACGCCGGGCTCCCCGGCGGCCGCGGGCCACCCGGTCGACGGGCCGACGCTGCCCGCCTCGCTCACCGTCCGGCACGTGCCGGAGGGGCGGACGGTGGTCGCGCGCCTCGAGGGCGAGGTCGACGCCGCGACGGCCCCGACGCTGGTCGCCGGCCTGGCGGAGGCGCTCAAGGCGGTCCCGCCGCACGGCACGCTGGTGCTCGACGGCTCCGGCCTGCTGCGGCTCGGCCCCGTCGCGGCGCTGCACATCGCCCGGCTGCGCCGGCGCGCCGAGAACGCGGGCGTCCAGCTCCGGATCGTGCCGCCGGCGTCGGCCCGCCCCGAGATGCGGCCGGAGGGTCCCGGCACGAGCATGTGAGGGACGTCCGACGAGGAGGACCCGCATGAGCCACGACCCGACCGAGCACCCCGACGGCCCGCTGCCCGGCGGCGACCCGGACGACCGGGCGGAGCAGAGCACGCCGGGCTCCGACGGCGACGGGCCCGAGGCGGGGTACACCGGCACCGAGGGCGCGGACGACGCGCCGGAGGGTGCCGGGCCCGCCGACGGGCGCTGAGGCGGTGAGCGCCGTGGCGCAGCCCGGCACGCCCGGCTGCCCCGCGCAGGACGCGGGGCCGGAGGCGTGGCGGGCCGGGGCGCTCGACGAGATCCACGAGCTGCTGGTGTCGGCGGTCCCCGTCGACGAGCTGCTCGACGTGATCGTCGGCCACGCCGCCCGCCGCGCGGGCGGCTCCGCCGCGATCACGGTCCGGCTGGGCCGGACGACCGCCGTCGCGGCGGCGTCCGACCCGCTCGCCTCGGCCTGCGACCGCGCGGAGCAGGAGGCCGGCGACGGGCCGTGCCTCGACGCCTCGCGCGAGCAGCGCCGGATCACCGTTCCCGACGTGCGCGACGACCGGCGGTGGCCCACGTGGCGGGAGGCGACGCTCGCCGCCGGGTTCCGCGCCACCGCCGCCCTGCCCGCGGCACGCCGCGACGGGCTGGACGTCGACCTCGCCATCGACCTGTACCACCGCCGGCCCGGCGCGTGGGACGAGGACGTCCTCGCCGACGTCGCCCGGCTGGCCGACGACGCCGCGCGCGCCGTGGCCGTCGCCGCGCAGGCCCAGGAGCAGCGCCGCACGAACGAGGACCTGCGCAGCGCCATGGCCGCGCGCGCCGTCATCGACCAGGCCCTCGGGGTGGTGATGGCCCAGAACAGGTGCGGCCCCGAGGAGGCCTTCGACATCCTCCGCCGGGCCTCGCAGACCCGGAACCAGAAGATGCGGGACCTCGCCGCCTCGATCGTCGCCTCGGTGTCCGGCCAGGAGCCGCACAGCCCGCACGACTTCCGCGAGCGCCCGCTGCGCTGAGCGTGGCGGGTGGCGGGTGGCGGTCGCGTGGCGGGCGGCCCCCGCCCGGCGGCACGCCCCGCGCGACCACGCCGCCGGTCGGCGCGTCCCCCTGCGGCGCGCCGACCGCGGCGCTGTCCGGAGGGCGCCTCCCGTGCCGCCCGCGGGGGCGGCGGTCGGTGCCTCGGGGCGTCCCCGGCCCCGGACCAACGGTCCGGGCCGTCCCTGGACCCGCGCCCCACGCTAGGGGGGTCCGCGCCGGCCGCAACCCGGGGAGCCGGCGCGCGTCAGCCGACCGTGCTCGCGCGGACCCGCACCCGGAACGGGACGACGACCTGGGCGGGCGCGACGGCCGGGTCCTCCACCCGCCGCACCAGGAGCCGCACCGCCTCCCGCGCGAGCAGCCCGAGGTCCGGCGCGACCGACGTGAGACCCGCGTACCGGGACTCCTCCACGTCGTCGAACCCCGCGACCGCGACGTCGCCCGGGACCGCCAGGCCCGCGGCGCGCAGCGCGTGCCAGGCACCGAGGGCGAGCAGGTCGTTGAAGCACAGCACCGCGTCGGGCCGCACGCCGGCGGCGAGCAGCTCGCGCACGGCCCGGACGCCGTCGTCGCGGCGGTACGCGCCGACCCGGGGCACCAGGGTCTCGTCGGGGACGAGGCCGGCGGCCGCGAGCGCCTCGACGTGCCCGCGCCACCGCTCGCCGCCGGTGCTGCCGGGCTCCTGGCGCCCGAGCACCGCGATCCGCCGCCGCCCGGTGGCCAGCAGGTGCTCGGTCAGCTCGCGCGCGGCGCGGACGCTGTCCATCGCGACGTGGTCCGCGCCGACGTCGTAGCGGTGCTCGCCGAGCATGACGATCGGCGTGCGCCCGATCCGCCGGACCACCGCCTCGCGCGGCGTGACCAGGGGCGACAGGATCACGCCGTCCACGAGCCGCGAGGTGAGGTCCACCAGCGCGACCCGCTCCCCCTCGAGGTCGCCCCGGGTCTCCTCGATGACCAGGACGCGGCCGTGCTCCTTCGCCGCGCGGCCCGCCGCGGACG
>Ga0164309_10001595_pt1 | contig 10958 bp, 10 predicted proteins | sample Whisoiple_247_MG_FD_109984 | JGI IMG/M metagenome (GOLD analysis project Ga0164309, IMG submission 109984) | Soil microbial communities amended with fresh organic matter from upstate New York, USA - Whitman soil sample_247_MG | ecosystem: Environmental > Terrestrial > Soil > Unclassified >... | reverse complement strand
CGCACTGTCGAGGCCGACGAAGACCTGCACGGGGTGCGCGCGGGCGGGCTCGCCCATCACCGTCGCGATCGACAGGTCCGGCGGGGTCCTGCCGTCCGGGAGCGCCAGCGGTTGCGCGACGGGTGCGGGGCGCACATAGGTGACAGCGTGCCGGCGGCCCTCCCGCCCCAAGGACTCCCACGACACGAGGCTCGCCGGGTCACCGCTCGTCATCGGGTCGGTCCAGACGCCGGGTGCCGCCTGCATCCACGGGTCCACCGTCGTCGTCACGGCCTCGATCCGCTGCATGACGCGCGTCCAGAGGGCGCTGACGGCGATGCCGGCGCCGGCCATGAAGGCGGCGTGCGAGACGAGCTGCCAGGCGAGCCCGGCGCCCGGTGTCTGCCCGGGGGCGAGCCGGCGCACCTGCTCGGCGGTCCACCGCTCGACCCAGCCTGCTCCGTAGAGCACCGCGAGGACCCCGCCGCCGGCTGCGAGCCCCCGGAGGGTGGGCACGTCTTCCCCGGTGTCGAGTCCGGCCTCCGAGCCGGACTCGCGCTGGACGCGCTCGATGAGGGCCGACGTGGCCAGACCCACGGGGATCGACAGCGGGAGGGCCGCGAGGCGCCCGTCGGCACCGACGGCGCGGTCGAGCCGACGCACCCCGGCCGTCGCCCCGATGAGCACCGATCCGCACAGGCCCGTGGCGCCCATCCGCCAGGCGCCCTGCCGTAGCAGGCCGTCCTTCGCCGTCGCGACGCCGCGCCGGTCGAGATACGCCGCGAGACCGAGTCCCAACGGCGCCATGACCAGCTCGCACCCGAGGGTTGCGGCCGACCGGCGGCGTTCGACGGACCAGCTGTCGGGAAAGACCGCCCACGTGGCGGCGGCGCTCGCCACGACGTCGATGACGTCCTGGGAGGAGAGCGCGACGAGGTAGTGGGCGCCCGTCGACAAGCCGGTGATGATCCCCTGGTCCTGCCAGGAGCGCTTCGACAGCGACGGCGCGAGCGTCGACGGGGTGACGAAGGAGGCCATGACGAGGCCGACCTTCTGCCCGGTGTGGACGAAGTCCGACTGCTCCATGAGCCCTCCCCGGCACTGACCAGCTGCAGGTGGACCTGACGTCGCACCCGCCCACCTTCGAGCATGGTCACGTGGGGACTGGTTGCGCTCACCCCTCCAGGGTGATCTTCCGGCGCGTCGGGCGGCCTTCTGCGCCAACGGGTGCCCAACGGGCCTCAGGCGTGAGCATCATGGATCCATGACTGCGAACGTCGAGGTCGACCCGCCCACCGCTCCGACCTCCGTGCCTGCGGCGCTGACCCATCTGGAGTCCACGGACGGCCGGTCCTTCGTCGCCCGCGGCCCCGGGAGCGAGCGCCCGCTGCCGGGTGACTACCTCGAGCTCGACGACGAGGAGGGCATCCTCGCGTTCGTCGAGGAGGTCACGGACGAGGCGTCGGGCGTCGGCTTCGCCGCCACCGGCACGCTGGTGCAGGTCGGGAGCGGCTCCGGTTCGCGGCGACCCGCGGACTCGCCGCGGCACGAGGTCCCGGTCCGGCCGACCCGGCCCGACACCGTGCAGCGGCTGCTGTCGGGCGTCGACCCCCGGCTGCACCTCGGCCACCTCGCGGGCCAGGAGTCGGTGGGCGTCGCGCTCGTGCCCAACCGCCTCAACCGACACACGTTCTGGTGCGGACAGAGCGGCTCCGGCAAGACGTACGCCCTCGGCGTGCTGCTCGAGCGGATTCTCCTGACGACCCGCCTCCCCATGGTCGTCTTCGACCCCAACAGCGACTTCGTGCGCCTCCACGAGCAGGCCGTCCAGGCCGGCGCGGAGGACGAGCACGCCGACGCACTCCATGACCGTGAGGTCGTCATCCTGCGGCCCGACGACGAGCAGAACCCGCTGCGGGTGCGCTTCACCGAGCTCACGTCCCGGGCCAAGGCCGCGGTCCTGCGTCTCGACCCGGTCGTCGACCGGGCCGAGTACAACGCGCTGCTGCGCCTCTTCGGAGGAGACTTCCAGACCGTGGACGCGGGTCAGATCGTCCCGTACCTGCGCTCGCTCGGCGACCCGGACGCCGAAGCCCTGGCGCAGCGCCTCGAGAACCTCGGCCTCACCGAGTGGACGAGGACCTGGGCGTTCGGCGCCACGGCCGTCACGGACGTCATCGAGCGCCGACCGGCCGCGACGGTCGTCGACCTCGGTGGCTACGACCGTCCCGAGGAGCAGCTCACCGTGGCGCTCGCCGTCCTCGACGACCTGTGGGCCCGGCGCACCGAACGCCGCCCCCTCCTCATCGTCGTCGACGAGGCCCACAACCTCTGCCCACCGGAGCCCGAGACCCCCCTCGGAGTCGCGGTGCGCGACCGGCTCATCCAGATCGCCGCGGAGGGCCGCAAGTACGGCCTCTGGCTGCTCCTGTCGACCCAGCGTCCCTCGAAGGTGCACCCGGGCGTCGTGTCCCAGTGCGACAACCTGACACTGATGCGGATGAACTCGCGGGACGACCTCGACCAGCTGGCGTCGGTCTTCGGGTTCGTGCCTCGCGGGCTGCTCGCCCAGGCCGCCCGCTTCCGTCAGGGTGAGGCCCTGCTCGCCGGTGGCTTCGTCCCGATGCCGAGCGTGGTGCAGGTCCGTGGACGCATCACCCCCCAGGGCGGCACCGACGTCCCGGTGCCGATGCCCTGAGCGCACGACCTCGGGCGCCGGCCCGGCACCGACGCGTCAGGCCGGGGGCGGAGGTGCCAGTGCCGGGAAGGCGATGGCCTCGCCCTCGATGCGCAGCCGGAGCTCGGTGCCCTTGGCGGCGATGAACGCGTTGGAGTGGCGGATGCTGATGATCTCGCCCTCTCGCGCGAGCGCCGATGTCTCACAACCTGGTTCGCGGCTCGAGGTCAGCTCGAGACGGACCGTGCTCTCGGGACCGAAGTAGTCGGTGTCGACGACGACGCCGCGGATCGGACCGTGCTCGTCGACGCGGATCTGCTCCGGTCGGAGCATGAGCTGCACCCGGCCGCGGAGGGTCGTCGCCGCGAGCGGGACGGCCCCGAGCGAGCACGTCGCCGTGTCGCCGTCGACCCACGCCTCGAGCATCACGGCGTCGCCGAGGAACTCGGCCGTGGCCCGGTCGACGGGTCGCGTGTAGACCTCGAGGGGGCTGTCGACCTGCGCGAGCAGACCGTCGCGCATCACGGCGACCTGGTCGGCGAAGCTCAGGGCCTCGGCCTGGTCGTGGGTCACGAGGACGGTCGTGATGCCGGCGTCGTGCAGCACCTTGGCCACGGTGCGCCGGGTCGCGACCCGCAGACCCGCATCGAGGGCCGAGAAGGACTCGTCGAGGAGCATGAGCTCGGGTTCGCGGGCGAGCGCCCGGGCGAGCGCCACCCGCTGCTGCTGCCCGCCCGAGATCTCGTGGGGTCGCCGCGCCGCCAGACCGCTGTCGAGCGAGACCATCTCGAGCAGCTCCGCGACCCGCGCCTGCACGGCCTTGCGCCCCCCGGTGAGGTCGGAGGCGTCGATGCCGAAGGCGATGTTCTGGCCGACGGTGAGGTGCGGGAAGAGGGCGCCGTCCTGGGCGACGTAGCCGACGTCGCGGTGGTGCGCGGGCACCCAGGCCTCCTCACCGGCGAGCGCGCGCCCGCTCAGGGTGACCGAGCCCGCGTCGGCGCGCTCGAAGCCGGCGATGAGCCGCAACAGGGTCGTCTTGCCCGAGCCCGACGGACCGACGATGGCCGTCGTGCTGCCCGGGTCGACCGACAGCGTGACGCCGCGCAGCACCTGCTGCGGGCCGAAGCTCTTCGTCAGTCCCGTGACCTCGAGACGGCCCCGGGCCGACGGGTCGTGGTAGTCGACCGCCGCGTGCGGGGAGGTCGACGGGGGTGTCGTGGTCATTGTCCGGCCGCTTTCTTCGACTGCTGGAAGAGCAGGTAGGTCATCGGCGCCGAGAGCACGACCATGAGCAGGGCGTACGGTGCGGCGCCGGCGTAGTCGATCTCGCTGCTCTTGGCCCAGAACTCCGTCGCGAGGGTACGCGTGCCGTTCGGGGCGAGCAGGAGGGTCGCCGTCAGCTCGTTGACGATGGCGAGGAAGACGAGGGCCGCTCCCCCGGCCGCGGCCGGCGCCGTGAGCCGCAGCGTGACCCGGACGAAGGCACCGAGGGGACGCACCCCGAGCGCCTGCGCGGCCTCCTCGAGCTCCCGCGGCGCCTGCGCGAGCCCCGAGCGGAGGCTGACGAGGGCACGCGGCAGGAAGAGCAGCACGTAGGCAGCGACCAGGACGACGGCCGTCTGGTAGAACGCCGGCAGGAAGCGGATGCTCACGGTGACGAAGGCGAGGCCGACGACGATGCCGGGCATCGAGCTCGTGATGTAGTTGGACAGCTCGAGGGAGCGGGTGAACCAGCTCGGTCGCCGCACGGCGAGGAAGGCCATCGGGAAGGCGACGAGCGTCGTCGCCGCCGCGCCGGCCACGCCGTAGAGCAGCGTCTGGAGCAGGGCCGGGACGAGCTCGTCGGGCGCCCAGATCTCCGATCCGCCGAGCACGACCCACCGGAGCACGAACCACATCGGGACGCCGACGGCGAGCACGACGAGGAGCAGGAGCGCGAGCTGAGCCGGCACGTGGAGCCGGCGGAGCGGCAGACGCCCCGGGGCCGCCTGGCCGCCGGAGCCGACGCGGGCGTAGCGCGCGGTGCCGCGGCTGCGGACCTCGGCGACGAGCAGCAGGAGACACAGGACGACGAGGACGCTGGCGAGCATGTTGCCGGCGGCGCCGTTGAAGGTCGACTGGTACTGCACCATGATCGCCGTCGTGAAGGTGTCGAAGCGGATCATCGCGAAGGCGCCGTACTCGGCGAGCAGGTGCAGTCCGACGAGCAGCGCGCCGCCCGTCATCGCGAGCCGCAGCTGGGGCAGCACGACCCGGCGGAAGACCTGCCACGGGCCGAGCCCGAGGGAGGCCGCGGACTCCTCGAGCGACGGGTCGAGGCGGCTCAGGGTCGCCGCTGCCGGGATGTAGACGAGCGGGAAGTACGACAGCACCGAGATGAGCACGCCCGACCACAGGCCGGCGAGCGACGGCACGGCCGAGACCCAGCCGTAGCTGTTGACGAACGCGGGGATGGCGAGCGGCGCGGCCAGCGCGAGGGCCCAGAACCTGTTGCCGCGCAAGGCGGTCCGCTCGACGAGCCAGGCGCCACCGACGCCGAGGACGAGGCACAGCGGCACCGAGACGGCCATGAGCAGGATGGTGTTGAGCAGCAGCTCACCGACGCGCGCCCGGAAGATGAGACTGACCGCGGTGTCCCACCCGGTGGCGACCGTCATCGCGATGACGTAGCCGAGGGGCACGAGCGAGAAGAGCGCGATGAGCACGGCGATGACCGCGAGGGCGGGTGGTCGCCGACGCCCGGACGCCGGGCCCGGGCGGGTGCCCGGGCCCGGCGCGGGAGCCGTGCCGGTGCCGGTCGCGCGGGGCGCGCCGGGTGCGGTGAGGTCGGTGGTCACCCGAGAACTACAGCAGACCCGCCTTGGTCATCAGATCGGTGACCGTGGCGGAGTTGAGCTTGGCGGGGTCGACCGTCGGGGCCTGGAGGTCCTTCAGGGGCACGAGCGCCGGGTTGGAGGGCACGTCGGAGCCGATGGCGTACTCGAAGGAGGTGCCCTTCTGCAGGACCTCCTGCCCGGCCTTGCCGGTGACGAACTTCAGGAAGGACTGGGCGGCCGCGGCGTTCTTCGACGCCTTGAGCACGCCGCCACCGGAGACGGAGACGAAGGCGCCCGGGTCCTCGTTCTTGAAGTAGTGGGTGCCGACGTTGGCCGAGTTCTCGCCGGTCTTCGCCTGGTCCCCGTAGTAGTAGTAGTGGTAGATCAGCGCGGTCTCGACCTCGCCGGAGTTGACCGCCTTCATCGCGGTGCTGTTGCCCTTGTAGGCCTTGGCGTTGGTCTTCATCGCGGTGAGCCAGTCGTTCGTCACGGTCTCGCCCTTGAGCTCGAGCAGCGCCGAGACGATGGCCTGGAAGTCGGCGCCCGACGGCGAGGCCGCCCAGCGGCCCTTCCACTCGGGCTTGGCGAGGTCGAGCATCGAGGCGGGGAGCTGGTTCTCCTGCAGCTTGCGCTTGTCGTAGACGAGGACCGTCGAGCGGGCCGCGATCCCGGTCCACTTGCCGGTGGACGGGCGGAACCCGACCGGGACCTGGTCGAGGGTGGCCTTGTCGACATCGGCGAAGAGGCCGGCGTTCTCGACCTGGGTCATGGCGGGGCTGTTCTCGGTGAGGAAGACGTCGGCCGGCGACGCCGCGGCCTCCTGGACGATCTGGTTGGACATCTCCGAGTCGTCGCCGTTGCGGACGGTGACCTTGATGCCGGTCTGCTTCGTGAACGCGTCGACCCATTCCTTCGTCAGGCTCTCGTGCTGCGCGTTGTAGACGGTGATGCTGCCCGTTCCGTCGGTCGAGCCGCTGCCGGACGAGCCGGAGCCGCAGGCCGTCAGGGCGACGGCGCCGACGGCCGCGAGCGCGACGCCGATGGTGGTGCGGGGGCGGGAGGTCATGTGAGCTGCCTTCGTGGATCCGGAGGGGCGCGCCGGTCCCGTCGGACGGCGCGCCTGAGTAGGTAAGCCTTACCTTACACACGGTCGGGAGTGCCTCCGTCCACCCCCCGGGGCGCCCACTAGGCTCATCCCATGCGCCGGACCATCGTCTCCCTCGTCGACGACCTCGACGGCACCGAGGCCGCTGAGACCGTCACCTTCGGCATCGACGGGGACTCCTTCGAGATCGACCTCTCGGAGGCGAACGCCGACGCCCTCCGCTCGACGCTCGACGACTGGGTGGCCCGGGCTCGACGGGCCGGGGACGAGCGCCGGACGCACACGGCGCCCGCGCGGTCGACGACGGTGCTGCCCGCGGTGGGCGAGTCCCGCAACGCGCTGATCCGGGCCTGGGCGGCCGAGACGGGACACCACGCCCCCGCCCGTGGCCGGATCCCGCAGGCCGTGGTCACCGCGTACGACGACGCCCACCGCTAGCCGCTCGTCCGGGCGGCCGGACCCCTGCGCTTCGCCAGCGGGCGGACCGTCGGCCGTTAGGCCTGTGGACGGTCGTGGAACTCCTGCTCGGTCACCCGCTTGCCGTAGAGCCAGTACTGCACGGAGCCGTCCTCGGCCTCGACGGCCGGGCCGTCGAGCCGGTGCAGCCGCGCCGCGATGAAGTAGAGGGTGTCCCCGCGCGCGACGATCACCTTGTCGTAGCCGCCGGTGGGGTGTCGGGTTCCGCTTCTCCAGTCGGGCTGCGACGTCACGGTGCTGGGGTCTCCGGATCTGTGGGGTCGAACGGTCAGGGCGTGGGGTTCAGGGTACTGCGCCCCTCGTCAGTGGCTCTCGCGGCCGGACAGCTGGCGCGTCAGAGCGCCCCGCAGCTCGTCGAGAGGCCGGTCGGCGGCGAGCGCCTCGGTGACGAGCTCGGCCTGCGTCCGCGGCGACAGACCGTCGACCGGCTGGTCGCGGTCGAGGTTCGTCGGGAACGCGTACCCCTCCGCGCTCGCGGCGACGACGTTGCCGATCTCCCGCGGCTGCATCCCGGCAGAGCGCGCAGCAACCAACGCCGGGTGGATCGCCTCGACGACCCGCGCCCGGTCGACGGTCTCCATCGCCCGGCCGAAGGCCGAGCTGACCTGCAGCAGGTTGGCCATCCGGCGCACGTCCGTCGTGTGGTTCGTGCCGGCGGCGTGGAGCAGCGCGGGGTTGAAGAAGACGGCGTCGCCGGCCGACAGTGGCAGCTGCACGTGGTGGGCCACGAAGTACGCCTGGAAATCCGGCTGCTGGTAGGCGACGTAGCCGTGCGTGTACTTCTGGCTGTGCGGCAGGTAGAGCGTCGGACCGGACTCCACCGGCATGTCGACGTGCGCGACCGCTCCCTGCAGGGTCAGCGCCTGCGAGAGCGCGTGCACGTGCGACGGGTAGCGGGCGCACGTCTCGGCGGACTGGAAGCCGAGGTGGTAGTCGCGGTGCACCGTCTGCCCGGCGCCGCCGGGGTTGACGACGTTGAGCTGTGAGGTGACCTGGTAGCCCGGCCCGAGCCAGGCCTGCGCAGCGAGCGCGACGGCGTCATTGGCGTAGTAGTCGACGAACGCCCCGGGGTCGGCCACGGCGAGCTTCTCGAGGGCGTTCCAGATGCGGTCGTTGGCGCCCGGCTTGGCGAAGTGGTCACCCGCCGCCGTGCCGCTCGCGCGCTGCTCGGCGATCATCCACTCGAAGGCTGCGGTCGCCCGGTCGAGGGGCTCGGCCTCGAAAGCGCCTGCCAGGACGACGATTCCGGGGCCGACGGAGAAGGCCCGCGCCAGCTCGGCCTGGATGTCACGCCGTGTCACGTCGTCCGCGGCCGCATGCCGCAGCGTGGCCCAGTCGTAGACGAGGACCTCCTGCTCGACGCGGGCTGCGTGCGGGTAGTCGGCGAGGTCGGTCCGCTCGACGAGCACCTCGAGCAGGTCGGACAGCTGGGCGTCCTCGGGACGGATCCAGCCGGTGCGTGAGCTGGTCGGCGTGATGGTCATGGTGCCCTCCTCGGGCGGATCGACGGTGATCGGGGTCCGACCGTGCGCCGCCCGGAGCAGCGCTGGCCGTGCCCTAAGGATGCGGGCCACGGCGGGGGCGGCGACCCACCGGATGACCTCAGAAACACCTCAGGCGCGTTCCCTCGGGACTACGCTCCGGGGATGGTTCAGCACCGCGCGCGGTCGCACCGCGTCCGCGACATCGCCGAGCAGTCGGGGCTGTCGGAGGCGACGATCGACCGGGTGCTCCACGGCCGGGCTGGGGCGAGCGCGCGCGCCGTGCGCGCCGTCGAGCAGGCCGTGCTCGACCTCGATCGCCAGCAGACCCAGCTGCGCCTCGCGGCCCGCACGCTCCTGCTCGACGTCGTCATCCAGGCGCCGACGCGCTTCAGCACGGCAGTCCGGTCGGCGCTCGAGGAGGAGCTGCCCGCGCTGCGCCCGGCCGCGGTCCGAGCGCGCTTCCACCTGCGTGAGAACGCCGACGTCGCGGCCGCCGTCGAGGTGCTCGACAGCCTCGGCCGGCGCGGGCGCGTCTGCCACGGCGTCGTGCTCAAGGCGCCGGACGACCCGGCCGTGGCCGCGGCCGTGGGCCGCCTCACCGACCGCGGCATCCCCGTCGTCACGCTTGTCACCGACGTCCGCGACAGCGCTCGGGTGGCGTACGTGGGGCTCGACAACGCCGCGGCCGGCGCCACCGCCGCCTACCTGGTGTCCCAGGTGCTCGGCGACCGGCCCGGTGACGTGCTGCTGAGCCTCAGCCGGTCGTTCTTCTTCGGCGAGCGAGAACGGGCCGAGGCGTTCACGGTCGCCCTCGGTCGTCTGGCACCCGACCGGCGCGTCCACACGATCACCGACAGCGACGGGCTCGACGCGACGATGTCCGCGCTCGTCTCCGACGTGCTCCGGTCGGAGCCGGAGGTGCGCGCCGCCTACTCGGTCGGCGGCGGCAACCGAGCCATCTCGGCGGCCTTCGTCGCGGCCGGCCGGTCACCCGGTGTCTTCATCGGCCACGACCTCGACGAGGACAACCTCGACCTGCTGCGCTCCGGGGTGCTCACCGCCGTGCTCCACCACGACCTCCACGCCGACATGCGGGCCGGCGTGCGTCAGGTCATGCGTGCCCACCGCCTCGTGCCCGGGGCACCCACGTCGGTCGCGGCCAACGTCGAGGTCGTGACGGCATACAACATCCCCCCGCGCATCCCCGCGCACTGACGTCCCGGGGGGTGTCGAGATCCTCTCCGACGAGCACCGGGCCCACCCGGTGGGTGAGGCACTTCGACGGGCGCCAGCAGCGCCCGCCTCGTGCTCGAGACGACACACGCACCAACCTCGTGACGTGACGCCGGCTCACCGGGTGGCGCGGGCCACCCGGTGAGCCGGCAGTGGGACGAGCTCCTGGGCGCCCGCTCACGGCGGCGGAGCGCGCTCCCGGCCACGGTCGACGGGACCGCCGTCCCGCCGCACGGCGCGTTGCGTCTCCTCGCGGCGGCCGTCCTCGAGGCGCCTGCGCTCGCGAGGAGCACCACCGGGGCGGTCGGGTCGGCAGGGCGTGCCGACGGGCGGCCACCCGGCGCCGACGATCGCCTCGAACTCGGCGCGCAGCAGCTCGTCGTCGTCGCAGACGAGGGCCATGAAGACCTCGTCGACGTCGGCGACCACCTCGGTGCGTGTGACCATGACCGTCACATCCCTCAGGCGGTGATGGTCTTCCGGTCGTCGGCGTCGTGCGAGATCTCGATCCTGCGCGGCTTGGCGCGCTCAGCCACCGGGATCGCGAGCCGCAGCACGCCGGCGTCGTAGTTGGCGCGGATGTGCTCGGTGTCGAGGCTGTCGCCCAGCACGAGCTGGCGGCTGAACACGCCACGCGGCCGCTCGGCGGCGACGAGGTCGGCATCGCTCGCGCGGGTGGGACGTTCGGCCTTGACCGTCACCACGTTGCGTTCGACGTCGAGGTCGATCGACTGCGGGTCCACGCCCGGCAGGTCCAGCTCGACGTGGAACGTGTCTCCATCTCGCCAGGCGTCCATCGGCATGGCCGAGGGCCTGGCCAGCGTGCCGCTGGTCCCGAGGGCCAGCTGGGCCACCCGGTCGAGGTCCCGGAAGGCCTCACGGAAGGGGTCAGTGCGCATCAGCATCGTCGTCACCTCCATCATGTCCAGATGCTCCATGGTGGCCACGACCGCATCTCACGAGTCGTGGCATGCGCTGTAGGAATGTTGTAGCACCGACGAGTTCGTCTGTGCAAGATCATGATTCGCAGATTTCAGTGACCCTTCCCTGTTCACCGGGACAGTGCCCTCCCCGGGTCGATCCGTGTCTCGTGCCAGCCGGGCGCCCTCGGGCGGCATCCGCGCGCTGGGCAGCGACTTGGCCTCGGCGCCGAAGCACGCGACGATGTCGCCATGGCGAAGTCTGGG
>Ga0164309_10001594_pt1 | contig 10965 bp, 17 predicted proteins | sample Whisoiple_247_MG_FD_109984 | JGI IMG/M metagenome (GOLD analysis project Ga0164309, IMG submission 109984) | Soil microbial communities amended with fresh organic matter from upstate New York, USA - Whitman soil sample_247_MG | ecosystem: Environmental > Terrestrial > Soil > Unclassified >... | reverse complement strand
GTTAAACTAAGGGCCGCTCTTTTTCTTCTTTAGCAGATGGCGATCTGGCGACGCGGCAGGCCCGATGCGCTGCTGCATCACTCCGATCGTGGCAGCCAGTACACCAGCGAGCAGTTCCAGCGCATGCAGTTTTTCCTTCGCGCACCGTTGAATGGCCTGCGCCAGCATGCCCACCAGCAAGTCGGAGTCGTTTTCCAAAGTCTGATAATCGACCAACAGCATCCTGAGGATTCCGTCGTCCGTATCCTGGCGCTTGAACACGCAGTAGGCTCTTAATTTGCCATGTCGTAGGGCCGTGTAAATCCATAGCCGCCCCGTTCGCAGCGGAACGGCGTAATGCCAAGTGAGCGTCTTAAGGTCACGTGCGGCCAGCAGCTTATCCGGGGATTGCTCAAGTTGCTTTTGCCAGAATTCTTCGAAACGTGCGTCAAAATTTTGCGCGGTTTCGTATGCTATGTCTCTCTGCGCCGGCGGCAACCGTTTGGCGCTCAGCTTGTCTCGCAGCCACAGGCTGGCACTGGCGGGCGGACCGAACAAGCCCGGCAACGGAACGCCGAGCCTTTGCAATGCCTTTTTCGCGAATCCTCGATAGCCCGTGATAAAGTAGGAAGCCATGTTCCACTGGCCTAAAGGTATCCGGCTCGCATAACAGTGATGAGGCGCTTCGGCCAGGCGATCGATCGTGTTATTGACGAACATATCGGCATCAGCCTGATTATAATACTCGTCAAGCAGCCATAGCGCATAGCCGCGGAATGCCGCATCAACCGCCCAGGCCCGACCGGCGGCATTGATCAACTCGCGGCCGCGGAAGTGGTAGAGCGTCGGAATGTTGCGCAACGAGCCTACCACTCGGCCGTCGCGATCTTCGAGCACCCAGGCGATCGGCCAGCGTCCGCCAAGGCGCGGCCAGAGTGGATTCTTGAGCCACAAGCCCCGCCAGTCGTCGAGCAGCTCAGTCACGCCGAAGTGGGCCTCTTCAAGACGGCGAATTTGCGCGGCGTCTTCCAGATTAGCCACGCGGAGTATCAGCGGAGCGGTCGTCGGCCGTTCAGTCGTCATGAGGCCCCGTGAAACGCGAGCGGCAGCGACTTCAGCCCGCGAAGGCCCAGGTTCTCCCGCCACACCAGAGGGGCATCGGTCAATTCCAGGCGCGGGAAGCGGTCAAGCAACATATCGAAGGCAATTTGGCCTTCGAGTCGGGCTAGCGGCGCGCCAAAGCAGAAATGCGCCCCCCAGCCAAACGCCAAGTGGCGGTTGTCCGTACGACGGAAGTCCAGCCGGTCGGGATCGGCAAAGCGATCCGGGTCGCGATTGCCCGCCGCCATCACGGCGATCACCGCCTGCCGCTTACGGATTTGCTGGCCGCCGAGCACCACGTCGTCCGGCGCGAGCCGCGCCGTATGCTGGCTGGGGCTTTCGTACCGCAACAGTTCTTCCACCGCGCCCGGCAAGAGAGCCCGGTCCACCCGCAATTCGGACATCTGCTCAGGATTCCGCAACAAAGTGAGCATTCCATTGGAAATCAGGTTGGTGGTTGTTTCCAGGCCGCCCACCAACGTCACGATGCAGTTGGCGGCCACTTCCTCGTCGCTTAGCGCGTCGCCGTCCACCTTCGTCGCCATCAGGGCCAAAACCAGCCCGTTGCGGGGATGTTTGCGTTGCTCGCGAATGGCGTCATGAAAGTAGGTCGTCAACTCTTCAACAGCCCGCAGCACTCCGGCAAGTCGATCGGGATTGTGCTGGAAGTTCCCTAGCATCTCCGCGAATGTCACGGACCATCCTTTGAGACGAACATGGTCGGCGACCGGCACGCCCAGCATCTCGGCCGTCACGATTGCCGGCAACGGTTCGGCGAAATCGGCAAGCAAATCGAAGCTGCCGGTTCCCCGGGCGATAATGGAATCGATGAGACGTGCGGCGATACCCCGGATATGCGGTTCCAGATCGCGAACTCTGCCGGGCGTGAATGCGGGGCCAGCCAGCCGCCGCAATCGAGTATGGGCCGGCGCGTCCATGAACAGCATCTGCTCGACCATGACCTTAGCCACGGGCGTTACTTCCGGCGCCCCTAGGGCGTCGAAATACTCGGGCGTCGGCGTGCGTGCCGCCGAAAAGCGGGTCAAGACAGTGACCACGTCTTCGTAGCGCGTCACGATCCAGGCATGCAGGTACGGATCCCAATGAATCGGGACTTGCGTTCGCAAGCGGCGATAGAGCGGGTAAGGGTTGGACAAGACCTCCGGATCGAGCAGCAGGTACAGGCTAAGCGGCGGCTCATCCGCGCTGCCGTTCGAATGTGTGGCGGCCATTTGCCCGGACTGCATAATCTCTCTCCCGGTACGCGATCAAGGGGCGGTTCTTCTTTGCCGTTCGATTTGGGCAGCTAATCCCGCGACTGTCGGCGTCGAGAATAACTGCCGAAGCGTCAAGCGGATGCCGAACTCGTCCCGCATGCGCGACAGCAGTTGCACGCCGAACATGGAATGCCCGCCCGCAAGGAAGATATCTTGTGTGACCTCGATCGTCGAAAGCCCGAGCAGCGAAGTCACGAGCTCCGCCAGTTGCCGCTCGACTGCCGGCGTACTGTCGCTTGTCGATGGCGACCGTGCTCGCAATGGCGTCGAAACCGGCGCCGCGCTGTCTCGAAGCATATTGTCCTGACTGGGCTCGGGCAGCGCTGATCGGTCGAGCTTGCCGTTCGCGGTAACGGGCAGCGCGGCCACGCTCACGAAGCTCGCGGGAATCATGTATTCGGGCAAACGCGGAGCGAGGAATTCCCGCAGATCGCTAGCCGTCGGGTCCTTATTCTTGCTATCCGATGCCAGAACGACGTAAGCGACAAGAACGGGGACACTAGCGGATGTGTGAGCCCGGACGGCGCAGCATTCGATGTCCGGGAAGCGATTGAGACAGGCGGCGATCCCACTGAGTTCCACGCGGTAGCCGCGAATCTTCACCTGCTCGTCGAGCCGACCTAGAAAGGCGATCTCACCGCCTGGCAAGAGTCGCGCCCGGTCGCCGGTCCGGTAGATACGAACGGGATCTCCTCCGGGCGTTATGGAAGCACAGATGAATCGCTCGGCGGTCAGTGTCGGGGCATTGCGATAGCCGCGGCCCACGAGCGCGCCGGCAATGCAAAGCTCACCCGGGCCGCCCGGCGGCACGGGCCGCTGATCTTCATCGAGGATGGCGACGGTCGCATTGCGGATCGGCCGGCCGATCGATGGCGGTCCTTCGCCTTCCTCCGATGCGACCACGCCGGACGTGGCCACCACGGTGCATTCGGTTGGTCCGTAGTTATTGACGAGCGCGAAGGGCAGCCCGGCCGCGGGCCGGCGATTGAGCGTATCCGCGCCGGTGAGCAGGACATGGAGCGCGGTCTCGGCGGGCCATGTCATCGCAAGAAGTTGCTCGGCCAGCAGCGTGGGGGCAAACGAGATCGTTATTCTTTCGGCAAGCAGGAAGTCCTGCAGAGCCCGCGGCGAGCGCCTGGTCTTTTCGTCGGCGATGTGCAGGCAGGCCCCAGCGGTTAGCGTCGGCCATATTTCCCAAACGGCCGCGTCGAAACCCAGTCCGGCGATCTGGCTGGCATGGTCCGAATCGGTGACGCCGAAGGCCTCTTGGTGCCAGTCGATGAGATTCAGCAGGTTGGCATGCGTGATCTCAACGCCTTTGGGTTGTCCGGTTGAGCCGGACGTGTAAATGACATAGGCCAGACTGTCGGGCGATATTGCATCGTTGTCCTGCCATCTGATGTCCGGCCGCGCGGCAACGAGCGATGCGAAATCGGTCACGGCACAGTGACAATCCTGTGGCTTCTCCGTAACGAGCATCGCCACGGCCGCATCGTTCAGGATATATGCCAGTCGTTCCGGAGGCGTGGCAAGATCAAGCGGCAAGTACGCGGCGCCCGTTTTGAGAACGGCGAGTGCCGCGATCACGAACCGTGGCGAGCGATCCAAGAGCAAAGCGACGCAGCACTCCCGTCCCAGTCCCCGCTGCCGCAGATTGGCGGCGATCCGGCTGGACTGCATATCGAGCTCGGCATACGTTAGCGTGTCACCCCCATGCGTAATGGCCAATTTTGAGGGCATCCGGCCGGCATAATCGGAAATACGCTGACAAACCGAGCGCCGCGAGCAGTTGGCGCTGGTCTGTCTTTCTTCCGCTGTATGGATAAGCACGCCAGGCACTCGGAAATACTCACCGTGAAAATTCTGGCTCTGGAAATTTGGATCATGGCTGGGACGGGAGTCAATGGGAAGTTGGAGTAACCTCATAGATGTGATCAGCCCCTGCTCTGCGGCATGTACGTGGACCGGTGCCTTGCGGGCATCCAGGCCGTGAGACGCTGTCGCGGCTCAACCGATCGCCTGAAACAAGCTGCTAAAGGGGGCTGCTCTCCAGGTCGCCCAATGCGACAAAATCGCGCTCCAGCACCGCCAGCGCCTCGTTCACGATCGTTCGGATCGCTCGCAGCGTATGAACCGCCGAAACATGCTCGCGGCCAAAATGTTCCGGCAGGGCTGCCAGCAACCGGGCGGCAACATCACCCGGAGTGCCTTTCTCTCGCATGCACCGGGGCGAGAACTTCCTTGGGCGCACAAACGATACAGCATACCATTGTGAATTCCCTTTTCGCGTTTTCCAACGGATCCACTGCACGCCGTCATTCGCCACTGCCCACTTCTCTGAAAGACACGAGCAGACACTCTTGCGCCAATTTCAACCTCTCTGTTTACGCACTTGAGCGACAAAACGCTCCCGCTCTTCGCGGTTAAGCCGCGCTTCCTGCTGAGCGGCAGCTTTTTTGTGAAAGGCCGCATTTTCCCGTTTCTGCTTTTCGAACTCCTTACGGCGCTGCGCTTGAACGTCCGCGTCAGCCCATGAGCCGCCCGGATGATATGGCAATCCCATGCTCTCGGCGAAGGCGGCGGCAAGCGAGTTGGAATGGCCTTTCGGCCAAACTTTGCGATCAGAGTAATCCCAGCACGGCAGCGCGACACCAGCAGCTAACGAGGGATGATACCGGTCGAAGTGGTGGAGACCCCGCGCTTGCAGTTCGACTGGTCTAATTCGCCGGTGCACGCCATCGGGGGCGGAGCCGTTGATGCGTGAGATTTCCCTATCAACGTTTTCCGCCATCACAAACATGTTGGCGATGGCCTCGGCATGCTTGGGATACTCCCGAAAGACCGACACGGCTTCGTCAGCACGTGTTTGGATGCGGTTGAAATCGGCAGACCAGCGTTCGCAATCTTCTGCGTGCAGGGCATCGCCTAGCTTGGCCCGCAGTTTTGGCAATGTCTTGTTCAGGCGATCACGTCTCAGTTCAGCATTGACGATTCGCTGATGCACGTCGCCTACATCGGGCGTTAAAACAAGATCGAGTGCTTCGGACCGCAGGCTGGTGGCGGTAGCGTCAGCGGCAGTTGCGGCGGCCTCAACCTCCCGGATCAGTGTCGTCAACTCGGCACTATTGACGCTTTCATTGCAAAGGGTCGTCGCAATTCGCTGTTCAAGCGATAAGCACTCTTGCGCTGTGGGTTGATGGGTGTTCATTTGCATCTCCACATCTCAACGATTTCGCGGTCATAAGCGGTGTAACACTCTTGCATCCGTTGTCGGTGATCGCGCACCAGTTGCTTTGCGTTCATAGCGTCACGCCGCTTTTGCGGCTTGCGAGGACGGTCAGGCACGCAAACGCCGTTTCGGATGTGACCGGGCGCGCCGAAATCTAGCCGGTATTCGGCATCACGGCAGGTGCACACATCGCCTTCACGACCGTTGCCGAGGTCGCCACTGCCGAAGTCGCCATCATCCTGTTCATTGCGCCAAGCGTTCGTAAGATCGTTGTCGTAATCGGCGTACGCTTGGCGCTTCGTGTCGACCGCATATTGATCGTTGGCGAAAGCATATCCGGGACGATGCCCTGCTGGATTGCCGAAGCTGTCAGTGACGCAGGCAAGCGATCAAGCATCGGCGGCAACGGCGCGCTGCAACGCGGACAACGAGTCTCGCATCGTTGTTGGCACTGACATGCTGACGCCATCACGCAACACCCCATTTTCGAGGGCGTCTTGCTCGTCGATTTCGAGGCCGTCGCGGAAATATTTGATTCCTTTTTTCATTCAGGACTCCTTTGTTATCGGAAAAAACCTTTGGTTGGCTTTCATCGGCGTATTCCAAGTCCCGGCGCTTGCGCGAAACGCCGCAAATCCTCGTTGGATAGAGTTGGATGCGCCTGTGTTTGGTCGCCGTCGAATGTGCCGCGCATGATCGCTTCGATCCGCTGGCGGCGTTGTTCGCGGGCGGCGGAAGCGGGGTCGTCACCTTCAGTGTCGTCAACCCAATTCCAGCTACAATCGAATCCGCCATAGCGATTGGCGAGACTCGCGAGGCCAGCCACGACATTGGCAACATCGTCATGTGCGCCGGGTCCATGATCGATAGAGTCGCGACCACCGCGCGCGGTGCGGCGTTCAAGCCCAGTCAATTGGTTGAAAAGCTTGGGATGGTCGAGCAATGCGACCCTGTTCGAATTGACCAGCGGCAACAGGTCGATGTAAAGCGCACTTTTCGGTTTCGCGCTTGGCTCATAGTTGATGCCAAATTTCGCAAACTGCTCGCGAGGCCATTCGCCTGCATAACGATCACCAACAACGGTCGCGACGCGATAGCTCTTCAAAGTCGTGCAGAAATCCTCGACGACGGCTTCTGGGCTGAATGGCGGTGTGGCTTCACGCAAGCAATCGATAATGATCGTCGATGTCGCGAAATCGGTATGACCAATGCACAGCGTCATACTGTCCACAGAGCCACCCGATGGGTCGACGAATGCGAGATAAGATTTGCCGGAGTCATAGGACCGTTCAAAGACACCCCAAGCGACACAGGCATTCACAGCTTTCGATGCTGACAAAGGATTCAATGTCTCGTCGAAACTGCGCAAGATATTCAGCACTTGCGGAGGCTTCGTCTCGTTCCAGCGCGCGGTCGACCACGGACTGCGGCAAGCTTGGATTGAAAACACGGCTGGCACCTTGTGCGACAAGAATTGCCGGATCACCGTTTGCGCCGAAGTGTTTTATTGGCGAGTGATGCTGTCGCGCTGGTAATCGCGCCCGGCTTCGGCTTCGATGGGGCAGGGGCGGGCTTTTTCTTTTTGGTTTTGTTTGTGGTGTTAATCATGCATCACCTCCTTCTTCCTGCGCTGCTGCGAGCGTCGCGTCGCGCATCTGAAACAGTCGGACCGCAACGTCATTCATGAGTTGAAAGCGAATGCCGAACGCAAAGGCGTACGCGAGTTCGCCTGCCTCAGACGGAAAGAGCGTGTCGGCGGTCTCTTTGATTTGCACATCGACTTGATCGGCCAGCCGGTCGACGATCTCAAGCCATAGCGTTTCAGATTCCATCCTCATCCCTCCACTGAGTGCGCAGCATCGACGGAAGGGCACTCCACATCCCGCCGAGTTTCTTCGCGCCTCGCAAGGCCTTGCGTTCCAGCAAGTAGTAGGTCTCGCGCTCATTACGATTGATGATTGCGCCAATCGCTGCTGCTCCCTGCGTCAGGATCGACTTCCGCAGCGGGCTGCCGCGTTTGTTGTTTACGATGAGGTTGTGTTCGTGATTTCGTCGACATGTTCGCTCCGCGTTTTGCGCTGGAGCGAAACCCGTGTCTGCAAAGGGAGTCGCCCCAGCAAGTTAGGATTTGCTGAGGATCCCAATGCTGGCGGTGTCTCTCGGCAACGGGAAAAACATGAATCAGGGCCGCCGTGCCGGAGGACTACATCACCAAGCTCATCGCGATCGCGCCGGCGCACACCGCTGATTGCCCGCGCTGGCGTCAATTCCTTCAGGAGGGAGCCCGCTCTCGAGGAAATTCGCGGCATGATGTTCGGCGGGAAGCTGACGATCGCCTCGCACAATGGGGAGCTTTTCGAGGAGCGTCGCAACTATCACCGAGACGAAGATTTCCGGATAGTCAAGCAGCGGGACGATCTTGTCTCAGCGATGCGCTACGCGATCATGATGCGCCGCCAGGGCAAAGTGCTCGCCGAATGTGAGGGTTTCAGCTACGCGACGCCGCTTGCTAGCCGCGGCGGCACGCTAAGTGGCCACCAGCAGGAACTGGCGCGCGGCGTGGGTTTCGATGTCTTTACAGGGCAATAGAAGGAGAACTATCAGTGGTTATTGAGCACATTAACAAAACACATCAGGCTAGCTGCATCGCCGCAGAAGGCACTCGACAAAATGCGCTGGCCCAAGCGGTGCTGGCTGGCGGTGGATCGACCGCTGTCGCCGCAGCCGTAAAAGCCAGCGATGTAGCGTTCTACCGCGCAGTTATAGCATCAGCGAAGGCAAACAATCAGCCGTACGGGCAATTCGTAGAAGCGTTGAGCTTTCTCGGCACGGGAGGTTCTTGAGGACCATGGCCGATAGCAGCATCACCATCTTTCCGGCGGGGAGCGCCGGATGGCCACATACGGCAACATGAACGCATTCAGCGCCATCAATGCTGGAACGAGCACAGCGACATTCACAATACGCATTTACACCTTCGCAGCAGCAGAGCCATGACAGCGCGGCTAAGGTCTTGGCTTACATCACCAACAACGGCAGCGTCACTTTTTTGGCGGCGTACAATGTTGCCCGCGTGTCGGGGAGCAGCACTGGAATCACTGTCATCACAGTCATTACATCACCACAGCATTTGCAGCGGCCAGTTATGCGACCATCTGCACCCCAAATGCGGGCGGCGATACCGCATCGGCGGCATCACCTCCGACGTCTGCGTCACCGCAAACGATTACGACCCTAAATGGCTCGAACGCTGCGTCGGATACGGACTATTACTGCGTCTGCAACGGGCGGCAATGATGCAACGGCATCGGCGGCAATGGAGAGTTCGGCGGCACTACATCAAGTCATCGTCGTTTGCGTTAACATCCCGGCCCTATCGCGAGAGCCCGCCGGCGGCCGAGGCGGTTCAAGTCATTGGACGGAACGTTGTCCGGTTGGGAGCCTGCAGCGGAGACGACATGAAGATGTTGAGAAGGATCCACGGGGTGAGGACGAAAAGGAGCATGGCTACCTCGTTCTGTTGGGCGGTCCAAATTCCAAGCCTGCTCGACACGGTACCTGAGTCGCTGCAAATCAGCACCATCATAAATGTGAATGACGGCGCGGCGGCACCGCATCCAGCTACATCATCGTCGAAGAGATCATGGGCTGAGGTGTCCGGCGAAGACGTGAGCGAGGCGGTTACGTTAAGTGGAAAATTCCTATGAGCGCGAGCACTATAGAAATTGCGGCCATTATAGCAGCGGCGATCGCGATCCTGTTGGAGGTTGCTGCCATTTTGTTTGCAAGGGCAGCCTCCCGCGCTGCAAACTCCGCCGCGTCTGCTGCCCTTGTTGCATCCGTAGCTTGCCGGGCCTGCGAGGCTTCGTCGCGACGGGCAAGCCAAGCTTTTGCCAATGCTTCCTCAGCGCCTAAATAGACTTTTGTGACCAGGTGTGCCCGCACCTGAGCGGGTCCTAGTATTTCAAAATCTTCATCGGTCACCATGGCGACAACAATTCACGCAACCTCAGGGCGCGCGCAAGCGCGATTCCTCACTCACGTCGGTGAGCTTGAGTTTCTTCTCACGTGGCCCATGGAAGTCTAGGAGCGCGTGGAGTTGTCGCGTTCGATTGGTTTGCTGGGCGTCCGAGTGGTGCTTGCGATCCGTTCAAAAGAAAAGGCCGTCCGGGCTGCTACCGAACGGCTCATTTCCGCAACTGCCGGTTCGTGACCGGTTCCGTCGCTGAATTTCGGCGAGGCCTGTGAAGCTGCGCTGTCTTCGCTGACCTCTCATCAAGCGGTTCGTCACGCCGCTCAACTGCTGATTATCCTAATCGATACAATTTTATCGACAATCGAAAGGAAGAATTAACGTTACCTGTTTGTTAACAGACACTGGCGCAACGTCACGGCCTTGGGGCGGGGACGGCACCGGGCTGCTGCGGGTCGTGGGTTCGCCATTGCTCATTCGAGCAACGCCAGCGTTCCGTACGTGACTTTGGAAGCTCGAATAACAACCTGTATCATCGCAACGAGGTCAAAACGATTGACCGTTGGCCTCAGCAATCTGTCCGTTTCGACTGAGAGCTTCGTTACCAATCCGTCGTCTTGCAGCAAACAATAGATCGGTTGCGAGGGGCCCGTCCTCGAAAAGAATTCGGTCTGAGCCGGCGGTGGAACGGATAGTGCGTCGAGAAGTGTCTTCACGCGGTTGTCTATATCGCCTCCGTCACCGATCAACTGTCCAGGCGCCTGAGGACGAAGAAAAGTAATCTCCAATTCACATTGAAGGTCGTTCCGTTTCGAGATCAGCGGGACAAAGACCGACGTTCCACGCTGCTCTAGAATGCGGTAGTCCATCGGATTTTCTTGTGGATGCTTGAGCCACTTCCACATCTGGTCGAGAGGCGAAAATCTCCAGAGAGCCGCAAGCTGCGGAGCAAGCTTTAGCCTGATGTCGCGGACCACCTGAAGCGAAGTTTGTTGCCGCGGTGGAATCTCGCCTTCAAAAAGAAGCCTGAATCTCATTGGTCTTCTTCCACTAGGCACTTCATTTCTTCGCCTTCAGCCCGATTTCGACCAGGCGGCGGATGGCTTCGGGACGGCTGATCTTTTCGTCTAACGCGTCGATCCACTCGCCGATGGCTTTGAGTTGCTCATCATGCATGCGGACAACCTGAGGCTCACCCGGCCCAGTCGTCTTAGGCCGCCCCATTTTTGCGGTGGACTTTGTGGAATCACTAATTGACTTTGTCATACTTTGTGATATCACGATGTTGGCCGGATAGAAAGTCCGGGAGACCATCGCACATGACTGATCCTGAAAGCGCGCCAGTCGCGCCACGACGATTCACGCCCAAAATTGTAGGTGGCACGGCCCACGCGTCGGTTCCACTT
>Ga0164309_10001591_pt1 | contig 10976 bp, 9 predicted proteins | sample Whisoiple_247_MG_FD_109984 | JGI IMG/M metagenome (GOLD analysis project Ga0164309, IMG submission 109984) | Soil microbial communities amended with fresh organic matter from upstate New York, USA - Whitman soil sample_247_MG | ecosystem: Environmental > Terrestrial > Soil > Unclassified >... | reverse complement strand
GCGCTGTACCGCGACGACGCGGGCAACGTGAACGCGCTCGAAGATCGCTGCGCCCACCGCCAACTGCCGCTCTCCTGCGGTCGGGTCGAAGGCGCGCGGCTCGTGTGCCAGTATCACGGCTGGAAGTACGACGGCGGCGGGCGCTGCGTCGAGATCAGCCACGAACTCGGCAAAGGCCGCGACAAGCTGCCGAAGATCGGCATCCGCGCCTATCCCGTCAAAGAGCGCTACGGCCTGATTTGGATTTTCCCGGGTGATCCTGCGCTGGCAGACAGCGTCCCGCTCCCGGAAATCCCGGAGCTCAGCGGGCCGAAGCCTTGGCCGGTGATCCCCATCGACATCACCATCGGCGCGCACTTTTCGATGATCGTCGAGAACGTGTGTGACTTCAATCACGCCTACCTGCATCGCCACAAACAGCCGTTCGTCGACCCCCAGCTCTCCGAGTACGAGCGCGTGGGCGACACGATCAACGTCACTTACAAGACGTCGTTCGCGAAGAGCCTGATCGCCAAGCTTGCCTCGGAAAACGGCGGCAAAGGGCTCGATCGCATCAAGCTCTGGTACCAATACCCGTATCAAGGCTCGGACATCCTCGGGAAGTATTTGCATTGGCTGTTCATGCTCCCGATCGACGAGCGCACCACGCGCTGCTTCTTCGTGTTCCTGTTCGGGCCAATCGAAATCCCCTTCGTGCGCTGGACCATCCCACGCGCGCTGAAGCCGCTCGCGCTCAAGCTCGCCAATTTGCTGTACGTCGAGCCGCTCTTGGCGGAAGACAAATGGATCCTCGAGGCCGAGCAAGCGGGCTTCGATCGCAACGCCGATCGCCCGATGATCGAGCTCAATCCGGCGGTCATCGAGTTCCAGAAGCTCACTTTGGAAAAGGCGCGCGAGTATCAAACCAGTGAGCTTACGCGCTCGCTCCGCCGTCGCCAGGCAGAGTCGGATCAGGCCGCGCGTGCCTCCGCGTCGGCGGAGGAGAGCTTGTTCGAGATCGCGAAAACCTCGACTTCATCCGACACCGCAGCGCAGTGAACGCAAGCTGACACGCGAGCCATGATCACACTCGTTACGGGGGCCACGGGGCACATCGGCAACAATCTCGTGCGCGCGCTGCTCGCACGACGCGAACGAGTACGCGTGCTGTGCCGTCCCGGCTCGAGCGACAAGCCGCTCGCCGGGCTCGACGTGGAGCGTGTGGAGGGTGATTTGCGTGACGGGCCGTCGCTCGCGCGCGCGGTTGCCGGCGTCGACCGCGTTTATCACGTCGCAGCCATGATCAGCATCCGGAGCGGCGATCGCGAAGCGCTCTGGGACGTGAACGTCGCCGGCACCGCCCGCCTATTGGCCGCAGCGCGAAAAGCCGGCGTGAAGCGAGTCGTGCACACGAGCTCGTTCGGTGCCATCGGGCACAACCCGGACGGCCCGAGCAATGAGGAGCATGCGCTCGACCCCAACGAGCCTGCCACCGACTACGAGCGTAGCAAGGCGGAATCCGAGCGCGAGGTCAAACGCGAGATCGAACTCGGGTTGGATGCGTGCATCGTGAATCCGTGCGCGACCGTCGGACCGTTCGATTTCCGTCCCAGCTTGGTGGGCCGCACCTTCGTCGATTTCGCGCACGGCAAGATGAAAGCGTACCTGCCCGGCGCGTTCGACTGGGTCCCCATGCGCGACGTGATCGACGGGCACCTGCTCGCGATGGACAAGGGCGGCAAGGGTGAGCGCTACTTGCTCTCGGGTGAAGTCGCGTCGCTCGATCAAATCCTCGATTGGCTGGCCGAAGACACGGGTCGTCCACGCCCACGCTGGCGCATCCCAGCAGGCCTGATGCTCGCCATCTCCGTGCCCAAGGACTTCGTGGAGGCTCGGTTTTTCCCCAACAAGTATCCGCGCTTCAACCAGCACTCGATCCGGCTTTTGACCAGCGGCAAACACGGCAGCAATCAAAAGGCGCAGCGCGAGCTCGGGCTCAACCCCACGCCGATCCGCGAAGCCTTTCGCGATTCGGTCAACTGGTTTCGCGAAAACGGCTACTTCTGAGTCACGCGCGCCCTAACGCCAGACGAACAACTCGGAGTAGCGCCGCTCGACCTCCGCGCTGTCGACGAGCTCGGAGTCGTTCGCGCCGAGCAGTCGTGCCTCGACCAACGCGGCCTCGACGCGAGCCGCGCTCTCGTCGCTCGATTGCAGGCTCGTGGACAGCGTGAGCTCAGGCTGCAGTGGAGCCTCGTACGGATCATCGACCCCGGTGAAGCCACGCAACTCGCCGGCGCGCGCGCGCTTGTACATGCCCTTCACGTCGCGGCGCTCGCATTCGTTGAGCGGACAGTCCACGTGCACCTCGAAGAAGCGCTGCAAAACACGACGCGCCTCGTCGCGCGCCGCTCGATACGGGCTGACCACCGCGACGATCACGATGACGTCGTTCCGCGCCAACAAGTTCGCAACGAACGCCACGCGCAGAATGTTGCGGTCACGGTCCTCGCGGCTGAAACCTAGACCATAAGACAGCGACTGCCGAATCAAGTCCCCGTCCAACACCTCGACACGTCGGCCGCGCGCGAGCAGCCGGCGAGCAAGCGTTCGCGCAATCGTCGACTTTCCCGAACACGGCAATCCCGTCAGCCAAATCGTGAACCCAGAGCTCTCCACGGGCCGAAAGTAGCACACGCAGCACAGCAACAAACCTACACTTCAGCGCGAAAAACGGACACGCGGCGGCGCCTGCTTCACGCTGGAGCAAGGCGTAAGACGCGGTCGCAGTGCGAGGTCGACGCATCGCACAGCCTCGCCGCAAATATGCAATCAGCACGGTTGCTCACTCTGCATGTTCTGTTACGTCTTTGCGCGAGTCGCGAGTTCATAATTACGCCTCTTTACCTATTCAACCGGGTGCATTAGGCATCTGCTGGTGAAGTTGCGAACGCGCGGGGCCAAGCTGGGCGTAGCAGCGCTGTGCGTGATCCCCACGCTCGCCTGGTCGACGAGCGCCTTCGCGTACTGCTTGGCCATGAGCTGTGAGCTGGGCGAAAAGTCGAACAACCCCTGCCCGCGCGACGAGAACAAGTGCGTGACGCAAGGCGAGCCCGTGCATTGGGGCAGCCCCTGTCTGACCTACACGGTCCAAGTGGATGGCTCCCCGAAGTCCAAGCTCGACGCGGACGAGGTGCAAGCTTACGTCGCCCAAGCATTCAACGCGTGGAAGAGCGTGCGGTGTCCGGGCGGCGGCTCGCCCCGTTTCCAAGCGCAGTTCGCTGGCTACGTCAGCTGTGACCGCCACGAGGTGATGTGCGAAAACGCCGCCAAAAACGACAACGTGATCATGTTCCACGATCAGACCTGGGTCACGCCAGACTCGCAGTACGGCGTCACCACCCGCACCGGCAGCAAAAGCTCCGGCCTGATCGTCGACGCCGACATCGAAATCAACTCCAAGGACTATTCGTTCAAGAGCGATCCCGGCGGCATGATGTCGATCTCGCTGCCCTTCGTGCTCACCCACGAAATCGGCCATTTCCTCGGCCTCGCGCACAGCCCCTCGGGCGACGCGCTGATGTTCGCGACCTACGGGTTCCAAAGCGCGCCGCTCAGCCACAGCCTGTTCTCACCCGATGACGTGGCCGCGATCTGCGCCGCGTATCCGCCGGGCCCCGAGCTGAGCTGCCCCGCCCCCAACGGCCCTGCCTACGACAAGTGCCAAATCCCCCTCGGTGAGGAGCGCCCGTGCGTGCTCCAATCCGCCACCGAAGAGGTCGGCTGCAGCTGTCACCTCGCGCCCGCTCCCACTCGCCCCTGGCCAGCCTTCGCCGCACTCGGTCTATTGCTCACGACCCTCCGCACCCGCCGCTCGCGCAAACAGCGCCGCGACCCCAGCTGATTTTTTTGGCTAGCGGGCGCGCCACGACACACCGCGACGCGTAGCCCCATTCCCGGAAGCGATCATATCCGAGGTGACTGGGCTCTCAACCCGACGTCGCTGCGCGCAAGCGCACCACGACGGGAACGGAGCGCGCACTGAGGTGCGTGGCTGGATCGCGAGCGCCCCCAATCGAACGGGCGACCCACGTCCAAGCACCTCGCCTGCGAGCTATCGCGGTTTTCGCGGTCCGGAGTTCATGCGCAAACGCCCAGCGCCTGCAGCACGCTGAGCTCCTGCTCGGCGAAGGTTTGCGCGCTTTGCGCGAGGTAAGCTTGAGTTTCGGCGCTGGACTCGAGGACTCTGCCTGCGTGCGTCAAGCGGATGCCGAGCGCGGCGTAGCGGTGCAAAGCGTACGCTGCCCACTCGGCGGGCGCAGTTTTGCCGAGCGCGCGTGCCTGCAGGAACAGCTGCTGTTCGTGGGACACGAGCACGCCGCTGCCGGTGATCGGCGAGGCGAGCACGCTGTTGTCGTCGGTGTGCGCGGCGCGCTCGAGCAGATGCGCGTTCAACGCTTGGCAGCGTGGCGCAGCCGCGGCAGCAGCCGCCGCGGATTGAGCCAAGTGCAAGTGCCCCGTGCTGACGAGCAAGCGCAATGCGTTCATCAACTGCCCTGAGCGCAAGGCTTTGCATTCGGGGTGCTGCTTGAGAAAATTCAGTGACTTCGGCGTAAAGTTTTGCTCGGCGAGGGCAGCGCCGAGCGCGCCGTAGATCTCGGGTTTGAGCTCGGCTTCGCCGAACGGCAGCGGCACCTTGGCGCCCAAGATCTTCTCCGGCTTCGCGCGCAGCACGAAGCGCGCGCGTCCGAAGCGCTCGTCGCGCGCCTCGGGGCTCAACCGGCGCAGCCCTTTGACGAAAATGTCGCGACGGAAGCGCTGATTGACCAAATAATCGCGCAGCGTTTCGCGCACCACGGGCGCTTTGCTGTCGTCCAAGAGCCTCTTGGCTTTGTCGGGGAAAGCGAGCGCATCCAGGTGGTCGAGCAGCAGCGCCGAGGTCGCGAACTCGAGCTTGGCCTCGCCTGCCAGCGCTGCCACGTCCGCAAAGCCCATCGGCTGCCAATCGCGACCGAGGTACTCGTGGGCCAAATAATTGCGGTTCTGGGCGTTCACGCGATCGAGCAACGCTTTGCTGTCGCCATGCTCTTGAAAGTGACGCGAACCCGCCTCTGCGAGCGCGCGGACGAGTGACAGGGCAGCGTCGAGCTTTTCCGAAGAGCCGAGCAGCGGGGGGCTGACTTGCTCGGCGTGCAACTTCAAAAAGTGGCGGAGTGAAAGCTCTGCCGCGCAACCGGGCAGCGCGTTGTAACTCAGATAGAACACGCCGCCCGGTGCGAGCTTCTTGCGCACGAGCTCCAGCACGGTGGCTCGATTTTCGGCCGAGATCCAAGACCAGGTCCCATGCATGCCGATGACGTCGAACTCGGGCAGATCGTCTCGGCGAGCAAACTCCTGGAACGACTCCTCGAACAAGCGCACGTCGCTCTGCGCCGCCGCCGCCAGCTCGCGCGCGTTCAACACGTGCACGGGTGTGAAGTCAGTGCCCCAAAATTCGCCCTGACACGCGGCCGCGTGCACGTTCAGCGACACGCCCTGGCCAAAGCCGAGCTCGAGGTATTTGAGCGGTCGATCCGCGAGCGAGGTCGAGATGCCGCGTGACAGACAAGCAAAGTCGAGCAGCGACGGCGATAACTCGCGACAATAGTGGTGGGTGTAGTCGACGCCCTGTACGTAGCCGTGAGTCCAGTTCATGCGCTCTCCTTGCGGCGTCTAGAGCCAACGGCATGTCCGCCACGGCTCGTGGCGATGTCAGGAGCTCGACTGACGACGCTTGCCGTCAGTCGAGCTCGCGCGGGTCACTTTTCGTAGACTTGCGCGCCCGCGACGCCTTGGCCGCCGGCAGCGCTCACGACGACTTTGACGGCGGCGGGCAGCGGCAGCGCCCACTTGTAGCAATTGGGCTTTTTGCCCAAGGTGGCGGAGGGTCCCGTGTCTTGATCGACGGCCAACACCGGCGCCATACCGGGGATGATGGTGACGGCCAAGAACTGCACGTTCAGCTCGCTGATCGGCGGCATGCCGGCCGCGACCACCGTGTAGCACTTGCTCGGTTGCAGCATGATTTGCTGCTCGAGGTTCTGCGCGCCACCCACGTTGCCGACCATGGCGCTGCCGAGTGGCTTCGAGCCAGCCACGGTTTGCGAAGCACCGAGCTGCGTGAGCAGCGGCGCAACCGCGGCAGAGAGCGCGGGATCGACGGGGACCGGCGCGCTCGAACTGGGAGCGGGCGGGGGGACCACCGGAGCCGTTGCGGAGGGCGCGGGGGGCGGCACTGCGGCGGGCGCGCCTGCAGCACCGGGCGTGCCCACTTGGTAACCCGCGGTGGCAGCCGGCTCATCCTGCTTTTTGCAGGCAATCGCGGCGAGCAGCACGAACGGTATCGTCAGGCGGAGAGTCTTGTGCGTCATGAATGAAGCTCCTGTGCTTGAAAAATCGAAGTCTTGGTGAGGGACGCTACTCCGCTCACCGAAGCCATTCAATACCGCGCTACATTCGCCGCCATGCGTTTCGCCCTGATCTCCGACGAGCATTTCGGTCCGACTGCCTACTTCCAAGGCAAGTTACGGAAGCTCACGGCGAACGCGGGCGAGCTGAGCGAGGCGTTCGTCACGCGCATGAACGAGGAGGTTCGGCCCGATCTGGTCGTCAATCTGGGCGACGTGATCGAAGACGAATCGCGCGCGGCCGATCTCGAACACTATGGCCAGTTCGTGTCGATCTTGTCGCGCTTGCACTGTCCCGTGTTGCACGTCGCCGGAAACCACGACCAAGTGAACCTGAGCGACGACGATTTACGCGCGCTTTGGCATCACCAGGGTGAGCTGCATTACAGCCGCGACGTGGCCGGCGTGCACTTCAGCGTGCTGCGCACGATCGAGATTACCGACGTATCCATTCATTTGCCCGAAGCTCAGCTCGAATGGCTGCGCGCCGATCTGGCGCAAACCGAGCTACCGAGCGTGGTGTTGATGCACCATCCCGCGAGCGAGATGCGCCTCGACGGCAATCGCTGGTTCGAAAAACGGCCCAACGTGTGTCGGGTCGCGGAGCGGCGCGCGTTTCAACGAGTCGTGACCGAAGCGCCGCGCGTGGTCGCGGTGTTCAACGGGCACGTGCATTGGAATCACTTCGACGTGATTTCGGGCGTGCCGTACATCACGCTACAGAGCCTGATCGAAAACTTGGACGATGATGCGCCGGGCCGCGCAGCGGCGGCACACGCCGTCGTCGATCTCGACGAGCGGCGGTTGGTCGTGCGCGTCGCGGGCGCCGAGCCGGTGCGTTATCAAGTCGAGCTCAGGGGGCGCGGCTGAGCGGAAAGTGCAGGTCGCGACTGCACGCGGTGCCACGCGACCGCAACGGCCAACGCGCTGAGCCACGAGATCCACTGTGACGTGGAGAGCGCCACGCGGTTGCCCGCGACGTGCGGCGCCGGACGGAGCAGCCAATAGGCGCTGCCCGCGAGCAGCACGCCCGCGGCAATCGCCGAACGACGCAGCCCGCGCCGCGCAATGCCCTGCGCTGGGCCAAAGGCGAACGCCGCGGCGAAGCTCAACAGCAGCGCCGGCATCAGCAGCTGCTCGGGCAACGCGGGACCAAACACGCCGCGTTCGAGGTCATCACGCCAGAGCTCGAGCCAAAACCGCAGGTACCCGTAGCCGAACGTGAACGCGAAGAAGGACTCGCCCGCGAAACGCCGCTGCTTCGCCAGCCGCCACAGCATGAGCAAGAGCAACGCGCCCGCCAAGGACTCGTATAACTCCGTCGGGTGTACCGGCAATGACGTGGGCGCGCTCACCGACAAGCCGCGTTGATCGACGTGCTGCAGCCATGCCGGCGAACCCGCGCCGTCCAACAAATCACTCGGCCAACGCGGAAACGTGCCTAAACGCTTGAGCCATGCGGGAGCCGCCGAGGGCAGCGGTTTGCCGAAATCACAGCCGAACAAGTAGCAGCCGATGCGCGTGAGCAAGAGCCCGCTGGCAAGGCTCGGCACCGCAACATCGGCCCACGGCAACAACGCCACACCGCGTCGGCGGAGGCACCACCAAGAACCGACAAACCCGCCCAAGAATCCGCCATACGCGACGAGTCCACCGCGACGCACGGCCAGCGCGTCCCACAAGTCACGGAACTCTTGCAAGTTGGTGATGACGTACAGCAGGCGCGCGCCGATCAGCGCGGCGATCGCGGTCACGAAGTAGCAGTTCGCGCACAGCTCGCGCGACAAGCCGTTGCGCACGCCGAGCTCGAGCGTGAGGAACCAACCGACGACGATCGACGCGCAGAGCATCGCGCCGTAGCTGTAGATGGGGAGTGATTCGAGTGCGTTGCGCTGGCCGCGGAAAAGAAATCCGCCGACCACGCCGGTTACCAGCGCGAGCACGCCGATTACCAGCAAGTCCAGCGCACGCCGACGCTGCGCAACGATCGCCAACAAGAACCCGATCCCCGCCAGCGCGAACAGGGTCGGCCCGAGCGGCAGCGACCAGGCGGGGAGCGGGATTTTGAACAGGACCGGGTGCATGAATTGGAGGGCGCGGGCCTAATCGCGAGAGCGGCGTGGTAGCATGGGGCGTCGTGCGACTCAGGGCCCTCGTCTTTTTGTCCGTCTTTGCCGCGGGGACCGCCGCTGGCTGCGTTCCGGATGAACGCCCGGAGCGCGCAGGCTCATCCGCGAGCGCTCGCGCTACGACGACCCGCGCGCCCGAGCCGCACCGAGTCGCGGTCGATGACGCGGCAGCCACGCCGGCCGCGCGCTCCGGCCCGGAAATCGACCAGCGCTTCGTGGACGGCTTCGAGCGCGGCGAACCGGGGGCGGACTGGAACGTCACCGGCCCGGGTTGGTCGGTCAAAGAGGGGCGCCTGTGCGTGAGTAACGCACACAACCACCCAGCCTGGCTGCGCCCGCGCTTACCGCCGAACGCGCGCATCGAGTTCGAAGCCACCAGCGCCTCGGTCGACGGCGACCTCAAGGTCGAAGTGTGGGGCGATGGCCAGAGCGCGGCCACGGGCAACTCGTACACCAACGCGACCAGCTATCTGGTCATCTTTGGTGGCTGGAAAAACTCGCTCCACGTCTTGGCTCGGCTCGACGAGCACGGCAGTGACCGCAAGCTGATCCACGTCGAACCGGGAGAATCCGACCCGCGGGCGCAACCGGTGCTCCCGGATCGCGCGTATCGCTTCAAAATAGAGCGAACTGACGGCAAAACCGTCCGTTACTTCGTAGATGAGGTCGAGATCTTGAACCTCAAAGACCCAAGCCCGCTGCTCGGTGAAGGACACGAGCACTTCGCCTTCAACGATTGGGAGGTGCCGGCTTGCTTCGACAACCTCACCATTACCCCCTTGAAGAGCTGATCGAGTGGAGAACGCTGAGCTCGAAGTCGCGCTGGAGGAGCTCGAGACTCGCCTCGAGCGTCTGCGCGCGCTCTACGAGCAGTACTTCATGGGGATCGAGCGCATCGAGCCCGCGATCCCTCGTAAAGACATCGATCGCCGCATCTACGTGCTGCGGCGCGAAAAGATCCGGAACACCGCCAAGCGCTTCAAGCTGCAGACGATCATCTCGCGCTACAACACGTTCCAGCAGTACTGGCAGCGCATTTGCCGCGAAATCGAGAACGGCACCTACAAGCGCCATGTGATCAGGGCCGAGCGAATCGCGCCGGGCCAGATCCTCACCATCGCCGCTCGCAAACGCCTCGGCCGCGCCGCACTCGAGGCCATGGATCCGGACGCCGCGTTGGAGAGCTCGCCGCCAGCCAGCGTTCGGCCGAGTGCGCCGCCCAGCTCTCCCCCGCTCCCGAGCGTTCGCCCCGCGGCTCCTGCGGCTCCTCAACGCCTCGCTCCGCCACCAAAACCCGTTCCGCCACCAAAGCCGGGCGCGCGGCCCGCCGCGCCCCCGCCGCCAAACGTGAACGCGGAAGCGTCTGCGTCTCCGCCCACCGCTCCCGCGCGTGCTCCGGCAGCCCCGCCGCCCGCTCCCGGACGTACCGGGGTTCAGCCGCCCGCCGCTGCTGCTGCCGCGCCCCCGACCCCGGCGCCACCCGCAGCTCCGCCACGTCGGGCTCCCTCCGTTCGGCCGCCGTTCGAGAGCCTCGATCTCGACATGGACTTCTTGGGCGATTGGGATCCGAGCAAAGCCGCGAAGCGCCCCGCACAGGGCCCGGCGCGCCCCTTCGGCAAGCCGCTCTCTCGGCCGATGAACACGCCGCCCACGCCGGGCACCGCGCCACCGCCAGCGCGCGCAGCAGCTCCAAAGCCAGCGCCGGTTCCGGCCGCGCCCCGCGCCCCGTCCGCGCCGCCGCCCAAGCCGGTGACCATTCCCCCGCGGCCCGCCGCAGCTACGACCAAGCCGATGACCGCGGAACCCGCGCCGCCGCCACACGCAGCACGGCCGCTCGCGCCGATCATGCCGGGAACCGCGCCCGCAAGACCATCCGCACCCAAGCCGGCGGCCCCACCCGCAGCGTCGGCCGCGAGCCCAGGCATCGACGAGCGAGTGCGAGAACTGCACGCGCGCCTGGTCGAGGCCAAGCGGCAGACTCAGGACGGCGCCGCGGTCAGCATGGAAGGCCTGGCCAAGTCGATGAAAGCGACCGAGGCCAAGCTCCGCGAACAGCACAAAAACCGGAAGATCGACTTCGACGTGGTGATCAAGGACGGCAAAGCCGTCCTCAAACCCATCGTCCGCTAGCGTCGATCGCGCCTGCTACTCGAGCGCCTTCTGTGTGGGCAACACCCACACGAGCGCACTCAGTTCGCGGGGCTACTGCTGTCGCTGCGAGGCCGCACCGAGGAGCGCGGACCCTCGATGTACACTTCGCTCTCACAGAACACGATCGTGCACGCGCTATTGCCGGCTTCGCGCATGCGCGCACAGAGCTCGGACAATTCCGCATCAGAATCCACCACGTCACCTTCAACGGGTTGGCGCGTGGATTGATCGTACCGACAGTTATCGATTGCTACCCAACGACCTTTGAATT
>Ga0164309_10001590_pt1 | contig 10980 bp, 9 predicted proteins | sample Whisoiple_247_MG_FD_109984 | JGI IMG/M metagenome (GOLD analysis project Ga0164309, IMG submission 109984) | Soil microbial communities amended with fresh organic matter from upstate New York, USA - Whitman soil sample_247_MG | ecosystem: Environmental > Terrestrial > Soil > Unclassified >... | reverse complement strand
CCCCGGCGGGACGGGGGGGGGGGGCGGGGATCGGGGGCGGTTGGGGGGGGGGGAGTAGCGCAAAGGCGTCCAACCCCCTACCTTCATCTCTGGCTGGTGGTGCAGTGCACCGCCGAACTTCCAGTAGATCGATCAGGGGCTGGCCTGGCGCCGGCCCCTTCTTCGTTCGGAAGGGCTGCCTCCCGTGAGGGCTTGGATCACGGATCACAGCGTAGTCGTGGGTACGGCCAGACCGGACTCCGAACGCGCACACAAGGAGCAGGTCATGGCACGTACTACCGGCACGGTGAAGTGGTTCAACGACGCGAAGGGCTTTGGCTTCATCACCCCCGATGGCGGCGCGAAGGATTGCTTCGTCCACCACTCGGCGATCCAGGCTGAGGGGTTCAAGTCCCTCGCCGAGGGCCAGAAGGTGGAGTTCGACATGGTGCAGGGCCAGAAGGGCCCGGCGGCCGAGAACGTCGTCAAGCTCTAAGCTCGACCTTCGTTGTCCCGACACCGGTCTCCCGCGAGGGAGGCCGGTTTCGTTTTGTGGGGGCGGACTCAACTGAGGAAGGGCGCGAACCAGGGTAAGGATCGGCGGGGGCAAAGACCCTGAGAACCCTGAGACCCTGAAGGCACAGGCTCCGAGACCACGAGCGCGCGTCTCGTTGACGGCGGGGCACAGTGCTCTTGGTCTTCCTGAAGCAGCGATCTGCCCTTGTCGAAGAAAAGCCCGGGAACCTCCAGCCGAGGCGATGCTGGAACCTGCCCCGGCGGTCAACGGCTTCAGGTTCTCAGGGTTCTCAGGGTCTCAGCCCCCGCCCATCCCGCACCTCACGCGCTCGGTGGTGCTCCCCCGATACGGACGCCATATTCTCCCCAGCGTCCAGACATGGCCACGACCCCATGACCCTCTATCATCTCAGCATCGCGGCGGCGGCGAGCGGACTCGGCTTCGTCCACTGCACCTTCGGCTGCGTCGCCCCGGCGGCGACACCGCCGGTGGTGGAGGTGCGCGATGCCGGATCCGATGCAGGGCTCGCGGCAGGGATCCTGGTCATCGCCCGCCACGACGGGGTGAGCGACACCCTGCGCGCCGTCGACGGGGCCCCGGGACGGTACCAGGGACGCGTCGACTTCCCCGAGGGGTTCACCCTCGCCGTCTCCGGTCCGTCCTATTCCGACTTCGAGGATGACTACGACGTCGAGGACACCGGTGGCTGCGGGATGGGGGCCACGACGATCGTGGTGAGGATGAGTCCGCCCCGCTAGCTTACGCGCTCCACGTCTTCCCTCCCGAAATGCCGACCTACTCCGAATACCTCAAGATCGACGAGCTCCTCGAGCTCCAGCGCCCTCTCTCCGACGGGCCGGAGCACGATGAGATGCTCTTCATCGTGATCCACCAGGTCTACGAGCTCTGGTTCAAGCAGGTGATCCACGAGCTCGACCACCTGCAGAAGCTCCTCGGCCAGGGGGATGTGCACCACGCGGGGCACACCCTGAGCCGAGTGCTCCGGATCCTCAAGGTGATGGTGGGGCAGCTCGACGTCCTCGAGACGATGACCCCGCTCGAGTTCCTCTCCTTCCGTGACCGCCTGGAGTCGGGCTCCGGTTTCCAGTCGTACCAGTTCCGCGAGTTCGAGTCGCTCCTCGGCGCCAAGAACGCGAAGGCGATCGAACGCTACCCCGCGGGCAGCGCCGCCCGCGCCCGGATCGAGAAGCGCTACAACGCCTCGACGATCTGGGACGCCTTCCTCCGCCTCCTCGCGGCGAAGGGGCTCACGATCCCGAAGGCCGACCTCGACCGCGACATCACGAAGCGGGTGGAGCCTTCGGAGGGGGTGCGCGCCGCGCTCGTGACGGTCTACCGCACCCGCCCCGACCTCGCCGACCTCTGCGAACGTTTCGTCGACCTCGACGAGGGGATCATGGAGTGGCGGTATCGTCACGTGAAGATGGTGCAACGCACCATCGGCACGAAGATGGGGACCGGAGGGAGTACGGGGGCCGAGTACCTGAAGACCACGCTCGACCAGCCCCTCTTCCCCGACCTCTGGGCGATCCGGGCCGAGCTCTGATGGATCCACGCGCGCTCTACGCCGCTCCCAACGCGCTCGCACCCCACTACAGCCGCTTCCGCGTGTCGGAGCGGCTCTTGCTCACCGGGCACTCCCACCAGGCGTGGCCCGACGCCGGTTTCGCCGCCCAATCGGAGGCGTGGAACGACGCCGCGGAGCTTGTCGATGACAAGTGGGGGAAGGCGTTCGAGAAGGCGGCCGCGGTGAAGGCCGGCTTCACCCGCCTCCTCGGTGACCCGGGCGACGGGCTCGCCCTCGGCTCGAACACCCACGAGCTCGTGGTCCGGGTGATCTCCGCGATCGACAACAAGAAGCGCCCCCGGATCGTGACGACCGACGGAGAGTTCCACACCATCCGCCGCCAGCTCGACCGGATGGCTGAGGCGGGGGTGGAGGTCGTGAAGGTCCCCGAGCATCCGGTCGAGTCGGTGGCAGAGCGGCTCGCCGCCGCGGTGAACGACCGGACCGGCCTCGTCCTCGTCTCCTACGTCTTCTTCGACTCGGGGCGCATCGCCCGCGGACTCGGCCAGGTCGCCATCGCGTGCCAGAAGTATGGTGCTGAGCTCCTCGTGGATGTGTACCACGCGCTGAACGTCGTTCCCTTCGACATCAGGGCCGAGGGACTCACGAGCGCCTTCGTCGTGGGCGGGGGGTACAAGTACTGCCAGTTGGGCGAAGGGAACTGCTTCCTGCGAGTTCCCGAGGCCTGTGGCCTGAGGCCCGTCATCACCGGTTGGTACAGCGAGTTCACCGCGCTCGCCGGGAAGCACGGCGCGGGGGAGGTCGTCTACGGCCAGGGTGGAGAGCGGTTCGCCGGTGCCACCTACGATCCCACCAGCCACTATCGGGCGGCGGCGGTCTTCGACTTCTTCCAGGTGCAGGGGCTCACCGCCCCCCTGCTCCGCGAAGTGAGTCAGCACCAGATCGGTGTCCTCGCCACTTCGTTCGATTCCCTCGGCCTCGACCCGAAGCTCGCGACCCGCGATACCGCGACCCCGCTCACCGAGATCGGCGGCTTCCTCGCAATCCGGTCACCACAGGCCGGAGAACTGCAGAAGAAGCTCCAGGGGCGCGGGGTGCTCACCGACTCCCGAGGAGAGGTGCTCCGGTTCGGCCCGGCGCCGTATTTGAGCGATCAGCAGCTGAAGGAAGCGATTGGAATACTCGGCCAGGTCGTGAAGTAAGTCACCTGCGCATGCAGAAGTGCGGAAGAGGCGGAACTTTCCCTGAATAGGAGAGTTCCGCCTCTTCTGCACTTCCGCATGCGCAGTTCAGTACCGGACCGATCCTAGTGACAGGCTTCCGAGACCACTTCCCCCTGGATCGCCACCGCGCAGACGTGGGTGGTGAACTCGAACGGGTCGCCATCGAAGACCGCCACGTCCCCATCCTTGCCGCGCTCCAGCGACCCGACCCGGTCCTGGATCCCGAGGATCCGTGCCGCGGTGGTGGTGATGGTGCCGAGGGCCTGCTCCAGGGTGAGCCCGTATCCCGCGGCCATCCCAGCCTCCCAGAGCACGATCCTGGTCTTGGGAACGTACCCCTCGTACCCGCTCTGCAGGGCGACCGGGATCCCGGCATCGATGAGGAGCTTCGCGGTGGTGACCGCGGCGTTCCGTGTGGAGCCCCCGGTCCGCATCATCGTCGGGTGGAGGATGACGGGGACGTTCGCCGCCTTGATCTCGGGGATCACCAGGTACGCCTCCGACGCCCCGTCGAGCACCAGCTTGAAGCCGAACTCCCGCTGCAGCCGGAGCGCGTCGAGGATGTCGATGCTCCGGTGCGCCGTGATCAGCGCCGGGACCTCCCCGCGGAGCATCGCGGCGAGGGTCTCCAGCTTGAGGTCGCGGGCCACCGGGGCGTCGGCCTTGGCCGCGGCGACCTTCCGCGCGTACTCCTGCGCCTTGATGAACTCCTGGCGGAGCATCGCGACGCTCTTGGCGCTCGTTCCCGGGCTCTTGAACGCCGAGGAGACGTCGGGACCGAGGGTCATCGCCACCATCGCGAGGGTGTCGATCGTGGCGGCCTGCACTGAGTTGCCGCGGGTCTTCACCACGATGGTCTGGCCGCTGGCGAGCGCGCCGGGGCCGTGGCCGGTGTGGAGCGTGGTGACGCCGAACTGCCGCACGTACCCGACCAGGTACTCGTGCGGGTTGTAGGCGTCGACCGCGCGAAGCTCCGGCTGGATGGGGCCAGTGGTCTCGAGCTGGTCCTGGTCGTGGGGCTGGTTCAGGTACCCCGAGAGCCCCACGGTCGAGTGGGCGTCGATGAGCCCCGGGGTGACGACCTTCCCTTGGATGACCCGGACACCGTTCGGGATCCGGACCTCGCTCGCGGTCCCGACCTTCTCGATCTTCCCGTCGCGCCCGATGAGGACGACGCCGTTCTGGATCGGGCGTCCCGCCATCGTGTAGACCGTCTCGCCCTTGATGGCGAGCTGAGCGGCCAGCGGGCCGGTGGGCAGGAGGGCCAGGGTCGCAATGAGGAGAGCGCCCCGAACCTCGCGCGAAAACACGAGGGCGCGAAGTCTCGCGAAAAGTGTTGGTGTTCCCGTAAGGAGGGATCCAGCCTTGAGACCACAAAAGTCCATTTCGCGCGCTTTCGCGATTTCGCGCTTTCGCGCGAGGTTCGCGGAGTTCAGGCCAGGAAGCATTGAGGCACGCATTAGTTGTGATCCTCCATGTCAGCGTGCACCTCGTAGATCCCGTCGCGGATCGAGTCGTACCCGCCCCGCGCATACAGCGCGTCGCGCGGGTCGCTCAGGTCGAAGACCTTCTTCCCATCCACCCAGGTCTGCTCGACGTGGGTGTAGACGCTGAACGGATCCCCGGAGAGGATGATCAGGTCGGCGTCCTTCCCCACTTCCAGGCTCCCGATGCGGCGGTCGAGGTCGAGCATCTTGGCGCCGTTGATCGTCATCGCCCGGAGGGCGGTCTCCCGCGAGAGCCCGGCGCGGATGCCGAGTGCGGCGGAGCGGAGGAACCACCGGGAGTCGGTGATCCCGTCGTCGGTGTGGAAGCCGACGAGGACACCGGCGCTGTCCAGGATGCGCGCGTTGTTCATCTGCAGCCCCACGGTCTCGAGCTTCCCGCCGGGGGCGTCGATCACGATCACCGAGGTCGGGACTCCGGCCGCCGCGATCTCGCTCGCCACCTGCCACCCCTCGGTGACGTGCTGGAGCACCAGCTTGAAGCCGAACTCCTGCCGGAGCCGGAGCACGGTGAGGATGTCGTCGGCGCGGTGGGTGTGGAAATGGACGGTCCGGCGCCCGTCGAGCACCTCGACCAGCGCCTCCATCTCCAGGTTCCGCTCGGGACGCTTGGTGCTGTCGCTCCCCGCCGCCTGGATCTTCCGCCGGTACTCCTGCGCCTTCACGAACTGCTCCCGCACCAGGGCCGCCGCCTTGCCGCGGGTCCCGGGGAAGGGAGGCTGGCCCCGGGGGTTGGTCCCGTTCGCCATCTTCATCCCGCCGCAGATCTCGGTCATCAGGTCGCGGCAGACGAGGAGGTCCTCGACCCGGTTCACGTCGCGGAGCTTCACGTAGGCGGTCTGGCCGCTCATCAGGTGGCCCGACCCCGGCATGATGTTCGCCGTGGTGATCCCGCCGGACTGCGCCCGCTGGATCCCGTCATCCTTGGGATCGATCGCGTCGATGATGCGAACATCCCCCTGGATCGGGTCGCTCCGGTCGCCGCCGGCCCCGCCCCCGATGTGGGAGTGGGTGTCGACGATCCCCGGCATGATCACCTTCCCGGTCGCGTCGACGACCTGGGCGTTGGCGGGGATGGACACGTTGGCCCCGACGGCGATGATCTTCCCATCCTGCACCAGGACGGTGCCGGAGGGGATCTCCGCGCCGACGACGGGGATGATCCGCGCCCCCTTGAAGGCGATCGTGGTCGATTGGGCCGACAGGGGAAGCGCACAACAGGCCGACAGGAGGAGCCAGGCGAGCGCTCCGGGCCTCGGACGGGTCAGGTGGGGCATACCGCTCCGCGATGTGATCGGGGGAGCGTTCAAGCTACCTCAACCTGTGCCCCCGGCAACGCCCCCTCCCCCGAGCCCTCCCGTTGGCGCGGGAGGGGAGAAACGAACTCCCCCCTCTCCCGACAGGGAGAGGGGGGCAGCGCGAAGGATCTCCCCCTCTCCGCCCGTCAGGGTGGAGAGGGGGCCGGAGGGTGAGGCTACAGCGCCGTCCACTCCTCCATCGCCCGGTCGAGCTCGCCCCGCCTCGCCCGCAGCTCCCCATCGAGCTTCTTCGCTTCCTTCTGGCCGTTCGGCTGCTGGTAGAGTCCCGGGTCGGCGAGCTTCGCTTCCAGCTCCTTGATCTGCCGCTCCAGCTCCTGCACCCGCTGCTCCGCCTTCTCCCGCTGCCGCACCGTCGCCCGCTCGTCGGCCTGCTTGGCCCGGTGCTCTTCGTTCGGCTTCAGGTTCGCCTTCGGCTTCTTCGACTCGGCCAGCTTCGCCTCCGCGGCCGCCGCCCGCGCCTGCTTCTCGCGCGAGACCTTGTACGCCTCCCAGTCGTCGAAGCTCCCCTCGATGTCCTCGATCCGCTGCTTGTCGAGCGACCAGACCCGCGTCACCAGGTTCCGGAGGAGCGCCCGGTCGTGGCTCACGATGACGATGGTGCCGTCGTAGTTCTCGAGGCTCTCTTCCAGCGACTCGATCGACTCCACGTCCAGGTGGTTGGTCGGCTCGTCGAAGATGAGGAGGTTCGCCTCCTGCAGCGCCATCATCGCCAGCCCCACCCGCGCCTTTTCACCGCCGGAGAGCGACCCCGCCACCCGCTGCACACTTTCACCTGAGAACCCGAAGGTGCCGAGGTGGTTCTGGATCGCACCGCGGGTCCACTTGGGGCGAAGGTCCGCGATGATGTCGAAGATGGTCCGGTCCTTCGGCACCTGCCCCAGGTCCTGCTGGTAATAGCCGACGACGGTGCCGTCGCCGAGCTTCACCGTCCCCCCTTCGGCGGCGCGCTCACCGAGCAAGGTCTTGAGGAGGGTCGACTTCCCCGCCCCGTTCGACCCGATGAAGCCGATCACGTCGCCGCGGTTCACCCGCCCCGTGAACCGGTCGAGGAGGACGCGCTCTCCGATCGCCACCTTCACCCCGTCCGCCAGGAGGACCTGGTCGCCGCCGCGGCTCGAGGAGGTGAGCGTGAAGGGGCTCACCCCCGCCTCGCCCACCGGGAGGGTGAGGCGCGGGATGTTGTCGAGCCGCCGCTTCCGGCCGCGCGCGTTCGTCGCGTTGTGCCCGGCGGTGTTCTTCCGGATGTACTCCTCTTCCCGGGCGATCGCCGACGCCTGCTTCTCGAAGGCGCGGGTCTGCGACAGCCGCCGCTCCATCCGGATGTTGACGAAGGTGCTGTACTTCCCGGTGTAGGGGGTCGCGGTCCCCGCCTCGAGGTGCAGGATATGGTCCGCCACCCGCTCGAGGAAATCGCGGTCGTGGGTGACCACGATGACGGTCTCCGAGAGCCCCTTCAGGTACCCCTCGAGCCACGCGGTGGTCTCGAGATCGAGGTGGTTGGTCGGCTCGTCGAGGAGGAGGAGGTCGGAGGGCTCCACCAGCTGGCGCACCAGTCCCAGCCGGCCGCGCTCGCCGCCGCTCAGGACGTGGACCGGGGTCGTCTTGGCAAGCTCGGGGTCGAAGCCGAGCCCCTGCAGCACCGCGTCGACCCGGGCGTGGGCCTGGTAGCCGCCGAGGTGGTCGAACCGCTCCATGTCCTCGGCGTACTTCTCGAGCATCTCCGGGGTCACGGCGTCCCCGACCTCGGCGAGCCGGTGCCCCTGCGCCTCGATCTCCTTCTCGAGCTTGAAGAGGTCGGCGTACGCCAGCGCCGCCGCGTCCCACACCGACTCGGCGCCCTTGAAGTCGCGGTGCTGGTCGAGGAGGGCGATGCGGAGCCCCGAGCTCCGGGAGACGCTCCCGGTGGTCGGCTGGAGAGCGCCGGTGATGAGGTTGAAGAGGGTGGTCTTCCCGCTCCCGTTCCGGCCGACGACCCCCCACTTCTCCCCGGGCTCGACGGTGAACGTCACATCCTTGAGCAGGTCGGTGGCGCCGTAGCGCACCGAGACCCCGCCGATCGACAGCTGTGCCACGTCACTTCCCCTCGTTAGGTGCCCCGCAAGACCGCGATTCCGGCGGGGAGAATAAGGGAGGGGGCCGGAAACGGGAACGGGGGAGCGCCATCGCGCTCCCCCGCACCCTTTCCACGCTCCGGCGCGTCAATCCTCGCCGTGTTCGTGGTCGTCATCGTCTCCGCTGTGGCACCGGAAGGAACGGATGACGTTGTAGCGGACCACCCCGACGTTGACCCCGTCACCGACCGCGGTCGCCGGGTCGATCAGCGCACCGTCCCGACCACGGAACCACCCTGAGAGGTCCACCTTCACCTGCAGCGTGGTCGGTCCCTCCCCCACCACCAGCGGGGGGTCGAACCGCATCCGTTGCACGTCGGTCACCGCCGTGGTGTAGACGAACGGCGTTCCGTTGAACGTGCCTACCGCCCGGATGCTCACCCCATCGAACGCAGGGTGCTCGGCCAGGAAATCCCGGTCACGAGAGCCGCGCGGCTTGTGGATCTGGAACCCGACCCCCGTGTAGGTGCCGGTGTCGACGGTGACGGTGAAGTCGTGGAACTTCCCTCCCGCGACCGAGAGGTCGACCAGGAAGGGGCCGAGCCGGAGGACAGGACACCCCTCGTCCTCGTGGTCGTCGTGCGCTTCCGCGCTGTCGTCGTCCATCATCAGGGGGATCGCCCCTGTGCCTTCGTTCTCATCGTCATCATCGACGTCGACGCAGGCAGCGCTCCGGAGGTGGAGCTTCCGGACCACCACCGCCACCGAGTCGATCGTGAGGGTGTTCCCCGAACTGTCGTCGTAGCTCTCCGCGAAGAAGGGACCCGCCACCGCGGCCCCTGCCGATGCCGTCGTCGAGAATCCGACCGTCACTTCGCCCGTGGCACCGGGACCTCCATCACTGCTGCAAGCGGCCAACGCCGCAAGACCGGCAAGGCCGGCCAGTATCGCTGTGCGCATGGAATGTCCTTTCTGGAACGTGCCCCCTGAGTGAGGCCCTGAACGTTCGCCCCCGGTACCGGGGCCAGGTGTGACGGATGACCCGACCAGTAGAGTTCCGGAGGGTTAGGTGCAGATCCAGCAGGAGGAGATACTTTCCCTCCTGATGCGCCCCGCCACCGCAGTCGCCCTCGGGCCCCTCCTCGCGATCACCTTCGTCCTCCTCCCGACCCCGCTCTCGCCGGCGGAACGGAAGGTCGCCGCCCTCACTCTCTGGATGGTCGTCTGGTGGCTGAGCGAGGCGGTCCCCCTCGGCGCCACCTCGCTCCTTCCCTTAGCGCTCCTCCCCACGCTCGGCGTGCTCCCCGCGAAGGACGCGGCGGCGCCCTACGCGAACGAGCTGATCTTCCTCTTCCTCGCCGGCTTCCTACTCGCCCGCGCGCTCGAGCAGTGGCGCGCCCACGAGCGGCTCGCCTTCGGGATCGTGGCGCGCACCGGCCTCGACGGGCCGCGGATGGTCCTGGGGCTGATGGTCGCGACCGGCTTCCTCTCGATGTGGATCTCCAATACCGCCACCGCCGCGATGATGTACCCGATCGCGCTGGCGCTGGGAGGGTTCGTCCCGCAAGGAGAGGCCGGCGACCGCACCCGCGCGGGGCTCATGCTCGGGATCGCCTTCGCCGCTTCGATCGGCGGCCTCGGCACCCTGATCGGGACGCCCCCCAACCTGATCATGGCGGCGGCGGCCCAGGCGCTCGCCGGACGGTCGATCGGGTTCGGCGAGTACATGCTGATCGGCGTCCCCGCGGTCCTCCTCCTCCTCCCCGCGGCGTGGGCGATCCTCGTCTGGGGGCCGTGCCGAGGGATGGCGGCGGCGACCGCCGAGGCGAAGGGGGTCATCGATGCACGTCGCGCGGCGCTCGGTCCGCTGGCCGGGGCGGAACGACGGGTCATCGCCGTCTTCCTGGTGGCGGCGGTCGCCTGGATCCTCCGCGAGCCGAAGGCGATCGGGAGTCTCTTCATCCCCGGGCTCACCGCGCTGGTGCCGGGGCTCACCGACACCGGGATCGGGATCCTCGCCGCGGTGACCCTCTTCCTGATCCCGAGCGGAGGAGAGACTCCGCGACCCCTCCTGACCTGGCACGAGGCGAAGGAGATCCCGTGGGAGGTCCTCCTCCTCTTCGGCGGAGGGCTCTCTCTCGCCGCCGGGATGGAGGCGTCGGGGCTCACCACCCGGCTCGCCGGGTCGCTCGCAGGGTTGGCGGGGCTCCCCCGCCCTCTGATCTACCTCGCGCTCGCTGGGCTCGTGGTGGTGCTGAGCGAGCTCGCCTCCAACACCGCGGTCGCCGCACTCATGATGCCCCTCGCGGCGTCACTTGGCGCCGCGGTCGGGATACCGCCGATCATGCTCATCATCGTCACCGGGCTCGCGGCGAGCACGGGGTTCGCCCTCCCGGTCGCGACCCCTCCCAACGCGATCGCTTTCGGCTCGGGAATGGTCCCGGTGCGGACGATGGCGAAGGCGGGGCTCGCGCTCGACCTGGTCTCGGTGCTCCTGATCGTCCTGCTGGCGAGCCTGCTGGTGCCTCTGGTACTGGGATGAGGTGAGTGGGGAGTCCGGAGTTGTGAGGGGTGCAAGGTGGGACCGTCACCGCACCCCTCCCGACTCCCAGCTCCCCACCACTATCGTTACGCATGCCCGACTTCCCGAAGCTGATCTCCCGCTACAAGGCGCTCGACCGGAACACCCGGCTCGAAGCGCTCCTCGATTGGTCGAAGAAGCTCCCCGAGCTCCCGGTGGAGTTGGTGCCGCTCAAGGAACAGGGGGTGGGGCGGGTGCATGAGTGCCAGACCCCGGTCTTCCTCTATGTCGAGGTGAAGGACGGGGTGGTGCAGAT
>Ga0164309_10001587_pt1 | contig 10997 bp, 10 predicted proteins | sample Whisoiple_247_MG_FD_109984 | JGI IMG/M metagenome (GOLD analysis project Ga0164309, IMG submission 109984) | Soil microbial communities amended with fresh organic matter from upstate New York, USA - Whitman soil sample_247_MG | ecosystem: Environmental > Terrestrial > Soil > Unclassified >... | reverse complement strand
CGCTCGCGGTCCGCGAGGTCTACGCGCCGGGCAGCTACTTCAGCAATCTGTATCTGAACCCCAAGGTCGACATTGGCAGGTACCGTACCGGCGGCAATCCGGACGAACCCACCATCTTGCGCATGGAACGCACCCCGTGCCAGCCGGGGTTGTCCGAGCACGATCAGAACAAGGCCGGGCGCGCCGAGCTGCTCGCGACGTCGTTCGCAACCTTCGAGGCGAAGATCCGCGAACAGCTGCTGCGCACCTTAGGCGCCGGCGGCTTTGATCCGGCCGCGGACATCACGGCGATCACGGTCAATCGCTGGCCGCACGGGTACGCGCCCGAATTCAACTCGCTCTTTGACCCGCCGCTGCCACCCGCGCAGCGACCGGAAGTCATCGGTCGCGCCCGCTTCGGGCGCATCAGCATCGCCAACGCGGATGCCGGCGCGGCCGCCTATACCGATGCGGCGATCGACCAGGCGCATCGTGCGGTGCAGGAGTTGTTGAGTGCGGAGCTCCCGGCAGCCACCGCGGCGCTGTAGGGGTGGCCCAGGCGGCCCTACTTGTACACCTGCTTGCCCTGGAACCACGTCTGCAGCACGCGCGTCTTGGCGATGTCATCCGCGTGCCCGCGTTCGGCGAGCGCGAAGATGTCCTTATCAAGCACGATGAAGTCGGCGGACTTGCCGACCTCCAGTGAGCCGGCATCGGCTGCGATGTTCAGTTGCCGTGCACCGCTGATCGTGTAGGCCTCGATGACCTCCGGCAGCGTGATGCGCTGGTCAGGGCCCAGCGCCGGCAGCCCCGGTGTGCGTCGCGTGACGGCAATCGCCATGTTGGTAAACGGACGCGGGTCGCGCGTGTCCACGGGTGCGTCGGAGCCTGCGGTGATGATGGCGCCTGCAGCCTTGGCGGAGCGCACCGGGTACGCCAGCGTTTCGTAGAGGCTGCCCGGCACATGCAGCGCTTGGTAGCTGTTGCCATGCACCTGCTGCAGGAAGGGGATCACGGTCAGGTCGTATTCCGGTCCGGTCGTCATCCATGCGTAGGTGAATGCAAGGTAGAGGTGATCACGCCCCATGCGCGCCACGTCGGCCGGGTCCGCGAGCTGCACGTGCGCCAGAGCGTCACGGGTGCTTGAGACGCCATCGGCTGCGCGCGCCGCCTCGATGGCATCGATCGCGGTGCGCACCGCACGGTCGCCGATGGCATGGATGTGCAGCGTGAAGCCGGCCTGGTGCATGCGCCTGGCGTATTCCAGAATGACCGCGCGCTCGTGCTGCAGCTTCCCGTCGGAAATTGCGCACTGCGCGGGGTGATAGCCATGGGTCCTCATGAACGCGCCGACCTGCTCGGCGCTCGCGTAGTCCTCCGGACGCGCGCGCACTTCCTGGCACAGCGCCGAAGCGGTATCGACGTAGCCGGTCACCGTGACCTGGCCGCTCGGCTCGAGCGCGAAGATCGGCTGCAGGTAGGGCCGCAGGCTCGCCCCGTTCGGCAGCGTCGGCGGCACGGAAAGCGGGTTACCCTCAATGACGCCGTCGGCGAAGATCTTGACCACGTCCGCGCGGATCAGCGGACTGTTGGCGTACTTGGCGCGAATCTCGCTCGCCTTGGCGAGCAGGGTGTCGTAGTCGACCTGGCCATCAGGCTTGCGCGTGTTGGAAGGATCGAAGAACTGCGCCAGCTCCACGCGCACCGTCAGGTGACCGCTGGCGAGGAGCTTGTCGTAGACCACCTGACCCTCGGGGGCGGCAAACGCATCGAGCACGCCGGTAATCCCGGCGCTGCTGAGGCGCTGCGTGACGCGCTCCGGGACCCGCGCGACCTCATCCAGCGCCAGGTACATCACCCCGACGTTGCTGATTGCGGCGCGCGCGTCCTCGTTCACCGCGCCATTGGGTTCGCCATGCTCATCGACTCCCACGAATGCCTTGAACGCGGCAAAATCCGTGGCCAGCGTCGCCTTGGAGAAGCCCACGACCTGGCCGGCGGAATTGCGGGCCTGTGACAGCGCAACACTGTTGAACGCGGCGTGATGACCGTCCTGGCCCTGCAGCTCGATTGCGCGCGTGGTCGAAGCCGCGTCCAGCGCTGCCCGCACCGTCGGCAGCTGCGCGTCCGGCTGATTGCCGGAGGTGAAATTCCATTGGTAGACGTGCAGCATCCCCCCGGGGGGCGTCTTGTACTTGGCGAGGCAGGCGGCGACGAAGCGCGACAACTCCTTCAGCGAGAGCTCGCGGTTGTCGAGGTCGCAGACGTCAAGCTCTGCGATGTCGAGGGGGTGGATGTGTGCGTCGATGAGTCCGGGGAGCACCAGCCGGCCGCCGAGGTTCTCGATCCGCGTCTTCGGTCCTACCCACGCCTGTGCGTCCTGCGTCGCCCCGACGAACACCACGCGGCCGTCCCGCACGGCAAGCGCCTGAACCAGCGGGTGCGCGGGATCCACGGTGTAGATCTTGGCGTTGCGCACCACAAGATCAGCGGGCGCGGGAGCTTCCTCAGCAGCCAGCGGCGCGCTGAGGCAGCACAGCAGGCACGCAAGGGCGGGGCGAAACGCAGGCGTCATGATCGCAGCTCCCGTTACCGTCAGACTCAGTACTCCGGCGCCGGCGCGTTGCCGGTGGCGCCGAGGGCGCGCACCAGCTCCTGGCGCGTCGCCTGCACGTTGGCCAAGGGCGTGTGCCGTGTGCGGGCGACTTCCTCGGCGGTGAACGCGGCGGCGCGCGCCTCCCCGGGCGCCGGGTAGGTTTGCGCCAGCCAGTTGAGCACCGCGGCCAGCTGCGCGTCCGAGAGCGCGGAATTGGCCGCCCCCGGCACCCGCAGCACGTAGTTGCGCCCCGCCTCGGTGCGCATGTAGAGAGCGAGTGCGCCGGCGAGCGGCGGAACCTTTCCGGGCACGCCCCGCGCTTGCTCGCCGTGGCATCCCATGCAGTAGAGCATGTAGTCCTGGGCGGGGCTGGCTGCGGCGCTGGCGCTGGCCAGCGCGGCAACGCTCAGGGCGGCGACGAGGACGGCAGGCGCCATGGCACTCTTTTAGGGACCGGCGGGCACGAGGCCCTTGCGATGCTCGCGGACCGCGGCACCGTCCTGCGGATGCGCGCGCTCGGCGGCGATGTCCGCCGCGCTCAGCGGTTGCACAGTGGCCGGTGCATGCCCCAGGTCGAACACCACGAAATTCAGCGTCGCGGCGAGGGTCTTATCGTCCAGGGTCGCAAATTCGGGCATCTTGAAGTCGTAGCGCGCTCCCTCCACCGTGATCGCGCCGAACAACCCGTACAGCACCGTCATGGCCAGCTGGCGGCGCCCTTCGGCGCTCGCGGCATAAAGCGCAGGGTAGGTCAGCAGCGGCGGCGCGAGCGAGGGCAGTCCGGCACCCGCCGCTCCATGGCATACGGCGCAGTTGGCCTGGAAGCTCGTGGCGCCGTCGGCATAGGCGGGCGCGGGGGCTTCGGCGGCTCCCAGGCGCGCGCTCAGCATCACGGCGGCGCCCAGCAGCAGCGCGGCGCCGCGGCCAGGGCGCAACGCCGGCCACCGTGGCCTCACTTCTCCGCGACTCCGAGGATGACCGACACCGAGCAATGATAGTTCGAGTCGGCGTTGGCCATGCACCAGTTGAGGTCGTTGTTGCGCGAGGGACGGTACGTCGGCTTCTCGCGCTCGTTGCGGTTGCACTCGCAGTCGCCGCAGCTGGTCTTGCCGCAACAGTCGTTGTAGGAAACGATGTAGTCGCGCCCGTCGCCGGGGTTGTGACAGGTCCCGATCCAGGTGATGGGCGAGGGCGCCGCCCCGGGGGGGCAGGAGGTCGAGGTGCCCCCGCAGCAGGCGCACAGGAAGCCGTCAATCGCGCAGTACTTCCAGTAGTCGCAGCTCTCGGGGCCGGCAGCCTTGGGTTTCGCATCCGCTGCCAGGGCGCGCCCGCTGCGGTCGATCGGCAGCAGTGGCAGCAACGCCGCCCCGGTCAGTATCTGTCCCAGGCCCGCGAGCAGGCTGCGGCGCGAGGTGCGCCGCGCCAGCGAGCGCGACGAATGTTCAAACAGCTGGTCAAGCGAGCGCATCACGTGCCCCGTTCTTCAAGGATTGAGCATCATCCACGGCGTCTGGCCGAGATGTTTTTCGATGTGCTTCACGTGCCCGCTGAGCGCATCGATGACGGCCACATTCGCGGCGCTGTCCGCCGCAAACAGCAGCGGTGCGGGGTCTTGCGATACCTGCACGGCGAGAATCCTCGCGAGCCCGGCACTCTGGAACGCCCAGCGCGCCAGACGCTTGTGACTGCGCGTGTCGAACACCCAGATCTCGGTGCCCCCTTCCTTGTGCGAGCCTTCCCCGCCCTGATGCATCGGCACGTACAGGCGGTGCAGTGCCCGATGCAGCGCGCCGACCTGCGTGCCGCCCAGGCGCCAATGACCCTTTTCCGCAGGGCTGACCAGCGACCAGATCGGCGCGAACGCTGGCTGCGCCCCGGAAAGGTCGATCTCGTGAACCTCCCCGAGATAGGACAGGAATGCGTAGCCGTGCTCGCTGGCGATGCCCTGCACGAACACCGGATCGGCGTCGGCGTCGAAGAACGGCTCCGACATGGCGCGCGCGCTCTCGTGCCCGTCCGGATTCAGGGTCACCGTGAGCAGGCGCCCGCTCTCGCAGAGTGAGGAGACCCGATTGGGGCCGGAGGGAATCACCAGCACGCAGCCGGCCGTGTCGATCTCGCCCAGTACCTTCTTGTTCGCCGGATCCAGGACTCCGAAGGAGGCGGCGGGGGTAATATAGGCGGCGTACACGAAGTGACCATCCTCGCTGTAGGCCACGTTGAACAGGTTTGGTGCGGTCATGGCACGCTTGTTCGGCAACACGATCTCCCCGAGGGGCGTGAGAGTCGTGTTATCGCTGAATTCCACCACATCGGTGCGCGTACCGCGGCTGCCGCGTGCGAAGTAGGTGGTGGCAACCACGCTCTGGGTGCCATCGGGCGAGAGATTGATGCCCGGCATGAAGCCGGCGTCGATCTGGCCGAGACGCCGGTAGGTGTCGCCATCGAACAGGCGTACCCGCATGTCGATCTCGTTGTCGAAGGAAGCATCAAATACGTAGATCCAGTGCGGGGTCTTGGGCGGCAGCTTCTCGACCGTGAGATGCTCGGCCGCGAGTGGCGCCGGCGCGGCCTGTGCGGACATGCTGAGCGCGGAACAAACTGCTATTGCAGTCAGGAGTGTTGCGGATCGCATTCGATGGTCCCCAAGCCGCTCGCGCCGGTGATGCGCGCAATGAGCCGATAAGCGGGCGGCGCAACTTTGCATCGAGTCTGGCACAACGCTGATGAGGGTGAAAGAGCAAGCCGCCGGCGCGCGCGCGTTTGACCGACCGGCGTGGCTGCCGTAGAGTTTCGGCCCCCTACGATTAAGAATAATCGATAATCGATAGAGCAAGATGCCCGCCGTAGCGCTGCGATCGCTGTGGTCTGCGACCGCCTCACCGGGGCCCGACTGCAGTGCGCTTAGCACCCCGCGCCGCGCCCAGGCGGTGGTCATCGGCGCGGGCTATACCGGGTTGAGCGCCGCCTTGCATCTGGCGCAGGCCGGTCGGGACGTGGTGGTCCTGGAGAGCGGGCAGATCGGCGCGGGCGCTTCCGGGGTGAACGGCGGCCAGGTCATCCCCGGTGTCAAGCACGACCCGGACACCCTGGAGGCCATGTTCGGTCCGGTGCTCGGCGCGCGGCTCATCGCTACCGTCGCCTCGGGGCCGGCGGTGCTCTTTGAACTCATCGAACGCCTGGGCATCGCCTGCGATGCCACCCAGTCCGGGTGGATCCAGCCGGCGACTTCCGAGGCCACGCTGGAGCAGGTCGCCGTGCGGGTGCAGCAGTGGCAGCGGCGTGGCGCGCCCGTCGAACTGCTATCGCGCGCGCAGGTTGCGCAGCTCACCGGTTCCACCCGCTACTGTGGTGGCCTCTTGGACCGCCGTGGCGGCAGCGTACAGCCGCTGTCCTATGTGCGCGGACTGGCGCGGGCGGTGCTGCGCGCCGGGGGACACATATTCACCCACAGCCCCGGGCTGCGGCTGAGTCGCGATGCCAGCGGCTATTGCCTCCAGACGCCGGCCGCCGAAGTCACTGCGCCGCTCGTCATCGTCGCGACCAACGCCTACACCGGCCGCCTGACGGACGAGCTGCGGCGCTCGGTAGTGCCGGTGCCCTCATTTCAGGTGGCGACGGCGCCGGTCCCGGCCGACCTCGCGCGCAGCATATTGCCGGGACGCCAGGCGGCTTCCGACACTTGCCGCTTGCTGCGTTACTTCCGGCTGGATAGCAGCGGACGCCTGGTGATGGGCACGCGCGGCACGTTCGCGGCGGGGCCCACGGTGCACACGGTGCGTCATCACTACCGCGCCGTGCACGAGATCTATCCGCAACTGCGCGGGCTTGGTTTCGAGTATCACTGGGGCGGCTTTGTCGCGATGACGCGCGATCACCTGCCGCACCTGCACGAACTTGCGCCCGGCCTCCTCGCAGGGCTCGGCTACAATGGCCGCGGTGTGGCGATGGCCACGCTCATGGGAAGGCTGCTGGCGCAGCGGGCGCTCGGGGCGGCGGCCGCAGACCTTGGCTTCCCGGTGACCCCGCTGCGGACCGTGCCGCTGCATGCCTTCAGCGGCCTCGGGGTACGCGCGACCATACAGTACCTGCGGCTGGCGGATGCGCTGGCACGCTCGCGCAGCAGCACCTAGGAGCAACGGATGGACACCACCAAGGTTGCGCTGCTCACCGTCCTGATCCTGATCAACATCGCTTTCGTGCTCGGCTGGGTGTGGTCGGCGCGTCGCTACCGACTGCAGGGTCGCCCGACCCCGGCGGACGTTGCCATCGGATTCGCGACGGACTTTCTGGACACGCTCGGCATAGGATCCTTCGCACCGACCACGGCACTCTTTAAGTTTCGGGGGGCGCCGGCGGACGAACTGATTCCCGGCACGCTCAACGTCGGGCACAACGCCGCGGCTTTCATGGAGACCCTGCTGTTCGTGACCGCGGTGATGGTCGAACCGACCCTGCTGGCCTGCATGATCGGCAGCGCGACACTGGGGGCCTGGCTCGGGGCAGGAGTAGTCAGTCGTCTGCCGCGTCGCACCATTCAGCTATTCATGGGAATTGCCCTGTTACTTGCGGCGGCGTTCTTTGTGATGCGCAACCTCGACGTGTTTCCGCCGGGGGGCACAGCCTATGCGCTCAGCGGCTGGCGCTTCGGCGTGGCGGTCGCCGTCAACTTCGTGCTGGGCGCGCTGATGTGTATCGGGATCGGTAACTACGCACCCAGCATGATCGTGCTCGCCCTGCTGGGCATGCACCCCCTCGCCGCGTTCCCGATCATGATGGGCAGCGACGGCCTGGTGCAGCCCGTGGCGAGTCTGGGCTTCTTCCGCTCAGGTCGCTTCTCGCATGGCACTTCCCTGGGCCTCGTCATGGGTGGGGTCGTCGGGGTCCTGGTGGCCTTCTACATCGTCAAGCAGCTGCCGCTGACGGCGATGCGCTGGCTGATCATCGTCGTCGTCACTTACGCGGCCATCTCCATGCTGCGCTCCGCCTACGCCCCACGGAGGTCGGTGCCGGCCGTGCAGTAACGGCCGGGACGGCCTTCGACGCCTCAGCCCGCCGCCCAGCCCATGCGCGTTGCGACGACGTAGTCGTCCTGCTCGCCTAACAGGGTCGGCCGCAGGGCCGGCGACACCGCGTGTTCGGCGGCACACCGGGCATCCTGTGCCTGGGCAGCCGGAGTGACACTGAATACCGCCGCGACCGCGAGGCCCAGCATCAGGTTGATGACGAGAGATCCAAGGACTCCAACGGTAGTAGCATTTCTCACAGGTTTCTCCTTACAAAGCGTGGTTTTTCGGTGCGCCTATAAGACGACTTTTGACCGGTCGTGGTCAGCGGCCGGGCAACGAGCCCATCCTCCCGGCCAACGGGTTCGTCCCCCGGGGCACCCTTCGGCCGCCAAATGCCCAGCGATACGATCCCTTTGACGCAGCCGGGGTGGGGTTGGTTTAAGACCTAGTGAAGGGAGCGCCGGCGGGCGGAATTTGCTCGGAATTCCCGGCGTTCCCGCCGCAGTGCTGGTGGCAGCGGTTATGGCCGCCGAGGTAGCTACTGAGGACCCGCTAGGTGTCCGAGTCCGATGCGCGCCGCCTCAATGAGGCGCGTGCCCCGCGCGCGCCGGGCGGCGTAACACACAATTCACGGCAGTGAAATATTCGCGGGTCCTGGCGTCAAAAATGGGTGGGAGCAGGCCGAACCGCTACGCCTTCCCATTGCATCAGCCATAGATTCGTCGTATCCAGCGCCGGACAGTGGGCGGCGACCAGTTTGCGCTTCTCAGCAATCGACTGCGGTGACTCGCGCGAGCCTGCCTGCTCCATGGCGGCGAGTGTGTCGCGTTCCGTGGCGCATTCTGGGGAGAGTGCCGCGTGCAGCCGGGCGGCTTCGGCTTCCTGTTCAGCCTTCTCTTTTGGGTACGCGCTGCAGGAGGCGTCGGCGACCTGCTGCAGTCGGGCGATCTCTGCCGGACGATCCGCGTCATCCAGAAAGTGCCGATGGTCGGGGGCGGTAAACCTGTACACCGGCACTCCGGTGTTGAGGGTGGTGAGCTGTTCCAGCGCCTGCGGGCACGACAGGGGTAGTGCGTTGTCTGAAAGAGCCGGCGCCGCGGCAAGAACGCACAGCGGTACGCTGATCACGGCTAGTTTCATCATGGAGTCTTCCCCCGCCAGCAGGCTCGTCTTCGCGCTAGGGTGCTGGCTTTGCAGCCGGGAGCGGGTAGGGCCGCCCCCTGCTAGAATTCGCCTCGCAGTTTAACTCCGCCGGAGAGGTGGCAGAGCGGTTGATTGCACCGGTCTTGAAAACCGGAGGCCCTTCACGGGGCTCGTGAGTTCGAATCTCACCCTCTCCGCCATCAAACACCGCGGTGCCACATCCGCTGCCTCGCTCACAAGCCAGGCGCGCACGAAGAGCTGTCGCAGCACGGTTCTGCAACTGCGCTGCGATATGCGCAACACCCGCGACTCCGGAAAGCTCGAGACCTCAGTCGTCGTCGTCGTGGTCGTGGTCGGCAGCGTCAGGCAGTTCGATGCGCAGGATTTCCCCAAAAGGCGGCCCGAACCCCATGTTGGAGACATACAGGTCGCCATCCGGTCCAAAGGTCATGCCCGTTGGGAAGAACAGGCTGTCGCCAGTATCGATCACTTCTTCCTTGCCATTGCGTGCGACGCGGATCAGGCGGCCAGTGAAGGGTACTGGGCCCGGGTCGGTTGTTGAATACGAGGTCTCGAGCGCGTACATGCGGCCCCGACGGTCGAAGGCTAATCCGAGCACTTTGCTCAGATCCGTCGCAACTACGTGAAACCGCCCGCTCGGCGTGATCTGGAAGATGCTTTGCTTGTTGAGCTGATCGGTATCAAACGTGCCTAGATTGCTCACGTAGAACACACCGTGATAGGCGATCGCTGTCGGCACGATGTGGCCCTGCGAGGCCGAGATGTCAATCACGCGACTGATCTTTCCGCCGAGCGTGACCTTCACCATCTCGCCATGGTTCGGCTCAACCGCGTACAAGTCCCCGCGCACGGCCACCATGCCCCACCACGTGCCATCAGGCTCGAAATCCCCTGGATTCGGGTGCTTGACCGGATTGGCCTTCTGATAGTCACTGAGGTTGGCGATCATTTGCCACGAGCCGTCCGGTTTTACCCGGACAATTCCGTTGTCCGTGTTCCGAACCCCGTGGGAGCACCCGGCACCGGCTAGCAACGCGTACATGTTGCCCTTGATGAAGGCGATATCGGCGACCCCACTGATCAGTGGCGAGGGGATTGGAGCGGTCTGACTTGACGGCAGCGAGTCGGTGACGGTCGTCCGATTGCCGAAGGCATCAATGCGCGAGATTCGTCCGCCCGTTTCACTGCCGAGGTACGGACCTGCCCCGGGAACATCGGCACATCCAATGACCGGATTTACACCACCCGTCCCACCTTCCGCGACATACAGATGTCCGTCGGGACCGAACTTCAGACCGCGGGGATTCTCCAGTCCGGTGGCGAACACAGTCACGCTCGCGATTGCGTGTGACTTCTTTGCAGACTCCGACGCGAACGCGCCCGGCGTTGTAAGCGAGAGGGTGGTTAGGCAGACAACGGCAAGACCCGAACATTGCAATGGAAGTCTCATTGCGGCACCCCTTGTGTTTTAAGTATGGCCCTGAGCCGCGCGCTGTTGTTCGCAGGAGCCAGCGCGGTCCGCCCTGTATTGGAACAAAGACCAAACGCGTGGGGGCAGTGTACTCCGGCGTAGAGAATCCGGTGAACAGGCAACCGACAAACCTACAGCGGTGACTTGTCTGTATCCACTTGACTCTTGCGAACAGGTGTTGCGCTGCAACGAGCTGCTGGTTGCCTTTCGAAAGTCCTCCGACTCCCAAGCGGTTTACGTCCGCCGTCGGAGCCTCGCCCACCAAGATCGCTGTTCAATCAGGTGAGTCGCTATGGAGCACCTTGGCAATCGCCGCAATGGTATTCCAGTTGCGAGTGGTCATCGGGACACCGTACAGCCGGTCCAGTGCACCGAGGAATCCGATGACCTTCATGTGGCGCCGGTACATTCCGATGACGAATCGGTTTCGTCTCGTGAGGATCTTCATCAGCCATGGGCCGCTGGACGGGAATCGCATGGGCGTTGACGGCGTCAAGCGCGGCTGCTGGGACAGCACGCTGACGAAGCGGACAACACCGCCTCGCACTGACTGTCCCTCAAAGGGATTGTTCGAAATAAGACTCGCGATGTCGCGGCCCTGGCAAACAGCTATCTCGGCGACAAACGGAAGGTTGCGTGCCACTTCGGCGCGTGCTTGGGCCTGGGTCATTCGCTGCCGAATGACCAGCGTGCCCGCCGCGCCAATATTGACGGCACCCAGGTGCTGCAGTGCTTCGGCCAGCTTGGTCGGTCGGAAGGCCCGGTGGCCCCCGACGTT
>Ga0164309_10001583_pt1 | contig 11009 bp, 15 predicted proteins | sample Whisoiple_247_MG_FD_109984 | JGI IMG/M metagenome (GOLD analysis project Ga0164309, IMG submission 109984) | Soil microbial communities amended with fresh organic matter from upstate New York, USA - Whitman soil sample_247_MG | ecosystem: Environmental > Terrestrial > Soil > Unclassified >... | reverse complement strand
GATTTTTCTCTCGCATCGCCGAGAGAAGTGATTAGAGTGCCCTCACCACGCGGGACTAGCTCAGTTGGTAGAGCACGAGCTTCCCAAGCTTGAGGTCGTCGGTTCGAACCCGATGTCCCGCTCAGAGAATCCAGGGGTTTCGCAGTTGGCGAGCCCCGGGGATGAAAGCTGCTGGTACTCGTGCTGGTACTAGATGCACGGCCGGCTCAAGGCTGGCCCGCTCTAGCGCGCCACTCATCGCAGGTGAACCACTCAAGCTTCGGCGTCTGAACTCCGCATTCGTCGCAGACCTCTTGCTCGAACGTGACCTCGCCCGACTCGTGTCGGTGAAGGACCAGGTGGCGCCGGGCCCTGTGCGAATCGTAGTTTTCAGCGCGTTCCCGCCGGTCGGCGGCGAATTCGTCTAGCTGCTCGTTCATGGTGCCTACGGCTTGTATCGGCTTCGGGCACCTGACCCCACGAGCCGCGGACGACAGGGCGGCTTTTTGGGCGCTCACCAGAACCTGACCGGCATGTTGCGCTCTATCGCGGCAAAGGGCTTCACGTCCGAAGCTAGCGCCACGATGACGAACCAGACATGCCAGGCAAAAGAGTCCTTCGCGCCGGTCAGGCGCACTCGGGTCGAGTCCAATCCGACCGACACTGCACACCCCAGACCCTCGAGTTCGCGCACTTTCTCGAAGGCGGCCTTCCGCCAGGATTCTCTGGTCGATGGGATCCAGTTCTTGGCCGATGTCAGGGCCTATCCGGATAGCGGATCGTAAATCCCGGCGAAGACTCAGCGCTTGCGAGATCGTTTTCGCGTCGGCTTTGGCCGAAGCCCGGCATCGGATTCCGGGTGAAAGAGGCTCGACTCCGGACCCCGACCAACCGTGAAGCCGATGCTCTCGAGCGCCGCGACTCCGAGCGCCCGATCGTCGTCGGGATCGGCGGCAAGCAGCGCCCGCACTTCGCGCAGTAGCCGGGGCGCCAGGGCGGCCGCGAGCGCGTCTAAGGCGGCATCGTCGAGCGTGCTAGCCATCACTCCGCCGCGTCGCGCAGAGCTGGGTAGAGCGTGTCCTGCGCGAGCTCTTGCAAGGTCCCGATGGTCTCGCCGAGGATAAGGCGCTGGATCTCCCACAGCGCGTCGTCGGGATTGTCGGTGCTCTGCGCGACGGCTTCGATGCGGTCAGCCGTGGCGCGGTAAATGGCGGCGGCTTGGGTGGCGATTTCGTTGGCTTGCTGGGAAGTGAACTTGGTCATGCCCCTTGTTACGGCACCGGGGCAACAAAGTTGCCCCTAAATCGACCGCCAAGCTACTGATTTCATTCAGCTTTCGTATGATATCATATCATAAGCGGCTAACCCCACGAAAGCTCAGGAGTCGCCGCCGCGCACCGCGAACGTCGTTCGGTAGGAAGCCGATGATAGTTCGGCGGAGATGTAAAGCGATCGCACATCTGGTGTGCTCGATGCCGCTTGGTCGAGCGCGAGCCGAATGCCAGGCGTTCCGACACCCGCTGCGATCAGCGACGTCGTGTCAGTCGCCGCAGTTGTGAATGACGCGGGGTCGAGAGCTTCAATCAGCGCGGCCGTCAGCTTCTGGGCCGGCGTAGCCGTAGGCGGAAGCGCTTGCGCTGCCAGGCTGAGCGCAACATCGACCGGAGGCTTTAGCGCGGCGCTGAGACTGGCGAGCGTGCTCGCAGCTGCAACTTGCACAGCGGAGACCAGCGCAGACGCGCGGGTTTGGGCTCGCACCGCCCCGCCGAGCGGGCCTAGGGCGGCGATGATCGGCGCCGCCGCGGTTTGCGCTGCGGCGAGCGTCCCCCCTGAGAACGAAGGCAGCGCGAGCAAATTTGGAACGACCGCCAGAAACGCATTGATCGGTGCCGCAGAAAGGTCCGCCTCGCAGAGCGCAAGTGCCGCCGCACATGCCGAGATTTTGGTGATCGCCGGCCGAGTAAGACGCGCGATTGCCGCGTTCACTCGGGTGGACTGCGCCAGGCTGAAATTAGGGTTCCCGCTCGAACCTCGGAGCGTCGCCAGTGCCGCCCCGATCGCGCTGCCCTGTGCCGCCAACGTCGCGCGCAAAGTCGAATCGCTGTACTGCCCAGCCGCAGCGCGCAGTCGCACAAGCTGCGCAGACCAATTTTGATCAGCCATTGGCGGAGTCCCATCGCACATCGCCCGAAGCCACGGCGGCGACAGCTTGCTCGATCGCCGAGTATCGGGCGCGCTTTTCCCCGAAGCCGGGCTCATACTCTGTAAGGGTCACGTGGTCGGCTCGCGCGGAGAACGCACGCAGAGGAGCTGCGCAACGCCAGGCGCGCAAGATCCCGACCGCCGCGGCAGGCACTTCAACTGCTCGAGCTGCGGGTGTGTTGGGGAGTTCGGATCGCGACGGGCTTGCGGTCGCCTCCGTTCTCGGCTTGCCGCCGGCTCTGCGCAATTGAGCCCAGTCCGGGACATCGATCCCATGCGATGCGCATAACTCTCGAGCAAAGGCGCGGGCACGGGACGCCGAAGTCGACTCAGACGCGGCGATCCCTTGCAGGCGCTGCAGCTCCGTCGCTGCGTCGGGCGATCGAGTGCTCAGCCGAGACGCCGCCCAGTCAGGGATCTCGATTGATCGGGCCGCGCAGAGCGCACGCGCGCGAGCTCTGATCTGGCTCGCGCGGTGCGGGAACTCGAACGCCGATTTCCGCAGCGCTTCAAGTTGTTCGCCGATCGTTTTCACGTGCCGCTCGCTCCGCGCCAGCGCCATTGAATCAGCTCGTGCTGCGGGTTCGATTCGAAGATGATCCAGAGATCTCGCACTCGGCTGGGAGCGTCGATGCCAGCCTGGATCGCGCGGGCGACCAGACTTGCGGGCGGATTCTTGCCCGGCAAACGCTGAAGGTCTTCGGTGTTTCCCTTGGCGTCTTTGAAATCCGCGGCGTCTGGCAGCGTAGGACCTGCCAGCGCGGCAAGGGTCGCCTGAACGTCGCGAGCCAGAGCGCGATCATCCGCAAGACACTTCTCGATTTCAAGAAGTGCGCTCTCGACCGTCTCGCGGGTTGCAAGATCCTTGGCGCGTTGGGCAGCTGCGAGGGCTCCGCGCACGCGCGCTGCGCGTTCGATCAGAGTCCGCGCGAGCGGGCCAGTCAAGTCCGCGCCAATCGACTCGAACACAGCGATCGCGTCGCTGATTTCCTTCCGCTGCTGAGTGAGCTCCGCTCGCGCAGCATTGGCACGGTCGCCCGTTTTCTTGGCGAGGCGGGCAAGAGCATCGTCGATGAGCTCCAAGCCTGCCTGCGCACGCGGCAAGTAAAACTCTTCCGAGCGCTGCCCTGCCAGGATGTGCTGCTTGACGGGCGCCCAAAAACCGATCGTGTCTTTGAAGTGTGTTGCGAGCCAGTCGCGCGGGCTCTGGTCATAGCCTTCGCGCTCAGCCTGCCGCGACTCCAATACTGTGGCGACATCCTTCTTAGCGGCAGCCGCGTCCAGAGCGCGAAAGATCTGATCGTTCTGGGCGTTGATCTGGGATTCAGTGATAAATTCCATTTGTCCGGTTTCCATTTCGATGGCTCAGACGCCGCGACGAACCACCGCGCGCAGCTTTCGATCGGCGAACTCTTCGGGCGTGATCCCGAGCTTGCGCGCGCCTTCTATGTGCGGAGCTCCGAACAGAGCTCGGTATTGCTTCGCGGGGGGCTTCGGCTCCGCTGACGCGGCCAATGGATCCGCGTTGCCAGCATCCGCGCTGCCAGGGTCCAGTAGTTGATTGACCGCGCTCTGGATATCAGAGTCGGTCGCGTCAGGCTTCAGGCCCAGCAAATCGAGCAGCCGAGCCAGCTTGTCGTCCTGAGCTTCGGGTGAAGTGGAGAGTTGGGAGAGAAGCGCGAGCTTCGCTCGAAGCGGCCGCGACGTCTTGTGGATCAACCCTGCGGCGGCGGCATCGCCAACGCGCTTTGCGTCCGATTCAGAAGCCGAAAGCAGTTGGACCATGTGGCCAAGGTGGATGCGCAGTGAGTGCGCTTTGGATTGATTTGATGAATTTGAGAACATGTTTTTCGCTCCAAGTGATTCAACGTGAGTGTGCGTTCGCGCCAGGGTCGTGCTCGTCAGGCGCGGTGAGTCCTTCGGTTCCCCAGCGCACGGACAGCTTCCGATTGCATTCCGTGCACAGGATCGGGCGATCCAAATGCGCGCTCAGCCGTTCGAAGAGCTGCGCCCGGATCTGCTTCGCTTCAGCCGAAGAGATCCGCACCGCGTCCGACTCGTCGGCGGCGGTGCGCTCGAGCCTCGCGAGAACACTCATAAGCGCAGCGGCGTTTCGCGTCTGGCGCTGGGCCAAAGCAGAGTCGCCCACGGCTAGAGCGTCGGTCAGACCGGCGCGCGCCTGCGCGATCAGAAAGCGAACCTGATCCAAAGCCGGCGCGTCCGCGGGGGGCGCGTCCACTTCTTGATCTGGCGCAGCGGGCGGAGCCATGTGCGCCGGTGCCTGAAATTCGGCAGGATCCGACTCCTTCAGGACAGCCGTGATCGTCGGCCGCGAATAGCCCACGCGCTTCGCAATCTCACGAAGCGATAGGCCCGCACGCTTCAGCACGTGCACTTCGGCGCGCTCAGCGTCGGTCACAACTGGCCTCGAAGCGTCAAGGCAATCGCGAATGCTTCACCGTCATCGAGTGAAGCCAACGTACCCGGGGCGCGGCGTTCACCCTCGGAAAGAACAGCGACCAATGCATCGCAACCGGCGACGTACCGCTCGACCGCACGGCGGACCAGCACCCGCACCGGCACCCCGGTCAGTTGTGAGTAGCTGCGCAACTTGGCGAGTTCTTCGGCCGTGAAACCGGCGTTGAACTGCTCAAGCTTGCCGGCAGATTCGGCAGCCGGTGCGTTGTGCGGAATCATATTACAGAGTGGCATGCGCGGTTAATCCGTCAATCCGGATAAACGCATACACTGTATGATTACGCGCGATCAGACGCGGAACTAGTGGCAGATCCGATCGGCCGCAGAGATCGCGCTGGATCGTGCCAGCGCTTCGCTCCGATCCGCACGACTGCCGCGGGTTTTTGCGGCAACTGGCAGCGATTTGAAAACCGCCCGCCGTGTTCAGAGGCGCCCCTTTGGTAGGTGTAGGGGGCACCCCGTATACCCCCTCGCACATGTAGGGCGCGATCGATCGTGAGCTGTGAGCGGGGGCGTAAGCCTGAGTCCGTCCCCGAGCTCGGGTCGCAGCCCCGTGCCAGCAATGCCAGCAATGCCAGGTGTTGCTAGACAATCTCGCTAAGGAATTCTTTAGCGGGACTTTAGGGGGAGTGCTGGCACTGCTGGCATTGCTGGCACCGCGTTAGTCTGACTCCCTGCGTAAACGCACCCCGAACCAGAAGCGGTCTTTCACTGCCGCCCTAGCCGGAAACTGGCCTGCCGCCTTAGCAGCCGCTTGAACGACCTTCCTGGATGAGTCGTCTCCACCAGTTGCACCTAGCGCGCGCAGGCGCTGCCCTAGGGCGTTGGCAGCCAACGGATTTCGCACGCCATTGGCTTTGCACCAATCGTCGTACGCAAGTCTCATTGCTTTGGCCGGCGTCTCGAAGCTCTCGCCCAATTCACAGCACTCTTCGAAGAAGGCGCCCGCCCGGTTCATATCTGCGCGGTAGGCTTTCGTGGCCGTGGTGACGGCCAGGCAGTTGCCGATGCCCTTGCGCTGCCAGGCCAGGCACCCAGCGACGAGCCAAGCGAGCACGGCCGGCGCGTGTTCGGAGCTCGTGAGCTTCTCCCGGAGGTGCGGGTCTTTTTCGTCATCAGGGACCGGGTTGGTGAACGGAACGCAGCGCATGCGGCTCCACATGCCCTCGTCGTCGTCGCGGATTGTGGGGCGGTCGTTGGCGCCCATCCAAAGCGCGAACGTGGGCGGAAACTGGATCTCGTTCTCGTACTTGCCAGCGGCCACGATCGTGTCACCGCCGGTGACCTTCTTGACGAGCTCCTCGTCAAACCTGAGGCCAGGGCGGATCTCAAGCGATGTCACGAACCGCGCCCCGAGCAGGCGGGTCACGTCGCCACGGTTGCCCCCTACATTGTTTTGAACCATCCACGTCGAGGCAGCGGCCGCTACGTGGTAGTCGCCGAGCACATCACCGATCGCCCCGAGCAAAGTGCTTTTTGCGCCGTCGGGGGGTCCGTAGCCGAACCAAAATGCTTTCTCCCGCCACGCGCCGAAGAGTGCGTAACCGAGCGATCGTTGGATGTATGCCGCTAGTTCCGCGTCTCCTCCGGTCGTGCGTCTGACGAAAGCCTCCCAAAGCTCCGATCGCGCGCTCGCATCGTAGTTCGTTGCGCAGCACTTGGTCATTAGCAATTGGGGGTCGGGGGCATGCAGATCGCCAGTGCGCAGATCAAGGGTCCCGTTCTGCACGTTTAGCAACCAGGGGTGGGCGTCGAGATCGCCCGCGACAACCGGGATCCCGGGTTCGCTCTTCGCTAGCTCGATCATGTTCATAAGCCGCGTGCGATCCTGGCACTGCGCAGCCCATTTATAGGCTGCTTTGCGCTTATCGTCGTCCGCGATCTCCCTTGCTTCGACCCAAAGAGACTCGGCCGCATCCTTCGCTGCGCGAACAATTTCGCCGGTGTTGTCTGGCTTCCAATGCTTACCATCCCAGACGTACCAGAGCTTGCGTGCTTCGAAGTAGCGCAGCTTGTGCCCGTGCAAGCGAACCAGCCGTCGGGCGTTGCCCATATCTGCCCGTTGCTCGATGCAGTTTAGCGTCTCAGCATTGTCGTTCTCGGGTGGGGCGAATGCGCTGGCGCCTGGGTCGGGCGCGCGAGTCTTGCGGTGTGCTTCGGCCGCGCGCGCAAAGCCGAGCGTGAGCGCTTTCCACGCTGGCGACCACACTCCGCGCCAGTCCGAAGGTTCTTCGGGGTCTCGGCTGATCGACTCGATCACGGCTGCAGCATCGGGCGACCATTGCACGAGACCGTTCCAACCCGCGCCCACTTCGCCGTCACTGGTGCGCGTAGCCTGCGCGCATTCAAGCATCGTGCCGACCTTGATCGCGTCGTCTCGCAACGTGGGCAGCGCACGGCCGACGGCTGCGATCTGTTCGTCGGTCCAACCGCGTCGAGCAAGATAGCCAGCAAGCGCGCGGAGAGTGTCGCGTCGGTTGATCGCGGTGCCCGGCTCTTCCCACAGCGGCTCGAGCGCGTTGATCAGCGCGGCCGTGCGCTCGTCGGGATCTTCGATGCGCACCGGCTCTAGTGTCTTGACGGTTGCTGCGTTGACTTCGCGCTGCCAAGTATGGCGCAGCGTCGCGTTCACAAGTTCTGCAGCGTCGACGGGCGAGCCCTCGATCTCGAACACGTCACGATCGGGATCGCCTTCGATTCGACCCACGAAGAACACCTGTGACGCAGCCTTGGCACCTTCGACGCCCTGGCCTGGTTCGAGGCCCAGCATTTCGGCGAGTGCGAAGCGCGCGTGATAGGCGTGTTCAGGATCGATCGGCTCAGTCAGCGGCACGATCACGCGAAAGCGATCGGATCCATCTTCATTCGGGTGTGAGGGTGAGGTGTAGATCAGCGCAGAAAGGCCAAGCGCTTCGGCGCGTTCGTACGTCGCGGGCACGTCTCCGTGATCGATATCGATCGGAAGCGCGGTGATGGATCGAACGTTCACGTCTTCGTTGCGGCCGTCGAGATCGCAGAAGTTGATCGCAGGGAGCTCGCGCTTGTCGCGTGCCTGAGCTCGCGCGAGCTTCTTGATCTCAGCGCAGACTTGTGGCCAGGAGAGATCGCGCGCTTTCGGCGTCTTGCTCCGCGCGCCGCGGAATGTGTTGAAGCGGATCACTTGTGCGAGCGAGGACTCGCTTTGCTTTTTGATGCTAGAATTCTTGGACATTGGAAATGGATCTCCGCGAGCAGCCGGCGCTAACGACCCCGGCTGCTCGCGTTTCTGCGGGGAATTGCGGTGGTGGTGGGGGTGGGGGTATGGGAGCTTGCCGGGTCAGCGGGGCTTGGCCTGGGCTTCGCGCCTGGCTTCCGCACGCGCAACCAACCGCTGTGCTCTCGTCGTGCTCGTGATGTCGCTGATCACGACTCCGAGAGGCGGCTCACGGCGCAGCGACACCGGTCCCAGCATTCGTGGGCGCGGTTTGCCGGGCGCGTCCACGCGCTGAAGCTTTCGCTTGAAGCTCATGACCGAGGCCTCCGCACGCGCTCTGCCGCGCTCAGCTGCGATCGTTTGCGTCTCGGCGCGAGTTGGGCTCGATCGGCTTTTGCTTGATGCGCGGAGCAGAGCGCACCGAACGCAGCCGCCACGATCAGAACGGAGCAACTTGGCTCCGCGCAGCGCACGGGCTGAATTTGCGCTTTCATGACCAACGTCCCCGGCTTTCGGGTTTTGCCCGCTTTGCGTTCTCTGCCCCGATCGCGAGATCCTTTTCGTCTGGCCCGGGCTCTGACAGCCCGTCGTCCGGGGGTACGGTGCCCAGCGGGATCACATTCAGTAACTTGCCCCAGCGGCAGAAGACCACTGGTGTTTCGCGCCCCAGAAGCAGCGTGCGCTCTTCTTGGCTGAGCTCTCGCAACGTCAGCGCGTGGGCCCGCACTCGATCTCGGCGGTCGACTCGCACAACGTTCACGCCTCCGGAATGCGAGGGCAATTCATCATGGCGACACGCGCAAAATCGGTAGCCGTCTGCCTGCCCAGGCACCGGTACGAGGGTACCCCGCTCGACGATGATCGCGTGCCCGCTCGGCACCCGAAGCTTACGCACGAGCCGGCGAAGGCAGGCCAGATCTTCGTCGCACAGTTCGTGGATCGTGGTCACGGTTGCACCAGCGATCGCATGTAACGTCCGATTTCGGCGCGCGGAATCAGGACACGCGAAGAACCGCTTTCTCTCGCGCGCAGGGCAGTGATGCGCCCTGCTACGATCAAGCGCCGGATGTTTCTCCCGGACGTGCGCAGCGCTTTCGCGGCCTCGTTCGCGGTAGCGAGCAAAGGCAAGCTGTTTTCGATCTCTGCGATCGTGTCGATGACTTGAGCAGATGACATGGCGTAGAACTCCCGAGCAATTTCGCTCGTTGCTACGCGGCCCCTTCTCCCTACGTGCCAGCGCCATATTCGGGGGACGATTCACGGGGCACAATGCCCGGTGCTCCCGCCGAGGGTCTTCACCGCACGACCGTCTCGCGGTCGCACTGGTGTGTATTTAGGCTTACTTCGTGCCGATTCGACGTTCCTTATCCGCGACCAGCGGGCCAAATACTTGGCGTTCGCGGTGCGGGATCTTGCGTTCGGTGCGCCGGCCACGTGTATCTCCGTTCGTGCAGGGCTTTCCGATCGCCGCTTGGCAATCTTCGCGCCTGCACTTCGTTCGATAACCGTAGTCGAGCATCTCACTTCTACCCTGACACGCCGGACGACGCGCGCAAGCTCGGTCGTGTCGGAAGGGCATCGATCACGCGCTGCACTTCCGCTGAAATCTGCATGGCCGATTCAAGGTCGCGCGCGTCGCGGGGAATGCCGCGAGCTACATCAACGTAGTGCTTCTCGGCGACGGCAACGCTGTGCCCAAGCTGCTTCGCTGAGCGGTAGGCGCTCGCAGCCCCGAAGATCCCCGGCGCGTTCGTTAGGAACGTGCCGCACGACCGCCGAAGCGCTTGCCAATTGCACGCCGCGGGCGCGCCGAATTCAACGCGCAGCCGGCGCTCCGCGGCTTTCGCTTCGCCTCGGGTGATGTTGAACACGCTGCCTTTCCCGCCTGTTCTCAGCTTTAACGCCGCAAGCATAGTTCGCAGAGCAGGAGAGACTTCGAGGCCGACGGTGCGCGCGCGGTGCGTCTTGCTCGCCGCCGTCACGTAGATCTCGCCGACGGGCTTCCCGTCATGATCGAGAGCTTCGAGATCGACTTGCTTCCAGTCGAGGTCGATCAGCTCACCGGCGCGCATGCCGGTCAGAATCGCAGCTGCGACGAACGGCGCGATCGGTGTGTAGCGCAGCGTCGTGCCCGGCGCGCGCTTGCCGGCGTGCTCCTCGCGGGTGGCAGCGAACGTCGCGGCATCGTGCCGGAGCGCGGCCTCGAGTAGCTTGCGCAGCTCCGTGGGCTTCCGGTAGTCGAGCCGCTCGACGTTGCTCGGCAGTTTGGCGAGCCCATCGGAGAGATCGTCCGCGCTGATCATCGGAAGGAGCCCGAGCCGTCGGAGGTAGCCGAGCACCGTACCGGTCGCGCGTAGCTCCGCGTTGACCGTGGTCGGCGCCCGGGTCTGCGCAGCGGCCTCCCGCTTGCCCCGCTTGCCACCCTTGACGGGCGCGTTCAGCGGCTCTCGGACGAGCGAGGCGCGAAAGGCAACCAAGTGCGGGCCGCGCAAGTCGTCGGCGCTTTTGAGCCCGGTCCGGGCGCCCCACGCGGCGAGCTTGTCGGCGGCCCGGCGGTAGATCCCGAGGGTGCCCTTGCGCAGCCGTTCGTGGTCTTTGAAGTAGCGATCGAGAGCGTCCGAAAGCCCCGTACCAGTGGCCCGGGGTGCGCCCCGCTCCAGCTCAAGCCGGCGGGTGGCCAGCGCCTTCGACTTGCGCACGGCCCATTCGTCTCGTAGCTCCGTCGTGCGCAGGACCGTGTCGAGGGTTTCTTTGGTGCTTCGGTCGGTATCGGGATCAACGTACCGGGCGCGCCAACCGATCCGCCGCGCGGGGTCCGGCTTGAGTAGGACGACACCCGGGTGCTTGGGGCCTCGGCGACGCGCTGACCTATGACCCCGAGCTCGCGGCGCTTCAGGTCTGGTGCTGGTACTTTTGCTGGTACTCATTGCCGGCAAACTGTGTCCGGCCCGTCCGCCTAGGTCAACCGATTAGGCGCCAAAACTGCTGATTTAGCCCACTCCGTCCGCGACGTCAGGGTGGGTCCGGCATTCTTCACGAGCTTCCCAAGCTTGAGGTCGTCGGTTCGAACCCGATGTCCCGCTCCGAAAAATAGCCAGATCGTGATTCTGGGTAGCAGATAGCCGAAGCAACTGAGCATGACCGCTGCTCGGTTGCG
>Ga0164309_10001581_pt1 | contig 11022 bp, 8 predicted proteins | sample Whisoiple_247_MG_FD_109984 | JGI IMG/M metagenome (GOLD analysis project Ga0164309, IMG submission 109984) | Soil microbial communities amended with fresh organic matter from upstate New York, USA - Whitman soil sample_247_MG | ecosystem: Environmental > Terrestrial > Soil > Unclassified >... | reverse complement strand
GTGCCGGTCCGTCGTGGTCGCGCCCAGCAGCGTGCACAGCTGCAGCGCCCGCTCCAGGTAGCGGCCCGCCTCGATCATGTGCCAGCCGGGGTCGCGGATCATCGAGGCCGTCACGCCCTGCAGCGACAGGACCGCCGTCAGCAGGCGGCCCGCCGTCTCGGTGATGCGGTGCGAGCGCTCCGAGGTGCGAAGCGCCTTCTTCGCCCGGTCGGTGTGCGCGAAGACCCGCCACGTGTCGGACGACAGCTGGTCGCGCACCCCCTCGAGCGCCTCACGCAGCCGGTCGAGCGCGTGCGCCGCCGACCCCGCTCGCGTGTCGTCGAGCAGGAGCGAGCGGAATTCGACCTCGGGGTCGGCCGAGCGCCGCCCCGCGAGCCGCTGCAGCACTCCGAGGAGGGCGCGCGACGGGATGCCGTGCTCGGACTCGACGGGAGCGCTCAGCTCTTCGAGGTGCGCGTCGGCGGTGATGAGCACGCGCAGCAGGTCTTCGGCGCGCTCGGCGTAGCGGCCCGCCCAGAACATGTCCTCGAGGGCGCGCGGCGCGAGCGCGGGGATGCTCGGTCGGTAGTCGAGCGGCGCGACGTCGGCGATGCCCTGGTCGGGATCGCCGGTGGCGCCTTTGACGACCCACACGTCTTTCGTGACGGGGGATGCCGCGGCCCGGCTCATGACGGTCGCGAGACCTCCCGCGAGCGGCCGGAAGGCCTGGCGATACCGCACCGTGAAGGCGCGCATCACGACGGGCTCGGCATCCGCCCGTCCGGCCGCCCAGACCGGCGCCTGGGAGAGCGGCAGGCGCTCCTGTCCCACGAAGCGGTGGGGCTCGGCGAGGATGCGCGCCCGCAGCTCGTCGGTGGCGAGCCCCGCGTGGACGCTCCGCGCCTCGTCGATGCTCCGCACGACGAAGTCGTGGTCGCTCTCGCCGAGGCGGTCGAGTACGACGTCGAGCCCCGCGGGGTCGCCGCCCCACCACGTCGGCAGCCCGGGAAGGCGCAGCTGCTCGCCGAGCAGGGCGTCGCAGATCGCGGGCATGTACGGCATGAGGGCCGGATTCTCGAGCACGCCCGCGCCGAGGCCGTTGACGACCCGCACGCGGCCGCGGCGGACGGCCTCGGTGAGGCCCGCGACGCCGAGGCGCGAGTTGCCGCGGAGCTCGAGGGGGTCGCACCAGTCGGCATCGACGCGGCGGAGGATGACGTCGACGCGCTCGGTCGGCCCGTTCTTGGGCCAGCCGGGGGGCTTGATCCAGATCCAGCCGCCGCGGACGGTGAGGTCGCTCGCCTGCACCAGCGGGAAGCCGAGGGTGCTCGCGAGGAAGGACTGGTCGTACGCGGTCTCGGAGTGGGTGCCGGGGGAGAGGACGACGACGCGCGGGTCGGTGACGCCCTCGGGGGCGGCGTCGAGGAGCGCCGCGCGCAGCGCCGCGAGGTAGGGCTCCATGCGGTGCAGATCGCTCTCCTGGTACAGGTCGGGCATGACCTGTGCGAGCACGCGGCGGTTCTCCATCGCATAGCCGAGCCCCGACGGCGCCTGCACGCGGTCGGCCAGGACGTGCCATTCTCCCTCGGCGTCGCGACCGAGGTCGGTCGCCGAGAGGAGGAGCGGCTGCGGGTCGTGGGCGCTGGGGCGTGCGAGCGGGCGGAGGTAGCCGGCGTGGCCGAAGACGACAGCCGCCGGGAGGATGCGCTCGCGGAGCACCCGCTGCTCGCCGTAGAGGTCGACCAGGAGGGCGTTGAGCAGCTCGGCGCGCTGCGCGAGGCCGACTTCGAGGCGGTTCCAGCCGGCGGACTCCATGATGAGCGGCACGGGGTCGAGCTGCCACGGCTGCGCCGCCGAGCCGCGCGGCACGTAGGTCACGCCGCGGTCGGCGAGGAAGCGGGAGATCTCGGACCCGACCCGCCGGAGCTCCTCGGGGGTGAGGCTCAGCGCGACCTCGGCGAGGGCCTTCCACGCGGGGCGGAGCGACCCGTCGGGCGCGACGACCTCGTCGTAGCGCGCGCCGCCCGCGTCGCCGAGCGGAAGCGTCGGCTGCGCGACAGTCGTCGCATAGTCGCGGAGCACGGTCACTGGTGGCGGGCCCTCCGCGGATTCGGGGTCCGGAGCGATCGGCGGGTCTCGCGCGCCGGGCCCTTCGCGCAATGCCGAGTACACGACGCTACCGGAACCGGAAAGGCCCCGGCCGCATGTCACGACATCGCGGCGCGACCGCGACTGCGAGTGCGACCGTGACGGCGACGGTGGCGCTCGACCGCCGCGGTGCGGAACGACGCATTCGCCGACGGCGTGTACAGCAGGATGAGCCCGAACACCGCGAGCACGGCGGAGGTGAGCGCGGGCGTCGCGAAGAATCGCAGGTCGATCACCGAGAGCGCGACGGCGGCGATCTCGAAGAGGAAGACGAGCGTCACGATGACGCGCGCACTCCTGCGGGCGCGGAAGATCCCGAGGCAGACGGGGAACGTCACGAGACCGACGAAGATGTGCGCCCAGCCCGTGGCGGGATGCTCGCCCGCGACGAGCATGAAGACGCCCGCGAAGAGCTGGAGCACGCCCGAGATCCACGCGAGCACGCCCACGAGGACGACCCCGCCCGACGGCCTCGTGCGCATGGTGTCCTCGATCCCGCTCCGATGCCGGAAGGCTACCGGCTCGGCCACGAGAAGAGGGGCGCGGTCACGCGCTGTGGGCGAGCAGCTGAAGTCCCACGACCCCGAGGGCGAGCGCCGCCTCGGCGGCCAGGGCGATGAGGCGCTGCCACCACTTCAGCGGGATCTTGCGCACGGCCGCCCAGCCGATCAGCACCAACGTCACGACGAGGGCGATGATCGATGCGTTCAGCGCGGTCGCGATCTGCATGACTCCGACGACCGCGAGCAAGAGGAACACGAAGGGAAGGCTCACCGCGCCCAGCGCGCCGAAGCTCGCGAACACGGCGTGCTGACGCTCGGTACGTCTCATCGCCCTCTCGTGCACGACCGTGAACGAGATGATGTCGGCGACGAAGACGGCCAGGAGCGTGCCGAGCACTGTGACCAGCAGCGTCAGGAACGCTTCGAGCGGCAGCGGTTCGCCGTGCGACTTGATCGTGAGCAGCACCGCGAGCGCGGCGAACGAGAGGTAGATCCGCTCTTTCAGATGGTCGGCGCGCGCATGCCGCGCTTCGGTCTCGGGGTCGAGCGCACGGTCGTCGGCGGGCGGGACGTCGGACACGGTGCCTCCGGATTCAGCGGGCGACGGATGCCGCGAGCCTACTCGCGACCTCCGATCCGAGGCTCTGAGCTAGCGTGGAGCGGGTCGAGAGGAGACGGATGTCGCTCGTGGTCATGGGTGTCTCAGGGTCGGGCAAGTCGACGGTCGCGGCGCGCGTCGCCGAGCGCGCGGGGGCGGCCTTCGTCGACGCCGACGATCTGCACCCGGCGTCGAACGTCGCGAAGATGGCCGCCGGCGTGCCGCTGACGGACGAAGACCGGATGCCGTGGCTCCGCGAGGTCGGCGAGGTCATCGCGCGCCATCAGGACGAGCGGATCGTCGTGGCGTGCTCGGCCCTGCGCCGCGTCTACCGCGACGCGATCCGGGAACGCGCGAGCGATGTGTTCTTCGCCGAGCTCGACGGGTCGCGCGACCTCCTCGCCGAGCGGATGGCCGGCCGCACGCAGCATTTCATGCCGCTCACCCTGCTGGACTCGCAGCTCTCGACGCTCGAGCCGCTGCAGGAGGACGAGCACGGCCTCCGCGTCGACATCTCGGGCTCGCCCGACGAGATCGCCGACGCGATCCTCTCGCGCTGGCTCGCTCAGCCGCCCACCGACGACTGAGCCTGCGCCCCGGTCACGCGGGGCCGCGCGCGCGGCGTGACCCGCCGCGGCGCCACCACCCGGGGCGGCGGGTTCGGGATGCCTCGGCCGCGGCCCGGGCCTCCGACTCGGCGCGCCGACGGGCCTCCCGTCGCTCGCGCCACGCCGCGACCTCGATCTCGACCTCGCGGGTGGGCGTCACGACGGGCGGGCCGCCGAGGAGCTGCCGGCGCGCCTCGATCACCCGCCGGTTGAAGTCCTCGAGCTGCTCGCGGACCTCGACCTCGCGGGCGAGCTCGTCGAGGCGTTCCTCGAGCTCGGCATTCTCCACACGGAGCATGAGCGCCGGCGGGCCGAGCCCGCGCAGCTGCTCCTGCTCGATCTTCCGGCGGATCCACCAGTCCGGGTCGTGCCGGTCGCCGAGACCCGTGAGCGGCTTGCCGGCCCCGGGGAGATCGTCGAATTCGCCGCGACGGATCGCCTGCTGGATCGTGGTCTCCACGATCGCCGCCCGCTCGGCGGCGGTCGGCGCGCGCTGCGGGGCAGCCGAAGGCGGGGCCTCGGCATCCTGATCCAGGCCCTGCTCACGCTGCCGCCTCTCCAGGCGGTAGCGCTCGGCAGCTTCGCGGGGGTCTTCCGTCACGACCTCACACGTGGTCGCGCCAGGAGTGCTGCGGGTCGGAGCCGAGCACGCGCCGGGCCTTGTCGATCGAGAGCAGCGTGTCGTGCTCGCCGAGGTCGCGCGTGAGCGGCACGTCGGGGAAGACCTCGGCGACGAGCTCCGCGTTCGGGCGGCTCAGGCCGGTGTCGGCCGCCGCGATGATGAAGCGGTCGAAGCCGGGGATCGAGGCATCCAGAGCCTTCTGCACCGCCTGCGCGCCGTCGCGACCGTCGATGTAGCCCCACAGGTTCCACTTGCGCCGCGTCGCGTCGGCGTCGAACGACGGGAACTCCGCGTAGTCCTCGGGGTTCATGACGTTCGAGAACCGCAGCGCCGTGATCGAGAGGTCGGGGTGCCAGCGCACGAGCTCGATCGCCAGCTGCTCCTCGAGGTGCTTGACCAGCGAGTACACCGATTCGGGGCGCGCCGCATACTCCTCGTCGACCGGGATGTAGGGCGGCGGGGCGTCGAAGGGCAGCCCCAGCACCGTCTCGCTCGAGGCGTAGACGATGCGACGGATGCCGAGGCTGACCGCTGCCCAGAACACGTCGAACGTCGTGGTGATGTTGTTGCGGAACGTCGCGATGTCGCTGCGGATGCCGGGGGCCGGGATCGCCGCGAGGTGTACGACGGCGTCGAACGGCCCGGACTCGCCGTGCACTCCGGAGAGTGCGTCGATGACCTGGCCGTAATCGGTCAGGTCGACCTGGAGGAAGCCAGGGCCGCGGGTGCCGACGACGTCCATGCCGACGACGTCGTGCCCTGCTTCGCGGAGCTCGCGGGCGACGACGGTGCCGAGCTTGCCTGATGATCCGGTGAGGGCGATGCGCATGGCATCAAGCCTTTCACGTGCGGCGGGGTGCGGGGGCGGCGGGAGCGGCTTCGGCGAGGACGGGGACGGGCGCGGCGACGGCCGACGGAGCCGGGGCGGGGGCCGCGGCATCCGTCTTCATCTCGCCCCTGAGGATGCGGGCGGACTGACCGACGCTCCGGGCCAGCGCGGGGAGCTTGGCCGCGCCGAAGAGGAGCAGGATGACGGCCAGCACGATCAGGAGGTGCCATCCGTTGAGGTTCGCGAACATGCGGGCTTCGTCTCCTTCGGCGGCGGGTGATCTGTTAGCAGTAACAGACACCGGGTTCCGGCCAGTCTCTCCCGCTTCCGCCGTTCCGTCAAGGACGGCGCCGAAAGTATCGAAAAGGGTTGCGAACCTCGAAATGATACCGCTAACGTGACGAGTGTCCGGGGAGCGGAGGAGCCTCCCGGATCCATGTGCACGAGGGAGTACACGTCATGGAGCGTCGCGCGGGCCGTATCGATCGGTGCCGGCGGCGCGCTTGCCGGGCGGCTCAGTCGCCGTTCGCCGTGATCGTCGGTCGTGACACGCCGACGAGTCCCCGGTGCATGCTCGTCGACCCCTGAGCGGGTGTCGGCGCGCTTCGTCGTGCGGTGCCGCACGACCGACCATCGAAAGGATCAATGATGACCGGAGAGATCCGTCCCGAGCTCAGCCGACGCAATGTGCTGGGCGGCGGGCTGGTGCTCGCGGGGATGATCGCCGCCGTCGGAGGCCTCGACACGCGAGGTGCCGCGGCTGCCGTGGGCGACGGTGCGGCCTTCCGCGCGGCGGGGCCCACCGTCCCGACGCAGCTCGTGCGCGCGAGCCAGACGCTCGTCTATCCCGAATCGTGGAGCGTCCGGCCGTTCCCGCTGACGTCGGTCAAGCTCGGCCAGAGCGTCTTCACGCGCGCGCTCAACCAGCACCTCGTGCTCTACCGCGCCTACAACGTCGACAAGATCCTCGCGGTGTACCGGCGCAACGCCGGCCTCGACACGAAGGGTGCGACCCCTCCCGGCGGCTGGGAGGAGTACGGCCCCAACCCCGATGCGCAGCGCTGGGGGCCCCGTGAGTACGGCGGCACGACCGGTGTGCGCAACACGGCCGGCGCGGGCGGGTGCCTGCGCGGCCACTACGGCGGCCACTTCCTCAGCGGCATCTCGATGGCCTACGCCTCGACCGGTGAGCAGGCGCTCCTCGACAAGGTGAACGCCATCGTCGACGGCATGGTCGAGTGCCGCGACGCTCTCGCCGCCCAGACCTACGACGGCGCGCCCCGCTACTCCCACCCCGGCTTCTTCTCGGCCTACGGGGAGTGGCAGTTCTCGGCGCTCGAGGCGTTCGCGCCGTACGGCGAGATCTGGGCGCCGTACTACACGCTCCACAAGATCGTCGCGGGCCTCCTCGACGCGCACGCCCTCGCGGGCAACCAGAAGGCGCTCGAGCTGGCCGAAGGCATCGGGCACTGGGTGTTCAGCCGGCTGTCGAAGTGCACGCAGGCGCAGCTCGACCGCATGTGGGGCTCGTACATCGCGGGCGAGTACGGCGGCATGAACGAGGTGCTGGTCGAGCTCTACTGGCGCTCGTCCGACCCCGCCAAGAGCGAGTTCCTCGAGGCGTCGAAGCTCTTCACGCTGCGCTCGCTCGTCGACGCGTGCGCCAACGGCACCGACACGCTCAACGGCAAGCACGCCAACCAGCACATCCCGCAGTTCCCGGGCTACGTCAAGCTCGCCGCGCAATTGAACGACGACCACTACCTGCAGGCCACGAAGGGCTTCTTCGACATGGTCGTGCCCGGCCGCGCCTATGCGCACGGCGGCACGGGCGAGGGTGAGCTGTGGGGGCCGGCCGGCGCCGTCGCGGGAGACATCGGTCCTCGCAACGCCGAGTCGTGCGCGGCCTACAACATGCTCAAGGTCGCCAGCTACCTGTTCTTCAACGAGCAGGACCCGAAGTACATGGACTACTTCGAGCGCACGGTGCTGAACCACATCCTGGGCGGCCGGCGCAACAACGAGTCCACCTCGGGCCCCGAGAACCTGTACATGTACCCCGTCAACCCGGGCACCCGCAAGGAGTACGGCAACGGCAACATCGGCACGTGCTGCGGTGGCACGGGCCTGGAGAGCCACGTGAAGTACCAGGAGGGCATCTACTTCCGGTCGGCCGACCAGAAGGAGCTCTACGTCAACCTGTACATCGCGTCGACCCTCACGTGGGAGGAGACGGGACTCGTCCTCGAGCAGACCTCGTCCTACCCCGAGGCCGACACGTCGACCCTCACGGTCAAGACCGCTCCCTCCGGTCCGCTGACGGTGCACCTGCGGGTCCCCGGCTGGTCGCGGGGAGCCGAGATCAAGGTCAACGGCGCGGCGATCGACGCCGAGGTCACCCCCGGCCAGTATGCGACGATCTCGCGCACGTGGGCGGCGGGCGACACCATCACCGTGCACATCCCGCTCGAGCTGCGTGCCGAGGCATCCTACGACCGTCCCGACATCCAGGCGCTCATGTACGGCCCCGTCGTCCTGCTCGCCTCGAGCTCGTCGACGAGCTACCTCAAGGTGTCGCTGGCCGATCGTCTGGCGCTGGACGGCACGGTCCGCCGCGGCGTCGCCAAGACGGCGGCCAACGTCTTCACGATCGGCTCGCTGTCGTACGAGCCGGCTTACAACGGCAAGGACGTGGCGTACCACATGTACTTCCAGCGCAATGAGCCCACGGTGACCTTCGCCGGCCAGGACTCGACCGTCGCCAACGCGAAGCGGTCGGGCACGACCCTGCTCGACGAGGTGTGGGCGCAGGCTCCCTTCGCCAGCCGCTCGGCCTTCCTCGAGGCGGTGGGCGAGGTGACCGCCTCGTACGTGGCCGACGGCCTGCTCACCTCCCGCAACCGCCAGAAGATCCTGCTCGCGGCCGGCCGCGCGCCGATCGACTCGATCAACTGACCGTCGATGAAGACCGAGAGGAATCCCATGTCTGACCTTCGATCCGGCAGAGCCGTCGGGAGCAGCGGAGTGAACAGCGCAGTGACGAGCGGAGTGAAGAGGATCGCGGCAGCCGTCGCCCTCATGCTCGCCCTCGCCGGTGCGGGCGCGGCGGCGGTCACCCCCGCGACGGCCGCCGACGAGCCGATCAACGTCGCCCTCGCCTCGGGCGAGAACGCCCCCACGGTCGAGGTGAGCTACGTGCCGGGCTGGAACTCGGCGGCGGCGCTCAACAACGGCGTCGTCGGCCCGACGAACACGCTCTCCGCCATGTGGGGAACGTGGGGCGCGCCGAACAACCCGACGCAGGACACCGCCACGTACTCGTGGGAGCGCCCCGTCACGGTGAGCTCGTCGAAGATCTACCTGTGGCAGAACCACCTGACGCCCGGGGGCGACTCCGGCGTCATGATCCCGTCGGCGTGGAAGATCGAGTACCGCAACACGGCGGGCGACTGGGCTCCTGTCACGGGCGCGGGCCTCAGCTACCCCGTGCCGGTGCTCGACACCTCGGCGCCGATCGCGTCGCTGCCGCCCGTCGAGGCCACCTTCGACGCCGTCACGACGACGGCGGTGCGACTGACGCTCGACCGCCAGGTCTTCAACAGCCAGCGCAAGGCCACGAGCGTCATCGAGTGGCAGGTCTGGGGCGTCAACGCCCCCGTCGTCGAGCCCGAGCCCGAAGACCCGAACGCGTTCATCGATTCGGAGCATGTCGCCGTCCGCACGCAGGCGGGCACCGCGCCGACCCTCCCCGCGAAGGTGTGGGTCATCGGCGAGAACGGCCCGCTGCGCTACGTCGACGTCCAGTGGGGCACGGTCGCGGCATCCTCGTATGCGGCGCCCGGGAAGTTCACCGTCGTCGGCCAGCCGGCCGGCTACGCCGACCAGACCGTCGAGGCGACCGTCTTCGTCGGGAACACCCTGTCGGACGAGATCGACAGTGTCGACTACTCGGTGTCGATCACGACTCCGGGAGTCGCCCCGGTGCTCCCCGACACCGTCCGGGCCACCTACGCGGACGGCACGGCGAGCAGCTCGGTCGCAGTCGACTGGGATGACGTCCCGGCCGCCGCCTATGCCGAGGCCGACGCGATCTTCGACGTCGAGGGTGCCGTGACGGGCTTCGCCGACGGGGCCGTCGCGACGGTGTTCGTCGTCGAGCCCCTCGACCAGACGAAGCCGATCGTCTCGATCGACTTCGACTCCGCGCCGCAGGGTTCGGGCTGGTACACGACGGCCCCGACCGTGACGATCACGGCCGAGGAGACGGCCAGCCCCGTCGCCTCGATCGAGTACAGCCTCGACGGCGAGACCTGGAAGCCCTACACCGAGCCGTTCGCCGTCTCGGCGCAGGGCGAGGTCACGGTGAGCGCCCGCGCGACGAGCGACGACGCCGCCGTGGGCGAGGCATCCACCACCGTCAAGATCGACACGATCGCACCGACGACCGTCATCGACTACGTCGTGGTCGACGGCACGTCGGCGACGGTGACGCTCACGCCGACCGACTCCGAGCCGGGCTCGGGCGTCACGCGCACCGTGTGGTCGGACGGTCCCGACTCGTCGCCGACGGGTGAGACGAACAACATGTACGCGACGTACGAGGAGCCTTTCTCGGTGCTGCTCACCGAGGAGCCCCGCTACGTGCACGTGCAGGCTCAGGATGCCGCGGGCAACGTCGAGTCGCACGTCACCGTCGAGCTGCCCAAGCTCACGGCGACCACGCTCGACATCACCCCCGTCGCCACGACGCGCTGCGTCGCCGGCAAGGTGTCGCTGATCGTCTCGGTCACCAACAAGGAGGCGTTCGCGGCCGACGTCGTCGTCAAGACGCCGTACGGCGAGAAGTCGGCGGCGGTCAAGGCCGGCGCGACCGCGACGAGCGCCTTCACGACTCGCCTCGCCTCGGTGGCAGGCGGCTCCGCCGCCGTCACCGCGACGGGCGACGACCGGGCGTACGACGGGAGCGCGGCGTGGGCCGCGGCCTCGTGCGGCGCCGCGCGGTGATGCGCTGATCGCCTGACCCGCGAGAACGACGGAAGGCCCGCAGCCCTGAGAGGCTGCGGGCCTTCCGCGTGTGGGGGTCTCGACCGCGGATGGCGGGCGCGAAGCGTGTGCAGGTTCTGGGTGTGGGCCGATGGTCGGCGTCGGTGCAGCTAGCTGCGAGGGTCGCGGGCCTCGGCATCCGTCATCTGCAGGCGACGCAGGCGCGTGCGCGCGAAATCCTGCGCACGCGGGCCCGACGAGAGGGCGCGAAGGCTCACGGCGAGCACGAGACGCGTGAGCGTGACGACCGGAAGCGGCGCCCGGCGGAGCCCGAGCAGGCGCCGGTAGCGCGGCGGGATCGTCGCGACGGCGCTCGCGAACAGCAGCCGATACGCGAGCGACATCATCGGCGAGCCGCGGAAGGGCGACCGGCGGAGGAACCGCACGACATCGTCGACGCGTTCGTCTCGGCGGAGCTGTCCTGACTCGAGGTAGGCATCCAGGCGCCGCCGCAGCTCGGCCTCGGTGAGCGGCGGGTCGTCGACCCGCATGAGGCGCCCCGCGGTCGCCCATTCCGCGACGTACGCGTCGGGACCGCCCGGGATGCCGCGCCCCCACGTCTCGTGGCACGTGAGGAACGCGTCGGTGAAGGCGAGGTGCACCCAGTCCGAGAGACCGGGGTCTCCCGCGGAGTACGGCCGCTCCTCGCCGGCGCCGTCGGTGTAGGCGCCCTGGACGCGCGTGTGGAGGCG
>Ga0164309_10001580_pt1 | contig 11023 bp, 12 predicted proteins | sample Whisoiple_247_MG_FD_109984 | JGI IMG/M metagenome (GOLD analysis project Ga0164309, IMG submission 109984) | Soil microbial communities amended with fresh organic matter from upstate New York, USA - Whitman soil sample_247_MG | ecosystem: Environmental > Terrestrial > Soil > Unclassified >... | reverse complement strand
TATACGCAGCCCATCCTAAAAGAAAATTCAGATAAGTCGGTCACGTTCGATTATGCACTGGGCATACTGATGCCCAAAAAGGAAATTGTGCTTACCATAAAAAACTAAGCATTAAATCTTAGTACTGATTCAGCTTCGCTGACAATTAGGCTTCCTTGTGAACCATGCCTCCACGCCATGTTAGGAGCTTCATGACCCATTGGAAAATTAAAAGCAACAGGATAGTGATGGTCTTTTATTTTATCCAAAACAATGGCTTCAATCGATTCACCAAAACCGGGATCAGCATCTTTAATATCCGTCATGTGACCAATGATCAGTGCGGCAAGGTGATCCAGTTTGCCTGAGCGTTTTAGTTGTGTGAACATCCGATCAATCTTGTATTTGTATTCACCAATTTCTTCGATCACCAATATTTTGTTTTGTGTATCGGGCGATGTTTTTGTTCCCAGCGAATCGACTATTAAAGATAAATTTCCTCCAATCATTTCACCTTTTGCCTCACCCCATCGATTCATCGCATTGGCTTGAACTTTAATTGGCTCTACTTCTCCAAACAACATTTTTTTTAGTCGCTGAGCGGATTCATTGTACTCCGATTTAAAAAGGTGCAAGAGCATGGGGCCATGAATACTTTCCACTCCAAGCTGTTGAAGTTTTAGGTGCAGTGCTGTGATATCACTAAACCCTACGATCCATTTGGGCTGCTGAAGAAACGTGGAGAAATTAACGCGATCTAAAATGCGCGTAAGGCCGTATCCACCACGTGCGCAAAATACTGTGTGTATGTCACTGCGATCGAGCATCTCCTGTAAGTCCGCCAGGCGTTCGCTATCCGATCCTGAAAAATAAGAATGAGCAGGGCTTAGAATATTTTTTCCAAGCACTACATGAAGCCCCCATGATCGTATTACATCCATTGCCTGATCAATGGATTCTCTGGAAATTTTACCAGCAGGAGCTACGATCCCAACAGTATCACCCGGTTTTAAAAATAACGGTGCTCGCATTCCTTGAAGGTAATAAAACAAGCGAAACAAAAAACCCCGTGTCCGAAAACACAGGGTTTTTTAACCTGGAACTAGAAAAACTATTTTTACTTGCCTGCTGCCGGAGTTGCTACCGGCTTAGGTGTAACACCCAACTTTTTTAATACGAGATTAGAAATATCATATTTTTCGCTGCTGTATAACAAGATATCACCACCACCTTGCGCTGCAATTTGGGGAGCTAGAATGAAGTCATAACCATTTTCTTTGGCTACATCTTCAATGGCTTTGCCAACTTTAGCAAATACCGGTTCCATCAACGCAGTTTGCTTAGTCTGAATGTTTGCTGTAGCGTCTTGCTGAAATTTCTGAAGGTTATCCTGTAACTGTGTCAATTCCGTTTCTGTGCTTTTTTTAACAACATCATTCATCGTTGCCATGTTTGCCTGATAGGCTCTTAATTTTGTCTCAAACTCCTGCTGCTTTGCCTTGAATTGATTTTCAAGCTGTGTACTGTGGGTGGTTAGCTGATCGGTGATCTGCTTAAACTCCGGCATTTGTTGAAATATATATTCCCAGTCGGCATAGCCTATTTTTTGCGTCACCGGGGTTTGTGCTGATGTAGTAAGCGCTAGGCAACTGCAGAAAATTAAAAGCAAAAGTGTTCTCATTACGATGGTGTTTTAGTTGTTTTATTTTTTAGATCGTTCGTTACTTTATTTTATCGTTCGAATCCCCGAGTCCCAATTCTTCCAAGATGAAGTCTGTGTAGTCATGACGTGGATCGGTATAAACCATCACAAGTTCTCCCGACTTATCAAAAAGGATGGCCAGCCTGTTGGTTTTGCATACCTTTTCTACCGCATCAAAAACTTTATCCTGTAAAGGTTTAATCAATTCTTGTTTTTTCAAAAAAAACAGCCCTCCAAATCCAAAAACCTTTTTCTGGTAATTCTTCAATTCTTCTTCCTTTTTTGCAATCTCTTCCAGCCGCTCCTTCTTCATTTCCTCCGTCATCAGCACCTGTTCAGCCTGAAAAGCGCTATAGAGGCCATTTATCTTTCTCTGCATCTCCGTTACATCCTTTTCCCAAGCAGACGAAAGCTGGTCTATTTCCCCCTGTGCTTTCGCATATTCGGGCATTTTACTAAGAACAAATTCTGAGTCATAGTATCCGAACTTCTGAGCATTTACAAAATTCAGGCCGAAAATAAGGAAAACAAATGCAAAGAAGACTTTCTTCATACTATCTGATTTGCTGACCAATCGTAAAGTGGAATTGTGAACCACTTTTCGTAACACTTCCTGGCAGTGTATCAAATCCATACGCCCAGTTTAAACCTATTAAGCCGAATGCGGGCATGAATATACGTGCTCCAACACCTGCCGATTTGTATGTTTTAAACGGATTAAACTCATCGTAATTGTTCCAGTTATTTCCTGCCTCAGAGAAAACAAACGTGTAAATCGTAGCAGCTTGCGTGGTGGCAACCGGGTACCGCAATTCAAGCGCAAATTTATCGTACACAATTCCACCTTCAATCTGCGAGGTGGTTTGTGAATTCCGTTGTGAATAAAGCGGTGGTGTTACTGAATTATCCGGATATCCTCGCAATCCAATAATGTCTTGTCCCAATACGAAAGAATTGAAACCTCCGGCAAGTCCACTTCCACCAACAAGGAAGCGTTCAAAAGGTCCCGGTCCGATTTTATTGCTATACGTTCCTATAAATCCAAAGTGCGCACGTGTTTCTAACACAAGACTTCTGCCATTTGGCTTACTGCTTCCAAAGATTTTCAAATAGAATTTTGAATCAAACATCCATTTGTGCAACTCCATCCACTTGTATCGCTCATTAATGTCATCCAGATAACTTGGATCTCTGAATAATGAATACGGTGGTGTTAAGGCAACACTCAGCGAAATGCTTGACCCCTGTGTTGGGAACATCGGGTTGTCAATGCTATTGCGTGCCAATGTTGTTTCAAATTTTAAACTATTTGTTTTTCCAACAGGTGGCAGTGCTGACGAATTGATGTAGTTGCTATAATTATAAACCAGGAATGACAATGAGTTTGTCAAAGAGAAATAGTTATCAGGCCACTCAAGTCTTCTACCTAAGCCGACCGTAACTCCACCTTGTTTTAAGGAGAAGTTATTACTAAAGTCATTTTTCGCTACGGCTCTCCGAGAAACAGAATGATTCAAACTAACGGTAAACGAATTTGGTTTGCGGCCTCCAAGCCACGGCTCTGTAAATGACATGCTATAGCTCTGGAATGATTTTCCGTTTGCTTGTGCCTGTACAGAAAAGCGCTGACCATCACCAACCGGAAGTGGTTGCCATTTGTCAAAGTGAGGAACGTTCTTCAGTGAGAAGTTATTAAACGTAACCCCCACGGTTCCTACAAAACCATAGTAACCTCCCCAACCACCAGAAAGTTGAATCTGATCATTTGATTGCTCTTCCAGTTTCCAGCCAATGTCCACGGTTCCATCCGCCTGATTCGGGCGAATGTCCTGTTCAATCTTTTGAGGATTAAAATATCCCATTTGTGAAAGTTGCTGCTGTGTTCGGATGACATCGGATCTTCTGAACTTTTGCCCTGGCACAGTACTTAGCTCACGAAGAATCACGTGGTCACTGGTTCGTTCATTTCCACTTACCGTTACTTCATCAATGGTAGCCTGAGTACCTTCGAACAATCTCATCTCGATGTCAATGGAGTCACCCTCAACTGCCACTTCAACGGCCTCTGGATGAAAGAATAAATATCCATCGTCCATGTAAAGTCCGCTAATGTCAGCGCCTTTAGGATTATAGGTGAGTTTCTGATCCATCAATTCCTTGTTATACACATCTCCTTTTTGGATGTCCAGAATTTTTTCCAGTGTGGCTGTCGAGTGGATGTAGTTCCCTGTCCAGGTTATATTTCGGTAGTAGTACTTCCTTCCTTCCAATACCTTGATATAAATATTGATGCTCTTGTCATCATACGCTACAAGGGTGTCGGAAACAACTTCGGCATCCCGAAAACCCTGCGTGTTGAAATAGCTGACAACTTTGCTTTTGTCTGCTTCAAAATCAGCAGCGATAAATTTCGATCCAGCAAATACATTCAGCTTAACGTCTTTTGCTAAAAATTCTTTTACGTCAGACCAGGATACCGTTTTTTTATTTGTAGCAAACTCTTTGAGGTTTCGCGGATTAAAAAATGTTCCCAAAATTGTTCTGTGAAGTGCGAAGCGGGCATACTCGTGGGTCTTTTTTAATTGCCCTTTTAGTTTTGAGTCAGGCACTTCGCTGTTGCCATCAAATACAATTTCGTTGATGCGGACTTTTTGTTTGAGATCGATATCAAATCTCAGGCGTACGTTTCCTTTGTTAATGGTATCAGCAACAGGGACAACTTTTACCGTTGTATTTAGAAATCCTTTTTTATGGAAATGCTTTTTGACGGATAGTTCTGCATTGCGAATCATGGCATCATTCACAATCTTACCCTTGATCAATTTTAAATCTTCCTTCAGTGTGGATTGACGGCCCTTTGAAATTCCCGTGAAGTAAAAATCGGCCAGGCGCGGTCTTTCAGAGAGTCGGATTAAAAGGAAAACATTTTGACCTTCTACGTGATCTACCTCCATGGACACATCTCCCACCAGTCCGTGTTTCCATAGCTTCCTGATAGCCCCAGTTAATGCATCTCCTGGAATTTTTATTTTATCGCCAACCCTTAGTCCTGTCAACGATACCACAGCACTTTTATCCAGCACATTTAAACCCGTAACATCAATCCCGCCAATGGTATATTCAACAGGATTCAGGTAGTTCAAATCAACGGGCCCTACAGAAGGTAGAGGAGTGGTTGGTTGTGGTCTGTTTCTAAACTGACCAAATGCAGTGAAGCTAACCAATGAAAAAAACAGAATCAGGAATTGTAAATTTTTCTTCATCATTAGCCTACAGTGTTCTTATCCAATACTTTCCCAAATCGTCTTTCTCTTTGCTGGTATGAGCATATCGCCTCATACAAATTTTCTTTTCTAAAGTCTGGCCAAAGTACTTTGGTGATAAACAATTCAGTGTAGGCAATCTGCCAGAGCAAAAAATTACTTATTCTCATTTCGCCACTGGTGCGGATGAGCAACTCCGGATCGGGAATTCCCCTTGTCTTGAGGTAGTGAGAAAATATCTCTTCGGTAATTTCTTCGGTGGCCAGGCCGTTTTTTATGTCCTTCATCAAGCTTTTTACAGCTTGCACAATTTCCCACCGGCCACTATAACTTAATGCTAAAATCAATGTGAGTCCGGTGTTATTTTTTGTCGCCTCAATGGCATCCTTTAAGTTGTCTTGACACTCTTTTGGTAAATGGGTTATGTCTCCGATGGTGAACAGCCTTACCTTGTTTTTATGAAGGGTGTTTATTTCCTTCTTCAGCGTATTCACCAATAACTCCATCAATCCATCTACCTCTTCTTTCGGCCTACCCCAGTTTTCAGTACTAAAGGCATATAGGGTTAGATATTCGATGCCCAACTCTCCACAGCCTTCGGTCACATCCGTCACCGACTGAATTGCATTTCTATGACCAAAAATGCGTGCTGCGCCTTTACTTTTAGCCCACCGTCCATTACCGTCCATAATAACGGCTATGTGGCGGGGTAAATTACTTAGGTCAATATTTTCCTTTAAAGATTGCACAAGCCTGCAAAAGTAGCCTATTTTTCAAATTTCTCACATTTCATTAGCTGCTTCCAAAGGAGATTTTGGAACGGCCTATTTCTATGGAGAAATGGTAAGAAAAGACAGAGTTTTGGCTGGATATTTCCTGCTATCTGTAAGGGCTTACAGCGCAGGGAATGTCATAAAATGTTCTGGTCAACGTAACACCAAGAAAGTAGTACGAATCATTGTCGTACTTGTTCCCGTATTGATAGTTTTTATAAGCAGGATCTTCGTCTGAAATATTGTCGAGGTAGTCAAAAAACGTTTTTCTTACACCACCCTCAAGAGCAACATACCATTTTGGGTTGACGACATATTTTATTCCTATTCCAAAAGGTATCGCTGCCTGCACATTGCTGTATTCTTCATTTTTTGGAGGACCTCCACTTATTCCGAATAAGGCAAAACCTGCAAAGACGTAAGGTGTAAAACGCAATCTTCGCCTTGTGTCCCGCCAATCCAAAAAATGATATTCAAACACAGTGGCAGCTTCAAACAGAAAGAGCTTAAATGAACTTGCTCTTTTGGCTGCGAAGGCGTCAATTGGATTTTTATTATCGCTGGCGCCAAGGTTTCCTGCAGTGAGCGATGCTCTAAAACTTACTACACTGCTAATGTTCGATCGGTAAAGTACAGTGCCTGCCAATTTCGAGTTTCCGAAATTGTAATTTCTCGCAAGGTCGCCCGTGTAATTAAATGTGCCTAATCCAAAACCAAGTTCGGACCGTTGCCGAATCTGAGCATACCCCACAGAAGACAAGAAGATTAATCCCGCTGTCGCAATTGCTTTATTCATAAAGCCGGATGTGCAACGCATTATCTGAATTTAGCTCGGTGAAGTGTAGCGCCAAGAATATAAGAAACCTTAAAACTGGTCACCATATAGATATCATTCTGATTGCTGCTTCCACGCATGTTATCCGGATGCTCACTTCCGTAACCCGCTTGCACACTGACGCCCGGAATACCAGATGGTGCAGGATTTGTTGGATAGCCCGGAAGTTCATTTGTGCGATATGACATGGCTTGTGCCAGAGGTGTAGCTAGTTTTGTAAGGGTTACATAGTTCCTACTCACATCATCAATATAATCTGTGAAAGTGTAACGAAATCCAATGTCTGCTGAAAAGTCGAGCACTTCATTTAATCTTATTCTTGCTCCTATTCCCATTGGAATTGCAAACTGCATCAATTTATAGGGTTTAATCCCGGCATTAGCATCCGTAGGGTCTAACGTTGAATATTGTCCCTCAGTACCCAGTGGCCGAAGTTTTACCCACTGTCCCGCTTCTGCCAAGGGATTCCCGCTCAAATCGGTAGCCGGTGCCAAGCCTTTGGGTTGGTTTGTGAAAATCGCTGCTCCAAGAAAAACATAGGGTGTCCACGGTACGCGGCTCATGTATGTCATTTCATTTTCAAAAAGATCAAATACACCAACCACAGACAACTCCATGATGTGATTTTTGAAAGACAAATTTCTCTGATATCGATAAATGCCATTCTCTAAATCCGACTTATCTGCCGATTCACCATCAGAGCCTTGCAAAATACCACCCATAAGTTGGGCCTGTAGCGTGTAGCGAGGACCAAAACGATGAGCAAATGAAATTCCTATTCCCGGGCGGGTAAACGATATATCTGTACTGGCTTTTCCTGCTCTTGGAGCCAGATCACCATAATAATCAAGACCATTGAGAGAAAGCCCGATCATATTATACTTCCTTTCTTTGGGGAACCCTGACTTCTGTCCACGGAAGGTTGCAATGCGCTTATTATTCTTCTTGATGTTCTTTCTGTTCATCTGCGCAAAGGCCTCATCGGCCGAAGCGAATAGCATTGAGAAAGTAACAAGGATAAGCAGAAGCCTTTTCATAAAAGCCATAATTAGGCAAGGGCGTAAAGATAAGAATAATTAAATCTCAAAATCAGGGTCAGTTTGCGCACACCTAGTTGCGCACATCAAGTCCCCAATTTAATTTCTGCCTTAATGTTTTAAAATAATGGTGCCCCGGAAGCTGGACGAGTTTTACTCTAAACTGTTCCTTGCTTATTTTCAGTTTCACCGTTTCGTCTATAAACTCCACACGTGAATCCAGCGAAATCAAAAACTTCTTACTTCTTCCCTCGATTTTAAAAGTTATTTCAGAGTCATCTGATAATACAATCGGGCGAGCAGTAAGTGTGTGCGGGCTGACAGGGGTGATCACAAAACTTTGCGACTCAGGATAAACAATAGGGCCTCCACAACTTAGCGAATAGCCCGTTGATCCGGTCGGTGTTGAGATAATCACACCATCAGACCAATAAGAATTTAGCAGTTCTCCGTTCACGTAAACATGCACGGTAATCATGGAGGAGGTATCCTTCTTGATGATCGTGCAGTCATTGAGGGCATAGTTGAGCCCATCAAAAAGCGGTGAATCGGCTGTAAGTTTTAACAGCGTTCGTGAGTCGAGTTTGAAATTCCCCTGAAAAAAATCTTCAATGGCTTTTTCTGTTTCTTCCCTGCTGATGGTCGCCAGAAATCCCATTCGACCGGTGTTGATTCCAAGGATGGGAACTTCATGCTTGCCAATAAATGTAACGGACTCGAGTAGGGTGCCATCGCCACCCATCGAGATAAACAATTCAAAATTTTTCAGGCTGTCTCCGTGATCAAATGATTTTAACTTAAAGACATCAAATCGAGATGACTTGAGTTGCTTTAAGAGTTTTGCGGAAACGTGAATGTCTGCTTTGTGAGCTTTGAGGAATCCAAATACTTTCTCAATAAATCGTGAGGATTGACCTTGAAAATCTTTGCCGTGTACACCAATCCGCATGTTCTTTCTTTAGGGTCGATTAGATATTTAAGTAACGCATCAGCAAGTCCAGCCGATCTTTGTCATCGGACTCAACTCGTGTTTCCTGATAGCGGCCAATAACCCGGTATCCAAAGCGCTCAAGGGTTGCTACAATTCGGGACATATCAATCTGATTGACTTTGATGGTAAGTTTAATCTTACCCTTGTCCATCGGATCTTCCACCATGGTGCTGGCAATGATCTTTGCTTTGTTTTCTTCCACCAGCCTGGCAATTTCAGCCATGGAGTAATCAATTAAATCCATGGAGAGAACCAGAATACCTCCCTGCATTTGCACTGCAGCTGTCTGGGCAAAAGAGGTCATGATGTCTTGCACCGTAATGACACCTTCATAATACTGCTCGTCATTTTGAACAGCAACAATTTGAAGTTTATGTTCTGCCGCTACTCGGAGGATGTCATAAAAGTGAGACTCCAAACCAACGACACAATCTTTACCGACCAACTCAAATGCCCCAAGAGGTCTTTCTACATCATTGGACTCGATGATAATATCCTCGGAAATAAAACCCATCAACCTTCCATTTTCAACAACCGGAAGATAGTTGCATCGAAATTCATCCATCCACACAACAGCCTTATGTGCATCATCCGTCACCTTTAGTGGCGGGATCATGTGGTTTATGAGTTCTTCTGCAATCATGGCTTATCCATTAACAATAAAGGCTTCTGCAAGTTCATTAAATCTTTTCGGATGTTCCATCATGGGAGCGTGGCAACATTTATCAATAAATTTCAATTGTGAATTAGGAATAAGTCGATTGAATTCATGCCCAACCATCGGTGGTGTTATGGTATCGTTCAATCCCCACACCAGCAACGTAGGAACCGTAATGTTTGGCAAGTCCGTGGCAAGGTTATTTCGTTGCGCAGACTTGGCGATGGCTACGATACGCATACATTTCGGGATGCTCTTTGTGGTTTCAAAAACTTCGTCAACCAATTCTTTCGATGCCACCTTAGGGTCATAAAATGTATAGGACACTTTCTCTGTGATGTAGTCATAACTTCCTCTGCGTGGATAAGATCCTCCCATCGTATTTTCAAAAAGGCCTGAGCTTCCAGTCAAAACAAGCTTACTCACTTTTTCTTTATTGTGAAGCGTGTACAAAAGCCCAACATGACCGCCCAGTGAATTTCCCATGATAATCATATTATCTAGTTTCTTCAGCTCGACAAATTTCTCCACAAAAATACGGAGGCCCTCCAAACCCGCCTCTTTTATGGGCATATCATAGATAGGCAAAAGCGGAATAACCACCCTGTATTTGGTTGAAAAATGGCTCACTACATCTTCCCAATTGCTTAATGCCCCAAACAGACCATGAAGTAACATGAGCACCTGGCCCTGGCCTTCATCGATATATTTAAAATCACCTTCTGCCTTTACTGTGAGGACCATGCGGACCTTAATTTATGATTAAGTAAACAAAAAAAACTGAAGCCTAGAATTCATTGAAAATTTCACTGAAAACGGGCAAAAACTGAGCTGACCACCGCGCCAATCCGGGAGCAACCCTGGAAACTGCAGGATATACCGATGATCCTTCGACCCAGTTTTTTGGAAATTGATACTGAAATGAGCTGAGAATCCATAAAACCACACTCGCAAGAAAAACGATTTTAAATACACCCAAAAATGATCCCATCAGCGCGTCCATCTTGCCCAAAAACGTTTTATCAATTGTCGCTTTTAGTAACCTCCCAAGCAATGTTACTCCAACCACAATGATCAAAAAGACAATGCCGAAAGCGATGTAGGGCAATGTGCTTTTATCTGCATTAAAATTCTTTTGCAGCAACTGCATGGCTTCTCCCATAAGCCTAAAACCACCAAATATTCCCAGAATGATCGCAACGACAGAAAACAATTCCATGAGGAATCCCTGCTTGTATCCAGAATAAGCACCAATCAAAATAAGAACAACAAGAAAAATGTCAATCTTACTCAAGGAGCCAGCAATTTCTTCACCAGATCTGAGATCAACTTACCATCCGCTTTGCCAGCAAGTTGTTTCGTAGCTACTCCCATCACTTTACCCATGTCCTGTGGTGTTTTCGCACCCACTTGTTCAATTATTTTTTGGACCTCTGCCTTCACTTCATCCTCCGAAAGTTGTTTTGGTAGATAGCGGCTGATCACCTCTAATTCCACGAGTTCTTTTTTAGCGAGGTCTTCGCGACCTTCTTTTTGAAAAATCTCGGCCGACTCTTTTCGCTGTTTCGCAGCTTTCATGAGCAATTTGTTTTCTATATCTCCAGCCAGGGTATCCGATCCTCCCTTTTCTGTTTCTGCCAGAAGAATCAACGATTTAATGCTGCGTAGGGCTGTCAATTCATCCTTATTTTTTTCCAACATCGCTTTTTTGATGTCGTTGTCTATTTGTTGTTTTAAGCTCATAATGCGAATTTATTATTCAAAGTTACGATCAGGAATGAGAAC
>Ga0164309_10001579_pt1 | contig 11025 bp, 18 predicted proteins | sample Whisoiple_247_MG_FD_109984 | JGI IMG/M metagenome (GOLD analysis project Ga0164309, IMG submission 109984) | Soil microbial communities amended with fresh organic matter from upstate New York, USA - Whitman soil sample_247_MG | ecosystem: Environmental > Terrestrial > Soil > Unclassified >... | reverse complement strand
TCATCCTCCGTTACTTCGCCGGTAACCGGATCATGCGGCGGAAGGGTAGGGGCCGGGGGAGCAGCCGTGGTGGGAGCCGGCGGGGGTGCCGCCGGGGGCTGCTCGAAGAACGTCTCCGGCTTGGGGGCCGGGGGCGCGGCGGGCGGCGGGGCGGCACCCGCCTCGCTGGCGCTGAGGATGCGGTCGGTGCGCGCGTCCTTGGTCAGCGCCACGATCTTGGCGGCTTCGTCGTCGTTGAGCGCCCGGATCGCGGTGAACACGAACTTGGGGTAGGCCAGTTCGTGGTCGAAGGCGATGCGTGTCGCCACCGCCTGATACGGGTAGCCCATCGCTTCCAGCCGGTCGCCATAGGTCTTGAGGTCCTTCAGCGACGCCGCCGGGACGCGGAGCAGCATGGGACCGCCCATGACCTCGTTGTCGATGTCGGCGAGCGGCACGATGGCCATGCGCTTGTTGTCGGCGCAGGCCCGGGCCGGCTTACCGGACTCGGTAACCTTGGCGCCCCACACGTTCTGCGGGCACAGCTTGCAGTTGTCGTGCTGCTTGTGTGGCACGCCAGCGTCAGGGGTGATGCCGTTGGACGAGGCGCAGTCAGGGGCGGCATTGCTACCGTCGACGTAACCACCGGCGTAGAAGTTCTTGGCGACGAAGGGCGACGCCTTGACGAGGATGACCTCGATGGACGAGCGCGGGCCGTCGCCGTCGTCACGCATCAGGGGCGTCTCGACGCCGCCGAAGCGGGTGGACCAGACCTTGCCGCGATAGCCCACTACGGCCATCCCGCTGCTGATCCCCGAGCCGAGTGAATCCTCTGGCGGCAGGGAGGCGAAGGCGCTGGAGACTTTGCCGAAGCCGTTCGGCACTACGATATCAGCCATGTTGTTTCCTCTCAGTTGTCGCCGCGGCGGACGCCGACGGTGTAAGCGATGGAGAAGTTCACGCCGGGAGGCGCGGCCTTGTTGACTTCGATGTAGTTGGCGACGGCCGGCGCATTGGCGCGCCAGTCCACGATGTCCCACAACTGCTGCGAGATGACGTGATTGCGGAAGGCCTGGCCGTCCGCGATCGTCGCGCTCTTCCTACCGGTGCGGTAAACCGTACCGGCTGTCGTCTTGACGCTCTCGCCCCCGAGCAGGATCAGGCGGGCCAGGAGCCGTGCCTTCATCGCCTCGAGTTCGTCACGCGCTTCCTTGGTCTTCTTGGTGTGGGCGTCGTCCGCCGCCTTGATGGCGTCGCGCAACTGCACGAAGCGCTCCACCTCGACGTCGAACGGTGACACCTCTGGTGGGAAGTCGGGCAGCGGTCCGCTGTCCGGGGTGTTCACATCATCCATGCTGCACCTTCAGTTTGAGCTGGTTGATGAGGTTGAGAAGCTGCTTGTTCTCAGCCTCCAGCATGTCCAGCCGCTTGAGCACGTCGGCGTCGCGGTACTTGCCGAGCATCTTGTTGTGCTGCTCGATCTCGTAGAGGCGAGTGCCGTAGCGGTCCTGGTGCGACTGGTTGATCGACACCGTGGTGCGCAGCTTGTCGATGTCGTCGTGGAGGCTCTTGAGCGCCATCGGGTTGACGTTGCTGCCCGCGAGAAATCGGCTGACCTGCAGCAAACCGTATTCCGACCGTCGGACGTTCTCGACCGAGCTTGCCGAGACCGGATAACCCAGTTCGGTGCTGACGTGGTTAGCGACCGTCTGGTCGTTCCAGTGCCCGAGATACTCCCAGTAATCGGAGTCGGCCATCTTGCGCAGCACGGTTGGGTCCGATAGCTGCTTGCCAATGCGCAGGATGGTTTTGACATCCGCCCGTGCCTTGGGCGTCTTCGTCTTCAATGGTGCGTTCATCATCGTCTCCCTTTTGGTCTACCGTGTGGGTAATAGTCACGACGTGGTGGTCGCGTCGGCTGTCGAGAGTTCAAACATCTCGAGCAGATCGCCCTGCACCTTTTGCTTGGCGCGCAGGATTGAGTAGAGCCGCTTCTCCACCGGGGTGGCCTGAAACAGCAGGATCTGTTGCTTGTGCTTCTGACCTATGCGGGTGATGCGCGCATTGGCCTGATCGAAGACTTCAAGGTCGGCAATGGGACCGAACCAGATGATCGTGGTGGCTGCCGTCAGCGTGATGCCGTGGCTCATCGTCTGCGGGTTGGCGGCGATGACCTTGTACTTCGACGTGTTCTGGAACAGCGAGAAGATGGTGTCGCGCTCCTTCTGCGGGGTGGCGCCGCTTACCGCTGCGGTATCGATGTCCTCGACCAGCAGCCGCTCGTACACGCCTTGCAGGGCATGGTTGAACGGTGCGAACACGATGACCTTCTGGTCGGCATCGTTGATGGCCGTGACGAGGGCATCGAGGCGCTTGTCGTTGTCGAGGGTGGCGATGCTGCCGTCCGACTTATAGACGTAGCCCATACTGATCTGGGTCAGCTTCGACACCACCACGCCGGCGTTGACGGCGGTGATCTCGCCGTTCTGCACCGCGACATAGGCTTCGCGCCGCATGGTGTCGTAGACCGCCACCTGCTTGGTGCCCATCTCGATGTCGACCGTCCGCACGATCAGCTCGGGCAGCTCCACCACGTCGTCGAGCTTGAAGCGGACGGCAGGCTGCATCGCCTTCCATACCGTCTCGGTAGCGTCGTCCTTGGGCTTGTAGACAAAGCCGGTGATCTTCAGCATGACGCTCTCGCGGAAGCGCGTGTAGCGTTTGTCGACCGTGTGCGGCGTCAGGATCATGCACTGGCCCCAGGCGTCCGTCGGCTCCCCCGGCGTCGGGCTGCCGGTCATGCCCCAGGCCCAGGTCATGCGTGCCGCCACCTTGCGCATCAGCTTGGAGCGCGGCCCCATACCGTTGCGGTAAGCGGCGAGTTCGTCGATGACCAGCGTGTCGATGTCGGTGCGCTTCTGCAGCTCGTCCCAGATCACCTTCACGCCGTCGTGATTGACGATGTAGATGTCGACGTCTTCCTGCATGCGCTTGAGGCGCTTGGCCTTGGTGCCGTGCAGTACCGCGTAGGTAACCCCCGGCAGCGTGGCGAAGATCTCGCGGCCCCAGGTGAAGTTGAGCGTGGATAATGGAGCCACCACGAGCAGCTTCTTGGCCAGCCCGCGCCGGTTGAGGAAGCGCCACGACCACAGGGCAGCCTTGGTCTTGCCGGTGCCCATGCCGTTGAGGCAGTAGGCGCGCTGATTGGTGGTCAGCATCTCGGCGGTCCAGCGCTGCACGTTGAAGGGCGTGCCCCCCTCGTAGTCGTAGGCGGTGATAGGAGACGGCACCGTGTAGCCGAGATTGCGAAGCATCTTGGTTTCGACGAAGCCGTGCGGCAGCACGATCAGCTCGTTACCGTCCACGGTAGCGCGCTTGGCGGTGGGGAAGAGGTTGGCGAGGTCTGGTCGGGTGGGTACGCCGACCACTTGGTGCTTATGCGAAACGACTACGCCGTCGATACCTGCTGCGTCTCCAGCCATGATTTGAGTTCTTCCAGTGTGGTGGTGTCTGAAACAACGAAGACTGCCGCTCCTGCGCGACGCAGCGTTGCAATGGTTTGCTCCTGCCGCGGTGTCGGTTTGTTCCCCGGCGCCTTGGCTTCGATGGCGAAATACCGCCCACGGTAACAGCAATGGTAGTCGAGTCCGGACTTGCCGAAGCCTCCCGGCACCGGCATGTCGTAATAGAGGTCGCGGTAGCCCTTCAGCAGAGACGAAATCCTCTGCTTGACCTTGCCTTCGGGTGTCATACGCAACCTCTAGATGAACGCTTATAGTCGCATGTATCGGACAAATAGTCAAGTTAATTCTTCGTTAATAAAGCATTAACCTTCAGTACCTTACAGGTAATGTTTAAGTAAACGGGTCAGTCTATATTTAGTGGGTCAGGTGATTTCTACCACAAAGTCTTCGTCGAGCTTCTGATTGATCCGGTGTTCTAGCCGCGACAGCATACCCAACAGTACAGTGCGGTCGCTGCCGGCCGTGCAGACATGCTGCTCATAGCCGTCCGTCAGCTCCATGACCATGACGATGGACTGGCAATCGCCGATGCGCGCCTTGAACAGCGCCTCTTCCAACCGTGCAATGATCTGCGCGTTCGGCTCCTTGTGCTTCGGCGCTACCGTCAAGGTATGGATGTTGTCGCTCATCTCATTCTCCGTGGTGGGGGCAGACTTTGACGGGGCAGTAGCGCTTGCACAGATATCCGGGCTTGGCCGGATATTCCTGCCGTTCGTCGGCAAGGCGCAGGGATTCAATGCGCGGGTGCAGATTGACCCACATGGCCGGCAGGTCCTCGCGCCCGATGTCGACGCGCGTGGTGGCGTCATGCGCCAGCCAGACGAACTCGGAACGAATGCGGAGGATGTCAGGGCGATGAGCAAAGACAGTGGCTGCAGTCAGCATGAGCTGCTGCGAATCCTCAATTACCTTGCCGGTTTTCCAGTCAAGGACCGCGGCGACGGGTCCGACAATCTTGATGACGTCCGCGACCGCGCGGAACCAGGCGGTCTTGGAGAACCATTCAACCGGTTCGTAGTCGCTGTTGATGGCAAGCTGCTGCTCGACCATTACCTCGGCGGTACCATCGCCGATGACGCGAACACACCAGTCCTCGTATTCAGCGTAGGGAACGGGGAGCGGCACGCCCTTGCTGATGCGCAGGGCTATCGCCTTGTGTAGCTCGTTGCCGAACTTAAGACTTTCCCCCTCTTCTTCCTTCCAGTCCTTCTTCAAGTCGATGTGGTAGTGCCGCTTGGGGCAGACCTCGAAGTTCTTCAGCTTGCTGTAGCTGAACGAGAACTTCTTGGCTGGCTTACCTTTGGCGTAAGTGGTGACGGCCTCGATGCTCATTTAGACCTCGACTTGCGCTGCATCAGCGCGTTGACATTGGACTGCGCCAGATCGCCAATGAGCAGCTTGGCGTAGTGCTCATTGCTGCATTCGGCGACGACGACGCGAGTGGTCTCGTTGACCTTGACAATCAGGTGGCGTGGTTTACCGCGGGATGGGTAGGTGACCATTTCATAGGTGTGCATCGGGATCTCGTGGTGGGATGAAGACGCGGGTGATCTCGCCGTGGTGGTCGAAGTGGACGATCCCGATCCGGACGCTCCTCATGTCGATGTTGGGTACGTCCTCGTCGGGCGCCGGCCGAATGTCGTAGAGCAGATGCTGATCGAACGGCAGCAGTACCTGGACGGTACGGCTTCTGCCGTGCCTCACGACGTGTTGCCTGGCACGCCCGATGGCGTACTCGCGTTCCTCGTCCTCGGTCACGACAGCCCCGCCTTGATGGCGTCCACGAAGTCGAAATAGTACTCGGCGATCTCGACGTCCTTGTCGTTGCCGTTGATGATCTGCCGGGCATTGATCGGATCGTCGAGCACATCATTGAAGTAGTCGCTCAGGCACTTGCCCGTGAACCAGCCATCCTCCATGCCTTCGAACATGATGTGCGCGGCGAGGTCAGGCTCGAGCGCCATGTCGGGGAACTGAAGAAGGTCCTCGCCCACGGCGAGGCCGGCGCGCTCGTAGTTCTCGTACCAGGTGAGCTGGACATAGCCCCGGCCGATGTAGGGGTAGTAGCTCTTACCTTGAAGGTAGGCTTGGCTGCCGTACTCGGTGATCGGCTGCATGGTGAAGGCCGTCTCATGGTGCGTCGTCGCAAGGCAGTAGGCGGGGTGGCGGGGGTCGCTGTTCAGACCCCGGCGCATGCGCCAACCGCGCAGGATGAAGTTCATGCCGTCGACCTGCCCCTGACTGAGCACGCCGTTGTAGAGGCGCTTGCGAACCTCGTCGAAGAAGATGGTGCTGTCGAAGCGGGTGTAGGTCATGGATCACTCCTTACTGGAACAGTAACTGCACGATCGTCATGACCAGCCTGCCGGCCCCATAGCCGGCAAGCATCATCATAATCGGGTGGCAGTTCATGGGGCGTTGGCGGGGATTTCACCCGCTACGCCGCGCGCCTCTCGCTCCTTGAGATTGTATAGACCCCAGTCATAAGCGAGGATGTCGGCGTGATCCGGCACCCACGGCACCAGCGCACCCTTGTGCGACCCGGTGTAGATGTAGGGCTGGTTCATCTTGGAGTTCTCGTCAGGCACCTGCAGCCGGATGTAGGCGCTGCGGCGCGTGGTGAGCCAGGCGAAGCGGGCGACCGACTCGCCCTTCCTGATCTGGGCGATGGCCCATCCGATGTCCTTGTTCATTCCGGCTTCTCCGTGGGCACGATGGCGACGTCCTGAAACGGCCGTACCTCAGCGGTATTATTCTGGCCGCTGAGGATCTCGCGCAGCAGGTAGCCTTCGAGCTGCCACAGCGGCTTGAAGGCGTGGTCGAAGGCGTAGCGCTCGCCCACTTTGGTATCGAAGTTGCGCGGGTCGGCCGGCGCACTGAAGCCGGTCGACAACCAGCCGTTCTTCAGGGTGATGACGCACAGCGTGCCGGTGTTCTCGATCGGGATGTACTCGATGTGCGCGATCTTCGCCTTGATGCTGTCTTCGGTGACCTTCGGGTTCGGCTTGGCGGCGACAACAGCCTTGGCCTGCTCGTCGGTCAGTCTCGGGTAATCGGGCATGGGACCTCTAGGGTTTGTCGGCGAGCAGTCGCAACTTGGCGATCAGCGCGTCCGAGGGGAAAAGTCCGCCGTCATCATCGATGTCGACGAGCTTGTCGTTCTGCACGACGATTACCTTCACGGTACCGTTGGACAGGGTGCAGGTCTGGAGCAGTTGGAACGGCACGACCATGCCGTTGTCCCAGCGCATCCGCATGGCGATCATGTTGATGTGCGAGGGCTGCATGAACACGTTGGGCGACTGGCCGCCGAGGATGCCGCCGCTGGAGCCGCCGTTGGTATAAGGAATGTAGGGGGAGATAGAGCCGAGGATTTTGTCGGCGGCATTCTGCTGCGCGATGGCGGTGGCGCGCTTGTAGTCGTCGTAGAGCGTCGCGCCGGTGGCCAGGAAGTTTTTCTGCGCGTCTGGATCGAAGTCGGGGAGAGCCATGTTCACCATCCTGCCGATGAGGACACCATTGACCGCCTCTCTGAGCGGTCCGGCAGGGTTACCGCCGTGGTAGGCTTGACGGCAAGCTCGGTGCGGGTGGGCGAGTGGCCGGCGGCTTTGAGGTCGTAAAGGTGCAGCCCGCACATGGCTGCCTTGTCACCGACGGCCGCTCGGTGGATGGCTGCCGCCATGATGCGCTTGAGTTCGGGTGTGGTGGTCATGGGTATCTCCAAAAGCCCCAGCCCTTGCGGGCCGGGGGAGTCATGGCGACGTCAAACGAAGGCGGGAAACCACTGGTGAAAGGGGCTTCGAGCTTCGTTAACCGGCGGCACATGCCGACGGCCTCCGCGAGCGGAGCTAGGTGGCGGGCGTGACCGCTGCAATGATTACCTGCTTGGTAGCGTCGTCGAACCAGTAGCCGCCATCGCGCATCGAATGGATGACGATGCCGTGCGGCATCAATTTCTGGCGAAGGTTGTGGATGGCGACCTTCGCGTCCGTGACGATCTTCAGTTCGCGCTCGATGTCGCGCGACAGCAATCGTCGGTGCGTGATCAGGGCCGAGACGAGCTTGGCCTGTGCAGCGGACAAAGCGTAGGTCCGCCGCAGTTCAAAAAGATCAACGGGCAAGGGTCCCCCCTGTGGGTAAGGAGTAGAGCTGCGTGGTGGACAGCGGCACATAGATTGGTGCGTCGAGCGACTATACTGAGCGAAAAATCAACGTCAAGCTAGATAAAGATTAAACCTCCCGTTAATTTTCTATTGACCAACGCAAAACGGTAATTTGACTGGTGATTCGTGTCGATTGGTGTCGACTAGACGTTCATCGGTGCGAAACCGCGCCGTTACTTTACATCGCCGTAACTTGCTCCGGGTGATTTGACCTCTGCTGCTAGGGGCAGGTCGGGTGCCCACCACGGACGGCGGCACATCTCCCTCATGAGGATCTTGCTGACGAACTCGGCGATTACCGCATCCGGTATATAAACGAGCTCGTCGTGGACCTGCATCGCCAGTTCGAGGGCATCATCGCCGATCTGGGCGAACAGCTTGCGGCAGCGCACGGCGGTGTCCATCGTGCAGATGCGCGCCAGTGCCTGGATGATGTTCTCAAGCAACTTGGCGCCGTAGATGTATTTGGGCTTACCGTTGTAGGTAAAGCGCCATTCGTCGCCGATGTTCTGCAGCCCGTGATAGTAGAGCTTCAGTCCATTGGGCAGCAGAATACTTTGGTACTGCACGCGGATCGGGCCGATGGCGTAGTCGCAGTCCTGCCGCGTCATCCGCACGATGGCGTCGTCCAGCCGGCGCCACATGGCCGGGATCTGCGGGTAGGATGAGCGGTACAGATTGACGATGCGCCGCGCCTCCTCGTCAGGCATCACGATGTCCTTGCCAGTCTGCAGGCGGGCATCCTTGACGATGTTCTTGGCGAACTTCGTCGCCCCCATGCCGAAACCCAGGCCGAGGATGGACTGCTTGCCGACGAAGCGCTCGTCGGGGTTGTCCTTCTTGTTGATGGGGCGGTTGAACACCACGCTGGCGAAGTTGGAGTAGGTGTCGTCGCCCTTGGCGAAGGCGCTTACCAGCGCGGTACAGCCACAGAACCATGCGACCAGCCGGGCCTCGATCTGCGAGGCGTCGGCAGCCACCACCTTGCGCCCATTGGGTGCCTTCAGTGCGTAGCGCAGCTTGCCGCCCCGCGGCAGGTTCTGCATGTTGATCTTCCAGTCGCCGCTGAGGCGGTGGGTGTGCGCCCCGCTGTACCGCAGCGGTATCGGCATCCAGCCCACGCCACCCTTCTGCCAGGTCAGGCGCGAGATCGCCTGCATGCGCTGGGTGCGGGTTTCCTCCAGCGTCGTCTTCAGTCCCATGCGTGCCGCCACCAAAGCCTGCACGTCCGGGTCCGGGTGATCCTCCAGCTCGATGAAGTTGGCGTCGGTCTTGGCGAAGGCGTAGGTCTCCTTCCTGGTCGTCAGGCTGATCTTGGTGGGCGGCGTCACCCCCAGCATCTTGAGCGCCTCGGCGAAGCGATCGTTCGACATCAGCGCGTCGCGGTTCTCGAGTCCGCAGCGCTAGAGCAGCGTTGCCTTACCTTGAAGTACCAGATGCAGATGCTCGGCCAGCACATGATCGTCGAGCTGGAACTTCGGCACGATGGCGCAGCGCAGCACGGTGTCCATGACCAGCAGCTCTTGCGCCGGGAAGCCGCGCTCCATCAAAGTCAGGTAGATGCCGCGGGCGAGATCGTTGTCGTTGCAGCTATAGGCAGCGTAGGAGGGGTACAGGCCGGCCGCTATGATAGCTGCACGGCTCATGCCCTTGACGTTGTGGACGGTGCTGCCCTTGACCCCCAGCCCCAGCTCCTGTGCCACGCTGTCGAGCGACAGGGACTTGAGCTTGTGAGCGAGCATGGCGCGTGCCATGCCCATCGTGTCGATCAGCAGCGTGGGCACGAAGTCGTAGCGCCAGGCCAGCACGCACATATCGAACAGTGCATTGTGTGACACCATTGCTACCTTCCCCTTGATACCGCCAAGGTAAGACTTGAAATCGTCAGGTGCCATGAACGTCGAGGGGCCGTCATCCTCCGCTACGGCAACACCAATACACTCGAATCTATGATCCAGCGCATACTCTACTGGCGTCATCTTGCGGAGGGAGTATTCCTGACTGTAAAAAGTCTCAAAATCGACAAAAATGGTTTTCATTACTGCCTCTATTGGTAGAACTCTTGACTGGCTATACCACTAGGGCTATGAATTAACACGACCCTAAGCGGTCTCCCTGTGGGTATGGGATCGGCGGCAGCGTTCGTGGTGGGATGCTGCCGCCATTTATTTAGCTGATTACCGTGCACTGCCCATGTGGCGCCCACGGTGTCGGGCACCCCACCACTCCAGTGATGCCCATCGTCACCTCACCTGGCTTCGGCTTCTCCCCCGTCAGCAGCATGACCATCGAGCAGCGCCGCGTGGCGTAGCGGGCGAACTCGCGCATCGGCGGGTCGAGGCGCGGCAGCGAGCGCGGCATCTTGGCCTGCGCCAGCTTGGTCGCCACCAGCTTGCACTGTTCGTCCTCGGTGAACTTGAGCAGCGGCACGATACCGCCGAAGTAAAACCGGACTTGTTCAGGACTTGAACAGACGGTGTTGAGATGGTTGAACAGGTCCCAGGTGCAGCCGAAGGCGTGCTCGATGTCGACCATGCGGTCGACGTGGCGGCGGATGTTCTCCGCCACGCCCTCGGGGATGTCCTGCGTGAAGCGTCCAGTGCCGGTGTATTTGGGCACCAGCCACGGCGTGCCGCCGATGAGGTTGGCGACGCAGTGGACCCTGCCGCCCTTGGTCGAGTCCATGCGGAAGCTGAGGGCGCGGCCGAACGACCACTCGGTCAGCTCGGCAGCCTTGACCAGCAGGTCACGATCGCCAGCGTGAACGAACGCCTTGAACAGATCGTCATTGCTGACGTCGATGGTGGTGTAGTCGCGCGCCTTGTTGCGCATTGCGATGATGGCACCTTGTACCTGCGAGGTACGCAGCTTGCCAAAAGCCAGTGGTGTGGTGCTCACGGCTTAGTCTCCTCTTCAGTGTCAAACGAGTACTGCACGTCGGTCGAGCGATTCACTTTCTTGATGTATTCGTCGATGTAGCGGGTGAAGGCGTTGCGCCCTTCTTTCTCGGCGTTCCAGAGCAGCGACCGCACGACCTTGCGCGGTGGCGCGTACCGCATCCGCTTCTCGAGGATGGCATGCACGTTGTCGACACGCCCGAGCACGTTGGCGATGAAGCCACCTTGCTCGAGCGCATCGGCCACCTCGGTGGCATCCATCTCGGCGAGTAGCAGCTTGAGTGCTGCTACTCGCTTCAGCTTCAGGGTGTCGTCGCCGGTCATTACTTCACCGGTACGTCGACGTAATCCCCCCACGGGATGGGTTGATCGGTGGTCCGTGCCCAGATCACGGGATAGCTCGGGGCACGCGTCGGGAACGATCCGTAGAGATCGGTGAGATATACGAGTGCGTCGGGTGAT
>Ga0164309_10001578_pt1 | contig 11029 bp, 14 predicted proteins | sample Whisoiple_247_MG_FD_109984 | JGI IMG/M metagenome (GOLD analysis project Ga0164309, IMG submission 109984) | Soil microbial communities amended with fresh organic matter from upstate New York, USA - Whitman soil sample_247_MG | ecosystem: Environmental > Terrestrial > Soil > Unclassified >... | reverse complement strand
GCGCTGCCCGGCGGCAAGGTCTATCTGTTTAATGGCCTGCTGGCGCGAGCGCAAGACCCCGACGAGATCGCCGGCGTGCTGGCGCATGAACTCGGCCATCTCAGGCATCGCGACGGTACCCGCAACCTGATCTACAACGGGGGCACCTCGTTCCTGATCGGTTTGCTGTTTGGCGACGTCACCGGGTCTGGCGCCATGGTCTTTGCGTCGCGCACGCTGGTGACCGTGTCCTATTCGCGCGAGGCCGAGCAAGGCGCCGATGATTTTTCCATCGAAGTGATGCGCAAACTCGGGCGGCCGACCAAGCCGATGGGTGAATTGCTGTTCCGTGTCACCGGAAAGCAGGGCGATAAAGGTCTGTCATTCCTGGCCGGTCATCCGCTCACCGAGGACAGGCTGCGGCACATGACCGAAGCGAGCCGGCCCGCGAGTGGCCCGCCGCTGCTGACGGCAGACGAGTGGCAGTCCCTCAAGACCATCTGCAAGATGGCGGGTGCCGGAAAAATCTGACCGGCGATCCCGGGATATGTGGCCCTAAGGGCACAGCCGCGGCCAACGTTGGTGGCGCGGTGCCTGCACGATTGCCGCGGAATCGACGAATCATCTAGACCGCTGGCGGGGCTGGGAAGCGGAGAGTGGTATGAGAGTCGCTTCCATAGAAAGTGTATTAACGGCGGCCACGTTGATATCGGCCATCGTCGTTGTGTTGTGGGGAATCAGGATTTTCTACGGCACGTGATTAAGCAGAGGAAGCTGGCGTCGAACAAGAGGTCTTCAATCGAAAGGTTCGCGACGAACGCATCACTTCCGCGGCGGCGGAAGCCTTCTGTTCTCCGTGCCGGTGAATATTCTCCGGGCAGTCATGGTTGCCGTTGCGTGTTGAGTTTTGTTCACAACCCTGGCGACGATCTACGCGCCACAACAAGCAATTGGTTGCAAGTTCTTCATGCATTTCGGCTTCTACGTGATGATTGCAGGGCTTATTCTGCTCGGAATTGAGGCCACCTACGCGCTCTATCAATTGGCGACGCTGGTTCTCTAGAGCCGGTTCGACCCAGCGCCGCAATGACGCCGCATTGGCGCAATCCGGTTCCAATTTCAGTCGCAAATTTGCCTGCCGAATCGATTCACTCTCGCGAAATAAGCGACTGGGGGCACGTTCGGCTATCTGGATTGGAGTATCAGTCATGCAAACAGACTTTCCGAAGCATCACAAGCGCCGGCGCAGCGAACCCTCACTTTGGGCTGACGAGCCGGTCGACGACGCTTTTGCGCTGCTTGAAAATGCCCTTCGCGAGGATCAGCCAGCGCGTCATGGCGAAGAACGGCACGACGGGCATTACAGCAAAATTTATTTGGAAGTTTATTCGCTGCGCGAGGAGAATGCCCGGCTTCGGCAGCTTCTGGCCCAGCTATCAGGGTCCATCCGCTAAACAGCCGGTTTTGCCTGCCCGATAGGGAGTGCGCCGGGCGCCCTTGCGCCTGCTCTTTCGAGAGCGGCAAATCCTGGACGCATCGCGCCCGCGAGAACGCGGACGTGGGCGCATTCGCCCATGTAGCGGGCAATACGAAGCCGCGTCATGGTTGCTATTCCGGCAAATTGTTTTGCCTGGCGACCCACGCCCGCACGTCGGCGAGCACCTCGGGCAGCACTGCCTTGACCTCCTGCACGGTCATGCCGGCCTTGATGCGCGGATCGTACAGCAAATTGAGAATGTATTGATCGTAGACGTCGAAAAATCCCATCGACACCTCGTCGTTGAACATGGTCCAGGGCACCGAACTGGTGTCGTTGATCGGTCCGAGGGACTGCAGCAGCTCTTCATAGGCGCAGTCGAGGAAGACGAAGTCGCCGCTATCGACGGTAAGAATCACGTCGGAATGCTCGATTTCAAACTTTTCGTTCTTGCGGAATCCGGACAGGCATTGTGGATCGAGCGACGTGTGAATCTCCTTGGCGCGTTCGCTGCCGTAGAATTTGGTGATGGTGCGCGACAGATCGCGGTCCCGTACCAAATTGACGACGACATTGGCCTCGCCGCCGCTGGATACCATCGCAATGTCGAGATGCTGAACGCGCTGGCCGATATCGGCAACGACCCTGGCGAGTTGCGCCTTGCGATCCGCGCGATCGGCGCCGTCGGCGAACACCCGCACCGGGACGTCGTACTTCCGAATGCGGTCGACGCGACCGGCCAGGTGATATTCGGCGCCGAACGCGGTCTTCAAGAAGCCTTCGATGATCTCCCTGTCGGTAAAGTTCTTTTTCTCGGCGCGCTGGCGCGATGCGATGGCGGGAATTTCACCGGCCGCCGCCGGAGCCTGGACCGCGCCGTCGAAAGCCAGGCCGGCCAGCATGATCGCTAGCGCAGGCATTGCCAGCGGCAGCATGCGATGGGGGCGGCCAACTGCGCTCATGAGATCAACGCTGCCGCAACAGTCGCTGCTCCGCAAGGAGTCATGGGTAGAGTTGCCCTCAGTGCCGCGCAAGTTCCGGTGAGTGAGAGGACACGCCGATCAACCAAATCGGAGATGGGCCGAAGAGCGCGAAAGGCGGCTAGTTCAGCACCACCACGGTCGCGCCGACCGAGACGCGACTATAGAGATCGGTGACGTCGTCATTGGTCATACGGAAGCAGCCGGACGACACTGCCTGGCCGATCGTTTCCGGCTCGTTCGAGCCGTGGATCCGGTACAGAGTCGAGCCAAGGTAAATCGCGCGAGCGCCGAGTGGATTGTCGATGCCGCCCGCCATGTGGCGCGGCAGATCGTGACGCCGAGCCAGCATCTGCGACGGCGGAGTCCAGCTCGGCCATTCTTTTTTGGCGCTGATCCTGTGGACGCCGCCCCAGCGAAAACCGTCGCGGCCGACGCCGATGCCATAGCGCAGCGCCTGGCCGTTGGGCAGCACGAGATACAGTCGCCGCTCGGCGGTGTTCACCACGATGGTGCCGGGAGCGTAACGGCTATTGAAATACACGGTGGTGCGTGGAATCGGGCCCGAGCCGCCGCCTCCGAAATAGCGGCCGCCGCCGAAATCGGGGCCGCCCATGAAATCGAAACTCTGGGCCTGGGCATGGCCGGCGGCCAGCAGGGTGACGGCCGCGATCAGGGACGCAAAGGCGCGGGTCATAGCTTCCTCGTGCAAATCCGGTTGGACATGAGACGGGCTATATTGCCGCGATTTCGCGAGCCAAGGCCATAGCGGAGGCTGCCGCGGGCGCCGATTTTCTGAATTTTGCGTTAAAAAAGCACCTGCGATCATTTTGGCGATGGCAGCAAGGTGCCGTGGACCTTTGACGAACCGCGCCGGGAATGATTGATCTTCGGCGGCCTGAAAAGATTCGCGGACGGAGCCGAATGATGAACGGTGCGGAAAGTCTGGTGCGGACCTTGGTGGCGGGCGGCGTCGACGTCTGTTTTGCCAATCCGGGCACCTCGGAGATGCATTTCGTCGCCGCGCTGGATCGGGTGGAGGGGATGCGCTGCGTGCTCGGCCTGTTCGAGGGCGTGGTAACCGGTGCAGCAGATGGCTATTTCCGCATGAAGGGGAAGCCTGCCTCGACGCTGCTGCATCTCGGGCCCGGTCTCGCCAACGGGCTTGCCAACCTGCACAACGCCAAGAAGGCGCATTCCGGCATCGTCAACATCGTCGGCCAGCACGCGGTCTACCACATCGGCTACAATGCGCCGTTGACCTCCGACATCGAGGGGCTGGCGCGGCCGATGTCGGCCTGGGTCCGCACCTCGCCGGACGCCAAATCGGTTGCGGCCGATGGCGCCGCAGCGATCGCCGCCGCCAAAAGCTCGCCGCCGCAGATTGCGACGCTGATCCTGCCCGCCGATACCGCATGGAACGAGGCCGACGGCATCGCGCAGTTGCCGGCCGATAGCCAGCGCGTCAGCTATTCGCCGAAGGCAGTCGAGGAGGCTGCCAAGGTGCTACGCAATGATCCCGCCCATACTTTGGTGCTGATGACCGGCAGTGCATTGACCGAGCAGGCGCTGAAACTCGCCCAGCAGATCGCCGGCAAGACCGGCTGCAAGGTGATGGGCCAGACCTATCATCCGCGCATGGCGCGCGGGCAGGGCCGCTTCTCGATCGATCGGATTCCCTACGTGGTCGAGCAGGCGCTGCCGATCCTGAAGGACTTCAGGCATATCGTTCTGGTTGAGGCCAACGACCCCGTGGCGTTCTTTGCCTATCCGGACAAGCCGAGCATGCTCAAGCCCAGGGGTTGCGAGGTTCACCGCATGACGTCGTGGGGCGAAAATTCCATAGCGGCGCTGGAGGCGCTGGCAGGCGCGCTCGGCGCAAGGCCTGCCGACGTCAAGCCGCAGAAGCTGATGGAGCTTTCAAAACCGACCGGCGCGCTGACCTTTGCCTCGATCGCGCAGGCGATCGCGATGGCGATTCCGGAAAATGCCATCGTGGTCGATGAATCCATCACCACCGGCCGCGGGTTCTTTCCGCCGACGGCGGCGGCGGCACCCCACGACTGGCTGCAGAACATGGGTGGCTCAATCGGATTTTCCACGCCGATCTCGACCGGTGCCGCGGTCGCCTGCCCCGACCGCAAGGTGATCTGCATGGTCGGCGATGGCAGCGCGATGTACACGATCCAGTCGTTGTGGACGCAGGCGCGCGAGGGCCTCAATGTCGTCACCATCGTGTTCGCCAATCGGATCTACCAGATCCTGCGCGGCGAGTTCGATGGCGTCGGCGCCGGCGAACCCGGCGAGCGCGCGCTGGATATGCTGAAGATTGATCGACCGACCATCGATTTCGTCTCGCTCGCCAAGGGCATGGGCGTCCAGGCGCGTTCGGTCGACAACGTCGACGATTTCGTTAAGGCGCTGACGGAAGCGATTCCCGAAAAGGGGCCGCGGCTGATCGAGGTTTTGATGTAAGCAAAGCATTTTCGAGCGAAGTGGGAACCGGTTCGCGTGAAGAAAACGCGTCAAAATAAAAAGCTTCGCGCGATCCGGGCGGTGTTGGCGTTGCGTGAGATGGGGAAGGCATGCAGGCCGAGGTCGAGGCCGAACTGGACAAGGTGGTCCGCGCGCTCGGCGACTTCTACACGCGCGAAACCCATCTGCTTGACAAGGATCTCGGCGAGCGGGCGCTGACGCACCGGCTCGCGGTACATCTGGAAAACCGGTTTCCCGGCTGGGACGTCGATTGCGACTACAACCGGCTCGGCGAGCGGCGGTTGCGGCTGCCGAAGGCATTGATCGTCTCAACCGACGACGACAGCGGAAAATCGGTGTTTCCCGATATTATCGTGCATCGCCGCACGGTTCCGGAAAACCTGCTCGCCATCGAGTTGCGAAAAGCCACCAACCATCAGCCGGGCGAACACGACCGGCACAAGCTGCGGGCGATGACCGACCCGCACCTCTGGCACGCCTTCAGGGCCGGGGTGTTGCTGATACTGGCGAAGAAGAACGTCGCGGTGCCGGAAGTCTACGTGGGAGGCGTGGTCGACGCCGGACTTTCCGGGTGGTTGTCCCAACGGTTGGCAGAAGGGAGGCTGTTGGCCGGCTGACGGCGATATTGTGGCTGATAATGGAACTCGCCTCCCGACCGGTTGTTATCCTGCAAAAGAACCCAAGGAGGCGATCATGTCGGACCATTGGAGGGTTTCCCACGACCGGTTTGAAGACATGCGCGGCAACGTCGATGATCAGGCGGCCTATGCCGCCGGCTGGACCATCAGCGGCCTGGCCACCTTGGGGGCCATCGTCGTGGTGTGGATATTTGCGATCTGAGGCGAGAGCTGCGGGTAGAGCTAAGCGCGACCAAAACGAAACGCGCCACCAAGTGCAGCCGTAGTCACCTTTTGGACTAAATGAAGCAGGATATTCGCTTCTGTATTCAGATTCCCCGTATTGATGATAATTCCAATACGCCGCGGGCCCCGCGTTTGGAATTGCATTCCAGACGATGCGCGAGCCCAGATCATGGACTAGCGCTGGAATCTGATCCCGCTTTAGTGCGACATGAAAACGGGAACCGTCATCGCCGACAGTATTCCGCGCGTCGCTCCACCAAACACGAATTCACGGAGACGAGAATGTCCATAGCCGCCCATCACAAGCAGGTCCGTCGAGCCTTCAGCGACGTGTGACAGAATGGCCTTCGCCACGTCGGTATCAGCAGCAGGCATTGTTTGCACCTCGGCCTTGATATCGTGTCGCGCAAGGTGCCGGCCGATCTCCGTTCCACGAAGCAACGGCTCATTCGCGGTCTTTTCATTTTCAACAGTAAACAGTTCGACGGCACTGGCTTTTTTCAGCAGGGGCAAGGCATCATTGATGGCTCGCGCTGCGGTGCGACTTCCATCCCAACAGCACACAACCCGGTCGAGCTTCAACCCACCCTGCTGGTTGCGAGGAACGATAACGAGCGGCCGGCCAGAATCAAACAGCGCCGCTTCGATTAGAATGCTGTTGTTGATGCCATTGTTATCGTCAGATTGCATGATGATGCTTAGATCGAAACACCTCGCCATAGCCGAAAATGTCTTAGGCGATCCTTTGATAAGCCGCGATTCAGCCGAAAGATCGGCGCGCTTCATGGCTAACTCAAAGCGGTCAATTGCACCGCGCGCTTCGGCCTCGCTCTCGGTAAATAGATAGCCGAGAGCATCTGCGGGAATGTTCGTCGCAAAGGTAAATATAACTCCAGTCAGATGCGCGGTGAAAGCGTTGGCTATCGAACTTGCGAAATCGCGAACGGTATCCCGGGAGGAGTCGCGCTCCAGATAAAGAATAATGTCTTTGATCATATAATTCACTCCCGATCTAAGCACCACTGCATGAGATTTGGCATCGATACATCAAAGCAAGCCGCGGTTTCGGTGCCAAGAAGGAAAATCGCGCAACCTTGTTTTCCCGGCGCTCCAGTCATCGGCCCCGCAGGCTTCAGCTTCGGGAACGAGTCTCCCGTCGGAAGCGTGAAACTTAATTTTCTCGGGCCATGCCGCGTCGATCGTGTCAACCAGATCGCGGGCAAGCGGACCCCATTTCGAGCCCGGTTTCATTTCATAGAATGACAACTGGACTCCTCGGGGGATAGGAGATTTGGCGTCGGCCAACCAGGGCTGATCCAACGCGTCGATCGTAACCCCCCACTCGTTACAAAGATTCAGGTCGCCCGGTAGCATGTCGATATCGAACGTCGCGGGCGGCGGCATGCCACGATTCTTGCGGCGGCGCTTCGTGGCGCGCGGTATTTTCCGACCACCTGGCGACCCGAATGCCTCAATCCGAGTCTTTTCGTCCTTGCCGCTCATACCGCCCCGAAACATGATCGGTCTCATGCAATAAGACCGCAGGTTCCTCCAGCAAGAAAGAAATCTAAAGCGCAGGTATGGCTGCTGGGTAGCCGTGGCGTACAAATAGGACGAACCGCACTGCCTTTGCCGAGCAACTGGGAATCGGCCCGGGGCCCGAGGGCCGATCGCATCCTAAATGTTTGATGGACCTCGCATCTGTGGGGGCAATGTTCGGAGCCGAAACAGAAAGAAGTTCGGCTGACGGTCGAAAGCTGGTTCAGCCCTAAATGAAGCGGTCCGAACTGCTGGCGCGGCGAGTTCCGACGGACAGCACGGTCAACCTGACCGGCGCGAGGCCGGAGGATCCGATCGCCCGAGCGCCGGCCGGCGTCAGGTCGATTACTCGACCCCGGATGAAGGGGCCGCGATCATTGATGCGGACGACTACGGAGCGGCCGTTCTGGATGTTGGTGACCTCAACCATGGTGCCGAACGGCAATGTGCGGTGAGCCGCGGTGAGCCGGGAGGCATGGGCATACTCCCCATTGGCGGTTTTCTCATTACTGTATACTGATGCAATTCCTGTCTGTGTGGCCGCCATGAGCGACGAAGAGAACGAAATAACTGCGATTAAAATCCCCATGCCAAAGAGAGTGATGCGCCGACCCATCATTCTATAGCCTCATATACTGTTGGTCTTGTAACAACTCGAGCGTTGTTCGGAGTTGATCGAGACCGTTAACTATCAAATGCGGTAATTGTGCGTCGCAGCATTATTTAATACAAAGCAGCCGAAACTACTGACTTTGCCGCCGATAAAGCGCCCTTGACCCTCCAGACGAGGGATCGATTGACGTTCCTGATGGCGTGAAACTGCCATTCCGGTCTTCCGACGGATGCTTTCGCGAGAATGCAATTGATGGTGAGGTTTCTTGCGGACTTCGCGGCGGAAGATTTGAGGAATTCGGCGTCACCGTCGTCGGCGAACGGCAGAAAATGCTGACGGCGATCGGGAAATTATCCGCTCTTCTATCTCCCTTTGGAGCTAAAAGAAATTTCTCATAATCCGAGCCCTTGGGTTGCGGATCGAACAAACCAAACCATTTTCAGGGATGTAGATTGCTGCGCAATTTTTGCCGCTTTGACCCGAGTCGAAGGGGAAAAAAATGTTATTGCAGGCAACGGCAACGCATGCACACGTGGTTGTTTTGGGTAACGAGAAGGGCGGGTCGGGCAAGTCGACCATCGCACTTCATATCGCCGTAGCCTTGCTTAAGGCTGGTCAGCGCGTCGCTACTATCGATCTCGACTGCCGGCAGCGGAGTTTCACCCACTACATTGAAAACCGGCGCGCGTGGACACGCCGGACAGGCCGTGCTCTCGAACTTCCGCATCATCGTTTCTTCGATCTGGGTGACAACATGCAGATCGCTGACAACGAATCTGCGGAATTTTCTCAGTTCTCGGAGGTTGTGGGCGAAGTCGAGAAGTGCCATGATTTTATCGTCATCGACACGCCGGGAACCGACAGCTACCTGATGCGGCTTGCGCATGCGATGGCTGATACGCTTATCACCCCGCTGAACGACAGTTTTATGGATTTCGACGTCTTGGGGACTATCGACCCCGTTACCTATTCGGTGACCGGCGAAGGCCACTATGCGGAATTGGTGAGAGATACGCGGCGCGAGCGCCGGCGGTTAGACGGCGTCAGCAATGACTGGATCGTGGTTCGCGACCGATTGTCGACGCAGGGGTCGCGCAACAAACAGGGCGTCGCCGACGTCCTCAACGATTTGTCGTTCCGGCTCGGCTTCCGCTCGATCGATGGTCTTGCTGAACGCGTGATCTATCGGGAATTTTTCCCTCGCGGGCTCACCGCGCTCGACGACCTTGACGAGACAACGCTCGGCACCCGTCCGAGCATGGAACACGTGACAGCGCGCAACGAGGTGACCAGCCTGCTAGCCCAGCTGAAACTTCCGCTCAATGAGCGCGGCCGCCGCCGTGCCGCCAACCGGGCTGAATGGTTCGCCCAGGTCGACAAGCCTCTCAATACGTCCGACATTCTGGATCCATAATTGCGAGGTATCGGCCGCGTCGCTCCGCGCCACTTCGATACGCGAAGGAGACCGACGCCCAACGGAAGGATGCGGCGCGGAAGAGACTTGAAAAGAGAACGGAACGGGGGAAATTGTCAGAATGAGCAGATGACGTGTTGTCAGAATGTTCAACTCGTGCGTCTGAAACCCGTTTTTACACGGCCAAGGCCCAAAGTGGACAGTGGTGAATCAATATCAATTGCAAACCTTGCTTACTCGATCTCGTGGCGTCATCGGCTTAACCCAGATGGCGATCTGTCGGGCACTAGTCGCCCTGGCCCGGATTTGGCGAGAAATATTGAAGTTTATCCGGCTTACCTTCCCATTCTTTGGAATCTACAGGAGGGTCGCGTTTGATCGTTATATTGGGCCAGGTTCTTGCGTAATCAGCGTTGAGCTTGAGCCACTTCTCGGCTCCGTCCTCGGTGTCGGGCTTGATCGCTTCGACCGGACATTCCGGCTCACATACCCCACAATCGATGCATTCGTCGGGATGGATGACGAGCATGTTTTCGCCCTCGTAGAAACAATCGACGGGGCATACCTCCACGCAATCCATCAGCTTGCACTTGATGCAGGATTCATTGACGATATAAGTCAAATGTCATCCTCTCTTTGGCAACGGCAGCCTTATCAGATTTGCTTATGCCAAGTTTCGGCCGCAGGCGTGTTTCGCCGTTTCTGGATGGGGATGTTACCACAAATAAAGCCAAAACGGTGCAGTGTGCGCCAGCTTGAAGTGCCGATGTGGCTCTGAACAGGCGGTATTGTTGTCCGTTGGACAGTTCGGTACTTGTCGGAATTATTTTGGAGCCGTCTGGAGAATCCCTGCAGAGCGGAGGGTAACGTTATGACCGAGTACATCGTCGGTCTAAGACTTGGGAAACGATCGGAAGTTCTGACGATTGAAGCTGAGGATGCGTTGATTGCTGCGCTCAAGGCCAAATATAATCACCCCGAGGCTCTAATTTCTTACGTTCGGAAATCCAATCGGCGGGGCGATCGTCGCAATCCGCATCGGAAGGAATGAAGATTACGAAGCGCGCCGACCAATGTCCGCTAGTGGCCCTTCGCGTCATTTCGCTGCAAAGCAGCTTCGGTCGCTTTCCGCGCTGGCATCAGACTTTGAAGAACCGCATCCTGCTCGACAACTATTATCTGCCCGGCGATGATCCGCATTGTGCTGGAGGGTGGCTCGTATCGCCCGGCTTGACGGGGCGATCCTTTATTCCAAAGCGCTGATATCGGCAAAGTCCTTCCGTTTATTGAACTGCGACTGCCTCAGAGATGCTCTTTCATGCTCTAAATCAGCAATGCGGTTTGCAGCAGCATCCAGAGCTGCTGCTGCGCCGTTGTAGCTGTTAGCAGTCGACGGAAACGGAAATATAAATTGACCATTTGTCACTTTGTAGATGCCGAATTCCCTAACCAAAAGCGCGGCACATCGTTCGTAAGCCATAATATTCAGCGCGCGCCGCCAACATCTTGGAAGTGAGGGTCATTATTTGTTTGTGCTGTTCATCGACCATGGTCATGAACTTAGCGAGCATAGGCTTTCCCACCTTTAGTGAGCGCGCGTCGTTTTCGAGTTTGTCGCGCTGCGCTTTGATCAGCGCGATGTAGCGGGGCCTAATGGCCGCGACATTG
>Ga0164309_10001577_pt1 | contig 11033 bp, 11 predicted proteins | sample Whisoiple_247_MG_FD_109984 | JGI IMG/M metagenome (GOLD analysis project Ga0164309, IMG submission 109984) | Soil microbial communities amended with fresh organic matter from upstate New York, USA - Whitman soil sample_247_MG | ecosystem: Environmental > Terrestrial > Soil > Unclassified >... | reverse complement strand
TTGCCGAGATTCGCGGCTGGAGTCTTGACGTAGAGATACGTCGCATCCGGCCCTGCATCGTCCGTACCCTCGTAATTCTTCATGTACCACATGGTATCGCTTGGACGGTCACATGAGATGAGCGTGCTATCAGATGCGATAGAAGCCCATTTGTGTCCGGAGCCTGCAACCCAATTGGTACGGGAGAATTCCTCGTGTACGTTCTTGGTGATGTTGGTGAGGGTGTCCCAGAAATGTTGTAGTTCCTTCTGGCTGAATAGACGGTACAGAGTGAGGTCGGTCAAGCATACCCAATTGGTACGCATGTCCTTCGTCATCTGTGAGAAGGTATATTGTTCGCTGCCGGGTTTGGCGATTTTCTCCCAATCGGCTTCGCAGCTATTCTGGTCACAACGACCAGAGACTACCTTTTTCCAAGGCAGCGTTGGGTCATACCATCCGCGATTGAGGCGGAAGGCGGTCATTTCTGGCTGAGTAGCGGTAGGCCACTCTTGGGTTTCAACTCGTCCGTAGTAGATGGAGTTGATCGCCATCTTCTCTACGACGTACGGATTGAAAAAATTACGACTTTCTCGGAATAATTGGTCTGCTTCCTGGCAGCTGAGGCCTGGTTCTGTAGCCATATTAATTTAGTGTTGCCTCAAATCCTGCCAACGCGGGTAGGCGCGGCGTAATGGAATTGAGCTTGTTAAGTTTCTTTTTCTCTTCGCGGCGAGCGACAGCCTCACGCAGGTTTTTCAAATGCTCATCGGAAAATTTCTTCCCCTTGTTGGCCTGTGAAATCTTCTGTTTATGGGCTTCAGTTTTAGGTCTGCGCACAGCTTCTAAGGAGTTTTGCCTTTTCTGCTCACTGCTATAGACCTGCTTTTTCCCGCGACGATTGGTGTTTCCCAACATCCGATTGCGGCATTTCTCGCGAAACTCTGGACCGAACTTCCGTTTAGCCCTCATCTTTGCGAAATGCTCCTTAAAGAACTGAGGATTTTCCTGACGGAATTTCTCTAGTCCAATACGAAGCCACTCTTTTTCTTCAGGAGTTTGTTGGCGATTACGGCTTCGGAGAATGCGAGAAATTTTCTGCTTGGTTACTTCCGCAACCTCTTGGTTGTACTTCCCGCCTCCTTGAACATTGTATCCCTTGAGGGGATTCGTTGAATCAAACAGGTCGATGTAGTACTTCTCTCGCGAGTCCATCGCCTCCATCAGAATGCCTTCTTCAAGTACGCAAAACTCAAAGCACAAGATACCATGTTGGCTCATCGCCACATGGATGTCTTGTGTTGGACGTTTAGCGCATCGTAAATATGATGCTTCCAGCGAAGCTTTGGCTTCAGAAGCGTTTGCCCCACATAACGGCGTCCGTTGATCGTGTTAACGATTACGTAGACGCTGCCTGTGCGGCTCTTTACGATCTTGTTTTCAGGCTCCTTCAATGGATGTTGGTTTGGTTGTGCGTTTCCAGCGTGAGCATTTGCGCTAGGCCGAAACGCTGTTTCGGTTTTTGCGCAAGCTGGAACCAACCCTTGCTCTTGAGATTTCTCTCAAGCTCGGCATTTCTGCCCAATCCAGAGTCTGTTTTTCGAAGACAGAAAACTTTGAATCAGAATCCTTAGCCCAGATTTATTTTACATCGGCGGGAACTACCCGATTGGAATTCTTCTTCTGTTGTTGTGAATGTACTCACAACTGACTTGCAAAAGCAATAGAAAAGATATGGCCTCCGAGGATTTCTCCAAGGAGGCCACTGCTATGAACCGGAAGGAGAAGAAGCAATTTAACCCCTCTTCCGATGACACTTTTCTCTTTTACTCCATCTACGTTGCCCCTGCAAGACGTTTCGTCTCCCACATTTGTTGGAATGTGGCGGGGGTCTTTGCCTGCTCTTCTGGTTTCTTTTCAGTCACAACCGATGCGGAAGAACCCGACGTTCCACTGCCGCGCTGCTTGGTAATCGTATCCTCGTATTCCTTGATGATGACCTTGTAGGCGTCTACCTGTGCCTTGAGCTTCTTGTATTGGGCTCCTTGGGCCAGTAGGCGGGTAAGGGTCTCTGGGGGATACTGCGGGGCATCTGGGTCAAATGCGGCCACTGCCACGGCCTCATCTTCGGCTGTGATGTCGTCGATCTTGTTGGAAGAAATAATCCGTGCCACATCCTCGGGGTACTTGGTTTCCTCCGTTACTTTCTGGAGATTCTCTCTGTATCCCGTATTCCAGCGTTGTTTGACCTTGATGGCCTCTTCCTGTTGGGCGCGGGTGCGGAATTCGTTGATCTGCTTGGCTGTGCTCTCATGCTGGATGAGGGCTCCGGTGTAATCTTCTGTTTTCTGGACAAGTTCCCAAAATCCCTGTTGGAATTGGTTCTGCTGAACGGGGCTCAACTGTTCATTGATGCCGTTCATCGTCTCCAAGGCAAACGTCATCTGGCGCTCTTTCTCCTGCGGGTCTTGGGTCTTTGAAGCTGCTACTACTGCTGCATGGGCTTTCTGCAACTCCAATTGGTGGACATTATTGGGACCAAGCACGAGCCGGGTTCGGTTGTACGCCGCGTTAACCGGAGCTTCGTATTTGGCCTTGAAATCGGGATCGTTGGGCAAATCAAGAAGCTGGAGTCTTTTCTTGGCCTCTGAAAGTTCGCCGTCCTTTTGGGTGAGAATCCCTTGGATTTGCTCAATTTCCTTCTGGTACTTCTCGGCTTCCTTTTTGGAGTCCGTATCGTTTGCTTTCTGCTCCAGTTCTTGGATGCGAGTATTGAGCGAGGGAACGTCCTCTTTCTCGTATTTTTCGAGCTTCTTGGAAAGCTCTTCCGCTTGGGCCTTGAGGGTTTTGTTCTCCTCTACCAGCTTGGGAATGAATGGCTTTTTCTTATCCTCTGCCGGAGGCTTGATAACTGTATCTGTTTCTCCTTCAGGTTTATCGGTAGACTCGGGAGTTACTTCTGTTTTGGGAGCCGGTTCTTTCCCAAGAGGCACAGGACGTTGCGGAACGGTCTGGCCGTATTTGGCGGCTAGGTCTGCCAAGCTTCCAAGTTGCTCTACCCCACTAAAGGGTTTGTCGAGTGTGTTTTCTGTTGCGGTTTCGCTCATAATTTACCTTTCAAGATCGGGGTCGGGATATTTCTGGAGTTCGGGTTCAGGATTGGAACTTGGTTGAGTTTCCTGGAGCTTTGCAGCCTGACCTTCTTTTGCCCACTCCTCTATCTGTTCAAATGCCTTTATAAGCCCCTTAAACGCGCCGTAGCCCTCGGATGCGTCATTGTATCTCTTTTTCCCTACAGACTCGTACAGGGCCGTTTTAAACTCCGTAAACCGCACATCGGAAAGGATGGATGCGGAGAAGTTGTTAATCTGCGCTTGGCTGTTCTGGTTCATTCTCTGCTGTCTCTAGTGCGATTTGGTTTTCTGTGTCCGCCTTGGCAACTGCGATTTCGTTTTCGGTGGCTGCCTTTGCTCGCTTGGCTGCCAAGTCTGTTGCGACCTGATCCTTTCGGGCGTTGTTCCTTTGTTCGTGGTCCACTGCCCTTTCGCCTCTCTTCTGGTTTGCCATGTCCTCTTTGTGCTTGAGTTCGAGGGATTGTTTGGCTGCGATGAATTGAAGCTCTTGGTCCTGTTTGGACATTGCTTGCGGTTGTTGAGCTTGTGCGGCCTGCTGGACTGCGCTTGTGACTGCGTCCACACGCTTTTGGAAGACGTTGAGTTGCTGAGCGAAAGCCTTAACTTCCCTCTCTTTTGTCTGGTCTTTGGAGAGGTATTGGAGGTGCGCGGTAATGTGGCCCCCTTCCAGCGCAAAAGCTGGAACGAGAGGGAGAAGGTCCATGACTTGGCCTGCCTGCATTTGCTGCTCGGCCTGAGTCAGTTTCAGGTTCAAGTCTGAGAAGTGACCTTGGAGATGTTCAAGATGGTTATCCGTTGGCTCGACTTGCAGGCTTTCGGGTTGAGCAAATGGAGCGGCAAATCCTAGGTTCTCCTGTGCGATGGTGCGGTATTCGCTGCCATCCTGAGATTTTTTGCGAGGCCGGTAGGCTTCTAGGTTCTGGACTCCTCCGATTGCGGCAATGCCATCTCTGATCGCTGCTTCTTGGCCTGGGTTTGCAGGGGTCATTCCCGTGAGGGTTACGAGTTGCTGGGAAGCCATGAGTTTGTAGGATACGGACCCTGCTCCCGAGAGCATGAGGGAATTGATACTCTGGATGTTCTTGAGCGCATATGCCTCTTTTGGAACCCCGCACTCCTTCATGAAGTCTTCAAACTTCTCCTTGAGTTCGTATCCTTCTCCTCCTCTTGTGGTACGGATAAGACGACGATAGAGCGTTCGCAGCCACACGGTTTGGCAGTTGTTGAATTGGGAAAGCTCTGTTCCGCGAATCTTGGCGTTCTCTGCTGCGTCCAGTTGTGCCGCTGTGGCTGTCTGGTCTTTGCCTGCGCGGTTGATGGCCTGAGATTGGTATTGGGCTGTTCCCCGGTCAACATCGAGCATGTAGGCGTTCATTACTGCCAACGCCCTTTCCATGGGCATTTCGAAGCGATGCTGAACGGGCTTTACGTCTTCTGGGAGAATCATGAATGGACCAGTCCAGTCCATTTGTTTGAGCTTCTTGGTGCCCTCTGCTGAGCTTCCATCAAGAAGCAGGCGCATGTTCATGTCTAGGGCATCCATGACCCGATTCATGTGGATGTCGTAGTACCGACATTGAGAAAAGATGCCTTCTGCAAACCCTGAAATCTCGTGCCACAGACCCGAGCCGGGAATGTCCACCATTGGACAGATAACCTCACTCCAGCCATTTTGTTTGAAGTCTTCGGCGCTTACCCAATTCTGTTTGTAGAATAGGAATCCGTAGCCGTCACGGTATTCTTTCTCTGTGTACTTTTGGGGTGAACGGTTGTGCTCGTTGTAGTTGCCGACCAATGGTCCGTAGTTTTGGAGAAGGACCATCTTGGAAATTGAGCCATTGTACTCTTTTGCAATGAGTTCGAATACGTCAATCCTCTGGTTGTAGTAACGGGAGAGGTTGAGGTTCCCGGCTTTTACCTGCCGCAGCCATTCGGCTTGGGAGGTGAGGAAGGTTCTGTTGGAGGAAGTTGTTTGGTAACGCAGGGCGTCGATGACTGCCCTTGTGTTCCATCCCATTTCTTTCGCCCGCTTTTCGTCTACCTCGTTTCCGTCGCTGATCTTTGACCAGAGTTCTAGAGGGGTGTAGGAGCGTTTGATGCAGAATTCCCCAAGATTGGAGAGGTCGGCGTAAGTGTAATCTGGGACGAGGATTGAAGTGTTGTGGTAGGAGCTGGTGGGCCAGCCGTCCATGGATTCACAGACTTCGAATCCCTTGCCGTACAGGGACATTTCCTCGATGTCCATGTTGACATTGTAGTAGTACCTGTCCCAATCGTTTAAGAGTTGGTTGAAGCCTTGCGAGATTGCGTCGCTCCAAATTTTGCGTTCTCGGACGTTACCGAACTTGGTAACGATACTGGCTGCCAAGGTTCGCTGGGAGACCATGTCGAAGAATGTTCCCTTGCGGTTGTCCACCCTGAAACGCATCTGCCCGAATGGAGTGTTGGAGAGCCCCATCATTTCCTTCTTGGCTACCAAGGAATAGTCCGTTGGAGCGAACATCTTGTAGCATTTGTAGATGCGGGAGTTACGCCTATCGCGTTGGGCGTTGTCACGTAACAACTGTATGGAAATCTGATAAGCGTTGTCACAGGTGGGAATCCTGCAATCAGGCGCTACACCGTTCTCATCAACCGATACCTGGCCAAATAAATTAATTGCTGCCCCGCTGTCAGGGAGAGATTTTGCCGGGGATTTCTTTGCCATTATTTTGAACGCTCTTCACGAGCCAACACTGTAAGAATTGAATACAAGGCACATTCACATTGTGTTATCTCACTAATGTACCACGTTGCGCCGGGATCGCGTTTGGCTGCGGTTTCAAGAAAATCAGGAAGCATCTCGCAGACGTCCCTCATCTTTGCGTGATGCGTAAAATTTAACTCCCAAAAGTCGATGCCCCAAGAATCCATCCTGTCTTTATAGCTTATCTCCATTCGGAACGGATTGCCCCATGCCGCCGTGATACTGTCCAATGACTCCTGAGTGAAGAGTGGGCATTCTTTCTGTTCGGTGACTTCCATACTTGGTACCAAGTTTTCTACTTACCGCTCATTGCGTTTAGTTTTGCCCGTCTCTCCGCGCACGAACGACATCCGCGAGCTTTCTTTTCGAGATTGGGGCTCGGGAGGCCAACAGCTTGTGCAGTCTTATCGACGCCTCGGGCAAACACATGCGCCATTTGAGCGACTCGATCTCCTGCTTTCGATTCGTAAAAGCACTTGCCAGCAGGTTGGCGGGAGCAGATTTGATCTTCCACCCTCGCGGCAAGATCGTCTGTGGGCTCGACGTTGTTGCGCAACATATGCGTTCGGACTGCTGCGATAAGGGAGTCAAGGGAGCCCTCATTGTTTCGCACCTCGTAGGTGTGTTCCTTGGTGTCGGAGTATTCGTAGTACCAGCCGTATGCTGGGGAAACGGATTTATCACGTAAACGCATTGTTCGATACCTTATCGCAAGTAATGGGCGTGAGTCAAGCCTGTTGACACTACATCCAGTGGTCTTGTGAGTTTCGTACCACAACATATGAGCATTTCAATTCTTCTCGTGATTATCGCGCTAGTATTCGCTGTGTTGGCGGTTGTTTTTCCCAACTATCCTCTCTTGGCTGTAGCTGTGATTCTGCTTTCCATTGTGATTTTGATTGGAAATCGGTTGAATATTCCGTAAAACTTGGTACCAAGTAAATGCGGCCTGATAACCGCATAACCGGACATTGACATAAATTTCAGAAAACCCCCGCTTGAGGATGTGGCGTCCGGCCTTATCAGCTTCCTTGAGCGGGGGGTTCTTTTTTATGGCAGAATATCAAATCACAGAAGTAGAGGGCGTCAGGATTCATGAAGGTACGCCCGAACAATTTCATGTTGGCATCACTCAGTCCACCATCGAACGAATAATAAAGTTTGGAGAAGTTCCTGGAGACGCGCTCGCTTTGTATGTCTTCTATGCCGCAGCCGCCAAGTTTCAGAACAATACATGCCCATGGGCAAATGCCACATTCTGCAAAACTGGACTGAAGTGGGGAAAGGCTCGATTTCAGACAGCCAAGAATGTTTTGAAGAAACTGAGCCTCATTGATGACGAGCCGAGAATTGATGAGAAGACTGGCAAGATTAAAAAATGGTACGTCCGTGTTCGGTACGCTCTATCCACTAGCACAGAAACCCACTGGGTATCAAAGTCACCCACTGGTTCTGATACCCTAAATACCATTTACTCTCAGGGAAATACCAAGAACTTAAATATAAATACCAATGAAGAAGAGAGGATTGTAATCAGTTCTGAGGAGGCTAGAGCAATATTTGACGAATACAGAAAGAAACTTTCCCTCAACAACCGATAAAGGGTTGGAGACTTTAGAGAAGTGGGGAACGAATAAAAAGGAAGGCTTCTTCGAAGCGCGAAGCGAAAACACCCCCGTAATCCCGCGTCCCCCCTCTTTTTGTGCTCTTGAATACTTGTTCCTAAGCAGATACCATGTTGACCACATGGAGGATATTTCTCTCAAGGTTCCGACAAAGGAAACATATGGGTGCGAGTTTCTCGTAAACGCTCCCAATCAACTCGTTCGGGAACTTACTGCCTACGCCCTCACAAGAGGAAAATTCGGAGTCCATCTTTGCAGAAAGCTTGGTCTGGATATTTCCAAGACCGAACTACGTTCTCCCTTCCAGCACTGTGTAAACGCCTGCCAGATGCTTTACCGGGAAGGACTGGACATTCAAGTACGGGGGTATATCAACACGAATACCCTCCGAGTCCTTGAGGCTCTCTGCAAATATGATGATATTGGGATAGCCGGTAACGCTGGTAGCTCCAAAACCACACCTTGCGCTGCATGGTGCGTTCAGGACTGGCTGGCCTTCCCCTCCGTAACCACCTCTCTCGTGGCTTCTACGGCCCTCCAGGACTCCGAGAGACGCATCTGGGGACGAATTAACTCGATGTACAAGAATGCCTCCAAGGTGATGAAATCCATGGGCGGGACGATGGGCGAGTTGATCGAATATCGAAAAACCATCGTTTATGGAGAACTTTACGACAAAGACGCAGAGAGAGAATATCTCAATTCCATTTCAGCCATTGCTTACCCCAGAGGTGAAGAGGGAGCAAAAGCTCTCGCAAAGACCCGAGGCACTCACAATGAACGTGTTCGCCTAATTGTGGACGAGTTGCCCGAAATGGACCCTGACGTCAATGATGTTCGTTTCAACCTCAAGACCAACATCGACTTCATTTATGTTGGCATCGGCAACCCTGCTTCTGGAATGAATCCCCATTCCGAACTCTGCACTCCAGACGACCCCAGGGAATGGGAAGCAGTGGACAAAGAAATGGACGAATGGAAGACCAAGACAGGGGTTTGTATATTTCTCTCCGGCGAACGTTCTCCCAACTTCCAAGCTCCCGAACACGAACCTCCTCCCTTTCCTTACCTCCTTACAAAACAGCTTCAAAAGGAAATGCTGGAACTTGCTCTGGGAGATTCCCAGAACTACCACTACTGGAGAAACTGCATTGGATTCTGGCCTCCTGACGACGTAACTCCTAACGTCATTTCCCGGTCTTTCATTGCCAATACGAAAACAAATTACACTCCTGTCTGGGGAGGGGAGACGTTTACCATCTGTGGATTCGATCCTGGATTTACAGCGGGAGGAGACCGTTGTGCGGCATCATTTGCCGAAATGGGAAAGGACGAAAATGGCACCTTCCTTGTTCACTACAAGGGAACCAAGGAATACTACCCACGAGTAGGGGAGATATTCGAGGAGTCCATTGCCAAACAAGTCGTTCTAGACTGCATTAATTCCGGAGTCGCTCCCAATCACTTCGGAATGGATATCTCCTCCGATGGTGGAAAGATCATGCAGGCGATCATACTGGAGTGGCAGAAAACCAACCCAGAGAACGGGGGTCACGTTATTCCCATATCCTCGTCAGGAACCCCATCCGAGAGACTTGTTTCCAATCAGGACAAGCGTACCTGTAAAGTTGCCTACGACCGCAGGATCACCGAATATTGGTTCTCCGTGCGGGAGGCTATCGGCACAAAAGTGCTCTGGGGTCTTGACCTTAAAGCACACAAAAAACTCACTGACGAGCTTTGTGAGCGAATGTACGTGCATAAGGGATCGAAGGTATCGGTTGAGACAAAGAAAGACATGAAGGCCCGTCTTAAGCATTCTCCCGACTTGGCGGACAGCTTGGTTATGATGGTGGAGGTCGCCAGGAAGAATGGCCTTGAGATGATCCGTGAAGGATCGGAAACGGTTGAAAAGCAGGAAATCGACCCAGAGCTTGCTGAATACTTTGCCAACCTTGAACAGAATCTCCATGGAAAAGCAGAAGAGCCAGAGCAGCACGATTACGCCTACACTGGCTCTAAATCTGATGCGGATGATTTTTACTAGAGGGTTTTCAACACAGCAGAAAAAAACTGCTTCTCCTTAAATTCTCCCGAAGAGAGGCGGTAATCGCACCAAATTGAAGCTTGTGAATATCCAATACTGAACTCCATGTGATTAGAAACAGAAAACTCCGTTCCCATGTACCAAAACCTTGCCCCGATAGGATATTGCCTGAAAAGCCATTTTTGATCTACTTCTAGCTTTTCATTCTCTTTGTCTAGTTCTGGAAATAAACTCATAATCAGTAAAGAGTGGTGAAGTATTGATTGCCAATCATCCCTGATGCTTGCCGGGGAATAGGTGTTCTGGGAGTGAATGGCTCAACAGGAGGAGCCTGCCATTGGCTGGCAGTGAAATCCATTGCTACTGGAGGAATGTAGAAGCTCACTGGCTGCGGTGTCGGAAGTGCCGACGGTGTGTAGTATCCCATAGGCGAACCAGTTGGCAGCACGCAACCTGCAAATAGTGGGATTGCAATCGCTGCCAGAAGGTACCGCAATTGCTTCAGGATGACCGTAAACGAGTTTTTCCCTCCAGTTAGTGTCATGGCAGCCAAACGCTTGATGGACTCAGCTAGAAGCTCGTGGCGCAATCCTTCAGCATCTCGGAGGAGCTTTTTAATGATGCGATTCTTCTCGAACATGACTCCTGCGAAGAATCCGCAGATGAGGAAGAGAAGGTAGTAAGTCATTTGAGGATGAAGTTGAATGGCTTCGCAGGCTTTCTGTTATCAAAAGTCCGAATAAATCTTTGTGCGGAACGTGGAATCTCAATCACCTTTCCATTTGTATTTTTGGCACAGGTTAATCCTACGGACCATTTGCGCTTAAAGCTGCGATGCAATGCCAAAGCAATAGGGCAGCCGTAAGCATCCCCACGCTTGCCATTATCAATATCTTCCTGAGTAACGTGTATTTTCATAGCGACTCCATCCTAGACAGTAGGCGGATGTTGTCAACATGAAATAAACTTGGGACCAAGTATTGGGAAAAAGAAAAGCCCCCATCCTACACACCGCGCATAAGCAGCTTCGGACAGGGGCAATCCCGGGTTGCCTCTCGTCAGAGGACTTAAGCAACAGAATTTCTAGACCCTCCTGCTGCACCAAGGGTGAAATACATTTATCCCAACACGTCAGGATATTCAATCACTATTTCGGTGCGCTCTTCCTTGAAGGAAGAGACTTTGACTTGATCGGTTTGGAGGATGATTCTCCATGGCTCGTCGCCATCAATGACCCCAGATTTATGTAGGCCGTCGAGCAAATCCTTGACGCTTCCGGCGAAATTATCAGGATCGAGGGGTCGGACGCGGTAGCCAGTAAAGCGCACCGTAACGCGCTCCATGCCTTCTTTTTTTCCTGATACTGCTTTGCCCAGAACTGGCGTTTTGTGACGTTCAGGCTTGGAGTTCGGTAGAGGACTGAGAGCTTGATTCTCTTGCAGGAATGAGGCGCTTGCATGAGGGAAGAGTTTTCGGAGGGTTGCTGCGTCCATGATCTTATT
>Ga0164309_10001576_pt1 | contig 11040 bp, 9 predicted proteins | sample Whisoiple_247_MG_FD_109984 | JGI IMG/M metagenome (GOLD analysis project Ga0164309, IMG submission 109984) | Soil microbial communities amended with fresh organic matter from upstate New York, USA - Whitman soil sample_247_MG | ecosystem: Environmental > Terrestrial > Soil > Unclassified >... | reverse complement strand
CCTTGCCGATGTTCCCGTTCTTGAGGATGTTCAGGCCCTCGGCGTAGGCGGCCATGATCCCGTACTCGATCCCGTTGTGGACCATCTTCACGAAGTGGCCCGCGCCATTGGGCCCGCAGTGGAGATATCCCTGCTCGGACGCTGAGGGATCGCCCGACCGCCCGGGCGTCCGCCCAGCGGACTCGACACCCGGGGCGAGTGTGGCGAAGATCGGGTCGAGTCTCCCGACCGCCTCGTCGGGTCCGCCGATCATCAGGCAGTAGCCGCGATCGAGCCCCCAGACGCCGCCACTCGTGCCGACGTCGACATAGTGGATCCCGTCCTCGGCGAGCCGCTTCGCTCGCCTGATGTCGTCGCGGTAATACGAGTTGCCGCCGTCGATCACGGCGTCGGCCTCGTCCAGCTGTGGGACTGACTCGTCCAGCGTTCCGTCGACCACGGCAGCCGGAACCATTAGCCAGATGGATCGGGGCTTCTCGAGCTTGGCGACGAAGTCCGCCATCGACTCCGAGCCGGTCGCCCCCTCGCCGGCGAGTGACTTGACGGAGTCCGGGGAAACGTCGTAGACCACGCAGTCGTGGCCCGCCTTCATCAACCGCCGGACCATGTTCGCGCCCATGCGGCCCAGTCCGATCATTCCGAGTTGCATCGCGTCGCTCCTTTCCGGTGCAGCCCGGACTGTCTAGGCCCTGCTCACCCTGTGGTTGCGAGTCTGCGGGACTCCGACTCGATCGATTCCAAGAGGTCGTTCCAGCTCTTGTTGAAGGACTCCTTGCCCTCCCGCTGAAGCCGGGCGGCGAGCTCGTCCGTGTCGATGCCCGCGGCCTGGAACTGGGCCAGCACCTCGTCGGCGTCCCCGCCGTCGGACGGGATCGGATCGCCGACCTGTCCATGGTCCGCGAAGGCCAGGAGGGTCTTGTCGGGCATCGTGTCGATCGTGTCCGGCGCCGCCAGCGCCTCGATGTAGAGGACGTCGGACGCGTTCGGGTCCTTGGTGCCGGTGCTGGCGAACAGGAGGCGTTGACGGAACGCCCCGTCGCCGGCGAGCTTCTGGAAGCGGTCGGACTCGAGCAACTCGCGGTAGGCGCGATACGCGTGCTTGCCGATCGCGACGCCCAGACGGTTGCGCAGCTCGTCCGGGAGCTCATCGGCCACCGCGACGTCCCAGCGGCTCATGAACAGCGACGCCACCGAGCGCACCCCTGGGTCCAGACCGTCGGCGATGCGGCGCTCGATGCCTCGCATGTAGGCCTCGGCGGCGGCGAGATACTGGTCGGTCGAGAAGAGCAGCGTGACGTTGATGGCGATGCCGGCGTAGATAGACGCCTCGATCGCCTCGCATCCTGCTTCCGTACCCGGGATCTTGATGAACAGGTTGTCCCGCGCTCCCTGGTCGTGGAGCTTCTGGGCCTGCTCGATCGTCATTGGAGCGTCGTCGGCGAGCAGTGGCGAGACCTCCATGGACACGAAGCCGTCCTCGCCGTCGCTCTCCTCGTGGACGCCGCGGAACAGATCGGCGGCGCCCTGCAGGTCCTGCAGCGCCAGGGCGAAGAAGATGTCCTCCGGGTCGACGCCCTGCTCGGTGAGCTCCGTGATCTGCTCGTCGTAGGCGTCGCCACCCGTGATCGCCTTGTCGAAGATCGTGGGGTTGGACGTCAGGCCCGTGACCGAGAGCTCGTCGATGTAGCGGGCGAGCGTGCCGTCGCTCAGCATGCTGCGGGTGATGTTGTCGAGCCAGAGGCTCTGACCAAGGTCGTGGAGTGCTTGTGTTGGCTTCATTTCAGGAGCTCCTTCGCTGCCTCAGCGACGCGCTCGGGGGTGAAGCCGAACTTCCGCTGGACCTCCTTCAGAGGTGCGGACGCGCCGAACGTGTGCATACCGACGATCTGTCCCTGCGGGCCGACGTAGCGATCCCAACCCAGGGTCGAGCCCTGCTCCACCGCGACCCGGGCCTGTACCGCCAGGGGCAGCACGCTCTCGCGGTAATCGTCCTCCTGGAGGTCGAACAGGTACCAGGAGGGAAGGCTGACGACTCGGGCCTGCACTCCGTCCGAGCGTAACTCCTCGTAGGCGCCGATGGCGAGCGCCACCTCGCTACCCGTCGCGATGAGGATCACCTCAGGCTCGCCGTCGGCATCGGCCAGCACGTAGCCGCCGCGCGCAAGGCCCTCCGCCGATGCGTACACGGAGCGGTCGAGGATCGGGACGTCCTGCCGGGTCAGGATCAGCGCCGTGGGCTGGTGGCGCTGCTGCATCATCACGCGCCAGGCCTCGGAGACCTCGTTCGCATCGCAGGGCCTGATCACGTTCAGCCCCGGCACGGCGCGCAGCGAGGCGAGCTGCTCCACCGGCTGGTGGGTGGGACCGTCCTCGCCCAGCCCGATCGAGTCGTGGCTGAACCAGTGGATCACCGGGAGCTCCATCAGGGACGAGAGGCGGATTGCGGGCCGCGCGTAGTCCGAGAAGGTCAGGTAGGTCGACCACACGGGCCGGAGCTTGCTGAGCGCGAGGCCGTTGGATATCGCGGCTGATCCGTGCTCCCGGATGCCGTAGTGCAGATCTCGTCCCCTGCGATCTTCGGGCTGGAAAGCCGCCGAGCCCTCGCCGTCGAAGTCGAGGCCGCTACCGGCCGAGCCGGTGAGGTCCGCGGAACCGCTCATGAGCCACGGGACCCTCGCGGCGATCGCGTTCAACGCTTGGTGCGACGCCTTGCGGGTCGCCAAGCCCTTCTCGTCGGGCTCGAAGCTCGGGATGTCGGCATCCCACCCCTCGGGCAGGGCGCGGCGCTGCATCTGGTCGATCTCGGTGGCGACCTGGGGGTCGCCGTCGGCGAGCCGCTGGTCCCACTCGGTGCGCAGCCGCCGCCCCCGCTCGCCGACGCCGCGCGCGAAGTGCTCGTAGACGCCGTCCGGGACCAGGAACTGAGCGTCCTCCGGCCAGCCGTACGCCCGCTTGGTCTCACGGACCTCCTCCTCGCCCAGCGGCTCGCCGTGTGCCTCGGCCGTGTCCTGCTTGTGCGGGGAGCCGTAGCCGATGTGGCTGTCGACGATGATCAGCGTGGGCCGGTCCCTTTCCTCCTTGAACTCCTGGAAGGCGCGGGTGAGGAGCTCGAGGTCGTTGGCGTCGCCGACCCGGGTGACGTTCCAGCGGTAGCCCATGAAGCGGGCGGCGACGTCGTCCTCGTACGCGAGCTCCGTGTGCCCGTCGATCGTAATGTGGTTGTTGTCGTAGATCCAGCAGAGGTTGTCCAGGCGCTGGTGCCCGGCGAACGAGGCGGCCTCGTTGGAGACCCCCTCCATGAGGCAGCCGTCGCCGGCGATCGCGTAGGTGTCGAAGTCGTAGACCTGGCTGCCATAGCGCGCCTGCAGCCACTTGCCGGCGACCGCCATTCCCACCGAGGTGGCGATGCCCTGCCCGAGCGGCCCCGTCGTGGTCTCGACTCCCGACGTGAGGTGGTACTCCGGGTGGCCGGGGCAGTGGGAGTCCAGCTGGCGGAACGACTTGATGTCGTCCATGCTCACGGCGGGCTCGCCCAGGACCTCGTACTCAGGATCGACGGCCTCCACCCTCGCCAGGTGCAGCAGCGAGTACAGGAGCATCGAGGCGTGCCCGGCCGAGAGGACGAAGCGGTCGCGGTTCGGCCAGATCGGATCGGTGGGGTCGAACCGCAGAAAGCGCTGCCACAGCGTGTACGCGACGGGAGCCATCGCCATCGGCGTGCCGGGATGGCCCGAGTTGGCCTTCTGGATGGCGTCGATCGACAGCGTCCGGATCGTGTTGATGCAGAGCGTGTCGATGTCCGTTGCGACTGGTTGGGCGACGGTGGCCATCGGTGTCCGATCCTAGTCCAACCTGTGCTCAGCCAGCTAAACGACTCCGGACACGACGGGGACATCGCTTAGATTCCACATCCGTGCCGGACGAGTCGCCTATCGACACCGAGAAGCGGGTGGCCGCCGAGGCCGCCGCCGAGCTCGTGGAGGATGGGACGAAGGTGGGGCTCGGAACCGGCTCCACGGTCGCCTTCCTGCTCCCGGCGCTCGCCGCGCGCCAGCTCTCGATCCACTGCGTCGCCACCTCGCCGGAGACCGAGCGGAACGCTCGGGAGCTCGGCATCGACGTCGGGTCGTCCGCGAGCGTGGATCGCCTCGACATCGCGATCGACGGGACTGACCAGGTCACGCCGGACGGCTGGCTGATCAAGGGCGGCGGCGGCGCGCACTTTCGCGAGAAGATCGTCGCGGCGGCCGCCGACCGGTTCATCGTCATCGGCGACTCGAGCAAGCCGGTGGATCAGCTCTCGGCTCCGGTTCCCCTCGAACTCGCCAAGTTCGGGCTCGCTGCGACGATGCGGGAGGTCGGCGAAGTGGAGCTGCGGGACGTGCTCGAGAGCCCTGACGGCGGCCTGATCGCCGACTACCGGGGGCCGGTCGGTGATCCTGCCGAGCTGAGTGCCTGGCTCGCATCCATCCCGGGGGTCGTCGGGCACGGCCTGTTTCCGCCGAAGCTCGTGAGCGAGGTGCTCATCGGCCGCGGCGAGAGCGCCGAGCGCCTCGAGCTCGCCCGGGGTTGAGTGCTCCGATGGCGGACCAGCGCGGCTGGCGGACGTGGTGGGTCAAGCGGCGCTGGTACGAGCGCAACCGGAGTCTCCGGCGCCGGTGGCGGATCAATCGCCACATGGCGCGGTCCGGCGCGTTCATCCGCTACCCGGTGGAGGGCGAAGTGCTGGAGGCACTGGACGACGGTCGCCTGAAGATCGGCGAGGGGACGCTGCTGGAGCCGGGCTGTTGGCTCACGCTCTCCCCCGAGGCTCGGATCGAGATCGGCGCGGGCTGCTTTCTCAACCGCAACGTGATGCTCGCCGCCTACGACCGGATCGAGATCGGCGACCACGTCATGTTCGCGAATGGGTGCTTCGTGGGCGACGCTGCGCACCGCTTCGATGACCCGGACAAGCCCATCACGTGGCAGGGGTTCACCTCCAAGGGCCCGGTGCTCATCGGCTCCAACTGCTGGTTCGGCGTCAACTGCGTCGTGACGAGCGGTGTCGAGATCGGCGAGCGCTGCGTCATCGGCGCCAACTCGGTGGTTATCGAGGACCTCCCGCCACGCGTGATCGCGGCCGGAATCCCCGCGAAGGTGATCCGGGAGATCGACTTCCAACGCAATGGAGAGCAGGAAGTGGTTGATTAACGATGTGCCTGACGGACCTGGAGATCGCCGCCCTAATGGCCCGCGAACGATTGCGGCGCCTGTCGCAGCGCTCGCGACGGCCCTCCTTACGGCCGCGTTCGCCGGCTGCGGGGGCGGGAGCAGCACCAGCACCAGCGCGTCGGTGAGTACGACACGGTCCACCTCGACTCAGACCCCGCCGACGAGCAGCACCACCATCTCGACTACGGCGACGGTCAAGGAGGCCAATCATCCACCGACGCCCGCCGCGGCCGTGAGACTCCTCCTGCTCTCGTCCACCCCCCAAACGGGCTGCAGCAGTGACGTCGTCACGCAGCACTATCTGCGGGCCGCGTACGGCGGTCGAGGGGCCTGCTTGAAAGCGGTCTCATCGAAGAACGCCGCGAAGTCGCTGGGCGCACTTGGGACGAGGATCACCGACGGCACGGCCATGGTGACCGTCCATCCGGTCGGCGGCATCTACGATGGCGAGAAGATCACCGTTTCGCTCATCAAGAACGGAGCCGGGTGGCAGGTCGATGGCATCAAGTCCAACGCCCCGGTTGGCCCGTGACCGCGCGGAAGGGGACCTATTCCATCGTTGCCCGGGACCCCGACACGGGGGAGCTCGGCGTTGCGGTGCAGTCGCATTGGTTCTCCGTTGGCTCGATCGTTTCTTGGGCGGAGCCGGGCGTGGGGGCGGTTGCGACCCAGTCGATCGCGGAGCCTGCGTACGGGCCCCGGCTGCTGGATCGACTTCGAGGCGGCCAGGCTCCGGGGGAGGCGCTCGACGAGCTGCTGGCCCACGACCAGCAGGCGCGAGTCCGCCAAGTCTCCGTGGTCGACTCGCACGGAGCGGTCGCCGTCCAGACGGGCGATGAGTGCATCCCGTACGCCGGGCATGTGGAGGGCGACGGCTTCAGCGCTCAGGCGAACATGATGGCCGGGCCGGAGGTCTGGCCGGCGATGGCCGAGGCTTTCTCGGCCTCGACGGGGCCCCTCCCTCGTCGCCTGCTCGCAACGCTTGACGCTGCCGAGGCCGTCGGGGGGGATGTCCGCGGACGTCAGTCAGCCGCACTCGTCGTGGTCCCGGCCGACGGTGAGCCGTGGCGGCGGACCGTCGAGCTTCGCATCGAGGATCACACGGACCCCCTGGGCGAGCTCCGGCGGCTTCTCGACCTCGCCGATGCCTACGCGTTCGCGGACGAAGCCGACACCCTGATGGCCGAGGGCCGACACGACGACGCCGCGGAGGCCGGCCGGAAGGCTCTGGAGCTCGCGCCCGCGAGCGAGGAGCTCGTGTTCTGGGCCGGGTTGGGGATGGTGCAGGCCGGGGACCTCGAGGCCGGGGTGGAGCGTGTTCGCAGCGCGATCGAGATGCACTCCGGCTGGCGCGACCTCCTGGCCCGCCTGGAGCCCGACATCGCCCCCTCGGCCGCGGCGGTGCGAGATGCGCTGGGCGTGCCGGACGAGACGGGGCCATGAGCGAGCGCCCCCGGCTCGTCGGCATCAACCACGTCGCCCTCGAGGTGGGAGACATCGACGAGGCGATCGAGTTCTACGAGCGGATCTTCGACATCGCGGGAGTCGAGCGCGCTTATGGCATGGCCTTCATCAGGATTGGCGATCAGTTCATCGCCCTCTCCGTAGGCGGTCAGAGTCCGCCCCGCAGTGCCCACTTCGGCCTCGTGGTCGACGACAAGCCCGCCGCCCGCGCGGCGCTGGAAGCGGCCGGGGTGGAGGTCTCGAAGGGACGGTTCCTGGACTTCCGTGATCCGTGGGGCAACCTGATCCAGGTCGTGGACTACCGCGACATCCAGTTCACGAAGGCTCCCGCCGTGCTCCGTGGCATGGGGCTCGCCGAGCTGGAGAAGCGTCCCGAGGCGCTCGACGAGCTGCGCGAGAAGGGCTTGGCCGAGCCGGAGTGAGGTCGTTCAGCGGGCCGTTCCTCCCAGCGGCCGGCTGCGCCTCGGACTAAAGCTCGCGTCGGTCGAAGGCCGCGGCGGTCAAGATCGGGACGATCTTTGCCGGGGGCACCGGAACCGGCTTGATTAAGCCAACGCGCCCGCGCCCGTGGGTGCGGGGTGGACCTATCCCTGCGTTGGCAGGCAGCGAGCGAGAATCGCTCAACGGACGGAATGACCGCGCCTAGGACGCCGGAGGCACCTAGACCTGGTGCAGCGTCGGCGTACCCGCCTCGACCTTGAACTTGGCCAGGCTAGACGGCTGGCTTGTCGGAGACTTGGTATTCACCGCCTTGAACTCGCCAAGGAGCTCGTCGTTGGAGACTGTGACCACGCAATAGCCTCTGCGCTCGAAGTCGGCGTAGATGGTGTGCGGGTCCGACGCTTGGCGAATCGCCTCCAGGGTCGACGCCGGAATGCCGAGCTCCTCGGGCAGCCCGAACGAGGTCGCCGAGCCCCCGACGAGCTCGACCCCTACCGGGGTCCCGGAGGCCTCGCCAGTCGTGGTCAGGTTGCCGGCGATGAAGGTGTGGATGTCGCCGCTCAGGACGACGAGGTTCTTGACGCCCGCCGAATGGAAGGAGCTGAGGATCTCCTCGCGCTCGGCAGAGTAGCCGTCCCATTGGTCCTGGTTGCCGTGCTGGCCGGGGGCGGAGTCGAGGGCCATCATCATCGTCTCGCTCGCGAACAGCTTCCAGCGAGCGTCGGACTTCGGCATCGATCCCTTCAGCCAGGCCTTCTGATTTTCGCCCAGGAAGGTGCGGCCGGGCTGGAGGTCGTCGGGGCAGGACTGGAGCTGCACGTCGTCACACGGCTGTGGGTCGCGGTATTGACGCTCATCGGTCAGGAAGAGCTCGGCCATCTTCCCGAGGCGGAATGACCCGTAGAGGCGGTTTGGGTTCTCGGGGAGCTGGATCCGCGGCATCGCCTCGAAGAAGGCCTTGTAGCCGTTTTTTCGCCGCTGGCTGAACGGCAGCCGCCGGGCGTAGCTGTTGTTGTTCTCGAAGTGGGCGGGATCGGTCGAGGCCGAGTCGGGGTGCGTGCCGGCGTAGTTGTCCTCGACCTCGTGGTCGTCCCAGATGACGACAAAGGGATGACTTGCGTGCATGTTCTGGAGGTTCTTGTCGCTCTGGTAGAAGCGGTACTTCTGGCGGTACTCGGCGAGCGTCTGGACGTCCCCGTCGTGGTTGGCTCCGGTCTTGTCGACTCGTCCCGTGGGCCCGTCGTAGTAGTGGTGCTCGTAGATGTAGTCGCCGAGGCAGAGGACGAGGTCAAGGTCCTTCTCCTTAGCGAGCGCCGAGTGGGCCGTGTAGTAGCCGGCCTCATAGCTTTGGCACGAGTAGAAGCCGATCCGGAGCTGCTGATTGGAGTCCGCGGGGGGAAGCGTGCGGAAGGTCCCGACACGCGAGTCCGTGTCCTCGGTCTCAAAGCGGTAGTAGTACTGGCTCGCCGGGATGAGGCCGCCGACCCGGGTATGGACCGTGAAGTCCCGGCCCGCCTCTGCGAGGACGTCGTGCCGCCTCACGACATGCCGAAAGTCGGAATCGGTCGCGACCTCGACGCGGAGGCTCGAGGTGCGGTCCAGTCCCTTGAGGCGCGTCCACAGCGTGATCGCCCCCTGGGACGGGATGCCCGAGGCGACTCCGTAAGCAAACTTGGCTCCCGTGGCTCGCGGGAGTGCGCGTGCCCGCGCCAGCCCTGCGAAGTTGATCGGGCTTGCAAGCGCGAGCCCGGCGCCGGCGCCCGCGATCAGGAACTCCCGTCGCCTGAGCCGACGTCCCACCTCGAGGGCTTCCTCCGCCATCAACTCCTCCTTGGGTCAATCAGCGTGCTGATCAAGCGGCCGCGCGCTTGGTTCCGATCGCAGGAGTCTATACCGAGCAGAGAGGATCACCCCGGGCGTAGACGCGTTAAACAACTTGGAGCCGATCATCGCGAAGAACTGGCTGTCGCCCCTCTATTACCGGCGCGCTCCGTCTGCCCACGCCGTTATGGTCACGCCGTTCAGAGGGCAACGCTGAGGGGGCGGCTCGCCCGATCGACCGACCCAAGGAGAACAGCCATGCCCGAATCGCTGCGCCGCCTAGCGCCTTTGACGGGAATCCCCTTTGCCGTCCTGCTCGCGGCGGCCTTCGCGACCCCGATGACCCCGGACACCCACGACACCGGGGCGCAGGTGATCAGCGAGTATCAGGCCCACCACGGTGCGCACCTGCTGGGTGACCTCACGGGAGGGGTCGCGGTCGTCTTCTTCCTCTTCTTCATCTCCTCCTTGAGGAGCTACTTCAAGGACAAGGAGGGGGGTGACGGTCTCTCGATGGCCGCCTTCGCCGGCGGCATCCTGATCGCGGTCGGCGGGGCGATCTTCACCAGCCTCGACGTCGCCCTGATCGACGCGAGGCACGACATCACCCCCCAGGCCGCTCAGGCGCTGAACGTGCTGAGCAACGATTTCTTCTTCCCGTTCGAGATCGGATTGATCGTCTTCTCGATCTCCATCGGGTTGGCGATCATCGCCTCGGGAGCGCTGCCCAAGTGGCTTGGCTGGGTGCAGGTCGTGATCGGCGTCGTCGCCTTCACGCCCGTCGGGTTCTTTGGCTTCTTCGTGACGCTGCTGTGGTCGGTGATCGTCGCGATCCTGATCTACCGGCGAACCGCACCCGCCGCGGCTGCGCCGGCTACGGCCTAGCCGAAGCGGACGATCGCAACTTCTGCTTTTCGCGCAAAGCAGAAGTCCAGGAGCAAGCGACGGCCCGCACTCGATCAGGGTTGCTGAACGATCTGGTAGACGCGACCGTTGCCTAGTGACGCGACATAGAGCTGGCCGGCGCCACCGACCCCGAACGAGCTCGGGCTCGAAACGTTCAGGCCGGTGCCACTGTCGCCGCTAGCCCCGCTGGTGCTGGGGACGAGGCTCCGGATCTGGCCACTGCAGTTGTCGCTGTAGACGTAGCGGTTGTTCAGCAGGGTCAGGTTCGGGTTGTGGACCACGTAGCCACCGATGATCGCGCAGTAGCCGTTGCTGTGGCTGAGGACTTTGATCGGAAAGATTGGCGGCCTAGGGTTGGGATTCGGGTCTTTCCTATTGCATGACTGAAAGCAGGCCAATCCCTCGTAGGTGGGCCAGCCGAAGTACGAGCCGCGGGCGCGGCTTCGGGTGACGTAGTCGATCTCCTCCCATTTGCTCTCTCCGACGTCGGCGATGGCGAGGTCGCCGTTGGCCGTGTCGAACGAAAATCGCCACGCATTGCGGAAACCATAGGAATAGATCTCGTCACGCCCGAGACGACCGACGTATGGGTTGCTGGGCGGGACGGTATACGGGGAGGTTCCGCTTCGGTGCGGGTTGATGCGAAGCAGCTTGCCGAGTAGGACGTTCAGGTGGCGGGCATTGTCGAACTCATCTCCCTCGCCCCCGCCGTCGCCGGTGGAGATGTAGAGGTCTCCGTCGGGACCGAACTGAAGCTGGCCGCCGTTGTGGTTGCCTGCATCCGGGTGCGGCACCACGATCACCTGCCGCCGCGAGGCCTGGTTCGCGCTCAGGTTCGACGAGGCATGAAACTCGTCGACCTCCAGGGCCCCGTCCGCGCGGGTGTAGGCGACGTAGAAGAGGTGGTTGGACTGATACCGCGGATCGAAGGCCAGCGACAGCGTGCCCTGCTCGCCGCCCGAGAGGACGCGGCCGTGAATGTCGAGGAAGGGCTGGGTCCTGACACTCCCGTGATCGACGACGCGAATCGTCCCGCGCTGTTCGACGACATAGAGAAAGCCGGCGGTGCCGGGCGCGTGGGCGATGTAGAGCGGCGAGTTGAAGGCGCCGATCGAGCGCAGGGCGAGCGTCGGGGCCTTTCCCGCGGCGCGACCGCCGAGCAGCGCGGCGCAGAGCACGGCCGCGGCGAACGTT
>Ga0164309_10001573_pt1 | contig 11043 bp, 7 predicted proteins | sample Whisoiple_247_MG_FD_109984 | JGI IMG/M metagenome (GOLD analysis project Ga0164309, IMG submission 109984) | Soil microbial communities amended with fresh organic matter from upstate New York, USA - Whitman soil sample_247_MG | ecosystem: Environmental > Terrestrial > Soil > Unclassified >... | reverse complement strand
TTCGAACTCCGCGAAGATGCTCTCGTACGCCCGCCCGACATTGTGGACCAGGACGTTGAGCCGGCCGCGGTGCGCCATCCCGATATCCATCTCGCGCGCGCCCTGCTCGGCGGCGAGGTCGGCGGCGAGGTCGAGCATCGGCACCGGCATGTCGACGCCCTCGATCGAGAAGCGCTTCTGCCCGAGGTACGCCTTGTGGAGGAACTTCTCGAAGGTCTCCACCTCGGTGAGGCGCTGCAGCAGGGCGCGCTGCGCATCGGCCCCGAGCGGCGTGCGATACCGCCCCGACTCGATCGCCTCGCGGAGCCAGACCCGCTCTGCGTGCGAGGCGATGTGCTCCACCTCGTACGCGAGGGTGCCGCAGTAGGTCTCACGGAGGTGCGGGAGCGCCTCGGCGAGCGTGCTCCCCGCCACCGCGGTGCGGAGCACGGTCGTCGGGATCTGCGCCATCACCTCGGGGGAGAGCCCGACCGACGTGGGCTCGAGCGCCGGATCCCCCGGAGGCGTCGCGCCGAGCGGGTCGAGCTGTGCCGCGAGGTGGCCGTGGGTGCGGTGCGCCTTCACCAGCCCCATCGCGGCGGCGACGTTCACCAGCATGTCGGAGGAGATCGCCGTGTTCGGCGCCAGGCTGGCGGTGGTGGACCTGGAGGCCGGCGCGGCAGACGTCACCGAGGCCTGAGGCCTGGTGCCCGAGGCCCCGAGGCTCACGCCGAGGGAGGCGGCGACGTTCTCATAGAACGACTCCTGCCCCTGCAGCAGCTGGTCGATCTGACGCAGGAACGACCCCGATTCCGCCCCCTGGATGATCCGGTGGTCGTAGGTCGAGGTCATCTGCATCACCTTGCCGACGCCGAGCTCGGCCGCGCGCTTCGCGTCGTGCGCGAAGGCGGCGGGGACCCCGATCGCACCGGTGGCGATGATCGTCCCCTGGCCCTTCATCAGGCGGGGGACCGAGGCGCTGGTGCCGAGTCCACCCGGGTTGGTGAGCGAGACGGTGGCGCCCGCGAAGGCGTCGGGCATCAGCTTATTGGTCCGCGCGAGCTCGACGATCTTCTCGTACTCGGCGTGGAACGCGGCGAAGTCCATCGCCTCGGCGTGCTTGAGCACCGGGACCACGAGGCCGCGGCTCCCGTCCTTCCGCTCCACATCCACCGCGAGGCCGAGGAAGATCCCGTCCGGGGCGACGCGGAAGGTCTCCTTGTCCTTCTCCAGGAGGGTGTGGCCCATCACCGGGAACTTCTTGATCCCCTGGACCAGCGCGTAGGCGATCAGGTGCGTGAAGGAGAGCTTCGCGTTCTTCCCCGCGGCCGCGAGCGCGGCGTTCAGGTCGCGCCGCCGCGCGTCGAGAGTACCGACGGCGAGCTCGCGGAAGGTCGTCGCCGTGGGGACGGTGAGCGACTCGTTCATATTCTGCGCCAGCCGGAGCGCCGGACCCTTGATGAGGGTCGCGCCCGCGGGAGCGGTCCCCCCCGCCGGGGGTGTGCTCCCCTGGGAGGCTCCGTTCGTCACCGGGGACGGTGCGGTGACCCCGGTGCCGTTCCCGTTGGGGGCCGGGCGCTCGCCGACCTGGCCGCTCTCGAACAGCTTGCGCCACTCCGGCGACACCGAGGCGGGGTCGCGGAGGAAATCTTCATAGAGGGCCTGGGCGAAACCTGCGTTGGCCGTCTCGAATACGTTGGGCTGCACTGCGATCGACTCCTGTTGGGACCGGCTCGGGCCAAACGTCACACAGGGACCTCAGAACATAAGGTAAGATAATCTTTTGCCCCGCAGATGATGCCCCTCCTACCTCCCCTCCGATCCGCGTGCGCCGCGTGTGCGCTGACGGTCGCCGTCGCTGCCTGCGGCGGCGGCGGGGGGGGACCGTCCGATGATCCGGGTGGCGGCGGGTCGACCCTGGTCCTCCAGAAGCCGGCGGGGAGCGGTGACGGCCAGACCGGGTCGGTGAAGGACACCCTCCCGATCCCCCTCACCGTCCTGGTCACCGAGGGAGGGATCCCTGCGGCGGGACGGGTGGTGACCTTCACCCCGCTCACCAGCGCCGGGACACTGGTCTCCGCGACCGACACGACGGGGGGGGACGGGCTCGCCACCGCGACCTGGATCCTGGGGACGGTGGCCGGGACCCGGCAGGTGCGGGCCGCGATCCCCGGGACCGGCCTTACCCCGCTTATCTTCACAGCGACCGTCCAGCCTGGTCCCGCCGCCGACCTCTCGACGCAGAGCGGTGGTGGCCAGGTGCAGGAAGTGGGGGTGCCGTTCTCGTCGGCGCTCACCGTGCACGTCGCCGATGCGTTCGGCAACAGTGTCCCGGGAGTGACCGTCCAGTGGGAGGTCGTGGGCGGGAGTGTGTCGCTCGCCACCCCGACGAGCATCTCCGCTGATGACGGCTCGGCCTCGGTGGGGATCGAGGCCGGGGGGTCGCCGGGTGCCGCGACGATCCGCGCCACCGCGGCCGGCATCCCTTCGGACACCGCGACCTTCGGCCTGATGGTCGTCCCGCCGCCCTCGGTCATCACGGTCAGCAGCAACTTCTTCACCCCCGCCATCGATACCATCCCGGCGGGTACGGCGGTGCGCTGGACGTGGAACTCGGGGACGCACGACGTCATGCAGCTCTCCGGGCCGGCGCCCTTCGCGGCGAGCCCGACGCTTTCGGCGCCCGACCAGTACGGCCCGGTCCTCTTCAACACCCCCGGGCGGTACACGTATGAATGCTCACTTCACGCGGGGATGACTGCGGCCATCGTGGTCCAGTGACCTCCCGTTCCAGGAGAACGTCGATGCAGATCCGAACTCACGCACTTCTCGCCGCCCTCCTTCTCGCCGCGTGCGGGGGAGACGGCAGCGGTGGTGGCGGGACCTCCGAAGTCGTCGAGATCATCAAGTGGACCCCGAGCGGCGACAACCAGACCGGTCTCGCCGGGACCACCCTCCCGCTCGCCCTCCGCGTCAAGGTGACGGTGAACGACCAGAATGCCGAAGGGCGGACGGTGACCTGGTCGGGGCCGGGGGTCTTCGGTTCCCCGTCGTCGGTGACCAACGTCAACGGCGTCGCGCTCACCACCTGGACCATGCCGGACGGGACCGGTCCGGTCTCCGCCACCGCGACGATCGCCGGCGCGGTCGGGTCTCCGATCACGTTCCACGCGACCTCCAAGGCGGATGTGCCGACGACGTTGCTGAAGATCAGTGGCGACGGACAGGCCGCCGAGGTGTTCCAGTACTTCGGGGCGCCGTTCCGGGTGCAGGTGGCCGACCAGTTCGGGAACGGGGTGGACAGCGTGATCGTCGTCTGGAGCGTCGACGGCCCCGTCTCCCTCGTCGCGGATTCGGTGATCACCACCGAGGGAGGCTTCGCGAGCGGCTTCATCCGGGCGCGGGATTCCGTCTCCATCGTCACCCTCACCGCGACGGTGGAGGGGCTCACCGGCTCTCCGGTCAATTTCACCGCGAACGTCGTGGGCCCTCCGGTCGAGGTCGAGATCCACAGCAACTTCTTCGACCCGGCGACCGCCAATATCAGCGTCGGCCAGGCGGTGAAGTGGGTCTGGGTCAACAGCGGTCACTCCGTGGCCACCACCAGCGGACCGCCGATCGGTAACAGCCCCATCAAGGATGTCGGAGGCACCTGGGGTCCGGTGGTCTTCAACTCTCCGGGCACCTATTCCTACGAGTGCGGCGTCCACCTCGAGATGACGGGAAAGGTGGTCGTCACCCCCTGATCTCCGATCCGAGCGCGACGGACCACCCCCTGGATCCTTGATGCGCCCGAGCGCAGTCCGCAGGACACTGATGTTGACGTTGACCCTTGGGAGCGCCGCCTGCACGACCATGCAGCGGCGTCCCCAGGTGGTCGGCTTCGCCTATGCCCGGAACTCGGCCCCGTACCTCGCCCTCGCCGCGGAGGCGTACCAGGCGCGCGGGCTGCCGCCGACCCGTCTCCTCTATGACTCCGCGAACGCGGTGGAGGGTGCGGAGGCGGCGCTCGCCTTCGCGGCGCAGCTCGCGGGGACCAGCAGCGTCGCCGTGGTGGTGGGCCCCTCCAACAGCCGCAATGCGCTCGTCACCGCCCCGGGGTACAACGCCGCGGGGCTCGCGCACATCGTCCCGAGCGCTACGAGCCGGAGGCTTCGGGGAGCAGGCCCGGCGACTTTCGTCCTCGTCCCCGACGACTCGGTCGAAGGGGAGTACCTCGCCCGCTTTGCCTGGAAGGTCCTCGGCGCGCGGCGCGCGGTGACCTTCTATGCCAACGACGAGTACGGGGAAGGGCTCCGAGCCGGGATCAGTGCGGCGTTCACCGCGCTCGGCGGGAAGGTGCTCGAGGAGACGCCGACCGCGAACGAGATGGACTACGATGCCGTCGTCACTTCGGTCCGCCGACGGCACCACCCCGACGTCTACTTCTCCGCGGGGCGCGGGATGGAGACCGGCGAGCTCCTGGCGGCCGCGCGGGCCGAAGGGGGAGCGCCCCCGGTGGTCGCCGGCGACGGTGCCTACCTCCTCCCGCAGCTGGACCGCGCGACCGGCGGCGACCTCCGCGGGCTCTACGTGCTCGCCTTCTGGGTGTACGACAGCACGCGGGCCGACCACCGCGCCTTCGCCGACCGGGTGCGCCGCACCCTTGGCGCCGAGCCGACGCCGGAGGACGCCCTGACCGAGGACGCCCTCGTCCTCGCGGCCACCGCGCGGGCCGCTGCCGGACCCGACCGCGCGGCGGTGCGACGCTGGCTCGCCGGGCTCGGGTCGGTGCGTCCCCCGTTCGAGGGGATCACCGGCCCGGTCGCCTTTGACCCGGAGCGCACCCTCCCGATGACCATGGTCCAGTTCGTCGACGGGAAGGTCCATCGCGTCGTCGACTCCCTTGTGGCCCCCCGGCCCCAGCCTTAGTCTGCAGTCGACAGCACACGCCGCACCCTTTCCGTCAGACATGGTCGAGGTCGATGCAGTCAGCGCGTCTGGTCCTGGCAGGCACGCTCATTGCCGCGTCCCATCTGGCCGCGTGCCATCCCGCGCGGCCTGCCCGCCCGGTGATCGCGGTCGCGTATCCGCTCTGGTCGGTCGCGTACGTCGAGCTCGCGGAGTCGACCCTCGCCCGGACCTGGGGGGACACGCTGCACACCCCCCGCTTCCTCTATGATGCGGACTCGCCCAATGAGGTGATGGAGCGGGTGGTGGCGTTCACCCAGCAGGCGCTGCAGCAGCCCGGCGTCACGGCGGTGGTGGGGCCGAGCAGCAGCCGGACCGCCCTCGCGGTGGCGCCGATGGTCGACCGGAAGGGGATCCCGCAGATCATCCCGACCTCGACCAGCCGGCTGCTGCACCAGGCGGGGCCGTGGATCTTCCGCCTGGTACCGGACGACTCGGTCGAAGGGGAGTTCCTCGTGCACCAGGTCCTGGCCCGCCGCGGCCTGCGCCGGGTGCTGGTGATGTACACCAACGACGAATACGGTCAGGGGCTGCGGGCCGGGGTCCATGAGGCGCTGGCGCGCGCCGGCCTCGCGCCGACGGCGGAGCTCCCGGTCTCCGCCGCGAGCGACTTCGATCTCCTGGTCCGCAACGAACTCTCCGCCCGCCGTCCCGACGCGATCATCGCGGCGATCCGGAACGTGGAGATGGTCCCGCTCGCGACGGTGCTCAAGCAGCTCGGGTCGCGGGTCCCGGTCTTCGCCGGGGACGGGGCGTTCTCTCCCTTCTTGCTCCACTCCGTGATCGGCACCGCGCCGTTCGAGATCCACGCGGTGGCCTTCTGGCTCCCCGCCGAGGCCGACAGCGTCGGGCGGGATTTCATGGCGCGCTTCCTGGCGCGCACCGACCGGCGGGCCCGCCCCGAAGATGCGCTCGCATACGACGCCCTCGTACTGGCGGCCCACGCGATCCGCGAAGGGGGCGGGGACCCGCAGGAGGCGCGTCGGTGGCTCCTCTCTCTCGGGGTCACCCGTCCCCCCTTCGCCGGGGCCGCGGGGCCGATCTCGTTCGCACCGGACGGCGGGCGGAGGCTCATGCTGGCCCGCTTCGTCGGTGACACCTCCATCCGCTCGGACCTCCCGTGACCGATCCCACGGGCGGCGCGGCGCGGCGCGGGCTCCGGCTTCGGACCCTCCTCCTCCTCATCCTCGGCGGGATCGGGGCGTACGTCTTCGGGATCTTCCTCGTCCTGACCCTCCGGATCGGGAGCGAAGCCCGGCGCCTGCAGCGTGACGCGGAGCCGGCGCTCTACGTCTTCGACCGGCTGGTGGGGCGTGCGCAGGAGCTGGGACGCGCGGTCACCGACCTGCACATGGTGGTCGGGCGCGCGGCGACGCAACACCCATCGGCGGTGGCGGCGGTGGGGCGGGTGCGTGAGCGCGCCCTGGCGCCGAGTCACACGCTGCCGTTCGACGGCGTGCCGGAGCGGATGCGGCCGACCCTCGTGCGGGCCGACGAGGCACTCTCCTCGGTCCAGAACCGGATCCTCGAGGTGCTGGCCCTGGTGGAGCTGGGACGCATCCCGGAGGCGGAGCGCCGCCTCGGCCAGGTGGACTCGCTGAATGACATCCTCGACAGCGAGATCCGGCGCGCCGAGACGATGGGGCTCGACGACCTGCTCACGCGGGAGCGCTCGCTCCGCTCCACCATCGACCAGGTGACCTACGCGTTGGGGTGGTGGATCGTCGTCGGGATCATCCTGGTGCCGCTGGTGCTCTGGCTCCTGCACCAACGGCTCGAGCGGCCGCTCGACCAATTGGAGGACGCGCTCGCCCGCGTCGCCGACGGCGACCTCTCCCCGCGCCTGCAGGTGCAGCGCGAGGATGAACTCGGCCGGCTGGCGCTCCATTTCAACCAGATGACGAAGGTCCTCCGCGAGCGCGCGGCGGAGCAGGGGAGGTTCGCCGCCGCCGGCGCCCTCCTCGCCGACGTCGCGCACGAGGTGAACAACCCGCTGATGGCGATCGGCGCGCTGGCGGAGGCGCGGCTGCAGGACCGTCAGATGGCGCCCGACCTCCGCGAGGAGCTCGACCAGATCCTGCGGCAGTCGCGGCGGGCCGGGAAGCTCCTGAGCGGACTCCTCCGCTTCGTGCGCCCCCCCGACGGCCGCCAGTCGGCGGTCTCGGTGCATGACGTGCTGCAGGGCGCGCTCGACCTGGTGACCCACCAGCTGGTGGCGCTCGGCGTGGAGCTCGAGACCCGTTTCGCCCCCGGCGATGCCCCGTGGGTGGTGGGCGACCCCGCACGGCTCGAGCAGGTGTTCGTGAACCTCTTCAGCAACGCCCTCGACGCCCTCCGCGGATGGTCGGGGCCGCGGAAGCTCGCGGTGTACACGGCGGTACGCGCCGGTCAGGTCGGCGTCTCGGTGGTGGACAGCGGCAGCGGTGTCGCGCCCGAGGTGGCCGACCAGGTCTTCCGTCCGTTCGTCTCCACCAAGGGGAAGTCGGGGACGGGGCTCGGGCTCTACATCTCCCGGCAGATCGTGCGCGAGATGGCCGGCGACCTGGTGCTCGCCCCTCCGACCGCCGGGGAAGGGGCACGCTTCGTCGCCACCTTCCCGCTCGCCCTCCCCGAGGCGATCGCCGCGCTCGGCAGCACCGCCTCCCGCACCGGGGGGAGCGGGCCGGTCTCGGGGGTGCGCCCGCTCCACGGGCTCCGCGTGCTCCTGGTCGAGGATGAGGAGGCGGTGCGCCGGCCGGTGGCGCGCTACCTCGGGCGGCGCGGGGCCGAGGTCGGCGAGGCGGGGCACGGGGTGGAGGCGCTGGCGCGACTCGCCCATATCCGGCCCGACGTGATCGTCGCCGACCTCCGGATGCCGGTGATGGACGGGATCGAGTTCTATCGTGAACTCCTGAAGCGCGACCCCACCCTCGCCGAACGGGTGCTCTTCCTCTCGGGCGACTTTTCGCAGCTCGATTCCCTCGACGGGATGACGATCCCGGCCGAGCGACAGCTGCTGAAGCCGGTGGACCTGGAGCTCCTCGAGAGCCGGGTGAGCACCGTCGGCCGGGGGCTGTGATCCGGCGACTTGCGGTCACGCTCCTCCTCGGCCTCGCGGCCGGGTGTGCGGGGGAGCGGCCGTGCGGCACCGTCGCGTTCGTCGCGGGGGGACCCCGCTCGGTCGTGGTCGCCGTGGCGGAGAGCCTGAAGGTCGATCCGCCGGAGGGGCCGCGCGCCTGCTTCCGGCTCGACACCCATCCGACGGCCGACGAGATCGACCAGCCCGACGCGGAGGTCGCGCTCGCCGAGCGGCTCAGCGCGGACCGCTCGGTGGTCGCGGTGGTCGGCCATCTCCGGAGTCGCGGGAGCCTTGCGGCGGCACCGGTGTACGGGCGTGCGGGGCTGCCGCAGGTCGTGCCGGGCTCCACCAGCCGGCTCCTGCGGCTCATCGGGCCCTGGACCTTCGTCCTCGCGCCGAACGATTCGGCGCAGGCGCACTTCCTCGCCGTTGCCGCCGACTCCATCGGCGCGCGCCGGGTGCTGCTCTTCTATTCGGGGGAGCCGTACGGGGAGAGCATGGTGCAGTCGATCCGTCCCGCGCTCGCGGCGCGGGGGATCGGCGTGACGGACGAGGTCCGGCTCGGGATGGGGACCGACGTCCCGACCCTCACGGAGGCCGCGGTGCGCCGGGGGCCCGTGGACGCGGTGATCCTGATGACGGACGTGAACCAGGCCGGGGAGATCGCGCGCACGATCGTCCCGCTCCGGCCGCGGCTCCCGCTCCTCTCGGGGGACGGGGCGATGTATCCCCTGGGGCTCCGCAACGCCGGCGGCGCGGCGGCAGAGTCACTCTGGATCGTGAGCCTCTGGCGCCCCGATTCGAGCGACGCGGCGGTCCGGCGGTTCGTCGAGCGGTTCCGTGTCGCCGCGGGGCGAGACCCGATGCCGACGGAGGCGTTCGGCTACGACGCGCTCCTCTTCGCGCAGGAAGCGATCCGTGCCGTGGGCCCCGACCGTTCTGCCATTCGCGCCTGGCTCGCCGGGAGCGGCGGCGCGGTCCCGCCCCCCGGTCACGTCACGCAGGCGACGCTTCACGACGGGCCGCCACCCACTTTCCACTTCGTCCGGATCGGCCCCCCTACTCCTCCGCGGCCGTGACCTCCGCGGCGCGGGCGGTGACGTACCCCTCCGCCTGACGCGCCACCTCTTCCGGTCCCCACCCCAGCTCCTTCCCCATCACCGTCGCGGTCGTCGCCGCAGCGGCCACACCACGGTCGGCGGTCTCGTAGCGAAGGTGGATGCGGCGCACCAGCACGTCCTCCACCGTCCGCGCGAGCTCGCGGCGCACCGCGTGGACCACCTGCGCCACGATCGCCGGATGACCGGGATGCAACGGTACCAGGAGCGCGCGGTCCTGTGCCACGAGGTTCAAGATCGCCTGCGTCTCGCTCCCGTAGCGCTCCACCAGGTGGGCCGCGGTCTCGGCGCTGAGGCCGAGCTCGGTCGCCGCCGAGCGGAACGGGTCGAGTTCCGCCGCCTCTCCCCCCGGCAGCGGCTCGAGGTCGGTGCGCGCTCGAGGCGGGGGGACCCGTCCCTGCACGCGACGGAGCGCTTTCGCCACGTGGTCCACCATCTGCGCCGCCATCCGGCGGTAGGTGGTGAGCTTCCCGCCGACGATCGTGAGCATTCCCCCGTTCCCGGTGAGGATGGTGTGTTCGCGCGAGACCGACGCGGTCGTCGTCGCGTCGGGGTCCTGCACCAGGGGGCGCACCGCGCTCCAGGTCGCGACCACATCCTCGGGGACCAGGTGCGCGTGCGGGAAAGCGGCATTGGCGGAACGCAGCAGGTAGGTCACGTCCTCCGCCGTGGTGTGCACGTCGTCGGCGCCGCCGTCGAAGTCGGTGTCGGTGGTGCCGATGTAGCTCCACGCCCCCCACGGGAGGACGAACATCACCCGGCCGTCGACCGCGCTGGTGAGGGTGATCGCATCGGTGTGGCCGAGGCGGGCCCGCGGGACGAGGACGTGGCTGCCGCGGGTGAGGCGGAGGATCGGGGTGATCCCGGGGTCCTCCATCCGGCGGAGCTCGTCGGCCCAGGGGCCTGTCGCGTTCACCACCACCGCGGCCTGCAGCCGCGCGGTGGCGCCGGTGAGCAGGTCACGCACCTCCGCACCGCTGGTGCGGCCATCGGTCCGGATGAGCCCGGTCACCTCCGTGTAGGTGGCGATCGCCGCGCCGTGCTGGCGCGCGCTCCGCGCCGTCGCGAGGGTGAGGCGCGCGTCATCGGCCTGGCAATCCCAGTACCGCGCCCCGCCCACGAGGCCCCGTTCGCGCAGCATCGGCTCGGCGCGGAGCACGGCCCGCTTGCCGAGGCTCCGGTGCCACCTCACATTCCGTGTCCCGGCGAGCAGGTCGTAGAGCCAGAGCCCGCAGAGCATCTTCCAGAGTGGGACCCGGTCGCCGCGGTACACGGGGAAGACGAACGCCAGGGGATGCACGAGGTGCGGTGCGATGCGGAGCAGGGTCGACCGCTCGTGCAGCGCTTCGAAGACCAGGCGGATCTCTCCATGTTCCAGGTACCGCAGCCCGCCGTGGATCAGGCGGCTCGACCGGGAGCTCGTCCCGGCGCCGAGGTCCCCCCGTTCCACCAAAGCCACGGAGAGGCCGCGCATCGCGGCGTCCCGGGCGATTCCGGCGCCGACCACGCCACCCCCGATGACCAGGACGTCCCACGGCCCCGCGCCGAGGGCGTCCACTGAGGATCGATGGACCAGGCTCTCTCCGCTCCGCCGACCGCCGCCGACCGCCCCGCTCGGCCGAGCACCTGGTTCTTCTGGCATGCTCATCGGATCCGCCCGGGGATGAAGGTCCTCGACGTCGCGGCCGGCGAGGGTCGCCATGCGATCGCCGCCGCGGAGCTCGGCGCCCAGGTCACCGCGCTCGAGCTCGACGCCGCGACCATCGCGCGCGGGGAGGCCGCGGCGGCGGGGCGGAAGGTGCAAGTGGAGTGGCGCGGAACGGATCTCACGAAGCCCTGGCCCGAGCTGGGCGTTTTTGATGTGGTCCTCTGCTTCAACTATCTTGACCGGGCCCGCGTGAACGAGGTCGTCGCGCGCATCGCTCCGGGCGGGATGCT
>Ga0164309_10001572_pt1 | contig 11053 bp, 14 predicted proteins | sample Whisoiple_247_MG_FD_109984 | JGI IMG/M metagenome (GOLD analysis project Ga0164309, IMG submission 109984) | Soil microbial communities amended with fresh organic matter from upstate New York, USA - Whitman soil sample_247_MG | ecosystem: Environmental > Terrestrial > Soil > Unclassified >... | reverse complement strand
TCTCCGGCTTCGTCGTCTACCGGCTGTTCAAGGGACAGCGCTGACAAGAAGGGCTTCCATGGCGTTCACGCTGCCCGAGGGCCTCGCCCCGGAGATGTACCCGCTCGCCTGGCTCGTCGGGCGCTGGCACGGCGAAGGCGTCGTGGGGTACCCGGGGATCGAGGAGACGGCGTTCACCCAGGACGTGGTGATCGACCACGACGGCGGCCCGTACCTCTCCTACACGTCCACGATCCGGCTCGTCGTCGTGCCGGACGACGCCTCCGCGATCGCCGACGCCGACGGCGGCCCGGCCGACGCGCCCGCCGCGGACGCGGACGCGGCCGGGGCGGTGTGGTCGACGGAGCAGGGCTACTGGCGCATCCCGCCGGAGCGGCCCGAGGGCATGGGGTCGGCGCTGTCGCCGGTCGAGCTGCTCCTCGCCGACCCGTCCGGGCACGTCGCCGTCTACGTCGGCGCGACCGGCAACGGGCGCATCGACCTGGTCAGCGACGTCATCGCCCGCACCTCGTCCGGCGCCGAGGTGTCGGCGGGCAAGCGCCTGTACGGCCTGGTGAACGGCGAGCTGATGTGGGCGCACGACCTCGCCGCGTTCGGGCACGAGCTGCAGTCGTACGCCTCCGCGCGGCTCGCCCGCGTGACGGACTGAGATGTCCGACGACGTCGCGGCCGCACCCGCGGAGCCCCGGCACCGCAGCCCGCTGCTCGACCGGCACGGCGCGGTCGCCGCGTCCGGGCCCGACGCGGGCGTGGCCTGGCACTACGGCGACCCGACCGCGGAGCAGCGCGCCCTGACCCGCGGCGGCGCCGTCGTCGACCAGTCGCACCTCGGGGTGGTCCGGGTGGCCGGGCCCGACCGGCTGTCCTGGCTCAACTCCATCACGTCGCAGGAGCTCACCGCGCTGCCGCCGCGGACCTCGACGGAGACGCTCGTGCTCAGCCCGCAGGGGCACGTCGAGCACGCCGCCGCGGTCGTGGACGACGGCGAGGCCACCTGGCTGATCAGCGAGACCGCGCCCGCGCTGGCGGCGTGGCTGGACCGGATGCGGTTCCTGCTGCGCGTCGAGGTCGCGGACGTGACGGACGACTGGGCCGCGATCGGCGAGCCGGTCGACGCCGAGGGCGCCGAGGGCGAGCCGGTCACCTGGCGCGACCCGTGGCCGCGGACCCTGCCCGGCGGCACCCGGTACGGCCTGCCCGACGACGAGCACCCGGGCGCCGACCGGGCCTGGCGGCTCGTGCTGGTGCCCCGCGCCGGCCTGGCCGACGCGGTGCGGGCGCGGGAGTCCGCGGGCTGGCCGCTGGTCGGCACCTGGGCGAGCGAGGCCGTGCGCGTCGAGGCGTGGCGCCCGCGCGCGGGCCGCGAGGTCGACCACCGGACGATCCCGCACGAGCTCGACTGGCTGCGCACCGCCGTGCACCTGCACAAGGGCTGCTACCGCGGCCAGGAGACGATCGCCCGGGTGCACAACCTCGGCCGGCCGCCGCGCCGGCTGGTGATGCTGCACCTCGACGGGTCGGGCCACGTGCTCCCCGAGGCCGGCGCGGTCGTGCGCGACCTCGGCGACCTGCTCAGCACGGGCGAGCCCGGCCGCGAGGTGGGGGTCGTCACGACCGTCGCCCGGCACCACGAGCTCGGCCCGGTCGCGCTGGCGGTCGTGAAGCGCTCGGTGCCGGTGGACGTCGAGGTCGTGGTCGAGGCCGACGGCGGCGTGCTGACCGCGGGCCAGGAGATCGTGGTCCCGGGCGACGGCGTGTCCGTCGACCGCCCGGCCGCGCGGGGGCCGCTCACCCGCGGCCTCGGCGGCCACCCGATGCTGTGACCTGCCGGTGACGGGGGCGGCGCGGCCGGACCGGGGACCCTCCGCCGTCCGGGTGCAGGTCGCCGCGCGCGTGCGGCAGGGGCGAGCCCGCGTCCGGACGGCGTTCGTGCCGGTCCTGCAGGCCGTGCTCGCCGCGGGCGTCGCCTACTGGATCGGCTCCGCCGTGCTCGGGCACAGCGCGCCGTTCTTCGCGCCGGTGAGCGCCTGGATCGCGCTCGGGTTCACCGCCGACCGGGACCTGCGCCGGGTGGCGGAGCTCGCGGTGGGCGTCGCGATCGGCGTCGGCTTGGGCGACCTGGTCGTGCACGTGATCGGCACCGGCGCGTGGCAGGTGGCGTTCGTGCTGCTGGTCGCGGCGCTCACCGCCCGGTTCCTCGACCGCGGGCCGATGCTCACGACGCAGGCGGGCGTGCAGGCGATCGTCATCGTCGGGCTGCCCGCGGTCAGCGCGTCGGGCGGCCCGGTCGGGCGCTGGACCGACGCCCTGGTCGGCGGCCTGGTCGCGCTGGCGGTCGCCGCGCTCACGCCCAGCGACCCGCGGCGGCGGCCCCGCGCCCAGGGCCGGGCCGCGGTGGAGGAGCTCGCCGGGATGCTCCGGCTGCTCGCCCGCGGGATGCGCGGGCCGTCGGAGCACGACGTCGAGGACGCCCTCATCCAGGGCCGCGCGTCCCAGCCGGCCCTCGACGAGTGGCAGGACGCCGCCTCCTCGGCCCGGGACCTGGCGCGGGTGTCGCCCGCGGCGCGCCGGCACCGCACCGAGCTGGCCTGGATCGGGCAGTCGGCCGTGCGGGTCGACCGCGCCGTGCGCAACTCCCGGGTGCTGGCCCGGCGTGCGCTCGCGTCGGTGCAGGCGGACGGGGAGCGCGACCTCGGGCCGGTCGCGGACGCGGTGGACCGGGTGGCGCTCGCCGCGGACGCCCTGGCGGCGGCGCTCGGGGCGGGGACGGAGCCGCTGCGGGCCCGGGAGGACCTGCTGCGGCTGGCCGGCGAGCTCGACCCGTTCACGCTGACGCCCGACGACCTCCAGGCGCAGAGCCTGCTGCTGCTGGTGCGCTCGCTCGTCGTCGACCTGCTGGAGGCGGCCGGCGTCGACCCGCGCACCGCGCGCGAGGCGCTGCCGGAGATCTGACCCGCGCGGCTCCGCGGCTCGGACCCGCCGGGCCCGCCGGGCGCGCGGCGGCCGGCGCACCGTAGGCTCGCCCCGTGATCTTCGGCAACGTGCAGGTGCTGCTCTTCCTCCTGTTCACCCTCGTCATCCTCGTGCTGGCGGTCTGGGCGCTGGTCGACGCGCTGCGCCGCCCCGCGTCCGCGTACGTCGCGGCGGGCAAGCAGACCAAGCAGATCTGGTCGATCATCCTGGGCATCGCCACCGCGGTGGCGTTCTTCTCGGTGCCGCCGCCGCTCGGGCTCGGGGCGTTCCCGACGTTCCTCGCGCTGCTGAGCGCCGTCGCCGCGATCGTCTACCTGGTCGACGTGCGCCCGGCGGTCGCGCCGCACTCCCGCCGCCGCGGCAGCGGTGGCGGCCAGGGCCCGACCCGCGGCGGGTGGTGAGCGTGCCCGGCGTCCGGCAGGGCGGCCCCGACCTGGCCGAGCGGCTGCACGGCGCGGCCGCCGCGGCCGTCGTCGCGCGGCACGCCGAGGGGGCGGGCGACGTCGCCTCGGCCGCGGTCCCGCTCGCCCGCGTGGTGCGCGGCGAGCTCGTCGAGTCGGTGCACCTCGGCCACCTGGTCGTGCTCGCGCCGGACGGCTCGGTGCGGCTGGCGCTGGGCGACCCGGAGGTCACGGTGCTGGCCCGGTCGTCGCTCAAGCCGCTGCAGGCCGTCGGCATGCTCCGCGCGGGTCTCGACCTCGACGGGCCGCACCTCGCCCTCGCCTGCGCCAGCCACGACGGGACCCCGGAGCACCTCCGGGTCGTGCGCGAGACGCTGCTCGGCGCTGGCCTGGACGAGTCGTCGCTCGACAACACCCCCGACTTCCCGCTGGACGCCGAGGCGGCGTTCGCGTGGCGCACCGAGGGGCACGGCAAGGAGCCGGTCGCGCAGAACTGCTCCGGCAAGCACGCGGCGATGCTGGCGACCTGCGTGGCGCACGCCGGCGAGCCCGGCTGGGAGCCCGCCGAGTACCGCGAGCCCGAGCACCCCGTGCAGGTCGCGTGCCGTGCGGCGGTCGAGGAGCTCACCGGCGAGCAGGCCTGGCACGTGACCGTCGACGGCTGCGGCGCGCCGCTGTTCTCGACGACGCTGGCCGGGCTCGCGCGGGCGTTCGCCCGCATCGCGGTCGCGCCGGTCGCCGACCCCGGCACGCCGCTCGCCCGGGTGGCGCTGGCGATGGCCGAGCACCCCGAGCTCGTGGGCGGCGCGGAGCGGGACGTCACCCGGGCCATGCGCGCGGTGCCCGGGCTGGTCGCCAAGGACGGGGCCGACGGTGTGTACGCGGCGGCGCTCCCGGACGGGTCCGCGGTCGCGTTCAAGGTCGCCGACGGCGGCGGGCGGCCGCGGCCGGCCGTGCTCGCGGCGGCGCTCCGGGTCGCGGGCGCCGCCGCGGTGCCGGGGGTCGACCTGGCGGCGCTCGACGCGCTCGGGGACGTGCCGGTGCTCGGGCACGGCGAGCCGGTGGGCTCGGTCGTGCCGGCGTTCGCGGCGACCGTGCCCGGTGCGACCGCGCCCGGGGCGGTCGCGTGAGAGCGGTCGTCCAGCGCGCCACACGGGCCTCGGTCAGGGTGGACGGCGCGGTCGTCGGCGCCTTCGAGGGCGAGGGGCTGGTCGTGCTCGTCGGCGTGACCCCCGGCGACGGCCCCGCGCAGGTCGAGTACGTCGCGCGGAAGGTCGCGGACCTGCGCGTCCTGCGCGGCGAGCGGTCGGTCGCGGAGGCCGGGGCGCCGGTGCTGGTCGTCAGCCAGTTCACGCTCTACGGCGACGCGCGCAAGGGCCGGCGGCCCACGTGGAACGCGGCGGCGCCCGGGCCGGTGGCGGAGCCGCTGGTCGACGCGGTGGTGGCGGACCTGCGGGCGCGCGGGCTCACGGTCGCGACGGGGGTGTTCGGGGCGGACATGGCCGTCGAGCTGGTGAACGACGGCCCCGTGACGCTGCTGCTGGAGTCGGCCCCGGACGCCTGACGTGGGCAGCGGTCAGGGCAGGCGGAGGACCAGGCGCTCCTCGACCCGCGACGAGTCGCGGGTCTGCGCGTGCCGCTCGCCGGTGCGGACGAAGCCCGCCCGGACGAACAGGTCGCCCGCCGCGTGGTTGCCGTCGACCACCCACAGCGACACCGTCTCGGCTCCCTCGGCCCGCGCCGCGTCCTTCACGGCGTCGAGCAGCGCCCACGCCATGCCGCGGCGGCGCGCCTCGGGGGCGACCCAGAGCTGCACCACGTGCCGGTCCGACGTCGGGGACCCGGGCTCCTGGATCATCCCGACCAGCCCGCGCGGGATGCCGTCCTCGTCGACCACCCAGGTTGCGGCGCTGCGCAGCCGCATGCGCCAGTGCGGCTCGGCGAACAGCTCCTCGCGGGCCAGCGACGACCCGAACACGTCGGGGTCCTCGCGCAGAGCGCGCAGCCGCACGTCGCGGACCGACCGCCAGTCGTCCTCCTGCACGCGCCTGATCTGCACGCCGACAGCATGCCGCACGCCTCGCCGCTCGTCGCCCGGGCCGCACGGCGCGCCCCCGGGTGAACGCGTCAGGGGTGCAGGCGGGCCTCGTCGGCGCCGACCTCCGGGACGCCGTGCCCGGAGCGGTCCGGCACGGCGCGGGCGACGTCGGCGACGTCCTCCTCGGGGCGCGGCGGGATGGTCTCGTCGTCCTCCAGCAGCGGCACGTCCTCGCGGCCGTCGTGCTGCACCGGGACGGGCTCGGTGCCGTCGGGGCCGGCCGGGGTCGGCTCGGTGGGGATCGGCTCGGTCACGGTGTCCTCCCGGGATCTCGCAGGTGGGGCCACCGTAGGCCGGGCCGCTCGCGACCGCAGGACGAGCGCCGCGGGTCCGGGCCACGATGGGGGCATGCGCATCGAGGCGGTCCCCGGGGACATCACCGACCAGGACGTCGACGCGGTCGTGAACGCCGCGAACTCCTCGCTGCTCGGCGGCGGGGGAGTCGACGGGGCGATCCACGCGGCCGCCGGGCCGGAGCTGCTCGCCGAGTGCCGGGAGCTGCGCCGCACGTCCCTGCCCGGCGGGCTGCCGGTCGGGGACGCCGTGGCGACCGGTGCGGGTCGGCTGCGGGCGCGCTGGGTGGTGCACACCGTGGGGCCGGACGCCCACGCCGGCGAGACCGACCCCGCGCTGCTGCGGTCGGCGTTCACGCGCTCGCTCGACGTCGCGGCGGGGGTCGGTGCGCGCACCGTCGCGGTGCCGGCGGTGAGCGCGGGCGTGTACGGCTGGGCGGCGGCGACCGTCGCGGAGGTGGCGGTCGCCGCCGCGCGGGCGTGGGCCGCGGCGCACCCGGACGGGCTCGACCTGGTGCGGTTCGTGCTGTTCTCGCCTGGCGTGCTCGCGGCGTTCGAGGACGCGCTCGCGGAGCACTGACCGCGCGGGGTCAGCCCGCGGCGAGCACCGCCCGCGCCGGCAGCCGGGACAGCCCGGCGCGCAGGTCGTCCGCGCTCGCGGTGAGCGAGATCCGCACCCAGCCCTCGCCCTCGGTGCCGAAGGCCGAGCCCGGGGCGACCGCCACCCCGGCCGTCCGCACCAGGTCCTCCGCCCAGGCCGCGACGTCGCCGCCGGTCGCGTGCGAGACGTCCGCCCACAGGTAGATCCCGCCGGCCGCCGGCAGCCACGGGATGCCGCGCTCGTCGAGGATCGCCGTCGCGAGGTCCCGGTGCTCCCGGTAGGTGCGCCGCGCGTCCTCGACGGCGTCCTGCGGGCCGGTCAGCGCGGCCAGCGCCGCGTACTGGGCCGGCGTGTTCACGCACGACACGATCGACTCCTGCAGCGTCGGCATCAGCGGCGCCATCCGGTCCGGCACCACCAGCACCCCGACGCGGAACCCGGTCATCGCGTGCGTCTTCGAGAAGGTGTGCAGGGTCAGCACCCGGCCGTCGGTGTCGAACCGCGCGGCGGGCACGTGCGGGGCGTCGTAGGTGAAGGCGGCGTAGCACTCGTCGGACAGCACCCACAGGTCGTGCCGGCGGGCGACGTCGACCAGCTCCGCGACCAGGTCCGCGGGCAGGCTCGTGCCCAGCGGGTTCGACGGCGAGTTCAGCAGCAGCACCCGGGTGCGGTCGGTGATCGCCGCCTCGACCGCGGCGGGATCGGGCAGGAACCCGTCCTCCGGCCGCAGCGCGTAGGGCTGCGCCTCGGCCTGGAGCAGACGCGTCGCCATCGAGAACGGCGGGTAGCCCGGGTCCGGGACGAGCACGCCGTCGCCCGCGCCGACCGTCAGGCTGAGCCCGAGGTGCAGGGCCTGCGCGCCGCCCGCGGTGATCCACACGTTGTCGCGGCGGACGGGCAGGGCGTGCTCCGGGTCGAGCCACGCCGCGACCGCGTCCCGCAGCGGGGCGATGCCGCCGTTGGGCGTGTACCGGGTGTCGTCGCGGGCCAGGGCCTCGCGGGCGGCCTCCAGCACGTGCGGCGCCGTCGGGAGGTCGGGCTCGCCGACGCTCAGCACCACGGCCCCCGGCAGCGACCACGCGAGCTCGGTGATCCGGCGGATGCCGGAGGCGGGGACGGCGCGGGCGTGGGGGGCGATCTCGGGCACGGGGTGCAGGCTAGCCCCGCGATGTGTCGGTGCCGTGTCCGTCGTCCGTGCGGTGGCCGGGTGGGGCGAACGTCCCGCTGCGCGGTCCGAGCGGCCCCCAGGCTGGGGCAGAGAAAAACCCCGGCTGCGTGCCGACTCGAGTTCGACAGAGGCGTACGCCGGGGATTGCCCGACCAGGCTACCCCTTCCCGGAGGCGCACCGATGCCCCTCTCCCGTGCGCAGCGCGACGCCCTGGACCGTTCCGTGTCCGCGACCCGGATGGGCACCTACGTGCGCGTGTCGGGCGGTGACGCCGACCTCGCCCGAGCGCGGTACCTCTGGGATCGGGATCTCGCCGTGGCGTTCTTCGCCGACATCGCGCTCCTGGAGATCGCGCTCCGGAACGCGATGAACGACCGGCTGGCGGAGCGGTGGGGCGAGCGCTGGTACGAGCGGGTCGAGGTCCCGCTCGACGACCGGACCGCGGCGCAGCTCGCCGAGGCCCACGGTCGCGTCGTAGGACCGAAGCTCCCGGGCCGGGTCGTGGCGCAGTGCACCTTCGGGTTCTGGGCCGGGCTGCTCGACCGCGGGGCGTACACGGGTCGCGATCCTTGGCGGGTGCGGTGCGACTACGACCTGGTCCTGTGGCGAGGGGTTCTGGACCGCGCGTTCCCCGGCGGTCGCGCGACCGCGCGTGCGGACGGGGAACGCTGGGGCCGGACCTACGCGCACCAGGTCGTCACCCGGGTCAACGCGCTGCGCAACCGCGTGGCGCACCACGAGCCGCTCATCGCCGGATACCCCCTCCCGGGGCAGCGCGGCCCCGATGGCAGCGAGCGCCGGCGAACCGCGGCCGAGGGGTTCGGCGACCTGCTGCGCCTCGCCGCCATGATCGACCGGGACCTCCGAGGGCTCCTCCTGGCCACCTCGGCCGTCCCCGGGGTGCTCGACCGACGGCCGCGGCCGCGCGACCTGCGTCGGCGGGTGACACCGCTGCGTCCGGGCGTCGTCCGGTCGTCGGCGCCCTGACCTGCACCCGGACCTGCGGCGTTGGCAGGATGGGGTCGTGACACCCGCGCCCGACCCCACGTCCGTCCTGTCCCGCTCCGCCGCCCGCACCGCCGGCACGGCGCTCGCCGCCGTCGCGCTCGGCGTGGTGGCGTGGTGGCTGCTGCGGCTCGGGGCGCACGACGCGACGCTCGTGCGCTGGGAGTGCTTCGCCGGCACCTGCGCGACGGACGACTTCGCCGGGGCCGCGCCGGTGCTGGGCGGGCTGGCGCTGGTCGCCGCGGCGGCCTCCGCGGCGCCGGTCACCCGGCGGGCGACACCGGGGCTCGCGGTCGTGCTCGGCTCCGGCGCGCTGCTCGCGGGCTGGTCGGCGGCGGTGACCGACGGGCTCACCACCGACCAGGCGGTGCGCCGGCAGGTGCTGATCGCGGCGCTCGTGCTCGCGCTCGGGGTGGTCGCCGCCCTGTGGGGCGGGGTGCGGGTGCTGCGGGGCACCGGCCTGCTCGCGCGGCTCGGCGGGCGCAGGGGCACCTGGGCGCGGGTCGTGGAGTACGAGAGCGGGACCGGCCCGGTGGTGGGCGCCACCGTGCACTTCGACGACGCCCGCGGCGTCCGGCACGCGGTGCGCACCCGGGTGCCGCGGGAGGCGTTCCGGCACCCGTCGCGCGCCTACTACGACCCCGAGCGGCCGGATGACGCCCAGCGGCTCGTGGTCGTCGTGCCGTCGCCGCCGCTGACGGCCGGCGGACGCCAGGCGCACGAGCGGGCGGTCCGGGCGCTGGTGCCGCTGCCCCAGGACGACCTGCCCGGCGGCGGGCCCGCCGGGCCGGGACGCTCCGGGTCGGCGCGCGCGCCGGGCGACGGGCGGCCCGGGACCGGGGCGCCGTCCGCGGCCGGACCGGAGACGGTCGTCGAGGCGCTCGAGCGCCTGCAGGCGCTGCGGGCCTCGGGGGCGCTGTCCGAGGAGGAGTTCGCCGCCGCGAAGGCACGGGTGCTGGCGGGCTGAGCGGCTCCACCTGCCGCAGCGCGCCGTCCGGGCGGATACTGGTCGCATGGCGCAGACGCTGGACCCCACCGAGGTCACCGCGCTCCTGGAGGAGCGGCGGCGCGAGGCCCTGGCGCGGCTCGCCGGCACCGACGCCGAGCGCGCCGCGGTGGTCGCCGCCTCCCGGGAGTCCGTCGCCGACGACGAGCACGACCCCGAGGGGTCGACGATCGCCTACGAGCGCCGGCTGCTCGACGCGCTCACGCACGACCAGCGCGACCGGCTGCGGGAGATCGACGAGGCGGAGCACCGGCTGGCGGCGGGCACGTACGGGACGTGCACCCGGTGCCACCGGCCGATCCCCGTGGACCGGCTGCGCGCCGTGCCGACCGCCCGGATGTGCGTGGGCTGCGCGGGGCGCTGACCGCGGGCGTCCGCACCCGCCGGGCGCCGGGCCGCGTGCGCGAGGATGGGGCGCATGTTCGCGCGTCCCGACGACCTGACCGCCATGGGCCTGGCCCTGACCGAGGCCGCGGGCTGCTCCGCGACCGGGGACGTCCCCGTGGGCGCGGTCGTGCTCGGGCCCGGGGGCGAGGTCGTCGGCGCGGGCCGGAACCGCCGCGAGGCCGACGGCGACCCCACCGCGCACGCCGAGGTGCTGGCGCTGCGCGCGGCGTCGGCGGCGCTCGGCCGGTGGCGGCTCGACGACTGCACCCTCGTGGTCACCCTGGAGCCGTGCCTGATGTGCGCGGGGGCGACGGTGCTGGCGCGGGTGCCGCGGCTCGTGCTCGGTGCGTGGGACCCCAAGGCCGGGGCCTGCGGCTCGCAGTGGGACGTGGTGCGGGACTCGCGGCTGAACCACCGGGTCGAGGTGGTCGGCGGGGTGCGCGAGGAGGAGTGCGGCGCCGTGCTGCGGGAGTTCTTCGCCGGGCACCGCTGAGGCCCGCGACGACGAGGGGCCCCGCCGCGGTCGACGCCGCGGCGGGGCCCTCGTCGTGCGGGGTGGCGCGTCGGTCAGCCGCCCGTGATGTTGTCGTACGCGCGCTGCGCCGCCGTCTGCGCGTCGGCCAGCGCCTCCTCCGGGGTCTTGTCCCCGAGCAGCGCCGCGGTGATGGCGTTGTTCAGCTCGTTCTGGATGTCCTGGCCGGCGGGCGAGGACCCGAAGGTCTTCCCGTAGTCCACGACGTCGTAGTAGGTCGCGATCACCTGGTCGAAGCCGGCGTCGCCGGTCTCGGTGACGTACTGGTCGCGGATCGCCTTGTCGGCCTCGGGCGAGCCGGTGAACAGGCCGGTGTTGATGCCGCCGTCGGTCGCGATGGTGTCGGCGCGGGCCTCGCCGGCCGCCATCCACGCGTCCTGCGAGGTGAGGTCCAGCATCCAGGCGCAGGCGGCGTCCTTGTTCTGGGCACCGGCCGGGATGACGAACGCCGTGCCGGAGGCGACCGAGAACGGGTTGCCGTCCTGGTCGCGGAACGGCACCGCCTCGATCTGGATCTGGCCGACGTAGGCGCCGAGCACGTTCGGGTACCACTGGGCGTTGACCTGGGACCCGACCTGGTCGGTGACG
>Ga0164309_10001571_pt1 | contig 11056 bp, 7 predicted proteins | sample Whisoiple_247_MG_FD_109984 | JGI IMG/M metagenome (GOLD analysis project Ga0164309, IMG submission 109984) | Soil microbial communities amended with fresh organic matter from upstate New York, USA - Whitman soil sample_247_MG | ecosystem: Environmental > Terrestrial > Soil > Unclassified >... | reverse complement strand
CTCGGGCTGAAAAGCTTGCTGTCGCGACGCGCGGCGTAAGCGCACGAGCTGCACGTACTTGTGCACGCAAAGCCCGAATAGCTCCGAGAACTGACGATGAAAGTGGAATTTGGAGAACGCCGAAATGGCGCTGAGCGCCTCGAGCGAAAGCTCCTCGTCCAGGTGCGCATCGATGTGCTCGAGCACCTTTCGGAATCGCTTTTGGTAGGCGCTGGCAGCGCTATCGTTCAACGAAGCATCTCCTTGACCCGGCCAGGCTAGCGATCTCCGTGCGCGAATGCCTGACCGATGTTGCTCTGATCGCGGATTTTTCGGCCCTTGTGGCTCAGCGCAAACGATACCCCAGATGCACCGCGGGAAAGATCAGCCACGGGTTTGCCGAAAAGGTATGGTCCGCCAGGCTCAGGTCCTCGGCACCGAATGCGTATCCGATGCCGAGCCACGGAGTCACGTACAGACCCCCGACGAGCTCCACGCGAACACCGGCGTTCACACCCAACGCAAATTGATTGTCGCGCGCGGTGAGCTGCGTGCCTTGCAAGCGAACACGCGACCGCGCGTACGCGGCGTCGAACCCGATGAACCCCCCGCGCTGTTCAGCGAAGGGAAAGTATTGCCATTTGAGACCGTAGCCGTCGAACGCCACATCGAACTCGGGTTGTCGATGCACGAACTCAGGCACGTGCAGACCAAACACGCCCAGGTCGACTCGCATCGCATTCCATCCGAGTCCAACGTGAAGAGAGAAGCCGTCGAGCAGGTACGCGCTGGGATCGAGCTCGAGATCGGCATGACACCGGGACTCGGGCGGGGCGTCAGCGACTCGCTCCGAACGGGCCACGGCCGCGACGGGCGAGGCCGCCCGGGCCCGAACTGCACAGGCCGCGCAAATACAGGCTGAACCCAGGGCCACTCGGGCCGAGTGGTGGCGAAATATTCGGCTCATTCGGTCTGGCAAATTGCGCGGATTTGCCCGGAAACGCGCTGACCGATGGCGCCACGATGATTGACTCCGGCTGCCACGAGGCGCTCGGATTCGCGATCCGCCGAATGCTAACCTCGGGGCCATGGTTGAGGTTGCAGCCAGCATTGGCGCGATGATTCTAGCTGCCGCGCGCGAGCGGGGCGCAGAGCCGAACGCCTTGGCCGCCCATGCCGAGTTCGACTCGTCGCTCGGCGGGGACCCGGACGCCCGCATCCCGCTTCGCGTCGAAACCCTGCTGTGGGACGAGGCGGCGCGTCTGACGGGTGATAACGCCTTTGGGCTCCACGCCGCGGAAGGCCTGCGCCCCGGTGTCTTCGATGTCGTGGACTATGCCGTTCGTACCGCGCCCACGCTCCGGGTCAGTCTGGAACGACTCGCGCGCTACAACCGATTGGTGCACGACGCGGCGGTGTTCAACCTGGTAGAGGATGGGGACGCCGTGCGCGTCGAGCACTCACTCCGAGGGGTGAATCAGTCGCTGCATGCCACGGAATTTACCTTGGCGTCGCTCGTCGTCGTGGGCGGTCAGATCCGAGGTTTGCCGATCTGCCCGTTGCAAGCCACGTTTCGCCACGCGGCTGCAGGCTCGATGCCGGAGTATCTGCGAGTCTTGGGCGTAGAACCGAGTTTTTTGGCCAACGACAACACGCTGACGTTTTCGCGCGAGCTGCTCGAACGCCCGTTGTCCACGACGGATCCGTTGCTCTCTCGGGTCATCGAGCGGCACGCGGAGGCGTTACTTGCGCGGCGTCCCATCCCGGTCGAGACGGCCGCGGCGCGGGTGCGACGGCTCTTGTGCGAGACCCTAGGCAGAGATGAAGCGGCGTCGACTCTGTCTGGACTTTCGCAGCGACTTCGCATGAGTGAGCGCAGCCTTCAGCGCCGCCTGGCGGACGAAGGCCAAACCTTCGACGCCTTACTCGACGAGTTGCGCCATGAACTCGCTCTCCGCTATCTGGCCGACAAGACGCTCGCCATCGCAGAAGTCGCGTTCTTGCTCGGTTATTCGGAGCCGAGCGCCTTTCACCGGGCTTTCAAGCGTTGGACGGGCAAGACCCCGACTCAAGCGCGGCAACACGCGGCGTGATGCCGGAGCGTCGTTCGCGCTTGGTCGAATGCCAAAATGAGGCGCGAAGCGCCCTTACTTGGCGATCGAAGGTTCGATCGTCACGAACAGCACGCCGGGTGAGCTGAGGCTGAACGTCTTGCTGAACTTGGTGCCGCACACCGCGTGGCTGACCGGTTCTGCAGGAGAGTCCATCGAGGCGCGCAGCGCGTCCCAATCCCCAGTGGACATGGCGTCCATGTTCTTCTTTCCGCCCTTTTCCCAGTTGGCGAAGGAGTTCCCGTGGGTCTCGTCGACGTGGTAGGCGGTGACGTCATAGGCCATCGTCGGGTTCATGCCGGTGACGGTGATGCCGATGTCCTGCGCTCCGGCGACTTTGTAGTACGTGTCGTCCGGGAAGCCGGCGCCGGGGCTTTGTCCGTTGTAGAGGATGACCTGCAGGCCGCCGTTCTTCGTGTTGCGCGAGGCCATGCCGCCCACGTTGCCACCGCCGTCGACGGTGAGCGACAGTTGCTCATCGCCCATGCTGGCGAGGAACTTGTATGCGTTGTAGGCAGGTTTCTTGATGTTTTCGCGGTTGACCAGACCCATCGCGCCGATGAACGGGTTCTTTTCGGCGGTGTAATCAGCCTTGTCCTCGTAGCCCTCGTCGAACACGTCCGACAGCGTCCACCAAGCGTACGCGAGCGGATAGCGACGCTTGTCCTTCGCGCAGCGCTGGGCGATGTTGGAGTACACCTGCGCGACGAACGCGGCACCTTGACTCGTCTCCTGCGGCTCCCAGGCAGGCTCGCCAGAGCCACCCAAGAGGCCGAACTCCCAAGTCGGTCCGAACTCGGTGACCGCGATCTGGACCGAGTTCTTGCCGTAGCTGTCCAGCATATCGAGGCCCTTGAAGTAGCCGCCCACTGCGCCGTCGATGAACGCCCAGGTGTGGTACGTGAAGAAGCCGAGCGGGCCGTTGGTGTTCTTGATGTGATCGAGGAACGCGGTGCCCGCTGAGTCGAGCTGCTCCGCTTGGCTCGACACCGGGCCGCCCACTTTTGCGTCCGGGAGCACCGCGAGCACGCCCGCTGCCGCCTTGTCGTACAGCTTCAGGTAGTCGTCGAAGGTGCCCTTCCAGAACTTGCCGCTACAGCACTCGGGCTCGTTCCAAACTTCCCAGTACCAGGACTTCACGACCTCGGCGCCGTACTTGTCGACGCTGTGCTGGACGAACTTTTGCACCAGCTGTTGCCACTTGTCGTAGTCCTTGGGCGGAGAGACGATCATCTTCCAGTCGAACACGGTCTTCGACGGATCGGCGGCGAGCGCGGACGGCATCGATGCAAGCTCGATGATGGGCGCGATCTTATTTTGGACCAAGAAGTCGAAGATGATGTCGGAGCGCGTGAAGTCGTACGTCGGCGTGCCGTTGGGCTCGCTGTAGATGCCGATGTCGTCGTGGAACAAGCCGTGAGCGCGGACGCTGCGGAGCTCGAGGTTCTTCACCGCGTCCAAGGTTTGCGCTTTGAGCGCGTCGGACCACGGCATGCCATCGTGGTTCTTCTTGTCTTGCGCTTGGAACGCCGACGCGAGCTGGCTTTGGTTCAGGTAGAGGCCGAGGCGACCGAGGCCGAACGTGGTCCAAAAGTGCGGCAATGCGTTGAGCGAAGATTCACCCGCGTTCACCTTTGCAGCGGCTTTGCTCACGTCGTCCGTCGGGAAGCCGCCTTGGCACTCGACGGTCACGACGGTCGCCGAGCCGCCCACCGGCATGAAGGCGCCGCCGTTGCTGACCGCGCCGGCAGTGTTCGCCACGCCGCCCGTGTTCGTCACGCCGCCCGTGCTCGTTGCGCCGCTGGTGTTGTTCGTCGCCCCGCCGCTCCCGCCGCTGCTGCTCTTGCCGCCAGTGGTGGTGTTGGGGCCACCGGCGCTGTCCGCGCTCGTCGAGCCCGCGTCACAGCCGTTCATTGCGAGCGCGACCGGAATCGTCAGAAGGCCAATCGTTGCGGGGTGGAGGAAAGAAAGAAGCGTCGACCGACCGTTCATCGACTGCGTTCTATCTTAACTTCGGCTCGCGGCCACGCCTTTCGCGCTCGCGTGCTCGCCGTCCTCATCCGAGACTCGCGGACCGGACAAACGGGCGCAAGGTGGCTGCAATTTTAGGCGCTCCATGCAGCGCACCACACATGTGAGGTATAGAGTCTTTCCTCTTCCCGATCGGCCCGCGCCGCCGAAGGCTGCGACGAAGCGCGACGTGTCGCGTGACCATCAACCCCAAATCTCGATTCGCACGCCAGCTTCCGTCAACCGCGCTTGCCGGTATCTAGAAGCTGATGGCCGCCGAAAGCGCCGGGTTGAGCACATAGTGTGCACCCCGATCGCCGATGAAGGCCAGGTAATTGCGCGCCTCGGCGTCGATCCCGAGCCAGTCGTTTTTGTACAGCTCGACGCCGATCGTTGCGCCGACCAGTGCTTGGTTGTCGTGATCGAACCGCGCGTAACCTGCGCGAAAGCCCAAATACGGATTGAGGAAGCGTCGCTCGCCGCCCCCCAAGCGATCCGAATACAGCTCACCACCGAGCGTTGCCAGGATGACATCCGGCGCGTGCTGATTCGAGCCCGGATGCTCGAGGATGTCCAAATCGAAGCTGAGCCCGCGCGAAAATCGCAGCGAAAGACCACCACCAACGTAGCCGTGACCGCCTCCCTGACCGAAGTCGATCAGCGCCGGTAGCCGCAGCCCCGGATAGAACTTCGCTTCTGGCTCCTGGACGGCTGCCGCGATCTCGGGCGTTTTCTCGCGCAGCGCCACGTGCAGCGTCGCGCGTGCAGCGCGATCGGAGAGCCAGCGCAAGTTGCCCTTTACCTGCTCGATCTCCGCTCGCAGTCGCCCGAGCTCTTGCTCGATGCGCAAGATCTCTTCGACTTTCGTCGCGTGCGTCAAAATCTCCTCGTAGCGGCGCAGCGTCACTTGCAAGCTCGAAAGCCGCAGCTGCGCGTCGAAGTACTCTTTTCCGATGTCCTTGGCCTCGACGCTTTGCGAAAGCACGTTGCCGATTTGGTCCAACTCGTCGAGCATGCTCTGCGCTTTGCCGCTCGGGACTCGTAGCGTGACCTGCGCGCTGCCGTCAGCCGACGTCGTATCGACTCGCTCTTCGGTCACCACGCCGCCGGCGCGCTTCGTCATCTCACGCAGCGCGTGCAATGCCATCTTCACCTTCGGCACCTGCAAGCTCACGCTACCCTCGATATCGAGCATTTCACGGCTCGGCTCGGCAGCTTGAGTTGCGGTGGTCGTCCCTGCGCTGCCCGAGCCCGGCATTCCCGCTTCCGTGCGTGGCGCTTCCACGGTGGCATTCGCCGACGGCGCGGCATCCGCCGCGGGCGGCGGCGCTGGCGCGGCCATCGGGGTCGCCGCTTCGGTCATCGTGCTTCTGCTCGGCGCCGACAACGGGCGGTCCTTCATTGCCGCGGCGCAGCCGCTCAGCGCAAAGGTGGCAGTGACGGAGAGAACCAACCCAAAGCCTGGAAATCGCGGGCGCATTGGCTAGATAACGCGCGCCCCTTCGCGCGCCTTACAGTGCGGGACCGCAGCGGGAGTGGGCGTTCGTGCTCCTGCCACGCACCTCGCAGCCCGCCCTGTTCCCGGCGTCGAGCGGCTCTCGGATCGCACGCCATCGTCGAAGGCTGCGACGAGCCGCGGCGTGAAGCGTGACCGATCAACCCAAACGTTCCGCCTCGTCAGTCACCAGGCGAATCAACGCTTCGAGGCCGAAATCGAACGCGGGAGCAAAGTTGCACAACGAGAGATGCGCTGCCATCTCCAACAAATTCGGATAGCGCTCAGCGAACTCCGCTTGCTGCGGAGCGGTAGCAGCGGTCGGGTCAGCGCGAGCCTCGGAGCCCGCGATTTCCGCGAGCAGAGCGCCGTTGCACCAACAGCCCACGAGCAAGACCAGCTTGGCGGCGTGCTCGGGGCCAAATCCCGCGCTGCGCAGGGTCGACGAGGCACTCTCGAGCATGCGGAAACCCTCCGCTCGATTCACCGGTCGCGTCGCGAGCAGACTGAACGCGCGCGGGTGCGCCAGGGCCACGGCTCGATAAGAACGAGCAAAGCCGCGCAAGCGGTCCTGCCACGCGCCTTCGCTGGGTGCGTGGATCTCGGCCATCAACAAGCCGGCGACCGCATCCATCACCTCGCCGCGGCTTTTCAGGTGGTGATAGAGCGACATCGTCTCGCAACCGAGCGCGGCGCTCAGCTTGTGCATGCTGAATGCGTCCAGACCGCGTCGATCGATCAGCTTCAGTGCCGCGCGCGCGATTCGCTCCTGAGAGAGAGGTCGGCGAGGCCGGGTCGACTTGGGCTCGGTACCGGGTGACCGGGGGCGGGACATCTCGGTTCCTTACGACATAAGGCCATGGACGCCGACGTACCTTATGATGTAAGGTTCTGGCGTGGCGTTAGATCGGCAGGAAAAAACCGGAATTCGTCAAGGGGACACACGGGTCGGGCGCGTGGTGAGCTACTACGCGGTCACCTTTTTCGCGACCCACGCGCTGGTGCTGGCCTACCTTAGGTCGGGCGGGTCCTTTCGCCGGCTCGACTCGTTCGTGTTTGCGAGCAGTGCCATGTTGGTGCCGGGGCTCGTCGCGCTGTGTCTGACGCGCTTCGTATTCCGCGAGCCGGTGGCGCTCACGCTGGGCTTCTCACTGCGCTTCAACCGCTGGTTTCTAGTGGCCTGGTTGCTGCCGCCGCTGTTGTCGCTCGTCGTTTTGCGGGTTGGCTTGGCGATGCCCGGAACTTCGTACTCGGCACAGCTCGCAGGCTTGAGCGCACGGTTCGAGCTCAGCGCCGAGCAACTTCGCTCGTTGGCACCTTCGATCGGCTCATTGCCTCCGGTCGCTTCGCTACTCGTCCAGGGAATCCTCTTGGGCCCCACGTTGTCCGCGATCAGCGGCCTGGGTGAAGAAGCAGGTTGGCGCGGCTTGCTCCATCACGAACTGAGTGGTCTCGGGTTCTGGCGAGAATCGTGGATGATCGGGTTGCTCTGGGGCGGTTGGCACTTGCCTTTGGTCTTCGAGGGCTACGGGTTTCCCAATCACCCGCTGGCAGGAGCCTGCGTGTTGCTCGCGTTCACGCTGCTCGCGGCGCCGCTCTATACGTTCCTGCGAATTCGCGCTCGATCCACGATCGCTTGCGCGATCTTCCACGGTTCGTTCGGGGCGAGCATGCTGGTCACCTTTGCTCCAGTCGCCGGTGGCAGTGAGCTGACCGTGGGGCTATTGGCAGTGCCCGGCCTGCTGATCATGCTCCTCGCGAACGTGGTGCTCGCTTGCCTGCCTGTGAGCTATCGCGCTTGACCTGCACTTCGGCACGCGCCTAGCGTTCGCGGCGATGCTGCTCGACGCCGCCTCCCGCGCTGGCGCGGGCATCTGGAACGACCGCCGCTGGCGCGGCCACGCACTCGCGCTGTCGATCGCGGTTTGCGCGTCGATTTTGCAGACCTGGCCGCTCTCGCGTGACCCCGGTCATCAGCTGCTCGGCGCCGCGTACTATTGGGATGCGTTCACGAACGCGATGCTGATGGGCAGCCGTGTGGATGCCGCGCTCGGACGAAGCGCGCTCTCGCTCTACGATAGCTACTACTTCGCCCCCTTGCCGCACTCGATCGTGTTCAACGAGAACCATTTCGGGCTCTCCTTGTTGTTCGCGCCATTCTATCTGCTCGGCGACAACCCGCTCTGGGCGTACAACCTCACGCTGCTCTCGTCGCTTTCGCTGTCCGTCTTCTTCACTTATTTGTTGGTGTTGCGGCTGACGCGGAGCGGATACGCGGGGCTGATTGCCGGCGTGGCGTTCGCCTTTTGCCCGTACGTCATGTTCGAGATTGGGCGCATTCAGCTGGTCGCCACGCAGTGGATCCCGGCGACGTTTCTGTTTTTGCATCGTGCCTTGGAGGACCAGCGACGGCGAGACATCGTTGGTCTTTGGTCGTGTGTGCTGCTGCAGATCGGCACCTGTCTGTATTACGCCATGTTCATGTTGCCGCTGCTCACGTTGCTGGGCGGAGCGCTACTCTTGCGCACTCGTCCGCCAAGGCGGTTCTTCTACTGGTTTGCCGCGTGCGCCGTTTTGGCCGGGTTCGTCGCGTTCGCGATGGTGCATCCGTACTTTTCGGCGCGGCACGAGTTCAATCTGCAGCGCAGTGAATCGTTCGCGTCCAGCTACGACGGCAAGCTCGGCTTCTTCGCGAACGTGCCGGCGACCAACCTCTCTTTGACTGGGATGCGCTACCGAGACACGCAGCCAGGCGCGCACGAAGAGGTCGCATTCCCTGGATTTGCAGTGCTTTTGCTCTCAATCGTGGCGCTCGCGCTGCCGCTCTGGCGTGCGTGGCGACGCCTCGGCGCGAAACGGGCGCTGGTCATGATGTCGCTCGGGACAGCCCTCCTGATGCTGGCGGCTGAGTATGCCTGGCTCGAGCGCAGCTTGTTGCCTGGCGCATTCGTTCTCGGAGTGGGGGGCGCAGTTTGGCTTTTTGCGCGGCGTCTCATTCACCGGCCAGCCACTGGTTACGTAGGCCTGTATCTCGTCGTTCTTTTGCTAGCGGTGGTGCTGTTCTTGGGCTTGAACGCATCGCCCTGGGCGGGGACGGAGATCCGCGGGCTCTACTACTATCTCTATACTTACGTGCCGGGGTTCGACGGCATTCGCAAGGTGAGCCGACAAGCCGTGATGACGACGTTCATGCTCTGCGTGCTGGCGGGCTTCGGCGCCAGCTGGTTGTTGTCGAGGCTACGCGGGGTTTGGGCGCAAGTCATCACCACGACGGCGTTGCTCGGCGCGAGCTGCTACGAGCTGCGTTGCTTTCCGCACCCGATGGAGCCCGTGTGGGGCGGCAGCGCGGTGCCGGCCGTGCTTCGTTTTGCGGCCATGCTGCCTGAGCGAGACTCGCTCGCATCCATCCCTCAAAACGAGGGCAGGTGGCTCTTTGGGGGGGACGCGGGCATGGCGCTGCACAATTACCTCGCGCTCTATCACCGGCATCGTTTCGTCAATGGGCAATCGAGCTTTCAGCCGCCGGTCACGGAGCTCGCGCAGCGAGCGCTCGAACGGCTTCCCGACGAAGGCGCACGCCGAGCGCTGCTCTCCATCGGCACTCGACACGTGCTCGTATTCGGCGATGATCTCGCGCCCAATCGCGCCGACCTCTCCGCTCAGCTTACCGCAAGGCCCGCCGAGTATCGCCGTATCTTTCGCGAGGGCGCGCACAGCGTGTTCAGCCTGCTCGGCGCGGACGATCCGACGCTGCAGCTGCTGGAGACGCCCGCGTTGCCGACTTTCGCGCGGCTCGTTCCTGCTTCCGAGCTGCGCGCCGCGCCTTCGCTCGGCGCGCAGCTCGCGCAGCTTGCGATCGACGACAACGCGATCACCTATTGGACCGCGGGGCGCTACCAAGAGTCGGAGCAGTATTTCGAAGTCGAGCTCAGCCAGCCGCGCCCGATCGTTGCGCTCGAAATCGAGGATCCCGGGCGGGTGATGGACGTGCCGGTTTCGTATCGGATCAGCGCGGCCAACGGGGCGCAGGAGCTGGGAGTGATCGCAGAGCAACCCGCGCTTCGCTTCTATCGCGCGCAGATCTTCGCCCCGGAACGGTTCGTCTTCCGGCTGGTCCTGCCGCGCCCCGTCTTTGCGGACCGGCTGAGAATCGCGGTGGAACAGCCGGTCCCGGGCTATTACTTTTCCATTCACGAACTCCGGCTTTACGCGGCGCCCGCGGCTCGATGAGTGCCTGGCGCTTTGGACCACTCCGCGCTGCCGACCCGAGGTCGTTCATCGATCGACGCCGCCACCGTCGGCGCATCACATTGGCGTGGACGGCGACCGCGAGCCGTGACAATGAACGCGTTCAGCGCTGCCAAGTTGTGCCACGATGCTGGACGAACCGACGAGAAAAGCTTAACATTTCGCGTTTCGGGGCAATCAGGCCGTGGATCGGATCTTGCTCGGCCGGAGGATTGAGATGAGGCAGTGGGGCCGTTCGCTTATCAACACTTACTTGACCATCGACCCACGGAGCCTCGGTTTGTTCCGGTGGGGCTTCGGTTTGGTCTTGCTTTCCGACCTGCTTCGGCGTTGGGCCGATCTGGGAATTTGGTACACCAATAGCGGGCTACTACCGAACCACACGCTGCTCTGGCGCCCGCCAGCGCGCAGCATGTTTTCGCTATTCTTTACCGTTTCGAACTCGTTCGAAGCGCACCTCGGCTTCCTGCTGTGCGCCATCGTCTACCTGCTGTTCACCGTGGGGTATCGCACGCGCTGGCTGCAGGTGTTTGCGCTCGTCGCGCGCGTCAGCGTGAACACTCGCCTGGCGGTGCTCGAAAACGGCGGCGACATGGTGATGGACCTGCTCTGCTTGTTGACGCTGCCGCTCCCGCTCGGGACGCGTTTCTCGCTCGACGCGCTCCTGCAGCAACCCGCAAAGCCGGCGGGCAGCGCTGAAGACGGCCAGCAACCCGAAGTTTCAGCGAACGTCACGCCGGTGGTGTCAATCGCCGTGCTCGCGCTGATCTTGCAGTTTTCAGCGATCTACTTGTTCAATGCGCTGAGCAAGAATGGTCCGGCTTGGCGCGACGGTACCGCGGTGTACTACGCGCTGCATCAAGACAAGCTCGTCACCTGGATTGGCGTCTGGATGCGGGAGCATTTGTCGCTCTCGGTACTGCGCGCGCTCACTTGGTCGACGCTCGCGACCGAGGGGTTCGCGTTCGCGTTGATCATCACCCCAGTGTGTGTGGTGGAGGCGCGGCTGCTTGCGATGTCGCAGCCATCGGGTCACGGGCACCTCGACCCCTCGGTGCAGGAGGATCGCCAGGGCGAAGGACTGCGCGATCACGACGAGGATCGCGACGTTCCGGTTCCACCCGTGGTCCAGCATGATCTTCATCGAGATGTAGCCGGGGTAGGCGTGCACCAGGTACAGCGAGTAACTCAGGCGGCCCAGCCACTGAAGCGG
>Ga0164309_10001566_pt1 | contig 11092 bp, 8 predicted proteins | sample Whisoiple_247_MG_FD_109984 | JGI IMG/M metagenome (GOLD analysis project Ga0164309, IMG submission 109984) | Soil microbial communities amended with fresh organic matter from upstate New York, USA - Whitman soil sample_247_MG | ecosystem: Environmental > Terrestrial > Soil > Unclassified >... | reverse complement strand
TGTAGGGGAGGTCCATCAGGGTGCGGCCGTCCAGGTAGAGGATGTCGAAGGCCATGTAGGTGACCGGGCAGTCGCCCATGCGGCGGCGGATGGCCGACTCCGATGCGAGGTTCATACGGCTCTGAAGGAGCTCGAAGCTCGGTTTGCCGGCCTCGTCGAAGGCGACGACCTCGCCGTCGAGCACTGCGTCGGTTGAGCCGAGCTCGGCGGCCAGTGCGCGCAGCTCGGGGTAGGTGGCGGTGATGTCGCGCAGCGTGCGGCTCTCGAGGCGCAGGATGCCCGCCTCTGAGTAGGCAACCGCCCGGACCCCGTCCCACTTGATCTCGTACGCCCAGTTCTCGTCGTCTCGGGGGAGGGCGGTCGAGAGCACCGCCGCCATCGGCTTGATCCCCTCCGGCATCGGCTCGCGATCCGGATCCGCGGGCGGATCCATCCGGTGGATCATCCAGTTCTTGCCGTTGGTCTGAAAGAGCGCGTACTTCCCCTTGACGCGCTCGCCGTGGAAGGTGGCGATCACCTCGTCGTCGCGGAACTTCTCCGCCTCAAAGGTCCCGCGGTCCCAGATCCGCATCTTCCCGGCGCCGTACTCGCCCTTCGGGATGTCCGCCTCGAAGTCGAGGTACTCCAGCGGGTGGTCCTCGGTGTGGACCGCGAGGCGGTTCTGCTTCGGGTCCTGCGGGACGCCCTTTGGCAGGGCGAACGAGACGAGCGTCCCGTCGTGCTCAAGGCGAAGGTCCCAGTGCAGGCGGCGCGCGTGGTGCTCCTGGACGACGAAGCGAGCTGCCTTGCCCTGACGCGGCTTGGCCGGCTTGCGCTTCTTGGTCTTCGCCCCTCGCGGCTCCGGGGTCTTGTCGAAGGAGCGCTTCCTGTCGTATTCGGCGAGCTTCTTGCGGGGCGCCATGGCGAGCCCATGGTAGGTGCAGAACGCCGCTTGCAACCGGGCACCGAGGCGAGGTGCCCGCATGCCACTTGGATCAACGCAATCCACGTCCGACAGGTGGATGCAGATTGCGTTGACCTGTCAAGAACGACGGCGAATGCCGACGCGGTTGCCTCTACAGTCCAGGCTAGGGGGCGTGGCCCGAAGGTCGGGCTGCAGACTTTTAATCTGCTGGTCTGGGTTCGATTCCCAGCGCCCCCACTCGATCGAGATAGCACTTTGTTGCCCTATAAGGGGGCAAACCCCAGTCTCGGCGGGCCGAGATTCCTGGTTGCCGCGCGCGACCCGTGCGGGCGCCGGCTGGATCAGCGGCGGGGGTGCTGGATCGCTTTCGGGCACACGCCGTAGACGAGCGACACCGTCTAGCCCTTCGCGACCTTGGTCCCGGCCGGCAGCGACTGGTTCAGGGTCTTCTGGCAGCCGCCGCTGGCGACGGCGGGCACGGCGAGCCGGCCGGTCACCCCGGGAGCTGGTACTCGCGTGCCTCGTCGAGCGCGACGTGCCCCGCCAGCTCCACCATCCCGTTGTCCAGGGGCTGGGTCAGGATTCGGGAGCCGCGGCCCTGGCGGATGTCCAGCGGGCGCTCCAGGCGGGCGGTGAGCGCGACGGCCGCCGCGCCGGTCGCCTCGTCCTCCGGGATCCCGAACGGCTCGGCGAAGACTCGCTCCCGCAGGATTCCCTCGTTCTCGTCGATCCACGCCCACATTCCCACTTCCGCATCGCTCCTTGGTGAACCGTCAAGCGCCTCGACCTCGGCGGGCGAGCCGAGCTCGACGAACTCGAACTCCGGCGCCCACTCGGGGCGGCCCGCAGCGTAGGTCCACTCGCCCTCGCTGCGGACCGGAACCACGCCGGCCGGCGGTCGCAGAGCCGGCACGCCGCCGCGCTCCCGCTCCAGCAGCCAGGCCGTCCCGACAACCGGGTGCCCGGCGAACGGGATCTCCACGGCAGGCGTATAGATCCGGATCTCGCCGCGCGCCGCATCGTCGACGAACACCGTCTCGCTGAACCCGAGGTCCGCGGCGACGTCCTGGCGCCGACCCTCGGGCACCGATCCCCCGTCGAGGAAAACACCGAGCGGATTGCCGCCCGTTCCGCCGTCTCCCAGGAACACGCGCAGTACATGCAGCTCCGGCATGCGTCCAGTTGTACTGAAGCCCGGGCGGGCAGGACCCGCCGATGGGTCATCGATGTAACGCGGCGGCTAGTGGCGGAAGTGCCTGCGGCCCGTGAAGACCATCGCCGCGCCACGTTCGTCGCATGCGGCGATCACTTCGGCGTCCCGCACCGAGCCGCCGGGCTGGACGAATGCGGTCACGCCCGCCTCCATGGCGAGCTGTGGGCCGTCCGGGAAGGGGAAGAACGCGTCCGAGGCGACGACCGAGCCGGCGAGCACCTCATCCGCGTCGTCCCCTCGCGCATCGCGGGCCTTCTCGATCGCGATTCGCACCGAGTCCACGCGGCTCATCTGGCCCGCCCCGACGCCGATCGTCGCGTTGTCCTTGGCGATCACGATCGCGTTGGAGCGCACGTGCTTGCAGACCTTCCACGCGAACCACAGGTCGTCCCACTGGGTGCCGCTCGGGCTCGATTCGGTTGCAAGCTGCATCTTCTCCCGCTCCGAGTCGATCCGGTCCGGCTCCTGGACGAGCAGGCCCCCGCGGACTCGCTTGAGGTCCTGGTCGCCCGACTCGTCGCGGCGCTGCTCCGTCGCCTCGAGGATGCGGATCGCCTCCTTCTGGCGCAGCACGTTGAGCGCGTCGTCGTCGTAGCTCGGCGCGATCAGGACCTCGATGAAGTGTTCGTGCAGGCGCTCGGCGAGGGGCCCGTCCACATTCCGGTTGAGCGCGATCACACCCCCGAACGCGGACATCGGGTCGCAGGCAAGCGCCTTCTCGTACGCGACGCCGAGCCCCTCGGCGGTGGCCACGCCGCAGGGGTTGTTGTGCTTGACGATCACGCACGCCGCAGGCTCGAACTCGTCGAGCAGGCGCCTCGCGGCGTCGAGGTCCAGGACGTTGTTGAACGAGAGCGCGCGGCCGTGGAGCTTCGCTACCCGCGAGAGGACGTGCGTCCGGCCCCCGACCTCCACGTAGAGCGCGGCCTTCTGGTGCGGGTTCTCGCCGTACGACAGGTCGAGGAACTTCTCGTGCGCCATCACCCAGTGCTCGGGGAATTCCTCGTACCGGACGCCGAACCAGCGGCTGATCGCCGCGTCGTAGCGGGCGGTGAAGGCGAATGCCTCGTTCGCGAGCCAGTGGCGAGTGGCGCCCGAGACGCCGCCGCCGGACTCCTCGAGCTCGGCCAGCACCGCGTCGTAGCTCTCCGGCTGCACCACCACGACGACGGAGCGGTGGTTCTTGGCCGCCGCCCTGATCATGGTCGGGCCGCCGATGTCGATGTTCTCGACCGCGTCCGCCTCGCTCACCGCCTGCCTCGCGACCGTGCGCTCGAACGGGTACAGGTTCACGCACACGAGGTCGATCGGGTCGATCCCCTCGGCCTCGAGCGTCTCCATGTGCTCGGGGTCGTCGCGGACGGCCAGGAGCGCCGCGTGCAGCCGCGGATGAAGCGTCTTGACGCGGCCGCTGAGGATCTCCGGCGAGCCGGTGAGGTCCGAGACGTCGCGAACCTCGATCCCCGCCTCGCGCAGCGACGATGCGGTCCCGCCCGTCGACACGATCTCGACCCCCAGCCGCTCCAGGCCGCGCGCAAAGTCGACGATCCCCGTCTTGTCGGAGACGGAGATCAGCGCCCGCCGGACCGTGACGGTGTCCTCGGGGCGCGCGGCGTCCTCGGCCCCGGCGGCGGGCGTAGCCGGGTCAGCCATTGCCGGCCGCCTCGGGTTGCTCCACGTGGATGATGCGCCGATTTCGATCGTCGACGCGGGCAGCACCGGCGGCGATCAGTCGGATCGCCTCCGGAAGCAGTTGATGCTCGACCTCGTGAATCTCCCTCTCCAGTTGCGAGCGGTCGCGAGTGTAAGGCACGTTGACCGAACGCTGCAGGATGATCGGCCCGGAGTCGACGCCCTCGTCGACGAAGTGAACGGTGACCCCGGTGACCGAGACGCCGTGCTCGAGCGCCTGCCCGACTGCGTCGAGGCCTGGGAACGACGGAAGCAGCGCCGGGTGGACGTTCACGATCCGGTTCGGGAAGCGGCGCACGAACTCCGCCGACAGCAGCTCCATGTAGCCGGCGAGCACGATGAGCTCCACCTCCCTCGCGGTGAGCCAATCGGCCATGGCGGCGTCGCGCTCGACCCGGTCGCCGTGGTCCTCGCGGGGGAACACGCCCGTCTCCACCCCGGCATTCGCGGCGCGCTCAAGGGCCCGCGCCCCAGGCTTGTTGGAGGCCACGCAGACGACCTCGATGCCGTCACGGCCGTGCAGGCGGTCCAGGATCGCCTGGAGGTTGGTCCCAGTCCCCGACGCCAGGACCGCGATGCGAAATGTGCCCATCAGGTCGTTTCCTTCACGGGAAGGCGGCGAAGCTTCTCGAACGCGGCGGCCAGGATCTCCTGAACCTCGATCTCATCCCGGTCCATCCGATCGGAGATCTCCGCCGGCGCCAGCTCCGACGCGACCCGCAGGACCAGCGTGTCCATCTCGAGCTCGCTCAACCCGGCTCGGTCCGCCGCCATGTCCCCCGGAAAGATCTGGAAGTAGGTGATGCCGTCAGCCTCGAGCGTCATCACGTGGACGTCCACGCCGCCCTGCACCTCGACGCCGCTACCCCGGCCCCGGCCGGTCATGTGGACGAGCGCGACCACGCTGTCCCCGGCGTCGAGCACTTCGATCGGCCGCGCCTCCAGCTGCCCCCAGGCCTCGCGAAACTGGTCCATCCAGCGCTCCACCTGGTCGCGTCCGGCATATGGGCCGGGCTCGGGAAGCCGCGGATGCCCGTGCCACTCGACGTCCGGCGCGAACGCGGCGATCACGCCGTCGATATCGCCGCTGTTCCAGTCCTCGTAGTGCCGCCGGACGAGCTCGACGTTGCTGCTCGACACAAGCGTGGCGCTCGTCAGCGACTGGCCACCGGAGCGCCGGCGGCTGGGAGCTCTTCCAGCGCGAACTTGCCGTTCCCCTCGCCGTCGTCGCCGAGCGGATAGTTACCGGTGAAGCAGGCGTCGCAGTGGCTCTCCGCCGGCGTGCCGATCGCCTCGTATACGCCCTCGAGCGACAGGTAGGCGAGCGAGTCGGCCCCCAGCTCCGCGGCGATCTCCTCGACCGTGCGGTTGTGGGCGATCATCTCCTCGCGGGTGGACATGTCGATCCCGTAGTGGCAGGGATGGCGAATGGGCGGCGCCGAGATCCGCAGGTGGATCTCCTTGGCCCCGGCGTCCTTCAGCATCGCGACGATCTGGCGGGTTGTGTTGCCCCGGACGATCGAGTCGTCCACGACGACCACTCGCTTGCCGGACACGATCTCGGGCAGCGGGTTGAACTTCATCCGCAGCCCTCGCTTGCGCAGCTCCTGCCCCGGCTGGATGAAGGTCCGTGCCACGTAGCGGTTCTTGATCAGGCCGTCGTCCTGGGGGATCCCGGACGCCCGGGCGAAGCCACCGGCGGCAGGGTTGCCCGAGTCGGGGACCGAGATCACCAGGTCCGCTTCCACCGGCGCCTCACGCCAGAGGATCTCGCCCATGCGCCCGCGCGCTTGCTGGACCACCCGACCCTCGAGCCGGCTATCCGGCCGGGAGAAGTAGATGTGCTCGAAGACGCAGTGCGACGTGGTCTCGGCGCGGATGACCTGGCGGCTCTCGAGGCCGTTCTCGGTGAGCGAGATGAGCTCGCCCGGACTGACCTCCCGCAGGAGCTCGGCGCCGATGATGTCGAACGCACAGCTCTCGGAGGCGATCACGTACCGATCGCCCAGCTTGCCGAGTGACAGGGGCCGCACACCGTGCGGGTCACGGAACGCCACCACCGCCCGCTTGGTCATGACGACGGTGGAATACGCGCCGGCGAGCCGCGGCATCACGGCCTCGACCGCGTTTTCGATCGGGCGGGCCTCCTCCACAGAGAGCAGGGCGGCCATGATCTCCGAGTCAGACGTGCCGCGGAACCTGAGGCCCTTCTCCCGCAGCTCGTTGTAGAGCTCGACCGCGTTCGTGAGGTTGCCGTTGTGGGCGAGCGCGACCTCCCGGCCGTCGTCGCGCCAGACGGGCTGGCTGTTCTCCCACGACCCGCCGCCGGTGGTCGAGTAGCGGACATGGCCGATCGCCATGTCGCCCTCGAGCGCCTGGAGCTTGTCCTCGTCGAAGACCTGCGAGACCAGGCCCGCCTCGCGAAGGGTGGTGATGTGGCCCCCCTCGCAGGTGGCGATGCCCGCGGACTCCTGGCCGCGGTGCTGGAGCGCGTACAGGGCGAAGTAGGCGAGGCGCGCTACGTCGTGGCCGGGCGCGTACACGCCGAACACCCCGCACTCATCATGCGGGCCGTCGCGGTCTGGGATAGGGCGATCGCTGGCGTCCATCCGCGTTGCCTGTGAGAGAAGGATCGCAGGCAAACCGCCTGCCTGGCAAGGCTAGCAACGGGACCGGATCACGCCGGCAATCGAAAACTCCCAGTTGCGGAGCCTTTGCCGCGCAGACGGTTTCATTAGACCGCTGTGTCGCACGGCGGCGTCGCGGTCTGCGCCCCGAGCGCCGGAACGCAGGCCGAAGCCAAGCCGATCACAATCGCCGATCGCCTACTCATGTCATCTTCACGGAAATCGCACGACATTCTGCGAAAGCGGCATCTCGTGGCGGCGTGGACCCGGCCGACGGGCCGGGGCAAAGGGCAGCTTTCCGTTGGGCCGCAGGCCGAGGTTCGAGTCCGAGAACGGCTCGGTGATCTGGCCCAGGAGTCGGAAGCGGTTGAAGACGAACGGCAGGCCGTCGCTGAGGAAGCTGCGCGTGATCTGGACCTGGAGGTGGAGGTGTGGCGTGGCCGAGTTGCCGCTGTTACCGAGCCGCCCCACCGCCTGGCCACGGCGAACGCGCTCGCCGTCGTGGACTCGGACCGAGCCCGGCACCATGTGCGCATAGGTCACGTAGATCCCCGGCCCGATGCGCAGAATCACCCGATTGCCGGGGAGCTCCGGGACCGACGGCGGTGTTGGATCGTTCGGCGGCTTTTGGTTCGGGCGGCCGTCGGCGGCGAATATGACCTTTCCGGCGGCGACGGCGATCAGGCGCTGACCGTAGCTGCGGTAGCTGGACAAACGGGCGGGGTCGCCGACCCAGGCGCGGTGCTTCCGATCGAGCCTCATCCAGTCGATAGCGAAGCGTTGCGGGACGACCTCGTTGCCGTTCACGACGAGCAGGCCCCGACGATGATGTGTGTCCTTGTCGCAGCAGCCCTCGTCGGCCACCCAAATGCCGCCGCGCGCGGGCGGACCCAGCTCAACCGGCTTTCGGGCCAGCAGCGGGACGCGACCGATCCGGCTTGAAAACCGCATCGATTGCTCGCCCGGTGGAGGGCGGGTGGAGGCCACGACGCGATGCTGCAGGACATCGGGCAGGTCCGCCTTGCGTCGCACTCGGACGTCGAGCCAGACGACCGCCGAGCCGGAGGGACTGAGCACGGTCGTATCAGGTGGCTTCTCCCCCGTCGTCGCGCCGGCGATCGAATTCATCCTCGAGGACAGCGCATGGCCGTGGAGCGAGAGCAGCACCCGGTGGGTTTTGCCATCGCGAACCTCGACTCGGTTGACGTCGAGCGGGAACTTCACCGCGTTCGTCAGCATGAGCTCGTAGGCGATGTGGAAGCGCCCGTCGGTGCCCCTCACGGGCTGCGGGTGGGTGAGGAACGAGGCCGCGAGCCCAGTGAATTGTGGGGCGCGATCGATCCCCGCCACACCGGGGCTGGGGTCAGCCGCAGTCCGCGCCTGCGCCGAACCCGATATTGCCGCCACCGCAATCAGCGCAAGCGACATGCACGTAACGGGGGCGGCACGGCGAAGCTTGGCCGACATCGTTGCCCTTCCTTGTCCCGGCCACGCAGGGATTGCGCGTCTCCAGGCCAACCTACACCCGGCGTTCGCCGACCGCAAAGACTGCGACCGGATCACGTGCGATGCGAACTCAATCCTTCTGCTTTCGCGTGAAAGCGGAAGTGTGGCCGACGCCCCATTCCGGCTTCCCGGCCCTTCCTCTACTCGCAGAACGGCCGGCCGGCGACCGGCTGGTCGCGGCCCTTGATGCCGGCGCAGTCCTTGAGCCTCGCGAGGCCCTGCTTGAGCAGCAGCTGCTGGGGCGTGGTGGGGCAATTCGCGAGCAGGCCGCCGAAGCACATGTTGTTGAGCTCGTAGGGGTCGGTCGTCAGGTTGTATCGCTCGACCAGGGGAGGATTCTCGTCGACACACCCCGTGCCGCCGGGCTCCACGATCCGGTAGTGCTCGACGTAGAGCTGCGCGTCCTGCCGGATGCCGGCGAATTGGCAGGTTGAGTGGCGCGCCAGGCCGGGCTCCTGGTACTCGGTCAAAAGGCCGCGGTTGCTCGGCCACCGGCCGGTGCCCTCGAGGAGGGGGACGAGGGAGCGCCCGTCCATCGTGCGGCAGCCGACGTTCGGGTTGCAGGGCGAGGCGCCCGCGAGCTGGGTGAGCGTCGGAGCGATGTCGATGTTCGCGGTCGGCTCCGGCGTCTGGTCGACGCGGGGCGCGTCGGCGCGATAGCGCCGCGGCACACGGATGACCAGCGGCAGGTGGAGCGCCTCCTCGTAGGGAAAGACCTTGCCCGCGGCGAGACGGTGCTCGCCGAAGAAGAAGCCGTTGTCCGAGACGAAGAGGAACACCGTGCGCCGGATCTCACCGGAGTCCTGCACCGCGTTGAAGACCTTCTTCACGCCGCGATCGACGCCCGCGATCGCGTCCAGAGAGCACTTCCAGCGCCGGTGGAGGTTGTTGCGCTGCTCCACGTTCAGCCGCGGCGCTGAGCGCAGGAAGGACGGCTTGTCGCTCATGTCCTTCTCGTTGAACGAGGGCGGCTTCGGCAACGGGTCCTTGAAGCGTCCCTCGTCCTGCGGCTCGGGGATGGCCGCGTGCCCGCATGAGCCGTGCGGGTCGAACTGGTGAGTGACGTGCGGCGAGCGCTCGTCGAGCTGCAGGTAGAAGGGTTTTCGCTTCGGCGCGTAGCGATTGACCATCCTCACCGCGTCGTGATTCAGGACGGTCGTCAGGTTGTCCTTCGGCGCGCGGCCGTAGTGCATCGTCCGGCCGTTGACGAACAGGTCGTAGTCGTAGTACTGCGCCTCGCTGAGAACCGTGTGCCACTGCTTCCAGCCGGGCGCGACGGTCGACTCGGGCTTCGCGAACCGCTCGTAGTTGTTCATGAACTTGCCCAGGTGAATCGTGTTGTAGCCGGCTCGCTTGAGCCATACGGGGAGCACGTTCCCCTTGTCGACCAGGCCCGGATAACCCACGCGGTTCGACGTGACCCCGTGGTTGTGGGCGTACTGGCCGGTGAAGAAAGAGGCGCGCGACGGGCAGCACTGCGCCGTCGTCGCGATGTAGTTGGTGAAGGTTGTGCCCTTCTTGACGAGCAGCCGCTCGGTGTTCGGCATCACTTCGTTGTTCAGCTGGGCATAGGTCTCGTCGTCGGCCTGGATCACCACGATGTTCGGAGGCTTGAGCTCACCCCGGTGGGCGGCCGCGGGACCGGATTGGGCGTGCGCGGACGGCAGCGCCGTCGCGGTGGCCGCGAGGAGCACGAGCGCGCCGAGCGCGATCCTTCTGTGGCTTCGAGCGGGCATCGGTCGAGTGAGATCCGGTGCGCGCAGGCAGGCCGCGGTCATGCGGCTCCACTGCCCACGTCTCGGCCGGGCGACCCTGCGTCCACGGCCGACGGTCGTCAGTTGATAGCAGATGGATGCGTGGAGCCCGGGCCGTTCAGTTACGCCCGAGCGACCGCCACGCCGATTTCGCCTCGCCGAGCGGCACCAAGACCTCGGTCTCGGCTGCGGCCAGGTCCACCGTCTCGCCGGTGGCCTCGCCGACCGGCAGCACGGCCACGCCGCGGCGCTCCCCCTCGGCGGACAGCTCACGGAGGGCGTCCTCAGGGCCGGCGACGACGAAGCCGCCGGCTCCCTCGCCGAACAGCGCGCTCTCGCCGGAACCGCCGCGGAGCTCGACGAGCGGGTCCAGGTCCGCCCGGATGCCCACGCGACCCGCGATCGCGCACTCGGCGAGGGCGCACGCGAGCCCGCCGTCGCTGACGTCATGGGCGGCGGAGACCCCTCCGGCGCGGACGGTGTCCCGAACCAGCTCGATCGCGGCCCGGACGTCCGCGATCTCGACCCCCGGCAGTCCGCGGTCGAGGTCGCCGCGGAGCTTGGCGAGCTGGCTGCCCGCGATCGATGGCGCGAACGGGCCGACGACCGCGATCGCGTCGCCGGGGGCCGGCGCGATGCCGATCGCGCAGCTCGGGTCGGGGAGCTCGCCGACCATGCCGATCACGGGCGTGGGATAGATCGGACCGAGCTCGGTCTCGTTGTAGAGGGAGACGTTGCCGCCCACGACCGGGACCTCGAGAGCCGCGCACGCGTCGGCCAGGGCCTGCACCGAGCGGTCGAGCTGCCAGGCAACGTGGGGCTTCTCCGGATTGCCGAAGTTGAGGCAGTTGGTCACCCCGAGGGGCTCCGCGCCGACGCAGGCGAGGTTGGAGGCGCACTCGAGCACTGCCTCGACCGTGCCCCGATACGGGTCGCAGGCGACGCGGCGCCCGTTGCCGTCGATGGCTATGCCGATCGCCCGCTCGCTCTCCGGGAGCGCCAGCACCGCCGCGTCCGCCGCCTCCGGCCGCCGGACGGTCCGCGACTGGACGATCGAGTCGTACTGCTCGAACGCCCACCGCTTCGACGCCACGTTTGGCGATGCCAGCAGCGTCCGGAGCACCTCGGCGCCGTCCGCTCGCGGTTCGAGCGTCTCGCGGTTGCCATAGAGCCACCCGGCCGGCTCCTCGGGCTCCAGGTCATACAGCGGGCATTCGTCGACGAGTGCCGCGACGGACACGTCCCCGACCACCTCGCCGCCGGCCAGCACGCGCATCCGTCCGGTGTCCGTCACCTCGCCGATCCGCGAGGCGCCGGTCTGCCACCGTTCGCAGACCGCGAGCACGTCGTCGACCAGCCGGGGCTCGACCACGGCGAGCATGCGCTCCTGCGACTC
>Ga0164309_10001565_pt1 | contig 11092 bp, 10 predicted proteins | sample Whisoiple_247_MG_FD_109984 | JGI IMG/M metagenome (GOLD analysis project Ga0164309, IMG submission 109984) | Soil microbial communities amended with fresh organic matter from upstate New York, USA - Whitman soil sample_247_MG | ecosystem: Environmental > Terrestrial > Soil > Unclassified >... | reverse complement strand
GCTCGGCAAGACCGCACTTCGCCCGGACGTCCCACTGCAACCGGCGGCGTTCATCGCGGGTCGACAACTCAGCTTTTTCCGACCTGGCCTGTACCTGAGGCATTTGCTCGGCTCGGGCACCGCGCTCCGGTCTTGGTTCTTCGCCGCCATCAAGCTCACCTCGCCGCAATTCCCGGTCGCGCCGGAACTCGAGGGGGCGGTGAACGAGGCGTATTCGGCGCTCGAAGCGGGCTTGCTCGGACAAACTCGCGATCAGCTCACGCGCGTCGTCGCAAAGCTACTCACCTCGGGCACCGCGTTGGATTTGAAGCGCTGGGTCGCCGCCATCGACTTGACCGTCGATCGCGCCGGCTTCGTACTCGCTCACGATCTCGAAACTGCCGCCCAAGTAGTCAAAGCCTCCGACGAAAGCACCAGCGCGGTCTCCCTCGACGAACGCTTCCGCGAACTCGCGCTCTTCGCCGTCAGCTCGCAGTATTTCGAGATTCGGCAGCGGCTGCAGATCGCCGTCGATAGCTGAGCGGGCGATCAAGGCGGCGCTCGGTGATTCGCGTTCTCGTGACGTGGAATTGCCGACGCCGCCGCTGCGCTAACCCGACGATGGAACGGGCAGCGTCCCACCAAAGCCGCCCATCGGGCTGCGCCGCAGACCGACCAAGCTGAGGGCATTGTGCCAGATGGCACCGAACCAACTCGGACGGTCTACCGTGATCGGTTGAGGCGCCGTTCCTTGCCAACCGTCATCGAGCGGGCACGAGAGAATGCTGATGCCCGCTGTTTGCCAGCGCAGCAGCGTGTGAGCGAGGTCCGTCGCAGGCTGCGTGCCTGATGCGAATCGACTGAGACTGTCGAAAACGACGATGGCGCGGGTTACCCCGTGAGCTAGCAAGAATGTCGCCGAAGGGAAATCCGTTGGCAGGCTGACTGAGCGGTTGTCGAAATCACCCGGGCGCAGTTGACCTCCGAGCCGTCGATCCCCATCCAGCAAGAATGCGGGCGGCGCAATCGCGGGTAGCAGCTCCAGTCGGGCACGAAGTCGCAAGCTAGCTTGGCCGATGGCTTCGACAGTGGAGTAAACGTCGACGGCCGCGCGGGGCGGCTCCGCTCGCCCCGTATCTCGCACGGACGCTCCTGAATTTCCAGGCACGGCATTGAACAACAAGATCGGGCGAAACCCGAGGCGCAGCAATGCTTCGCCCATGTGCACGCTTTGCACGCCGGGCAGATCGACGACGATGATCGTGGTGCCATCCGCTGCCGGCGCCCACGGCAAGGCGATCGACGGTGGCGCATCTTCATTCGAAGTGATCTTCGCCTCCAAGAACGATAGCGCGACAGGTTTGCACCAGACCGACCAGGCCGACGACGGGTTGGTCCAAAGCTCGAAGGCTTCTTCACGAGAGAGCTGCAAGGGGCGGATCCTCCAGCAATAGGGCCACGTCGATCGCGGCGTAGTCGACGATTGGTCCGAGCGATAGGCGAGCATAGGCACCACACGCTCGACCGTTCACCGTATAGATACCGATGCACGGATAGGCGCTGCCGAGAGGCGTGGCGAGCGGTACCGGTTCGAAACGCTTCTGGGCTACCCATTGCCCCGGAAACCAGCTTGCGGCCCGCACTGTCTTGGCCCAGGCCGCTGGAGATAGTAACGAACGCACGCTCACGGTGTCGCCGGTATTGCACAGCGCGCTCTTCAACAGCCAGGCGTCGTCATGCCGCCACGGCACGCGACGCGGCTCGGCGCACTCCGGAAGTAGGCTGCGCCAGGTCGTGAGGCGCGTCGACGACAACGCTTCCCAGGTCAGGGGGAAGCGTTTGCTTTCGACGGTGACACACGTACCTGGGTTGAGAACCGGCGTGCGCGCCCCGCGAAAGTAGTGCTGCGGCTGCGTGGTTCGCGGCAAATCCGTGAGCCACTCCGCCTGATAGAAGCGGACCACGGCGCCAAGTCGCCGTTCTGCATTGAAGGCAACGCCGTCTTGCCAGCGGATCTGCGCAGGTTGCAAGCAATGCGCGCCCAAACCCAGCTCACGCAAGCGCTTGGCCAAGTAGCGGATGACTTGGTGATCTTCCATGAAACCGGCCGCCGAGATCAGCGCGACCTCTGCGCCATCGGCCGCGTGCGCAATCGCAGCGACCCAGGTTGCGCCCGGATCGCCCGCTGGCGTGACGTGCGCGTAGTGCTGTGCCATCAACGCCGTGAAAGCAGAAGCTTCCGCGTAGCCGCCCGGCACGTCCGCATTGCATTCACTGATGCGCCAACCGTCGCGCGTGTAGTGAAAGTCATAGCGCAGAGCCCGCGGCGTCCGCGAATTGTCCGGCGCGGCGTGACAGCCAGCGAGTACGGCGCGCAATCGTCGCGGCAGACCGAGGAGAGCGAGCAGCTCCGGGCGCGAAACGAGCTCACGCTCGGCCTCGCCGACCTCTGCCGTGAGTGCTTCGGCTAGGCTTGCGAGCTTCGACCACGTGGACCGCGGCATGAGCAATGGAAAGTCAGCCAGGGTGCTCACGTCACCGACTTGGGGATCCCACTTGCAATGGTCGAGCAGCAGGGTGCGACGCACGTGCGCGAACGAGCGCGGATCGAGGCGCGCGCCGCAACGATATACGAGCGAATGATCCGGGGTCGTCATTGCCCGACGGCCCAACTCCAACGTTCGGGCCAAAGAACCGCAGCGGTTCCCAAACCCAGGCAGACAAGCCCAGGGAGTAGCCCTCGCGTGAACACCGGCGGCCGCGATAGCTCCTTGGTCGGACGCAGCCAGCGCTGAATCAGCGCACCGAGGCCCACTAGCAGCAAGGCCGGGCTCCCCTGAACGAACAGATCGCGCACGGTCGCGTCAGCCGAAACATAGTCGCCCGCAGCGGCTCGCCCAATGATCAGCCCGGTGCCGAGCGTCATGCCAGCAAAGCGAATGGCCGAAGCAACGTCGCGATCGAGAGTGATGGCATCCGCGGCACCAGAAAGCATGTGGTGAGCGCCCCACAGTGCCAACGCGAATACCGTTGCCATTAGGGCGGGCTCGATCGTCATCCAAATCGTACTGCCCTCACCGAGGTTCGCGCCGGCGAATACGATCATCCCTCCGCTGACGGTGCCGCCGACTGCAATCGCGGCCGCCACGTTCTTGCGCTCGATCACGTCGTCGAGCGGGTGGATCCCGAGCCACCCACTCGCCCACGAAAGCCCGCTGATCCACACGGCGCCGAGCAGGACGAAGAGCAGTATGTACTCCCCCTGCGTGCGCACCTCGCGCGCTGCGCCCCAGATCAGCGTCTCATAGAGAGCGAACAGCAGGGCCAACGGCAAAGCGCCAGCGGCGATTCGCGTCGCAACCGCGGCCCTCGGAATTGGCGAGGGACATGCGAGGAGCCTGATGTACCAGCGGAGACCGGCGCGCGCCGCCAATACGGCGCTCGCGAACAACACCAAGATCTCATCATCGTCCAACTCGGGTCCCTGCTCCGCCTCGAGTGTATCGCAAATCTGCGACTTTTCGCGGCGAGCAAGGGACGCGAGTCTATAGCGTCGTGCTACCGCCCGACGGCACCGCGATGCCACCGTTGCCCGGCACGAACGTCGGGTGGGCGAAGGTGCCGTTCACGCGCCAGCCGTAAAAGCCGTCCGGGCGTTTAGCGTGCTTGTTTTGCGGCACCATGTCGAAGAGTGCGGGCACGGACGAGCCGGGCGCGCCGAACAGGCTGCGCGTCATGTCGTCCTTGTTGGTGAAGCGATCGTTGAACTTGAAGCGCGCGTTCATGCTGAGCACGCTCTGATCGAAGTTGTCGCGCAGGCGAACGCTGCCGTCGCCCTGGAGGTCCAAATCTTTACCCGAAGCGCTGAGCTGGTCGACTTTCAGCGCGCCCGCGGTGGCCGTCGCCTTGAGGGTCAGATCCCCGACCTCGACTTTGGGCAGCGCGATTGCGTTCAGCACTTTCGTCTTGCCGTCACCGGCGGATAGCCCGCTGAACTTCAGGTCTACCTTACCTTCGGATTTGCTCAGCTTGCCTTCTGGCAGCAGGAACTCGACGTGGCCGCCGAGCGTGCCGCCAATCGGCAACCCGAGCATGTCGGCCAGCAACGGCGCGTTGGCCAGCCCCAAATCCTCGATGTCTACCTCGAGCTTGCGGCCACCGTCTGCGTCGGAAGTAAAGCCCGAGACTTCACCGCCAAAAGCCTCTGCGCCGAAGTTCACGTGCACCGTACCGAACAACAGCCGCAGCAGCGACACCCGCGCGTGAAACGTGTCGATGCGCATTACCTTGGGCTTGTTGGGCTTCGTCGGGTCTTCCGGCGGGACGGTGCTGGGCGGGGAGATCAAATCCACATCGTCCGCCCGCACCCCGCTCAACCAATACGAGCTGAGGTGCCCCAAACGCAGCGTCAGCGGATTCGGCCCGGTCTGGCTGGCGTTGAACTCAGTTTGAATACGAGTTCGCAAACGGTCGAACGGAAAAGTGATGAACGCGAAGAGCAGCAGCGCAAACAGATAGAAGGCGACGTATCCGACATACTTCAGGATTCGCTTTTGTTTGGCGTTCACGGCTTGCCCTCGCTCGAAGCTTCGGTGGCCGGCGCCTTCTTCGGCTTTTCCGCGGCGGCCGCGCGATCGAACGCGCTGACGGTCATGTCGACGTCGTACATATCGGGCTCAGGGCCGCGCTTGCGAATGTTCAGCGAAGAAATTCGGATGGGATTGCCCGACTGTTCGATGCGCTCCATGAACTTAGCCAGCTTGAGCATGCCGACCTTGTGCAGGCTCATCTTGGTGGAACGCTCGGTGTAGCGCTTACCGTGCGGTACACCTTGGCGATCTTGGCTCTCTGGGATCTCGACGCCAACTTCACTGGCCAGGCCGGCCAGAAACGCTGCCAGCGGTGGAGCTGGGCTGGAGTAGCGACCTTGAGTCACGGCTTTCTCGAGCTTGTTCTTGTCGATCGCCTCGAGGCTGTCGGTGATCGTGTCGGCGGCGGCGGCGAGCGCCTCGTTCTCGTTGCGCCTGGAATGAACGACAATCGTGAGCACCAGCGGCAAAATCACGACGACGACCACGCCGATCGCGAGCAGGCCAATGTTCACCACGCGCTGATCGCGCGGAATGAAGCGAGCGAAACGATCGCTGATATTCACGGTTTATCCTCGCCCGACGCGTCCGCGGCTTTCGGCTTCTTTTTGACGCCCGTGTCTTCGGGGCATTTGAGCTCGAACTCGAGCACGTATTTCTGGCGCGTGTCGCCGATGAGCTGGCTGACTTTCGCGATCTTCGAGCCGGACACACAGCGATGCTCGGCGATCTTGGTCGAAAGATTTTGGGCATCGGCGGTGGTAGGAACGATGCCCGTGATCCTCACGTGGGAGTGGTCGACGTCCAGCTCCTCGACGTCGTGCGTTACCGCCATCGGAACCGCGTTGGACAGCTCGACTATGACGTCGAAGGCGTCCATGTGCGGCATCGGGTCGGGCTCCTCCTTCGCCTTCGCCCGCTCGATGGCTTCTGCCACCGCTTCCGGATCCGTCAGTTCTTCGCCGAGCGCCTGCTGACTGCGGACCGCGAGCGCCTTGGCCAGTTCTTCATGCTCGCGTGAAAGCGCGTGCATGTCCGCCCAGCTCGAGAACAAGAAGCTGACGAGGGTCGCAGCCACCAAACCCGCGAGCAACGGAGCGCGCTCCTTCAGGAAGCTGAAACCGCGCTGGAACGCGAGCGGCCCGCTACGCAAATTCAGATCGACCGCTTTGCCCGAGAGCCCCGCGGCGAGCGCGAGCGACTTGGCGAAGCGCGGCAGAGCCGCAACGACCTCCGCACTCGCCTCCAACTGCAGGGGGGGCAGCGCACGCACCGGCAAGCCCAGCTCGTGACTCAAATACTGATCGGCGCCGCTGGCAGCTGAACCACCGCCGAGCAAGATCACCGATTCGATGTTGACGTCGGTAGTGGCGAGGAATGCCAAGAATGTTTGTCGAAGTTCGGCGATTAGCCCGGCCGCGCTCTCCGGCAGACCGGCCACGCCGCGTGACAAAGTGCGGACGAACACCGGTTCGCCCTCGTTCAAGACAGTGACCTCGGTGCGCTTGCTCCCGAGGTCGATCAACGCCACCGGATTCGTGCCGGTGAGTTCACGCGCGACCAATGAGAGATTGCCGAGCACGAGTGGGCCACAACCGACGCGCTCCGGCTCCCGACCCAACGCACGCTTGACGAGTTCGATTCGCTCTCGGACTTGTTCCGTACGAGCCAGCGCGGCGATCACCTCGATGGCAGCCGGGTTCGGTGTGCTGCGCAGCACGCGGTAGTCGTAGACCAGCTCGCTCATGTCGATCGGCACTTGCGATTCGAGCTCGAATGGCAGGACCGCGTCGATCTGCTTGCGCGCCGTCAACGGCAACTCCAACCGATGCACGAACGCTCCGTCACCGTCGAGCGCTACCGCCACGCCGTCCGTGTGCGGCAGCATCGCGCTCGCGCAAGCTTCGATGGCGCGTTCCAGGGATTCGACCGAGTCGATCGCTACTTCGTTGATCGCCTCGATCGCAATGCGCTTGTAGCCGGTGCTGAGCAGCAGCGCCCGCACGTGCGACGAGCCAATGTCGATTCCAATGTAACGGGCCATGAGATTCTGACTTTTTCCGGAGAACTAACTTCTCGTCAATCGACGCGATAATAGACGACGTTTCCACCAGGGCCTGGCTTCAAAACGCTGGGGATCCCCGGCTGCGGGGTGGAAGAACCGGTCGGGCTAGCGCTGCTGGCTGGAGCGGCCGCAGTTTGCCCAGCCAGCGGTAGAGTGCCTCCGCCTTGGGCGAGTTTCGCCAACTGGTCGGCGATCAGCTGCTGCGGGGCCGGCGCACCGCGGAAGTCCACTACCGCGTGCACGCGCACGCGGCTCTCGCGCTGCCCAGAGTGGACGTAGCCGGTCGCATAAATGCTGAACACCTTGCTCTCCGTTGTCACCATCTTCGCGGTCTCGGCCGCGGACACGATGGGAACGGGGGGAATTTGCAGGGCCTTCATGATCATTTGGATCGGGTTCACCCCGCCGCCACCGAACGGATTCCCCGCGGCGGGCGCGGCAGGTGCAGCAGCGCCTGGCGCTCCGGTCTGATTGGTTTGCTGCAGAGCGCTCACGAACTCGTTAGCGTTCTTGAACATGGGCAGGCCGGGCATGAACGAGCGCAGCATGGTCATCGCCATGATGAACTTCTGCGCCTCGTTCGCGTCAGTGCACATTTGGGCCATGTTGTTGGAGGCCTGACAAACGACGGCCAGCAACGTCTGAGGGTTGGCCGTGTTCACATTGACCGCGCCCTGCCCCCAAACCGTCACGATGCGCTTATCAGGGACGTCCGGATTTGGGTCGATGAAGGTCGCCCAAAAGTCGTCACTCACGCCACGTACGCGATGCAGCTCTTCCAAGCTGTCGAAGGCGGCGTTCTTGCGTTTGTACGGCTGCTTCAGCAGTTGATAGAACGAATCCTCGGCTGCAGCCTGCTGCGCCGTGGTCGACGTCGGATCGCAAATCGCTTGGTCTTGATCGGGATCGACCCAATCGATGATTGCAGAGCAGATGGCTTTGCGGTCACTGTACGAGTCGTCCGCATCGCGCCCCTCGAACAGTGGCGAATACTGCGGCGCACCAATCAGGCCGATGATCTGCGAGGCCAGGCGCGTCTGACTGAACGCATCGCCACGCGCCGCGACGTTGAAGTTGATCTTCGAGTCTTCATCGACGATGTCGAGCCGCCAGCCAGCGCCCTTGAGGCCCAAGTTCTTGCCCATCTTCGGGTCGACACCCGCCAACGACGCGAAGCTGGCCGAGCCATCCGAATCGTTGAACGCACCGAGGATGCGGTCGGAATAGGCCCAAACCGGAATTTGTCGCGGACCGCCGACGAGCGCAAAAACGATCGTCAGCGAACGGCGAATCGTGGGCTCGGCGGCGATCAAGAGCCGCGATAGGTTCACCGCGCTCCTTGCCGCGTATTCGGCGACCAGCGCGTCGCGCGCTGCGAGCGCACTACCGAACTCGGCGGAGCTTTCGTCCTGGATCTCGGTCAGCATGACCGTGAGCACGGTCAGCGCCGCAAGCACCAAAATCAGCGCCATGCCTCGCCGCCGATGCCGCCGCTGGAGTGCGCGTGCACGCTTGCCGCGCGCGCGCTGCGTGGGACGATCCGCCGCGCTCACTGCATCACCGCGAAGTTGAGGCCAGTGTCGATGGGCAGCGCGATCTTGGTCACGAGACGGATGGTGCCTTGCCCGCGATCATAGCCTTGGCGAGAGCCACCGTTGAGCACGAGCAAGACGCGCATTTGCACTGGCAAGCGCGCCGGCTGCCCGGTGATCGTGCTGGTCGTGTCCCAAGTCTCCACCCAGTTGCCCGTCATCGGATCCAGGTATTGGAGATCGAACAGATCGATGTCCGTCGCGAGCACGTCCACTCGGCCGCCCTTCTTCGGCTCCAGATCGAGCTGGGTGCTGATGCGGCGCGCGAGGTCGGTCACTCCCGACACATCCGGATTCGGCGAGCCGAAGTACGACAGCTCGCACTGGTCCGAGACGTGCGAGTTCTTGTCCATGCGCCGATTCGAAAACGAGTTGAAGTCGATGCGATCGGCCGGTGTACCGGTCGTGCCGATGAACGCGGTCTTCTGCACCAACAGCGAGTTGTTGATCGGCGCGTGCAGCGAGATGTAGGCGCTCTGCAGCTCGCGCACCATGCGCGTCATCGCCAATCGGCCCTCGCGATAGCGATCATCGACGCGTTCGATGCCTTCGCGGCTGCGCTTCATGCTCGCGAACGCGTTGTAGATCAGCAGGGAAATCAGCGACAAAACCACGATCGCCACGAGCAACTCGACCAGCGTGAAGCCGCGCGGGCCCCGAGACTGCTGGCCGCCCGCGGTCACTTGGCACCCGGAAAGCTCGGCAGCAAACCGCCGCCGAACGGTGAAGTACCAGTGCCAGTGGCGCCGAAGGGTGAGGTACCGGTCAGGCCGCCTGGCGTGCCGAGACCGCCCGCACCGCCCGCGCCCATGACCGTCGGATCGAGCTGGCCTTGTTGGGGATTGGTCACGTACTGCGTCACCAGCAGTTCACGATCGAACTTGCCCTCCTTGTACGAGACGGTGACGCTCACCTTGCGGATGCTGGCCTCCAACATCGGCTTGAGCGTGGGGTAGACCATGCTCATCATCATCGGCGCGAGCCCCATCGGGCTCGGCGCGTTGCCGAGCGTTTGCGCCAGATCCATGGGACTTGCCTTGTCGCCAATGCTCTTGCCACCGGGCTGGTTGATGCCCGCTAGCAAACTGATCGGGCCGAGATCCAAGCCCGCGTCTCCCGCACCTGGCGGGCCTGCGTCCATGCCGTTGAGCGGCAACTCGGGCAACGTCACGCGCTCGATCTTCCATGCGCAGTGATAGCCGTCGTTGGCGTCATCCTCGCCGCAGCACGGCCCGTCATCGATGACGTCCGTCAGCTGGTAGCCGAGCTTCAGCAAATCCACCTCAATCTCGCCCATTTTACAGCGGGCCAGGTTGGTGGCGATGGTCAAGTGCTGGCCGCGAGCGGCGTTGGTGAACAGCCCGACTTGAGAACCCAAGATCACGGTCAAACCGAGGCCGAGGATCGCAATCGCGACCAGCACCTCGAGCAGCGTAAAGCCGCGTTGCGGCGCGCCACGAGTAGTCATTGCTCGTCTCGCTCGCTCCCGCTGGCTTCACCGTCACCGCGCGGACGCGGCAGATCGACGCGCCCGCGTTCGATGCGCGCGCGACCCGTGAGCCCGCTGATGCTCACGGTCATCCCCGTGTCGTCGCCTCGGCGCTTGAGCTGGACCGAGGCGCGTTCGGTCGTTCCGCCGGGGAAGAAATACAAATACGCTCGCCCACTGCTGCGCGGCTCGTCGTCGTGTTCGGTTTGAACACTGATGAACTGCACGCCGTTGCCGATCGATCGCGCGGGCCCGGTTTCATCCGGGCTCGGGTTGAAACCTGGAACGGCCTTGAATCTCGCTTTGGGCGCGTGAGGGCCCTGCAAGATTCGCTCGGACTCCGCTTGCGCCTTCTTCTCCAGATCGTCGGCAGCGGCCGCGCCAGAACTCGCGTCCTTGGTGTGCTCACGCAAGAGCACGCTCGAATCAGCTTCCTCCAACGTCACTTTGCCGTTGTCGAGGTCGAATGTCAGGCGAGTTGGCCGCCCCGTGGTGCTGGCGCGCGCCAGACCGACCCGAACGCCGCTGACGATCAGCGTGGCAGCCGACTTGAGTCGGCTGCCTTCCAACAGTCCGGGGCCCATGAACACCGTGCCCCCGATCACCGCAATCAGCGCGACGACAATCAGCAGCTCCACCAGTGTGAGCCCGCGCTGAGCAACGCGCTTCGTGACGCGCTTCGCGATACCCGAAGGGGTGACGCGCGACATCCGCTGGGCAGTGGGGGGTGCCATGGTCCGCTGAGCTCACGAATATTCACTGAGTTTCATTGGGCGAGCCGGCACCCTTGGGCACCGTGATGTCGTCCTTGGTCCCCTTCTTCTTGTCGGGGCCATTCGACGAGACGATCACTTCATCGTCAGTGCAGGTCAGCGTGTAGTCTTGGTTCCAAGAATCCTTGGTGGTCTGACCCGGATCGAGCTGCTTTTCTTGCACCAGCTGGCTCATCGTGGGGCAACTGGTCTCGTTGTTTGCGGCCTGCCACTGCTGAATCGCGGTGCGCACGATGCGCGCGCCGGTCTCGGCGTTCTTGATCTGCGCTTCCTTGTATTTCGGAAGCGCGAAGACCGCCACACCACCTGCAACCATGGCGATGATCGCGACCACGATCAAAACTTCGACGAGCGTGACGCCGCGGCGCGCGCGCTTGTCCTGCAAGCGTTTTCGCATGACCAACAACGATCGCTGATTGAAGCTCATTCCTAATGATTTCGTGTTCATGGGTTCCTCGTCATTCAACGCGGTCGAGTCCACCCGGTTCGCCGTCCGGCCCGTCACTGGAGAGCTGATAGGCCTCCCCTTCGCGATGAGCTGGGCAGACGAAACGGAGCGCGTGCCCCCAAGCGTCCGTAGGAGCATCTTTGAAATTTCCATAACT